>Ga0116224_10002724_pt1 | contig 10168 bp, 9 predicted proteins | sample Sb_taG_9_FD_89699 | JGI IMG/M metagenome (GOLD analysis project Ga0116224, IMG submission 89699) | Peat soil microbial communities from Weissenstadt, Germany - Sb_50d_b_LC metaG | ecosystem: Environmental > Terrestrial > Soil > Wetlands > Peat | place: Germany: Weissenstadt | collected 2010-09-21
GAATCGATGCTGGCGGTGACCAAGGGCTGGGACCGGGCCCAGGTGCGTCAGATCGTCCGCGAGACGATGCTCCAGACGATGGAGCCGATCATGTACGCCGAGGCGCTCGAGCTCATGGAGCTGCACCGGGCGGCAGGCCACCGTGTGTACCTGGTGTCCGCATCGCCCGAAGAGATCGTGTTGCCCCTGGCGGACCTCCTGGGAGTCGACGGTGCCATCTGCTCGCGGGGCGAAGTCGACGAGCAGGGCCGCTACACCGGACGCATGGCCTTCTACGCCTACGGCGATTCGAAGGCGACCGCCATGCGTGAGCTGGCGGCGCGCACCGGCATCGACCTCGAGGCCAGCAGCGCCTACTCGGACTCGGCGACCGATCTCCCCATGCTCGAGGCGGTCGGGCGCCCGGTGGCGGTCAACCCCGACCGCGCCCTCGCCAAAGTGGCGCGCGAGCGCGGGTGGGAGGTGCGCAACTTCACGAAGCCGATCCGCCTGCGCGACCGGGTCGGCCGAACGACGCCTGTGGTGACGACGAGCCTCGCCGTCGCCGGCGCGGCACTCATCTTGTGGCGGCGCGGCCTGCGCGGCCGTCACGCGCCGGGGCCGACCGGCCGGCGCGCCGCCTAGCGGGAGTCCCCAGGCGCTCTACGCGTCGCGCAGGCGGCGGGCGGCGATCACTCCGAGGGCGATCAGCAGGGCGAGGACGATCAGCTTCTTCATGGCCGTGAAGCCTAGGCGCGGCTAGACCGTCAGCAGATCACGGGCCCCGGTGTCCGAGGAGGGATGGCGCAACTTCGACATGGCGCGGGCCTCAATCTGGCGGATCCGCTCCCGGGTCAGGTTGAAGTGCTCGCCCACCTCCTCGAGGGTGCGGGGCTCACCCCGGTCCAGCCCGAAGCGCAGGCGCAGGATCTCCCGCTCCCGTTCGTCGAGCGGGGAGAGGAGCCGGCCAATCTCGTCGGGCAGCAGCGACACCGCGGCGACCTCGAAAGGTGACTCGGCGGAACGGTCCTCGACCACGTCGCCCAGCTCGGCGTCCCCGTCCTCACGCAGCGGTTCGGACAGCGACAGTGGCTCGGCACGGAACCGCAGGGCCTCGACCAGCTTGTCCTCGGGCATCTCGACCTCGACGCCGAGCTCGGCCAGCGTGGCCGGGCGGCCGAGCTTGAGCTCCAGGCGCGCCTGGGCCTTCTGCACCCGGGCCAGGGTGTCGCCGGCGTGCACGGGCAGGCGGATCGTCCGCCCCGTGTTGGCGATGCCCCGGGTGATGGCCTGACGGATCCACCACGTGGCGTACGTGGAGAACTTGAAGCCCTTGCGCCAGTCGAACTTCTCGACGGCGTGCATCAGGCCGAGATTCCCCTCCTGAATCAGGTCGAGCAGGGGCAGGCCCGACGCCTGGTACTTCTTGGCGATGGAGACCACGAGCCGCAGGTTCGACTGCACGAACGTCTGCTGGGCCTGCTCGCCCTCCATGACGGCGCGGCGGAGTTCACGCTTCTTCGCCGTGGTCAGGCCCTTGGGCGCCTTGGCCACCTCCGCCTCGGCGGCCCTACCCGCCTCGATGGCCTGGGCCAACCTGACCTCGTCGTCCTTGGTCAGCAGTGGGTACTGACCGATGTCCGTCAGGTAGAGCCGTACGAGATCCTCGTCGTCGCGCTCGATTCGTTCCTTCGCCAAGATCGTCGCCAAACCTTCCGTCCCATGGCCTCGGCAAGGGGGACCCCACCGGGCTGTCGCGCTCGTGTGTGCAGTCCGGCACCCCGTTCCTGGCGCACATGTGCTGCGGAGACAGTGTAATCGTGCTGTCAAGATGGGCATACAGCAGGGAAAATGCGACTTTCTTCAAACGCCCGTTCGAACACCTCCCCGAGCTCGACGCCCCTCCGATGCGCGGCGGACCCCTCGACGAGGGCCCGGCCACCCCGGATCTCGCCCCTCAGGAGGCGCTGGGCCCCCGCCAGGGTGTCCATGACCGGTGCCTCGCAGACCGGAACGGCCGACGCCAGGTGGGCCACATAGGTCAGCTCCAGCCGAGGGAGGACCGTCTCGACCAGGGCGGCGACGGCCGCCCGCTGGTCAGGCTCGGCCTCCAGGGCATCGAGCGCTCCCGCCAGCGGCCCCACCGGCGCGACGACCAGGGCGGCCGGGTCGATGCCCGCACGCACCGGGAGCCGCTCGGCCCAGCGGCCGGCGACCTCGCCATGGTGCCGGGAGACGGCTGCGCACCAGACCCGCAGCGCGGGTCCCGGCGCCGCGTCCGCGCCCTCACTCGGCGCCGACGCCCACACGCCGGTCAACTGGAAGATCCGGTGCTCGACCCAGCCGTAGGCGCCCACCAGACGGGCCAGCTCGTCGATGCCGCGCCACCGTCTCTCGGGGACGCCGGCCGCCTCAGCCACCCCCCGACTCCTCGAGAGCCGAGGAGCGGTATCGGTTGGTGATGGGCATGCGTCGGTCCTTGCCGAACGCCTTGGTCGTGATGCGCACGCCCGGTGGCATCTGCCGGCGCTTGTACTCGGCGCCGTCGACGAGGCGCACGACCCGGTCGACCACCGCCGGATCGAATCCCTCCGAGACGAGGTCGGCCGCGGTGCGGTCGCGCTCCACGTAGCCCCGCAACACCGGATCGAGCTCCTCGTAGGGAGGGAGCGACTGGTCGTCGCGCTGGTCCGGACGCAACTCGGCCGACGGCGGTTTGTCGAGCACGCTGTCGGGGATCGGTCCCGGCAGGCCCTCGAGCACCGCCTGGGTGTTGCGATAGCGGCACAGGTCGTAGACCAACGTCTTGGGCACGTCCTTGATCACGGCGAACCCGCCCGCCGAGTCTCCGTAGAGGGTGGAGTAGCCCGTGGCCATCTCGCTCTTGTTGCCCGTGGTCAGCACGATCCACCCTTTGGCGTTCGAGACCGCCATCAGCAGCACGCCGCGCAGGCGCGACTGCAGGTTCTCGTCGGTGAGGCCGAAGGGCTCGCGGCCGAGGACGGGCGCCAGCATCGAGGCGAAGGCGACGTGGGCCTCCTCTATGGGCACCACCTTCAGGTCGATGCCCAGGCGTTCGGCGAGCACGCCGGCATCGTGACGCGAGCCGTCGCTCGAATAGCGCGACGGCATGGAGAGTCCGTGCACTCGCTGCGCACCCAGCGCGTCCACGGCGACCGTCGCCACGAGCGACGAGTCGATGCCGCCCGACAGGCCGATGACCGCGTCGGAGAAGCCGTTCTTGCGCAGGTAGTCGCGTGTCCCGAGCACCAGCGCCGAGTAGACCTCGGCGTGGTCGCCCAAGGGCGGTCGAGGAGATCGCGGGACCACCAGGGGCCGCTCGCCCCGGTAGGGCTCGGTCACCACGATCCGCGGCAACAACTCGGTGACCGCGTGGGGTGGGTGGCGGCCGATCGGGAGGTCGACGACCACGAGGTCTTCGGCGAACTGCGCGCCCGAGGCCACCAGCGTGCCGTCGGGCGCGACCACGAGGGAGTCGCCGTCGAAGACGAGCTCGTCCTGCCCTCCCACCTGGTTCACGTACGCGATGGCGCAGCCTGCTTCTGCCACCCGGCGCGACAACATGGCGAGACGCTCTCTCCGCCGTCCACGGTTGTAGGGCGACGCGTTGAGGTTCACGACCACGTCGGCGCCGGCCCGGCCGGCATGCGCGACCGGTCCCTCGTCGAACCAGACGTCCTCGCAGATGGAGACGCCCACCCAGGCTCCGGCCACGCCGAAGAGGGGCGGCGGCTCGTCACTGGGCAGGAACCACCGCTGCTCGTCGAAGACGCCGTAGTTGGGGAGGAAGTGCTTGCGGTACACCCCCACCACGCGCCCGCCCGCGCACACTGCCGCCGCGTTGGCCAACCCGCCGCCTCCGGGCGCGGCACCCACGAATCCGACCACGACCGCACACTGGCGGGTCGCCGCCGCGACCTTTTCGAGCGCGGTCACGTTGTCGGCCACGAACCCAGGCTTGAGGAGGAGGTCCTCGGGCGGGTAGCCCGGGATGGCGAGTTCGGGCACGACGCAGATGTCCGCCTCCGCCGCCTCGGCGGCCGCCAGCGCGGCCAGCACCCGCTCGACGTTGCCCGACAGGTCGCCCACCACGGTGTTGACCTGTGCGGCGGCGAGGCGCAGGTGCGGCATCGTCCCAGATTACTGGCGGTCCGCGCTGCCCCGGAGGGGTGGGCCAGCCCGGGTCCCCGGATGGACGGAGTCCGCCGGCGTGCGAAGCTTGGGCGGTGCAAAGCCAACGGGACTACGTGCTCCGGACCGTGGAGGAGCGGGGCATCCGCTTCGTCCAGCTGTGGTTCACCGACGTGCTCGGGACCCCGAAAGGCTTCAACATCACCTCCGCCGAGCTGGAGAATGCGCTCGACGAGGGGATGACCTTCGACGGGTCGGCCATCGACGGGTTCAGCCGCGTCCAGGAGGCCGACGTCCTGGCCCGGCCGGACCCCAAGACCTTCCAGCTGCTGCCGTTCCACCACGACGACGCACAGGTGGCGCGCGTCTTCTGCGACATCGCCAACCTCGACGGCACACCCTTCGAGGGCGACCCCAGGCACGCCCTGCGCCGCATGCTCGAGCGCGCCCGCGCTGCCGGCTACACCTTCTTCGCGTCGCCCGAGGTGGAGTACTTCTACTTCGCCGACGCGGACCCCGTGCGCGGACCGGTGACGCTCGACTCAGGTTCGTACTTCGATCTCACGGTGGCCGACCTGACGAGCGACCTGCGGCGGCGCTCCGTGCTCATGCTCGAGGAGATGGGCATACCCGTCGAGCACACCCAGCACGAGGACGCGCGCAGCCAGCACGAGATCGACCTGCGCTACACCGACGCCCTCACCATGGCCGACACTGTGATGACGACCCGCATGGTGATCAAGGAGATGGCGCGTCAGGAGGGCGTTTTCGCCTCCTTCATGCCCAAGCCTCTCGCGGGTGTGCAGGGCTCCGGCATGCACACCCACATCTCGCTCTGGGAGGGCGAGCGCAACGCCTTCGTCGACGAGGGCGACCGCTACGGGCTCTCCGAGGTGGCACGCCGGTTCATAGCCGGGCTGCTGCACCACGCCCGCGAGATCACCGCCGTCACCAACCAGTGGGTCAACTCCTACAAGCGGCTCATCGGCGGATACGAGGCGCCGGTCCACGTCAGCTGGGCCCGCAACAACCGGTCGGCGCTGGTGCGGGTGCCCGTCGTCAAGATGGGCAAGACCGAGTCCACTCGCCTGGAGTACCGGGCGCCCGACAGCGCGTGCAACCCCTACCTCACCTTCTCGGTGATCCTCGCGGCCGGGCTGCACGGCATCGCGGAGGACTACCCTCTGCCACCCGAAGCCGACGACAACCTGTTCACCCTGACACCGAAGGAGTTGGCCAAGAAGGGGATCGAGCCGCTGCCCTCGAGCCTGCACGACGCGGTCAACGAGATGGAGGGCTCTGAGCTGCTGGCCGACGCGCTCGGCGACCACGTCTTCGAGTGGTTCATCCGCAACAAGCGCGAGGACTGGGACGCCTATCAGGCCGAGGTCACGCAGTACGAGCTGGACCGGTACCTCCCGCTGCTCTAACACCGACGAACCGATGGACCCCCTCCTCTGCTTCCCCGCCGATCTGCCCGCCGAGGTGACCCTCGCGCTGCAGAGCGCCGGCCTCGGGCACCACGGGGTCGCGGGAACCGACGACCTCGCGGCTCCCGGTCCGGACGGCCGCACCGCCGGCTATTCGGGCGCGCTGGTCGTCGCGGGCGACGACATGACCGCCGCGGTCGCGTTCTGCCGCCACCTCCGCCTGCGCGAGGTGCCGCTGGCGCCGCTGCTCCTCGCCATCGGACCCCACCAGGTGGGCGAGCTGCTGCTGCGCGACGACCTCTACGACGACTTCTGCGTCCTGCCCGCCCGGCCGGAGGAGCTCGTGGCACGCCTGCAGCACCTGTTCTGGCGGACCGGGCAGAGCATGCGTCCCGACATCATCGAGTACGGGCCCTTGATGCTCAACCTCGAGACCTACCAGGCGGCGGTCGCGGGCCGGGTCCTCGACCTGACCTACATGGAGTACGAGCTGCTGCGCTTCCTCGCCGGCCATCCGGCCAAGGTCTTCACCCGCGAGACCCTGCTCAGTCGGGTCTGGGGCTACGAGTACTACGGCGGGGCGCGGACGGTCGACGTCCACATCCGTCGCCTGCGGGCCAAGCTGGGAGAGGAGCACGCCCATCTGATTCAGACGGTTCGTTCCGTCGGGTACCGCTTCGGTCAGGTGGCCTGGCACCCCGGCGTGGCGCAGCGCAACGGTGCTGCGGGGTCGGGCCCGACCGGGGGGCCGGCGGTCGCCCCCGCCTCTCAGACGACCGGCGCGTAGGCCCAGGCCTCGACCTCGACTCTGGCCCCGATCGGCAGGGCGGCGACCGCGACCGCCGAGCGGGTGGGGCGGTCGTCCACGAAGTACTCGACCCACACCTCGTTCACGGCCGCGAAGTCGCCCATGTCGACGAGGTAGAGGGTCGTCTTGACGACGTCGGCCAGCGTCGCCCCCTCGATGGCGAGCACCTCGGCCACGTTCTGGAGTGCCTGGCGGAGCTCCGCGACCGTGCCGCCGGGGGCCAGACCTGCGCCACCCGCCTCAGCGGAGGCCAGGCCGACCTGGCCCGAGGTGATGACCCAGTCGCCGACGCGGCGAACCGGGGAATAGGGACCGACGGCTGGGCTCATGCGCGTTCCTCTCGACCGGCCGATGCTGCCACGTCGCGCCACGGGGCGCGAGCGGCGGCGCGCCGGGTCGGCCAGCGGGCGGGCTTCCCCTCGGCGATCCAGGCCGCCGCCAGCGTGGCAACGAAGACCGCGTCAGAACCGTTGACCGGCCAGCGCTCCTCGTCGTGGAGGCGGACGGTCACCTTGGGCATGTCGCGCGCCGCCAGGATGCCGAAGGACCGGATGGTCAGATCGACGGGCTCGCCGGCTCCGTCCACGGCGATGCCTTCGCTCCACACCATCCCGAGCGCCTGGTGCACCGCCCCCAGCGCGTACGAGCGCAACGTGACGGGACAGAGCACCTCGCCCGCCCAGACGTCGACTTCGACGCGGCCGCGCGGGCCGTCCTCGAGGAAGAGGTCGACGCTCGCACGCCCCGCACCCGGTACCGCGACGTGGGCCTGACCCGCGCCCGCAGGGCCGGGCGGCGCGCCCCGCACGTGCAGGGCGGCGAGCACTTCTGCCCACGCGGCACCGCGCAATTCGGGCGCCACCGGCGGGCCGACCACCGCGACCTCTTCGACACGCACTCCGGGGCACACGTCGCGCAAGCGCGCCACCATGGGAGCCAGGTCCCCCGAGCCCTCGGTGCGGCCGACGTGCACGATGCCGGTGCCGTCGGCGCGCAGCCCGAGTCCCAGCGGCGGCCGCTTCGGCGCCCGGCGTACCACGTCCTCGCGGCGCCACAGGACGCGGACCGCCTGATCGGTCTCGTCCGCGAGTTCCCGAGCTCGCGCCGGCACGGGGCTGCGCACCTTCCCGCCGAATGCGCCTCCGTTGCCCAGCGGCGCGGCGGGCGGGCCACCGGGCCGGCTCCAGCTGGCGTCCGGCTCCACGTAGGCGGGCTCGATCCAGGTGGTCTGCAGCGTGATCGCCCAGTCGCCCGCCGGCACGTCCACCGGATGGGACAGGGGCATCGTGCTGTTGCGGCCCTGGACACGTCCGGCGGCCGCCCGGGCCGCCCGGACCCCCGGGGCCAGTGCTGCGTCGGCCCCCAGCTGGACGAGCGCACCGGCGGGCGCCGAGTCGTCGGCGAACCCTCCACCACCCAGGACGACGTCGGGCCCCGTGCCCTGCATGCTGCGCCCCTCTACCTCCGATCGCCAGGTCGCGAGGAGCGGGTCGCGCCGTCCGGGCCCGGGGGGGCGGGACGGGTCGTCGACGCCCAGCGCGTCCGACGCGGCCTCCACGATGGACTGCCATCCGGTGCAGCGGCACAGGTGGGCGCGCAGCGCCGCCTCGACGTCCCGGCGTGTCGGCGGCGTCCCGGCACGGCGTCCATCGAGGGCGGCGAGCCGCATGACGATGCCCGGCGTGCAGAACCCGCACTGGCTCGCCCCGGCCGCGACGAAGGCCGACGACCAGCGGTCACGGAGCACCATCGGCGCACCCTCGAGCGTGGTGACGTGACGCCCGGCGACGCGGCGGACGGGCGTGACGCAGGCGACCCGGGGCAGGTCGTCGACCCACACGGTGCAGCACCCGCACTGTCCCTGCGGGCTGCAGCCGTCCTTGACGGAACGGCACCCGAGCTCCTCCCGCAACGCGTCGAGGAGGGAGATCCCGTCGCTGACGGACACCTCGGACCCGTTCAGGGTGAAGAAGACGTCCGCGCCGCGCGGGTCGGCGGGCGGGCTTCCGCCGCGACGCGATGCGGGAGTTGTGCCGAACTCGCTCAGGGGGCCGAATGCCCGGTCGGGCGGGGGCTCAGCTGAACGAGGAGCCGCACCCGCAGGTGCGGGTGGCGTTGGGGTTGGTGATGTGGAACCCCGCACCCTGCAGCCCGTCGCTGAAGTCGAGCGTCGAGCCGGAGAGGAGCTCGGCGCTGGCGGAGTCGACCACGACCTTGACCGTGCCGAACTCACGCACGACGTCGTCGGGCATCACCTCGGTGTCGAAGAACATCTCGTAGCTGTACCCCGAGCACCCGCCCGGCTTGACCGCGACGCGCAGCGCGAGGTTCTCGCCCTCCTCCTGGGCCAGCAGCTCGGCCACCTTGGTGGTGGCGTCGTCACTCAGGGTCACCGGTGCCGGCTTCTTCCCGATGCTGACGGAAGTTGAGAGTGTGGTCACTGGTTCCTCCTCGTTGGCGCCGACGCCACCGCGCCCGATCGACGCCCACCATGTTACCGGCACCCGGCGGCTGCGGGCACCCTGGGGCAGCGGGGCCGGAATTCGCCGCCACGCAGGTAGAATCGCCACATGACCTCCGGGTCTTCCCCTCATCCACCGCCGGTGGGCGAAGCGCGTCCCGACCCGCGCGCCGACGAGGTGCTCAAGTGCCTGCGCTCCGTGATCGACCCCGAGCTGGGCGACACCATCGTCGACCTCGGCATGGTGCGGGCCGTCACGATCAGCGACGACGACGTGACGGTCGACGTCGCCCTCACCATCGCCGCCTGTCCGCTGCGGGCCCAGATCGAGCGCGATGTCCGCGGGCACGTCGCCGCCCTGGACTGGGTGCGCGGCGTCGAGGTCCGGGTGGCCAGCATGGACGCCGAGGAGCGGGCCGCCGTCATGGCACGGGCCCGGTGGAAGGCCCGGGAGGACGCGCCGGAGACCGCCGTGCCGGCCAGGACCCGGGTCCTCGCCATCGCCTCGGGCAAGGGCGGGGTAGGCAAGTCGTCGGTGACGGTCAACCTGGGCGTGGCGCTGGCCCGGCGCGGCTTCACCGTAGGGATCCTCGACGCCGACATCTGGGGCTTCTCCGTCCCCCGCCTGCTGGGCATGGAGGGTGACGTCGAGGCGCGCCAGGGGAAGATGGTGCCGCTCGAGCAGACGGTCGGCGCCGGACTCGTGCGCGTCCTGTCCATGGGGTTCCTCGCCGACGAGGAACAGGCGATCATGTGGCGCGGCCTCGTGCTCAACCGTGCCGTGCAGCAGTTCCTCCAGGACGCCCACTGGGGCGATCTCGACTACCTGTTGATCGACCTGCCGCCCGGCACGGGCGACATCCAGATGGGCCTGGCCCGACTGCTGCCCCGCACCGAGCTCCTCGTCGTGACGACCCCCCCGGTGGCGGCGCAAAAGGTCGCCGCCCGGGCGGCCGACATGGCACGTCGGGGCTACCTGCGCGTGGCAGGGGTGATCGAGAACATGAGCGACTTCACCTGTGAACACGGCACTACCTACGCGTTGTTCGGTTCGGGCGGCGGCGAGCGCCTGGCCCACAGCCTTGGTGTGCCCCTCGTCGGCTCCATCCCGCTGCACCCCGATATGGCCGCGGCCGGCGACGCCGGCACGCCGGTCGCAGCAGCGGGCGGCGAGCTCGCCGACGTGTTCGCCGAGATGGCCCGCACGATCGCCGAGGACGTGGCACCTCTCATCGAGGCCGAGGGGTGCTCGGCCCGCCTCGTCCAACGGGTGGAGGCCGCGGTGGCCCGCGGAGAGGCCGAGGCGGGCTGAGCTCGGCGGGCCGGAGCGGGTCCTAC
>Ga0116224_10002730_pt1 | contig 10142 bp, 8 predicted proteins | sample Sb_taG_9_FD_89699 | JGI IMG/M metagenome (GOLD analysis project Ga0116224, IMG submission 89699) | Peat soil microbial communities from Weissenstadt, Germany - Sb_50d_b_LC metaG | ecosystem: Environmental > Terrestrial > Soil > Wetlands > Peat | place: Germany: Weissenstadt | collected 2010-09-21
AACGGCATGACTTGCTCAGCATGATGGAGGCGCGAGGACTCAACTGACCCGCGCCAAACGGTTTCGGCCTCAGCTCTGTTCCTCCAGCGCTCCTCCCCCCAGGGACTGGAGCGGTCTCTACTTGCTTCATGTGACAATGCCGTCATGGCGGATCACGGTGGCGGACGTGGCCGGTGGGAGGATCCCCGGACGTTAGAAAAAGCCTCGTGACCCGCTGGCGCGCCCTGCCGACTGCGATTCAGTGCGAGTCGGCAAGGGCGAACGCCAGCGAGACGGCGCCGACCAAGACGAAGGCGATGGCCCAGATCGCATCAAGATTGAACCAGCTCCGCGACACGAACTTCAGCCCCAGGTAACGGTAGACCAGCCACGCGCATAATCCGCCGGCCGCGATCATCGCGCCAGTGTGGACGATGGAGACCAGGACGGCCATGCCGAGGTTGGCGGCAATAAGCGCGCTCGCGGCCTCATGGCCTCTCTCGAGGCCGCCGGCGCGGCAGAGGCCGAGATAGATCGGGACCAGCATCAATCCCGCGCCGTGCGCGATCGCCACCGCAAAAGACCAAAGCCCGAGTTGTGCGGGCCTTATCCGCGCCAGCGCGCGCGGATGGCGCCGGTCGAGGAATCGGAAGACGCCAAATCCGATGACCAAAAGGCTGGCGCCGATCCGGATCTGCCGCTGCCAGTACACGAGCGTGACCAACAGCGAGAATGGAAGGATCATCAGGAGCATCGCCAGCAGATGGCCGGCCGCGAGCGCCCACAGCGCCGACAAGAGGGCGCGCGGACTTTTTTCCATCATTCCGGCCGAAACCGCGAGCGGCCACCCCATCCCGGGGTTCACCCCATGGTAGAGGCCGCTCGCAACGACAGCGAGCCAGAGAGCCGTGACGGCCCAGTCGGCCCCGCTTCCGCTCAAGCCGATGGATAGCAGAACGAATCCGTTGAGCAGTCGCCGCCGTCGAGCCGGGTCTGATGCGCCCGGTAACCGTCCGGGAAGTTCACCCAGTAGTCCTTCGCCAGCTCTAGGCCGCCGGCAGGGCCAGCGATAGCCATGACCTCGGCTCCCGGCACGCCGTCGGGATAGAACTGGGCGTCCCACGTGGAATAAAGCGAGTTGGTCCAGTAGACCCGTTTGCCGTCGCGGCTGATCTCGACCATCTGCGGGCCGCCTGCAAAGGCCTTGCCGTTCGAGTGGGCCGTGCGGCGAACGATGCCGCCGACATGGACGGAGCCCGCGAGCTTGGGCTTCCGCGGTTCGATGACGTCGTACTGGCGCATCTCGCCGGTTCCCCAGCAGGCGACGTACAGGAATTTGTCATCCATGGAGAGGTCGATGTCGGTCACCAGCGGCGGCGCCGCGCCAAATGCCTGCAACAGGGGCGGCAACTGGTCCTTGTTCGCCGGCTCCGGCGGGATCGTCGCCGTCTTCTCGATATGGAACTCGCCGTTCTCGCGCCACCAGGTCCAAATCGAACCTTCCAGGTTCGTGGTGTCGACGACGACGCCCAGAAAACCGTACTCGCGCACGGGGTCATGCGCGGGCCGGACCTCCAGCGCCATCTGGTGATTGGCGCCGAGATCGATCGTCTGCACATTGCGCCGGGCCCGGAGATCCCAGAAGTGGATATGGTGGCCATACTTGTTCGCGAGCAAGTCTTCCGCGACGATCCCGTTCTCGAATTGTGGCGGCAGCCCCCATTCGCTCGTCACCATGTAGTCGCGCGGCAGGTTCCACCAGAAATCATAGTGCAGCCTTTGGGGCCCACGATCGATTTCCCAGCGGCCGAGAATATCGAACGTTTCGCAGTCCATGATGAAGACGCCGGGCGGCCCTTCCGTGCCGTCCTTACCGCCGCCGCCAAGCGTGCTGATGTAGATGCCCTCCGGCCCGCAATGGACGGTGTGGGGCCGCGAATAGCCCGTCTTCCTGAAGACCTCCTCGGGCTCGATGATCTTATGGATCTTCGCCTGGGTCGGATGGGGCTTCGTATCCACCACATAGATGCGCGACGAGCGAATGCCGGGAATGATCAGATACCGCCGCTCAAGGAACGTGTGGCTCGTGAGCGGCGACAAGGACGATGAGCAGGCATTCCAGCCGAAATGGTGGAACTCGTCGCCCCTGTTGGGCATCGTCACCGTGTGGACGATCCGGCTATATGTGGGGGAGCCGGGCTTCACGTCGATGACAGCGAGCGCGTCAGGCTTCGAGAAGTCGGGGCTCAACAGCAAGGTGTACGCGAATTCCTCCGGCGGCGCTTCCATCGCAAGCTTCGGCGACGCGTGAAAAGTCGGATCAGGTCTCATCGTCACGGGGGAGCTTCCTTTCCAATTGCGTCGAGGCGGAACTCGACGGCGAGCGCCGATCGGCCTCAACGGCCGTTTATGACGCTTTGAGGCGCGGCGCCCGGTCGCGGACAATACTGCGCTCGTTCGCGGCGCGCCATTGGGCGATCGCGCGCGGTTATCGCCCCCGATGGGCGCCGGATCGACATGGGCGGTCCCAACGCGCCTCTGGGCGCCGAGTTAGCGATCAGAGCGAACGGAAACGCGCCGGAACAGGCTGAACTGGAAATGTTGCTCTGAGCCCCAAGGCGTCCGGTGTTCGTGGCGGAGGGTTTCAATCAGCTCAAAAGTGTCCCCCACCACGCGGCGAAGACTTTCAGCGTCGTAGCGCGCAACCGGCAAGCCGCTGCACCGTTCGGGGCCGTCCGGCGCAAAGGTCGCGATGATCGCGTGTCCGCCCGGCTTCACGGCCTCGATCAGGCGCGCGACGTAGGCCATGCGGTCGCGTTCCTCAGTCAGGAAGTGAAACGCCGCCCGGTCGTGCCAGATGTCGTAGGCGAGCCCCTGCGGCTCCCACTCCGTCACGTCGGCGACAACCCATTGGACTTGGTCAGCGCGGCTGCCGAGTCGGGCCTTGGCGGCCATGAGAGCGGCGTCCGAGAGATCGAGCACGGTGACGTCCCGAAAGCCGTGCTCTATCAAGGCGTCGACCAGTCGTGACGCGCCGCCGCCAACGTCGATGACAGAGGAGGCGGCAGTCGCGGCCGCCTTTGCAATGAGATCGAGCGAGGGAGCGGGGTTCTCCTGAAACCAGCTTAACTCATTCTCGCGTTTGCTGGCGTAAACCTTCTCCCAGGGGGCCTGACGGCTCGCGGCGTTCATGGCGGCTTCATCCTTCCGGTGAACATAAGCCCCCTATCGTCGACGATAAGCGCGCCTCGCCCTCAGTTTTCGTCCCCTCCGCCCGCCTCACTTGGCGGTGAGGATGAGCCGCTCGCGCTCGACCGTATAGCTCTTGAGCCGCTCGAGGAAGCTCATGCCAAGGAGACTCTCCTCCAATGCGCCGGGGCGCGCGACGAGCGCCGCCACATTGCGCATCACGATCGGCCCGACCGCGATCTGATCGAGCCGAACCTCGGCGGCGAGCGCCGAGCCGTTGGCGGTGGTGACGGGCACGTCGAATTCGAGGCCGCCGGTATCCACGCCCGCCCGGCGGGCGTCGGCGGCGGTCAGCACCACGACGGAAGCGCCGGTGTCGAACAGCAAGGTCACGCGCGCCCCATTGACCCGCGCCACGACCACGAATTCGCCGCCGAGGCGCCTGTTGACGATGACCTCCCCGCCCCGCCCGACCTGCGGCTCGGAAGGAAAGAATTCGCCGGCGAGGCGTGCGGCGACATCGGAGACCTCGAAGCGATAGGCGTAGACGCCGGTGAGCGCGACCAGCAACGCCGCCCAGATCGCGGCCGCGCCGACGATGCGCGCAATGTCGCTCGCGCGCGCCGAACGCAAGCCGGACAGGAGGAGCGCCAGCAGGACGGAAGCGCCGATCGCGGCGCTGGCGAAACTCTGGTGGTCGAGGCCCAGAAGCGTCGACTGCGACGGGGTGAGAAGCAGGGCCGCCAACGCAGCCGCCAGAACCAGAACGGGCGCGAGAAAGCGCATCAGCGGGACCGGCCGCGCGCCCGCCGGCTCCCTCCGCGCGACGCGCGCGATCGCGCCCAAGCCAGGCGCTCGCCGAGCCCAGCCATGACGGCGCCGCGCTCCGCCTCGCTCATCGCGGTCCAGGCGGCGATTTCCGCGACCGTGCGGCCGCAGCCGACGCAGAGCGCCGAACGCGGATCGATGACGCAGACCTTGACGCAAGGGGTCGATATCGTGGGCGCGGACATGACCGCTAACTTAGGTGGTGGAATGGCCGATGAGAAGCCCGCACCACGCGGCGATCTCGGCGCATTGCTGCGCGGCGCCGGCGACGTCGCCGGTTTGCCCGCCGATCTGCCGCTGAGCGATGAGGACAATGGCCAATGCGCCGGCGCCGCCGGCCAGAGCCGCGACAAGAGCGTGCGTGACCCCCAGCGCGACCAGGCCAAGCGCGAGAGCGATGATGAGGCCTGAGCCCCACGCGGCGGCGAGCGCGGATGCGTTAAGCCGACCGGCCGCCGCGCCCGCGCCGTCGGCGCGCGCCGGCGCCAGAAGCGCGAGCGGCGTCAGCGCAGCGGAGCGCGAGAGGGCGGCGACGAGCGTCAGCGCCGCGGCGGCGCGCCACAATCCGCCGTCGAGCGCCGCGGCCAGCGCGGCGACGCGAAGCAGGAGCGAAAGCGTGAGCGCGATCGCGCCATAGGCGCCGATGCGGCTGTCGCGCATGATTTCGAGCTTGTCGGCCCGCGTCGCGCCGCCGCCGAAGCCGTCGGCGACGTCCGCGATCCCGTCCTCGTGCAGCCCGCCGGTCGCGACGACGAGCGTGGCCGTCGCGAGGCCGGCGCGCATGAACGCGGGCAGGCCGAGCTTCGCCGTCAGCGCGAGGACCAGCGCGCCGGCGAGCCCGACGGCGGCGCCCGCGACCGGCGCCGCCCAGGCGCCGCGGTTGATGTCGAGCGGCGCGTCGCGCGAGGGATCGCCGAGAGGCGCCCGGGTGAAAAAGCGCAAGGCGTCGCGGACGTCGCGCGCCGCAGGGGCAAAGCGGCGGGGCCAGTCCGAGCCGCTCATCCTGCCCGCCTGCCTCGGCCGAACGATTGACGCGGCTTAAGGGCCATGAGGGGGCGGCGGGCATGTCGTACGCTCATCGAAGCGCCCACAGAAAGACGAGGACCGCGATGAGCCCGATCGCGGTCAGGCCGGACTCGACGATGCCCCATTGGCGAACGAGAGCGCGCGCCGCCGCGACTTCGCCGCCGCGCAGCGACCGGATCTGGTTGTCGAGCGGCGCCATGACAAAAAACGCGTGGAGCCAACTCGCGATAATGATGAGCGCGCCGAACGCCCAGCGCACGTCCTGCGATTCGAAATAGGCGATGAAGCCGGCGATCGCCGCCAGGAGCGCAAGAGCGGCGAGAAGCGCGACCGCGCGGCTGTCGCTCGGCCCCCATTCGCTCAGCAGCGCCCCCTCGTCGAGCGCGAGCCGCGCCGGCTGCTCGACCCAGTTGACGTAGAACGAGGCCCCCGTGAAGGCGGCCGCGAAAGCAAGCGCAAGCGTTCCCCAATTCATGACCGCTCCCTAGTATGAGGGGCTCCTCTAGCATAAGTGGGGAGGAAGGCGCGAAGTGAGGCTGTCGATCTTCGTGAGGGTCCGCGCGGATGCCGCGGCTTGAACCTTCGGCGTTTGCGCCGGCGCTACGTCTGCAAAAGAGAAAGCATGGCGCTAGTACTTCACGTATTCAGAAAACTGAGCCGAGAACAGAAAAAGAACTTGCGTAGAAGAACAAATCGTGTACACCATTGCTTTTATTAGGAGGGCGCGTAAACCGCGATTGCGGATCAGACGCTGCCCGTGAGAGAAGGACGATGGTTATGACCCAACCGAATCTTCGCCTCGTGGAAGGGACCACCGTGGACAAGACCAAGGCGCTCGACGCCGCCCTGTCGCAAATCGAACGGGCGTTCGGCAAGGGCTCGATCATGCGCCTGGGCAAGAATCAGCAGGCGGTCGAGATCGAGACGGTCTCGACCGGATCGCTCGGCCTCGACATTGCGCTTGGCGTCGGCGGCCTGCCGCGCGGACGCGTCGTCGAGATCTACGGGCCCGAGTCCTCGGGCAAGACCACGCTGACGTTGCACGTGATCGCGGAAGCGCAGAAGAAAGGCGGCGTTTGCGCCTTCGTCGACGCCGAACATGCGCTCGATCCTGTCTATGCGAAAAAACTCGGCGTCAAGCTCGACGATCTTTTGATTTCCCAGCCCGACACCGGCGAGCAGGCGCTCGAGATCACCGACACGCTGGTGCGTTCGGGCGCGGTCGACGTGCTGGTCATCGATTCGGTCGCGGCGCTGACGCCGCGAGCCGAAATCGAGGGCGAAATGGGCGAATCGCAGCCGGGATTGCAGGCGCGGCTGATGAGCCAGGCCCTGCGCAAGCTCACCGCGTCGATTTCGCGCTCCAACACGATGGTGATCTTCATCAACCAGATACGCATGAAGATCGGAGTCATGTACGGCTCGCCCGAGACGACGTCGGGCGGCAACGCGCTCAAATTTTATGCCTCTGTGCGTCTCGACATTCGCCGCATTGGCGCGATCAAGGAGCGCGAGCAGGTCGTCGGCAACCAGACGCGCGTCAAGGTGGTCAAGAACAAGGTCGCGCCGCCATTCAAACAGGTCGAGTTCGACATCATGTATGGGGAAGGCGTCTCCAAGGCCGGCGAGCTGATCGACCTTGGCGTCAAGGCCGGCGTGGTGGAGAAGTCGGGCGCCTGGTTTTCCTTTGACAGCGTGCGGCTGGGCCAGGGCCGCGAAAACGCCAAGGCCCTCTTAAAGACCAGTCCGGAGATCGCCGACAGGATCGAGCGCGCCGTTCGAGAGAACGCCGGCCTTCTCGCCGAGCGCATTCTCGAAAACGCCGGCCCTGCGGAAGAAGACGACGCCGAAGCCTGATTCGCCTCCTTTGGCCGCGCCTCGCATCCCCCACCTTAAGAGGCGCGCCCATCGCCAGGGAAGCGTTTCGAGCCTTCGCGCGTTCGGGGCGCGCGCGAGAGCGGTCCCTCCCGCCGCTCTCGCGCCGCCGCTTCGGTCCTCGCCCCAACCCCTCTCCGGTAAACGGGAGACGGGGCTGGCCGCGTGGGTGAATCCCTTCTTCCGGATCTTACTTCGCAAGACGCCTGGTTCGTAACGGGCTATGCGGGAGAAGCCGGCGGGCGAAGGCGCCCGGATGACGGCGCCCCGCCCACTGGGTAAAAAGCCGACGTGGCGTCAAAGGGCCGGCTCGGCTTCCGTGTCAGACCCTGATTCCCGTTGGCGCTTTTGGCGGCCTTGCTCTAGAACGCGCCTTAAGGCGGCATCGGGCTTCAGGCGATTTTTGCTCATGAGCGGCGTCAACGAGATTCGATCGAACTTCCTGCGGTTCTTCGCCGGAAACGGGCACGAGATCGTTGCGTCGAGCTCGCTCGTGCCGCGCAACGATCCGACCTTGATGTTCACCAACGCCGGGATGGTGCAGTTCAAGAACGTCTTCACCGGCGTCGAGAAGCGCCCCTATGTCCGGGCCGCGACGGCGCAGAAATGCGTGCGGGCCGGCGGCAAGCACAACGACCTCGATAATGTCGGCTACACCGCGCGCCACCACACGTTCTTCGAGATGCTGGGCAACTTCTCGTTCGGCGACTATTTCAAGGACCACGCGATCGAATACGCCTGGGACCTGCTCATACGCGAATTCGGATTGCCCCGGCAGAAGCTGACCGTCACCGTCTACTACGACGACGACGAGGCGTTCGACTTGTGGAAGAGGATCTCCGGCCTGCCCGACGAGCGCATCATCCGCATTGCGACGAGCGACAATTTCTGGGCGATGGGCGACACCGGTCCATGCGGGCCGTGCTCGGAGATTTTCTTCGATCACGGCGACCATATTCCCGGCGGTCCGCCCGGCTCGCCGGACGCGGAGGGCGACCGCTTCATCGAGATCTGGAATCTGGTGTTCATGCAGTTCGAGACGCTGCCGGGCGGCGAGCGGGTCAACCTGCCCCGCCCCTCGATTGACACCGGCATGGGCCTCGAGCGCATCGCCGCCGTCCTGCAGGGGGTGCACGACAATTACGACATCGACCTGTTTCGCGCCCTCATCCGCGCCAGCGCCGATCTCACCGGCGTCGATCCCGACGGTCCGCAGCGCGCCTCGCATCGCGTCATCGCCGACCATTTGCGCGCTTCCGCGTTCCTGGTCGCCGACGGCGTGCTGCCGTCGAACGAAGGGCGCGGTTACGTTCTGCGCCGCATCATGCGCCGGGCGATGCGCCATGCCCAGATTCTGGGGGCCCGCGACCCGCTGATGTGGCGCCTCGTTCCGGCGCTGACGCGCGAAATGGGCCAGGCCTATCCGGAACTGGTGCGCGCGGAGGCCCTAATCTCGGAAACCCTCAAACTCGAAGAGACGCGCTTTCGCACGACGCTGGCGCGCGGCCTCGCCATCCTCGAGGACGAGACGCGTGCGCTCGCGGCGGGCGGGGAGCTGAGCGGCGAGACGGCCTTTCGGCTTTACGACACCTACGGCTTCCCGCTTGACCTCACCCAGGACGCGCTGCGTGCACGAGGGCTCTCGGTCGGCGTCGATGGGTTCAATGCAGCCATGGAGCGCCAGCGCGCCGAGGCCCGCCGCGCCTGGGCGGGCTCGGGCGAAGCGGCGACCGAGACGGTCTGGTACGGGTTGCGCGAAAGAATGGGGGCGACCGATTTCCTCGGCTACGAAACCGAGACCGCCGAGGGCGTCGTTCAAGCGATCGTCAAGGACGGCGTCGAGGTTGAGAGGCTCGAGGCGGGCGAGAAGGGATCGCTGATCTTCAACCAGACGCCCTTCTACGGCGAGGCCGGCGGCCAGGTCGGCGACGTTGGCGAGATCAGCGCTCCCGGCTTCCGCGCCGCGGTCGTGGATGCCCGCAAGAAGCTCGGCGACCTCATCGTCCACGACGTCGCGATCGTCGAGGGAACGGCGCGCCCCGGCATGGCGGTCGAGCTTGCGGTCGATCACGCCGCCCGCACGGCGACGCGCGCCAACCATTCCGCGACCCACCTCCTGCACGAGGCGCTGCGCCTGGTTCTCGGCGATCACGTCGCGCAGAAAGGCTCGCTCGTCTCGCCCGACCGGTTGCGTTTCGACTTCGCGCATCCGAAGCCGCTCACGCGCGGGGAGATCGAAGCGGTCGAGGACATCGCCAATCGCGTCGTTTTGGAGAACGCCGAGGTGACGACGCGGCTGATGAGCCTCGACGACGCGCGCGCGCTCGACGCCCGCGCGCTGTTCGGCGAAAAATACGGCGACGAAGTGCGCGTCGTCAGCATGGGCGCAATCGAGGACGCCGCCAACCACGAGCGGACCTATTCGATCGAGCTCTGCGGCGGCACGCATGTCAGGCGCACCGGCGACATCGGCCTCATCGCCATCGTCGGCGACAGTCCGAACGCCGCTGGCGTGAGGCGCATCGAAGCCAAGACGCGCGACGACGCGCGCAAGTGGCTCGAAGCCGATGCGCGCGCCTATGCCGATCTCGCGGCGCTGCTTAGGGCGCCGGCCGGCGAGGCCGCCGGGCGGCTGGAAGCGTTGATCGACGACAAGCGCAGGCTCGAGCGCGAACTCGCCGACGCCAGGCGCAGGTTGGCGATGGGCGGCGGCTCGGGAGAAGCGGGCGCCGCGCGCGACGTCGCCGGCGTCAAGCTCTACGCCCGCGCCGTGAGCGGCGTCGAGATGAAGGACTTGAAGTCGTTGGCGGACGAGGCCAAGCACAACGTCGGCTCGGGAGTGGTGGCGATCGCGGCCGCGAGCGAGGATGGGAAGGCGAGCATCGTCGTCGCGGTGACCCCCGATCTCACCAGCCGCTTCAACGCCGTTGAACTCGTGCGTCTCGGTTCGGCCGCGCTCGGCGGCAAGGGCGGCGGCGGCCGGCCCGACATGGCACAGGCCGGAGGCCCGGACGGCGCGAAGACGCGAGAGGCGCTGGCGGCCGTCGAGGCCGGCGTGCGCCGGGCAGCCGGAGCTTAAGCCGACCAACAACGAGCAGAAAGGATTGAGGGGAAGATCATGGGCACCACGCGCGCGCCAATCCTCGACGCCCTCAAGGCCTACGAGCTCGAGCCGATCGCCATTCGTCGCGACATCCATCGCCATCCGGGAGACCGCGTTCGAGGAGACGCGCACCGCCAGGATC
>Ga0116224_10002735_pt1 | contig 10126 bp, 11 predicted proteins | sample Sb_taG_9_FD_89699 | JGI IMG/M metagenome (GOLD analysis project Ga0116224, IMG submission 89699) | Peat soil microbial communities from Weissenstadt, Germany - Sb_50d_b_LC metaG | ecosystem: Environmental > Terrestrial > Soil > Wetlands > Peat | place: Germany: Weissenstadt | collected 2010-09-21
CCCGGCCCGTGGTCGCGAACCTCGATCACAGCACTGCGACCGTCAACGGCGACGCTCAGTTCGACGGCCGTCCCTCTAGGCGTGTGAAGCACTGCGTTGCCGAGCAGGTTGGCAAACACCTGCCGCAGCATGTTCGGCTCGCCCGCCACCGTGACCCGCTCGTAGGCGTCGAGGCTGATCATCCGATCAGGGGCCGCCGCGCGCGCATCGGCGACGGCGCTCGTCGCCAGCGCGACGAGATCGACGAGCTCCCCTCGAGTCTCAGGCAGCTCGTCGAGCCGCGCGAGCGTCAGCAGATCATCCACCAGGACTCCCATCCGTTCCGCCTCCGACTCGATCCGATCCATCGCCCGCCGCAGCGCCTCAGGATCCTCGATCGCTCCGAGGCGGAACAGCTCGGTGTAACTACGAATCGAGGCGAGCGGCGTGCGCAGCTCGTGCGACGCGTCCGAGAGGAACTGCTTGCGCCGAGCCTCGGCGTTCTCGCGATCCGCGAACGCCTCTTCGATCCGCTCGAGCATCCGGTTCAGCGAGACCCCCAGCCGGCCGATCTCCGTCCTCGCATTCGCCGGGCCGACCCGGCGCGAGAGATCCCCGCCCGCGATCGTGCTCGCCACGCGTCCCATCTGGTCAAGCGGCCGGAGAGCCACGCGAATGACCACCCAGCCGACCCCGCCCAGCACTAGGAGCACGATCGCGCCAATCACCGCCTCCGCGAGAACGAGCCGATCGAGCGCCTGATCTATGTCTCCTTGTGGCACCGCCACGACCAGTGTTCCGCTGCCCGCCGCGAGCGCCAGCGCGGCAACGCGGTAGCGGACGCTCGAGCCGCGGGTCGAATCGACGGTGAACAAGGTGGGCGTCGTCCCGACCGCCGAGACCTTCAGGTGCGCCGGGAGAGCGGGCGGTGCGAGGCGCTCTTCGTCGTAATGGACGGTCACCGGGCCCCGAAGGGTCCGGCCCTGGGCGTCGACCAGCACGCCGTAGGTGCCCGAAGGCAGGAAGCCGAGCAAGCCCTTGGCCAGCGAGGTCGTGATCGTCGGCCGGTGCGCCCCGTGGCCGCTCTGGGCCGAGCGCGGCAACAAACGCGTGCCGATCCGGAGCTGATACGAGATCGGGGCCGCCGCCCCAATCACCCGCTGATCGAAGCGCCCGAGCAGGAACGAGCGCTGCTCCTCGTAGATAGAGACCGCAGCCACGAGCAGCGCGACCGCGATCAGCGCCAGGACACCAGCCAACACACGCGCGCGCAGCGACACGCTCACTCCCTCGGCAGCCGCAAGCAGTACCCGACGCCGCGAACGGTGTGCAGGAGCGGCACCCCGTCCGCATCGACCTTCTTGCGCAGGTAGCTCATGTAAGTCTCGAGCACGCGGGCATCACCGTGGAAGTCGTAGCTCCAGACATGGTCGAGCAGCTGCGCGCGGGACAGCACCCTCCGGGGATTAAGGAGGAGATACCGTAGAAGCCGGTACTCGGTGGCCGTCAGCTCGATCAGCCGCCCGCCCCGGTCACCTCTCGCGTGTCCTCGTCCATCTCGAGATCGGCGAACGTCAGCGTCGCCGACTCGCCCGACAACCCGTCCGCGTGCTGCAGAAGGTTGCGCAGCCGAGCGATCAGCTCCTCGAGGCTGAACGGCTTCGTGACGTAGTCGCCACCCCCGGTCGTCAGCCCGCGCAACTTGTCGGCCATCGCATCGCGCGCGGTGAGAAAGACGATCGGCACCCGAGCGTGCTCGGCGTCGAGCCGCCTAGCCACCTCGAAGCCGTCCATGTCCGGCAGCATGACGTCGAGGACCACGACATCGGGCCGCCGCTCCCGCACACGCGCCACCGCCCCGGCACCGGTTCCGGCCGACTCAACCTCGAAGCCGTGGTGGCGCAGCGCCATCGAGACGACGTCGACGATGTTCGGCTCGTCATCCACCACGAGCACGCGCGCCTGTCGGGCTTGCTCCGACACGTAGAGATTCTCGACCACGAACCTTAGAAATTCCTGAGAAAGCACCCGCGACGCGGAGGCATATCGGGTTGGCGGCCGACTGAGCGCCGGAACTCGGCATCGAGCAGCCGCAGAAACTGCGGATGACGCCGCCGGCCCAACGCGATGTACGGTCAAGCGGCTACCCCCACCCCAGCCCAGCTTTCTCACGATTGCCTGGTCGGCCACGGTCAAGTCCCGCTCGGCCTTCCGCAGGCTTCCGATCGCACGTGAGGCCTCTCTTAACCTGCTCTTACCCCAGTCTTGGGCGCGGCTTGGACACTGATCCGCGTCAATCCGTTTGGGTGGGTCTTGACCGAGATGCTTTCTGATAACGCAGACGATCGCCCGGGGCCCGAGAGCGGTCGGGCCCGGTCCGTTCTGCTCGTCGAGGACGAGCAGTCGATTGCCGAGCCGTTCGCCAAGGCCCTGACCCGGGGCGGGTTTCCGACCACGGTGGCGCGAACCGGGGCGGAGGCAATCGAGCTTGAGGCCGCCCTGCATCCGGATGTGGTTCTGCTCGATCTCGCGTTACCCGATGGCGACGGCCGTGACGTCTGCCGCCGGCTGCGGCGTGACTCCGACGTGCCGATCATCATCGTCACGGCGAGCGGGACCGTGACTGATCGCGTGGTCGGTCTCGAGCTCGGGGCCGACGACTACGTGGTGAAGCCGTTCGCTGTCGGCGAGGTGATCGCCCGGATCCGCGCCGTGCTCCGCCGGAGTCGCGGTGGATCATCCGGGTCGGACACCCTCGTCGCGCAGAGCTTGAGGATTGATGTCCGCGCGCGGAGAGCGTGGCTTGGGGAGCGGGAGCTCGAGCTGACGCGCAAGGAGTTCGACCTGCTGGTCCGGTTGACGCGTGAACCCGACCGGGTAGTCACGCGCGAGTCGCTGATGTCCGACGTGTGGGACATGAACTGGTTCGGCTCGACGAAGACGCTTGACGTGCACATCGCGTGGCTGAGGCGCAAGCTGGGTGACGATCCCGCCGCGCCGAGGTACATCCACACCGTGCGCGGCATCGGCTTCCGCCTCGCCACTACCGAGGAGTCCGGCCCGTAACTCTCAGAATCCGACTGCTCGCGGCGTTCACGTATGTGCTGCTGCTCGCGATAATCGCGCTGGGCGTCCCGCTCGCGCTCAACCTCAGCGCGCGGGTCAACGCGGAGGTGCGCACTCAGGCGCTGGCGCAGGCCGATCTGGTCGCCGCGACGGCCGCGGATCTCCTCGGCCAGCCGGAAAGAGTGGAGCTGGCCACGCTGGCTCGCACCGCCGCCGCATCGATCCGGGGCCGCGTTCTCGTCGTGAACACGCGCGGCACCGTGTTGGCCGACAGCGCCGTGCCGCCTCAGGTGGGCGTGAGCTACCAGAGCCGGCCGGAGATTCTCACCGCGCTACAGGGTCGCCAGGTGCAGGTACTACGGGACTCGAAGACGCTGGGTCAGGAGCTCCTGGCCACGGCGGTCCCGATCGTCCGCAACCGGCGTCCCGCCGGGGCGGTTCGCGTCACCCAGAGCGTCGCAGCGGTTCACAGCGCCGTTCGCCGCGCCGAGCTCGGGTTGGTGCTGATCGCCCTGAGCGTGCTGGCGCTGGGCCTGCTGGCTGGGGTGGTCATTGCCGCCCACGTGAGCCAGCCGCTCCGCCGGCTCGAGGCGGTGGCACGACGAGTAGCGCGTGGCGACCTGAGTGCGCGCGCTGAGGTTGAGGGCAGCCGTGAGCAGCGCTCGCTCTCGCGGTCGTTCAACGAGATGACCGATCGGGTCGTGCGGCTGTTGGCCGCGCAGCGTGAGTTTGTCGCCGACGCTTCACATCAGTTGCGTACACCGCTCACCGGTCTGCGTTTGCGTCTGGAGGAAGCCGAGGCGCATCTAACCAACCCGGAAGCCGGCGCTGAGCTAGACGCCGCGATTGCGGAGGTCGATCGCCTCTCGCATACCGTCGACGAGCTGCTCGTTCTCAGCCGTGCCGGCGAGCGCGAGCTGACCGGCGCGCCCATCGATCTCACCGCGCTGGCCGCGTCCACCGCCCGGCGGTGGCAGGCGGGCGCGATCGACGCGGGAATCGCGCTCGAACATCGGGACTTCGCGCAGGGAGCCACGGCGTGGGCGGCAGGCCCGGATCTGGAGCGAGCGCTAGACGCGCTGCTTGAGAACGCGTTGCGGTACTCCCCCCCGGGAACGATCGTCACGATCGTGAGTGCGCCCGGGCGGATTGAGGTCCGGGACCGCGGACCCGGTATGACCGAGGAGGAGCGCGAGCTCGTGTTCGAGCGGTTTCATCGCGGGCACGCCGGGCGCTCCGGTCCGGCGGGAGACGGACTGGGGTTGCCGATCGCCCGCGAGCTCACCCGCGCCTGGGGCGGAGAGGTGACGATCTCCGGTCGCGTGGGCGGCGGGGCGATTGTGACGTTGTCAATCGCCAGCGTTCCCGCCGCGGAACAGGGACGCCCGGCGAGCGACGACCGAGCCGACTTTGCCGGTGTTTAAGCCCGCGGCGGCTACGTTCCCGGTCAAGTGACACGCAAGACCCTCATCTGGACCTCCGCAGCCTTGCTCGGCATCGTCCTGACTGCCGCCCTGGCGTGGTCGGCCAGTCAGCTGGCCGGACAGCGCATTGGGCTCTCATCGGAGCCGCTATCGGCCCTCGGCCGCCTGGCCCCGCCGCCTTCCGCCGGCCACACCGCGCCGGCGGGGAGTGCGCCGCGACCGCTAATACGCCCGCGGACGACGAAACGCCCGCGTCCGGCACGGGCGCATCCAACCGAGACGGCTTCAACTACTCCCCCGCCTCCGGTCGCAGCGTCCACTGCGCCACCTGTATCGCCCTCTCCGGCACAGCAGGTGTACAACCCCACGGCGGCGGCAGCCGCGACCGCTCCGGCCACCAACTCAGGCACCCAGCAGTCACAGCCGTCATCCGCGCCGGCAGCGAACCACCAGGGTGACTCGGGCGGCGGTGGCGGCAGCGGCGGCGGTGGCGGTGGGTCCTCGGACTCGGGCAGCGGTGGCGGCAACCAGCGCGACGACTGACAGTCCGTGCTCGCCAGGCACGGCATCGGCGGCGTAGCGTGGCCGGTGGCCCAGCGCGTCATGGATAGATCTGCTCGTCGGTGCGCGGGTCGATGATGCGGATCGCGGTGCTCGGACAGGCCTCGGCGGCGGAAAGCACGACCGCGTCGTCGCCCGTGCCGATGACGCGCGCGACGTCGTCGAGCGCGAACACTTCCGGCGCCGTCTCGACGCAGTCGCCGTGGGCCGCGCATGCGTCTTCGTCGATCTCCACCAGGTAGCTCATGGTTCTCCCTTCTCGATCAGTTGACGGATGGCGGGGAGCGCGCGAGGCCGACCCACCAGCAGCGCGCCGACCGCGCGGCCCCCGCGGGTGAAGGTTGCGGTGAAGCTGGCGCTCGTGGGGTTGCCGTCAAACACGACTGCGTCGGCCAGCCGAGCGTGACCGAGGTACTGGATCCTGATCCCGTACTGGTCGGTCCAGAAGCTGGTCAGCGGCGCGTCGCCGGGGTCGAGACCCAACATCGCCCGGGCCGCCCGGGCTCCCTGCCGTGCGGCGGCCTCCCAATGCGAGCCGGGCACGTGACGGCCAAGCCGCGGGTCGAATGTGGCAGCGGCGTCTCCGGCCGCGAGGACTTCGGCGCTGGCCGTACGGCCGTGCGGGTCGACGGGAATCCCGGCGGGGGTGCTCAGCCCGCTGCCTGCGAGCCAGCCGATATCAGGCTCCACGCCGATCCCGACTACCACGTCGTCGGCCTCCACGATCTCGCCGGTCGAGAGCCGCAAGGCTCGGATCGTGCCGTTCGCGTGGATGCGCTCGATCGACCGGTCCGTCAGGACGCGGACGCCGCGCGCCTCGTGCAGCCGGGTGAACCAGCGGCCAAGCTTCGACCCCAGCACACCGGCCAGCGGGGCCGCGGCCGCTTCGATGATCGTCACCTCGGCGCCGAGTCCGCGCGTCGTCGCTGCGACTTCGAGCCCGATGAACCCGCCGCCGACCACGACAAGACGCCGCCCGGCACCCACCACCGTCCGCAACGCCCGGCAATCGTCGAGTGTCCGCAGTGACCAGACGTTCTCGTACCCGGCCAGCAGCGCAAGCTGGCGGGGACGGCTCCCGGTGGCGATCAGCAGCCGGTCGTAGCGGAGCGCGCTGCCATCGGACAGGACGACCCGGCGTTCAGTTGGAAGGAGCTCGGTCGCGGCCACACGGAGCAGCAGCTCGATCGACTCTCGCCGATACCACTCCGCCGCTCTGTACGCCGGTGGATCAGCCGAGACGGCGCCGGCGAGCAACTGCTTGGACAGCGGCGGACGATCGTAGGGACGGTGTGGCTCCGCGCACACCATCCGGATCGGCGCGTCGTAGCCGTTGCGACATAGGGTCTCGGCGCATCGCTGGCCGGCTAGTCCGCCTCCGATGATTACGACCCCGGATCGATGCGGACGACGTGTGCGGAGCTGGCTCATCGAGCGAACAGGTTCACGCCCGCGAGTAAGGAAATGGTTGGGTCGCGGTAACCGGATCGCTGGCTTTGCCGAGACTTTGCGCTCGGTTGGGGACGTCATTGCCGCCCGTCGCCCAGAGTGCGGCCGGTCCACGACCTGGAGGCAAAGCATGCCCCCGAGAACCACTCGAACCGCAGCGGCACTGGCCGCGATCGTCGCGGCCGGACTGGCCGCGTTCGCCTTCAGACCAACAGCCGCCATCAACGCGACCGCTCACAACCCAGCCGAGATCCGGACCGTGACCATCCGGCGGACGATTCACGTCGTCCGTCACGTGCCTGGTCCCGCCGGGCTTGGGAGCTCCGGAGCGAGGGGGCGCGTGGTGGCCGCGAAGCGAGCAGCCGTCAGCACCCACGCGAGCGGCTCGCACAAGCGCGGTGCGACAGCAGCGGCGGGGACGGTGGCGACGCGCGCCAGCGGGTCACATGGAGCCGCAGTTGGCGCTTCGTCCGCGAGCGCCGGCGCAGTCACGACTCGTGCCAGCGGCTCGCACGACGCTGGTTCTACCAGTGGCGTGCCGGCGGGCACCCCCGTCGCGACCCGCGCGAGCGCGTCCCACAGCGGCGCTCCTGCGACTTCGGCCAACCCGGTCACAACGCGTGCCAGTGGCGGCGGCCACGCCGGGGGGGATGGCGGCGGCGATGGCCACGGCGGCGACAACTAGACGGCGGGGGACAGCCGGACCGGACCGGGTCACGGTGGCGCTGTTGACGCTGGCGAGCTTCCTGGCCGTGCTCGCGCTGCTCGCCTGGCAGCTCCGGACTAGCGCCACGGTGGGCATGAGCCCCTCGCCAGTGGCCCGCCGCGTCTACCAGACAACAGTCGTCGAGACGGTCGTCGGCCCGAGTCAACGGAGCGACTCGTCGGTTACCCAGTCGGTCTCGAGTTCAGGCTCATCGTCCGGACCGGCCACGCGGGCCTCCTAGCCAGACGGACTGCAGACATGAATGAAGATGTCGACTACACGTTCCACGCGATGGGCAGCGACGTCCGCTTGCTGATCGGGCGGCCGTTTGTCCCGCGCGCCCCGACGCCGCTCGATGCCGCCGAGCGTGAACGCGAGTTCGTGCTCGCGTTCGCGCACCGACTGTCGCGGTTTATCCCGGACAGCGAGCTGTCAGCCCTGAACCGCGACCAGCGTTCGGCGGTGCCGGCATCCGACCTTCTCCGCGCGGCCGTACGTGCCGGGCTGTGGGCGGCCGAGCGCAGCGGGGGGCTAGTCGATCCAACGCTCGTGCGGGCGCTCAGGCGGAATGGCTATGCGCAGTCTCTGGACGGCGCGGTTCCCGCGTCGCTGCGGCAGGCCCTGGCCGCCGCGCCGCCCCGGCGGCCGGCTCGCCCGGATCCACAGGCTCCCTGGCGGCGGATCAAGGTGGATGACGAAAGGGGCGTGATCGTTCGGCCGCACGGACTGATGCTCGACACCGGCGGAACTGGCAAGGGCCTGTGCGCCGACGCTGTGGCTTACCGGCTCGGTGCCTACAGCCGATTCGTCGTCGACTGCGGAGGCGACATCGCCGTCGGTGGCATCGGCACGGAGCTCGAACCGTATCGGCTGGAGGTTGAGCACCCGCTCACCGGCCGGTCGATCGGATCGACCTTGGTGGCACGCGGCGGCGTGGCCACATCCGGCCTGAACGTCCGCATCTGGCGTGACCGGCGCGGACGCTTCGCCCACCACCTGCTCGACCCGAGCACCGGCGCGCCCGCTTGGACTGGACTGGTCTCCGCGACGGCGCTCGGCTCGACAGCGCTCAAGGCCGAGACGCTTTCGAAGCTGGCGCTGCTGCTCGGTCCGGCCGGGGCGCGAGAGGTGCTGTTCAACCAGGGCGGGGTGATCGTCCACGACGACGGGGACGTCGAGCCGGTCGGCCCAATCGTACTCTCCGCCATCGCCGCGCTGCCCGCGATGGCTGAGCCGTGAAGCGGACCGAGCCGCTCAACGTCATCTGGTGGCTGGTTAGCCGGGCGTCCGGAATCGTCGCGCTCGTCTTCATCAGCGCGACCGTCCTCCTCGGCCTCGCAATGGCGACAAGGATGCTCCGCCGTCCCGCGATCAAGCGCGTGAGTGCACGGCTGCACGAGCACTTGGCGCTGGCCGCGATCGCCGCGATCGCCCTGCACGGCGCGGCGCTACTCGGCGACCACTGGCTGAAGCCCGGCTGGCGCGGCATCACCATCCCCTTCACCCTGAACTACCGCCCAGGGTTCACCGGGATTGGGATCATCGCCGGGTATCTCACCGTCCTGCTCGGCCCGAGCTTCTATCTCCGCCGCAGAATCGGGACGCGGCGGTGGCGAAGCCTCCACCGGCTGACCGTTGTGGTGTGGGCGCTCTCGGCCGCGCACACGCTCGGCGCCGGGACGGACGCCCCAAGGCTATGGCTCCGAGCCATCGCGCTTGCGCCGGCGGTACCTATCGTCTACCTGCTTGCGCTCAGGCTCACCCCACGCCGGTCCTCGAAAACGGCCCGACGCGGCGCGGCCACCGGAAAGCGCCCCGCGCCGGATATCGCTTGCGCCGCGCGAGCACGACGATAATCAGCAACTCGTACAGGGCAAGTGCTGTCGCAGCAGCGGCGCAGCCCTAAGCTGGCGCCGTTTTGCAGAGGCGCGTCCCGCCGCGCGAGGATCCAGGAGCCTCGCCTGGCAAGACCTAGCTTTTGTCCCAGCTCGGTACGCGGCCGGTCCCGGAGTTGCCTCCAGGTAAGCCCAGAAGTCAACCACCGGCCGCCCGCGGGTGTTTGCCGCTTTACCGCTAAGGACAGGGCGGGAACACAATCACGCGCCGCATCCTGGCCGCGCGTCAAACTACTGGACGCGGAGTGGACGCGCTACCAAACTCGAAGGCCCCCTCCGCCTGATGAAAAAATCCCCGGAAACAGGCGGAGAGGGGTCGCGGCTGGCATTCCTGAGCCGTGACCGTGTCGTAGCTGTTGAGACCAACCCGGACTGGGGGTCACTCGGCCGCCGGCTGGTGCCCGACCACGAGACCTTTATCGACGACCTGCTCGCCGGGCCACTGGCGTACAGCCGGCTCCCGCCGACCGATCGATTTCATCCGGCGGCGCCGGAGTGGCGTGGCCAGCTTGAGCGGGCCGTGCGGCTCGAGATCGATGCGCATCACCAGATGCGCGCCCTCCGAGGTCGGCACGACACGACCGCCGCCGACGGCCTTCAGGGCACGTGAATCCCCCGTCAAGGACCATGCGCTCACGCGCTCGTAGCGAATGCACTCCATGACCATAGGCGGAGCATCGACGAACTCAGTCCTGGAACGAGATCCCTCCCCGGCGAGCCCATCGTGAGCTTCAGCGCGCGCTTCATCATCGGATTCCACTCCGGCTCATGACTAGGGTCACTGCAGAAGTCGAAGACGACCTCTGGCGAGCGCTTGATGTCGACCTCGGCCTGAACGACAACTGGAGCCATACAGAAGGTCCGGACGCCCCGCGCCTGCGACCGCCGCGTCTATGGTTTCCGTATCGCTCGTGATGACCTGGGCCGGCGGTCCACACCGCTGAGGGATGGACCGCCAACCCGGCGTCCGGCTTCAGGCGTGCAGGTCGATCGACCTTGAGCTCGGCTGAGCCGCCTTGGCGGCGACGTCGTCGCTGTCACCGTCG
>Ga0116224_10002737_pt1 | contig 10121 bp, 11 predicted proteins | sample Sb_taG_9_FD_89699 | JGI IMG/M metagenome (GOLD analysis project Ga0116224, IMG submission 89699) | Peat soil microbial communities from Weissenstadt, Germany - Sb_50d_b_LC metaG | ecosystem: Environmental > Terrestrial > Soil > Wetlands > Peat | place: Germany: Weissenstadt | collected 2010-09-21
CATCAAAACTGGGCCGTACCGAGCTGACCGGCCACCAGGTCTCGCCCCGCGGCGGAGTGGTGAAGGTCCGCGTCGATGGACCTCGCGTGGCCCTGATCGGCCAAGCGGTGACCGTGCTCAGAGGTGAGCTGCTGGGCTGACCGCCGGATGCAAAGGAACCGCGACCGCCTGTTGTCAGACCGCGATTTTGACGGGGGCAGTACCGAACCTCGGCAGTGAGACCGACCAACCGCGCTGGACGACCGCGTGCAATGGCGGTCCGTTTTCCTGGGGAAACTGTTCTGGGTCACTATGGGTGCAGTCGGTTGAGACTGGTAATCTAGCCGCGGCCGGCCCACCGGCGACGGGTCCAACTCGTGCAGCCCGTAATCGCTGACCAAACTCGCAAGATTCACGCTCGGCGTCTTTCGTGAGGTCAATTGTGAGAGCGCCTGGTTTGCAACCAGGAGGTTGGCGGTTCGATCCCGCTCGTCTCCACTTAACATCAAGCGTACATTTGACTTAAGTCATCTACTTGCTGCCGTGAGTTTCCGCTCAGGGTTGAACATACAATTGAGGAAGCGCGGAATTGTCCCTTGATTCTGCTGGTTTTTCATTAGGCGCGAGCGCCTGGGTGAATACCAGGCGCTCTCTCATCTCCAAATCGTCACACCGCGTGCTCCTCGAATTTCGATCTGCTTACGTCACAGCGATTATTCTCCGACGTGACTGAGCGAGCGAACTTGGTGTGACCAACAGCCGAATGCGCCTGATCCTTTGGGTAGCCTCCGAAATGCAGAAGCTCATGACCAAGGAGCTACCGCTATCCGTACGAATCTTGCCGACCGATTGAGAAACCGGCAGCTGGGACGCGGATCAATCGGTGATTCTTTCGCGAAGGCTGAGCGAGCTGGGGTGGACTTGATCGACGTTTCCTCCAGGGCACTCGTGCCAAAGGCCCGCATCCCGGTTGCCAAAGGCTATCTAGTTCCGTTTGCGCGGAAGATTCGAGGCGAGGCGGGAATCATGGCCGGAGCGGTCGGAATGATCACCGAGACCGCGCATGCCAACGAGATCATCACCGGCGGCGACGCGAACCTGGTCTTCTTGGCACGAGAGCTGTTGCGTCAGCCGTATTGGGCATTGCGAGCCGAACAGGAGCTCGGCACTGACCCGAGCTGGCCGACGCAGTATGGATATGCAGTTCGCCGGCGAGCTAAGTGAGGCGATCGATGCTGAAGCTCACGATTCCAGCCCGATCAGCGGCCAGACGACACCGGCCAGGAAGGGCCGATGGAACAGGACTGGAAGAGGAGCCAGCAGCCAGGTGAACGTCCAGACGCGGCCGATCCAGGGGACGCGGTCGATCGGCCGTTTTGCCTTCGCCAGTCGAGCCTCGACCGTCATCAAAATGCCGTGGAGCATGAAGTAGGTCATTGGGAGGCCATAGCCGGCCCGAACGGGTACGCTGATCGCCAGTTCGTGAAGCAGGCCGGATCCCAGGAACGACGCAGCGAGCGCGGGCCCTCGGCCGGCGACGCGGACAAGGGGTTGATAGATCGCGATCGCCGTCATTTCGGAGAACGCCAGGTTCCACCTTCGCCCCCAGAATTCGCGCAGGTTGGTCGATCGAAGGGGAGAGCGGAACAGCCGCTGACAATCGACGCCCTGCCACCGCCAAGCCGCAGCAAGGACGTCGAACGCGCCGAAGTGGACGATCAGGCTGAGCCCCACCAAGAGTGGTGGCGTCGCCAGCAGCCTCGACGACGTGAGGACCCAGGCCAGCCGCGCCAGGACGACCATCGCTAGGCCCGTCAACAACCGCGCGGACCCACCCAGGAAGAGTTGCCCGACTTCCGGCAAGGACGCCACGGCGCGACGAGCGAACGGACCTGGACGCATTCCGGGCCAGAGCGCGGCGAAGCCGAGCCAGCGGCCGATCGAAAGCGGCCGGGCTCCGTGAGTTTGAACCTCGACCGAGACGACGGCCTTCATCCCGTAGAGTAAGGCGCCGATGATCGCCAGCATGCGGAACCCCGCGGGCTCTTGTGTGTTCAATCGCTCCGATCCCACCACGCCGGCCAGGACCAGAGCCCAGCAACAAAGACGCGCAAACCAGAGCGGTCTCACCCGCGCGACGACAAAACCAAGGAGGATGATTGTCGCCAGAAAGGCGACCGTGCCGACGATGTCCACCGCATGGAGCGGCCTGTAGGTGCTCATCGTCCCAGGGCCCCGAAGGCCCGGGCAACCAGGCCGCCGTAAACGATCGTCAGGCCGACGAACAGGGTGACCAAAGCCCTTTCTCCCAGGACGAAGAACCGCCCCTTGGGCGCATCAGTCCGGTCGAAGTAGCCAAACTGGATCACCACCCTCGCCGCCCAATAGACCGCGATGAAACTGCAGACGAATCCCGCCAGGGGCGAACGATCCAGCAGGAGCTGAGGTGTCATCGTCGAGACTAGCCCGAAGCTCAGATTCGTGACCCAGATGTAGGCAGCGTAAGTCCAGAAGACCTGGCGGGTCAACGGCCGGAGCTTGGCGAGATCACCCTTCCAGTTCAGGAAGCGCGGGATGGCCAGGCTGGCGACGACCAGGATCAGTTGAGCCGCGCCGGCGCCCACAAGCAGCCCATGCCAGGGAATGGCTATCGGCATTAAGCCCCCCCTTTTCATCGATTGTGACGTAGGCAGGCCACGGCGAAAACACCACAGAGGTAGATGAAGGTGGCCAGGAACACGAGGTTCGCGATCGGCCGGCTGCGCTTGACCTCTTGATCGTAGAAGAAGAGCTGGATGATGATCCGGCCACCCCAGAAGATCGCCAGAAAATCGCTCAGAAACCGGCCTAAAGCGGAACCGCCGGCCAGTTCCGGGGTAAATACGATGCTCACGATGCCGAACATCGCGACGGTGGTCATGATGTAGATGTTTTGAACGTTGCTCGAGGCGACCAGCCACTGTAGGATGGCGGCGACCCAGAGATGAACCTCGATGCGATTCATGCCCGGTCATTGACTCCAGGAGGCGCTGACGGTTGGGCTAGCGCTATGAAGTCGTATTGTACTCCCAGGGCGTTCCCGGCCGCATGTCCCTGGCTGGGTCCCTAGCCGGGGTTGAGGGCAGACATCCCTTCCGACGACCATCGATGAGAGAGTGTCTGTCAAGCGACTTCCTCAAACTCAGAGCTCCCGCAAAGCGTCGCGCTGACCCCCTCTCTCATAGTTCTAAGATCATTTATGCAACTTTCGCCATTTTCTGTTGATCATGTAGAGTGTGGGATTCTGCGCGCCACGGATCCGCATCATTCGGCCTCCGGCGGTTGCACGTTTCGGTTTGTCAGTGGTCATGCTCGGCGACGAACAGCGAGGCCGGCCTATAATCGAGTTGCTCGCTCTGCTCGGCGCCGATCTGGTCCCCGGTCAGTTCTGGGGCGCGGACGAGGCGGGCGAAGATCGCCGTCGTGGGCTGGGCCACCGCCAAGTCGCCCGCCGCAGGCTGGGGTGCTGACCACGACAGGATGAGCAGGTTGCACAACCTTGACGTCGTTCCTGCCAGCGGCGGCACAGGTCAGCAGCCGCCTCTGGCCAGGTCGGGAACTGGAATACGAAACCTGACTGGAGTAGTCGACGCGGGACAACACGCCGACTTTTCAGGATCAACTCGGTTTCCGTCCTCATCAGGAAGGTACCAATCTCGAGCATCCACTTTGTCGCCGGTAAGCCGACGCCGGTCCCCCATGCGTCACGGAGGGCACGCATAAACTCAGCGTTGGGTATCGGATTCGGCGAGGCGAGGTTGACCGGCCCCTCCAGTTCAGCACTGTCGATCAGCCAGTAGACGGCCCTGATGAAGTCCTGATCATGGATCCAGGAGACATACTGGCGGCCGTCTCCGTTGGCCCCGCCCAGCCCCCAACGCGTCAGTCCCAGCAGAACATCGAACACACCGCCGCGATCGGGGCTCATCGTCATGGCCGAGCGAAGCATCACCTTCCGGGTCCGTGGGACGACGGCTTCATTGGCTGCTTGTTCCCACGACTTAGCCACGTCGATACTGAACTGCCAGGTGGCCGGGACGCCCTCTTCCGAGCCGCCCAGGATACCTGTCGCCTCGTCGTTCGGCGAGTCGAAGCGATGGGCGTAGATCGTAGCAGTGCTCGCCTGCAGCCAAACCCGGGGCGCCCGAGCGGCTTCGGCAATGGCTTGCCCGACGGCGCGAGTCGAGTTGATTCGGGAATCCTTGATAACGCGCCGATTCTTGGCAGTGTACCGGCAGTTAACGCTTCGGCCGGCCAAGTTGATCACGGCGTCTGATCCGTCGATTTCAGCCGCCCAATCGCTGAGGGTCTCAGCATCCCACCGGACAACCCGCCAGGCAGCCTTCCCCTGGCCGCGGCTAAGCACTACCACTTCATGGCCGTCAGCGACGAAGGCACGGGCTAGCAGAATACCGACCTGCCCGGTTCCTCCAGGAATCACGATCTTCATGTAGTGAGCTTCCGAACGTTTTTCTTGGTAAAAGGTTTGAGGCTACATCTTCCTACACTGATAGCGCCGATGCCAGAAGCGCAACTGTCTCGCGTTATCTTTGAAATCTCGTAGCGTCTTTTCGCTCCCGCCCCCTTTTTTTCCCGCGCGGTCGACAGATGCAGGCGCCAGGACAGTGACTATTCTAATTCGACGTCCGCCGGTAGGGCTCAACTCCAGCACGCTCAAAGTGTGGGTCGAGCCGTTCGGCCAACTTTCTCCAGTGATGGTGGGGCACCGCCGGATAAAGGTGATGTTCGAGGTGATAGAGATGATCGAAGGCGATCAACTGAACGAGCCGTCCACGAAAGAGACGAGTCTGGGTCAGCGGCTCTTGAGCACGTGCGTCGTGGGGGATGTAGACTGTAATCAGCGGAAAAAACCAACTGCCCCCGATGACGAGCGCGACGTAAACCAGCGGCCCGGGACTCCAGCGGAACATCACAACAGCCATGATGATCAGTACCACGATTCCGATGCCTTCGAGCAGCAGCCGCGGCCGCATTGGCTTGTACTTGTGCCACGCCCAAAGCCAGAGTTGAAGTTGCAGGGTTGGCCCGCTGACGATGGCCCTGAACAGTGAGCCGTGTGCCGTCGCGCCTTCGATGTCGTCATCGTCGAGCAGGTGCCGATGGTGGTTCAAGTGCGAGAGACGATAGGCCGTGCCGCTGCGTAGTGAGAGCAGTTCGATCAGGCTGAGCATGAAGTCATTCAATCGGCGCGGCAAGTGCAGCGTGCCGTGCACCAGGTCGTGCGAGGTCGAACCGTAGGTGACGAAGGAGAGCATCATCATCGAGGCGACCGCCAGCGGCCAACAGGGCCACCATGCAAAGAGCACGTAGCATCCCATCGCGACGAACGGCAGTGCCAGGGTAATCAATAGCTGCAGGGGCGTGACACGGAGCAGATCGCCACCGAGCTGACTGAGCGTCGGCAGGTGCTGATCGGTTGAGTGATCCGCGGCGGTGCGCATTTCTTAGTTCGCTGCGTGGACCGCGCCACACATGGACGACCGCGTGAGCGCAAGCCCGACGAAAAAAAGGAGAGCACCGGTTACTGCCGGTGCCAGATGGCCGGCGTCGTTATATCCGATCAACGGATGGACTCCGATGGCGGTGCTCCAGCCGGCGATACCGCCGATCAACAATGCTTGCCAGAGCGAGCGAGAAGGTGCGCCGTACCAGACACAGGCGAACAGGAGAAGGCCTGCCGTGGCGACAGCGCCGCCAAACCCTGCGCGGTCGTGGGCGATGAGCGGGATGAGACGCGGATTGATCGAGTCGAGCTGCCCCCGGTCTAGCCCCATGAACGTCAAGTCGGTCGGTACAAACACACGGGTCGTGCCGATGGCTTGGATCGTAAACCCTGCGCCAAGCATGCCGATAGCGGCCATGAGCAGGCACATGCGACCAACACCCGCACCCGACCGCCAATGCGTTTCGGCACTGGCACGCAGTAAAGATCGCCACGACGCGTCATCGCCGCTGGATGCTGCCTTTTTTAGTACCAATCGACGCGACATCCATAGTCCGGCGATGAAGCACGGCAGAAGGGCGAGAGTTGCAGCGCCATGCCACGTGTCGAGATAGCCATAACCGAGATACGTGAGAAAACTGCCGAAACCCATAACGCCACTAACACATAGCGCCCACCACGCCCACGCATCTCCGGCTTTGAGCGGAAACGCCGCCAGCCACAGGTATAGCACGGCGATTGCGATGAGCGAGCCACCGAAGCTCACGCGATCGTGGAACATGAAATGAACGATCCGACACTCATTGATACTGCACAGATCCTGCGCCGCCATTTGAAGGAATTCGGTGTCATGCGGCAGAAAATGACCGGTCGCGGATTGAAACAACGCAAATGCGCCCGTCAGCGCCAGGCAGACCCCGGTCAGGGAAACCAAGGGTCGACCATCACCGACCATCGCTTCCAGAAATCCACGCGATTCTTCGGGCACAGTTTGCTCAGGGCGGGGATGCCGCTCCAGCCTCTTGAAGCCACGCAATCTGAGAACCTGAAGCCGGGAGTATGATAATACTGTTTCCTCTCTATTTATATCCGGCTGTTCCCTTTCCCGAGATTGCGGAGGCGGTTGCCGATGATGATCAAGACGGCGGACCATGTGAACCCGAATTCGATGGGGGACCAGCGAAGATCGACGTGCATGAGCAGGGCCAATCCATAAAAGGCCAGTCCGAAGGCATAGCACCGACCCCAGTAGCTGCTGCCCAGGACGACGAACGCCATCCCTGTCAGCGCTGCCACGAGCGGATACACGTTCAACTCAATCGCCGTGGCCCAACCGGCAGCGAGTCTGTAGGCGATGGCCAAGATTACGCCACTGCCAATGTAGCCGAGCCAAGTCGACAAAAGGAGGCGTTCGACCCCGCGCGCCGGTAGAACACTGGACGGCCGAAAGCGCCAGTAAATCAGCCCGAAACAAGCAACTCGGCTGACCTGGATCATCGGGAAGAGCCAGATCGGCTGGTTGGTGAGAATGACCAAGTTCAAGATCATCTCGGTGAGCAGCACGACGACGGCGAAGCCCCAGAGCATGGGGCCGTATGCACGGAACTGGACGTCGTATTGGCTGCGCCGCAACGCCGAGTCCACGCGCTCCAACCAGTTGATGCTCTTGGCGCTGATGGCCTCTCCGGATAAATGCCGCTCGAGCTCGAGAGCGAGGGCTTCGGCATCGGCGTAGCGACGGTGGGGATCTTTTTCCAGGCACTTCAGGCAGATCGTCTCAAGGTCGCGGTCGACGTTCGGATTCATGAGTCGCGGCGGCGCCGGCAGATGCTCCATGACCTGGTTTAGCGTATCCATCGGGGTTTCGGCCCGGAACGGAGGACGACCCGTGAGCAACTCGTACAGGATCGCTCCCAGGCCATAAACGTCGGCGGCCGGCGTCAGATCTTGGTTGCCTGCGACCTGTTCGGGCGCCATGTAGCTGGGCGTTCCCATGATCGCCCCCGACTGCGTCAACCCGCTGTCGGTCTCGACCCTCTTGGCCAAGCCGAAGTCGGTGACGTACGGACGGCCCTCGCGGTCGAGCAGGACGTTCGATGGCTTCAAGTCGCGATGGAGGATCCCCCTCTGATGGGCGTGGTGCACGGCGCGGGCCACGGTGGTCAACAATCGGGCCGCGGTCTTGGGGTCATCCCTGAACCGGGGCACCTCGCGGGCGAGGCTGCCGCCCTCGACCAGCCGCATGCTGAAATAGTGCTGCTCCTGGTGCCGGCCCACCTCGTAGATTGGCACGATGCCAGGATGGTTGAGGTTGGCCACCGCCTCAGCCTCGAAATAGAAGCGTCGGACATCAGTTTCGTTGGCGAGCTGACCGGCCAGGATCATCTTGAGCGCGACGGGTCGGTTAAGGCTGAGCTGCCGGGCCTCGAAAACGATGCCCATCCCGCCGCGGGCGAGCACGCGGATGATCTCGTAGTCGCCGAAGTAGCGGATGTGGGTCGGCTCGGACGCGCTGGGTGTGGCCGATGGAGCTTGCCCGAACACCGGAGCCGTGGGTTGATCGTGGGAAGATTGGGGCTGGTCGCTCGGCGGTATGGTGGACACCTCATGGACCAAGGAAGGCGCCGCGGACAGGATACGGGTCGCGGACGGCGGTCCAGGGGCGATGGTCGGCGCCTCGGCGATCGTGGAAGGATTCGGTGCCGTCTGGGGCTCGGCAGCCGTGGGGGGGCCGGATTCTGGGCGCGCGACCGTCTCCTCCGACGGGCGCAGCTCGCGCTCCAAGGCCTCCAATTCGGCCCGCAGTGCGGATCGGCCTTCGTGGGAGACGTCGACCAGATACTCCTCCATGCGCGGTCGGCACCCCTCCCGCCAGTCGGCCTCGAACCGACGGCAGACCGCGTCGATCTGGCGGGCCAGCTCGGGGTCCAATCCGCCGAGGTTCTGGCTGGGTCGCTCGCTCATCTTCAACGGCCCCTTGGTCGGAGACGCGTCGGCCGCTTACGGCCGCATCCGACGTCCGAGCGGCTGACCGAGCCTGGACATCGATGATGACAGTCTCGTTCCAGGGATATGTCCGTTTCGCACGCGATTGTGACATCGCGCTCGCGATCTGGGAGTTCGAGCGCGCGAAACGCTTCTTCGCCCGCCAGAGCCCACCCACGGTCATCCGCGTCGATCCGCCCGCACCCACATGCCAGGACGGCGCCGCGCGACGGCCGGCGGCGTCCACTCCGTGAGTGTACCGGCTCGAGTGCGGCAACAATAGACTGTAATACCCTGTGCCACTGATCCGATCGCTGTGCATTGCCTGCCCTGCCTCTGCGAGCCGCTTGCATCGACGATCGGCGATTCACGGTGATCGTTACAGTGCGGCCGTTCGAGGGGTTGGAGCCCGTCATGAATCAACGATTTGGGTGGAATGCCTGATCGGGCGTGAGATGGTGGAGCTGCGCGGCCGGGTTGATTCACCTCGATCGCGGGGGCTGCTACAATTGCTGCAACCAGAAGATAACCCAGGGAACCGACCCATGCCGGACGACGGTGAGGGCTCGATCACGGGATGGATCGCCGGCATGAGGGCCGGCGACTTGGCGGCGGCGCAGCCACTGTGGGAGCGATACTTCGCGCGGATGGTCGACCTGGCGCGGGCGCGGCTGCGCGCATCGGGGCACCGGGACGCCGCCAGCGACGAGGAGGATGCGGCTCTGAGCGCCTTTGACAGCCTCTGCGCAGGGCTGGCCAGGGGACAGTTCCCCAAACTGGCCGACCGCGACGACCTCTGGCGGCTCCTGGTGGTCATCACCTCGCGGAAAGTTCAGGCGCAGAATCGCCACCGGCTCCGCCAAAAGCGCGGCGGCGGGCTGGTCCGCCCCGCCTCGGAAATCGCCGATGACGGCGATGACGACGAGCTTTTGGCTCAGGCTGTCGGCTCCGAGCCGACCCCCGAGTTCGCCGCCATGGTCGCCGAAGAATATCGAAGACTCCTCGACCGACTGGGCGACGATGTCCTCCGCAAGGTCGCCGTCCTCCGCATGGAGGGGTTCACCACCAACGCCATCGCCGACCAACTCGGCTGTGCCCGCCGCACCGTCGCGCGGCAACTGGCCCTGATCCGCCGCGTTCTGGCCGCGGATGCGGATTCGACCTGATATCCGTCACCGATGGAGAACCCGTGAGTGACGACGTTCGTATGAATGAGTCACAGGGGAAACGGCTCGCACCGGTTCGCCGGCTTCGCGCCTCGATCCTCGAGATGATGTCGCCGGTGACCGCGCTGGCGGTGTCGTTCCGCTGGCCGGGGTTGACGGTCCCGGTGGGTCTTCTCTTCCTTTACGCTCTCGCCCAGCGACGAGGCATCCTCCGCCGGCAAACGCGCGTTGCGCTCGGGCAGGTCGCCCTGACCTCGTATCTTCCGCCCGCTGTGGGACCTCTCTTTGCACTTCCCGCAGCCAACGCTTGAGCCTATTCGTGAACCAATCCGGGCGGTACGCTCACGGGGTCGAATCCTCCGACTGTCGATCACCACCGGTCTTGGGGAATTCCCGGCAAATATCCTCTGCGTGATACCGGATTCGCGTGATACCTGCGCCGCGAATCGAGCTGAGATTATTTCCGGGGAGTTGCCTTGGAGTATGAG
>Ga0116224_10002738_pt1 | contig 10119 bp, 9 predicted proteins | sample Sb_taG_9_FD_89699 | JGI IMG/M metagenome (GOLD analysis project Ga0116224, IMG submission 89699) | Peat soil microbial communities from Weissenstadt, Germany - Sb_50d_b_LC metaG | ecosystem: Environmental > Terrestrial > Soil > Wetlands > Peat | place: Germany: Weissenstadt | collected 2010-09-21
ATTCACCTCATGCGCATGGCGCTGGAGAGCTGCCATCGCGGCTGGGGCCAGAGCATCATCATCGGCGTCGCCGGCTCAGGCCAGGAGATCGCAACCCGACCGTTCCAGCTCGTCACCGGCCGGGTCTGGCGCGGCACCGCCTTCGGCGGCGCCCGAGGCCGCTCCGACGTGCCGAAGATCGTCGACTGGTATATGCAAAAGAAGATCGAGATCGACCCGATGATCACTCACACCATGCCGCTTGCCGATATCAACAAGGCATTCTCGCTCATGCACGAAGGCAAGAGCATCCGCAGCGTTGTGGTGTACTAGGGCCTGAGGGTTGCGACGCGACGACCGGCGCCGTGTCGCAACATCAGATCCCAAAGACGCAGGCGATAGTGACGATCAGCAAGACGCCAAGCCCGATCGTCATGATTTCAATGCCGTCATAGCGTGAGGAGCTTGGACGCTCGGTGACATGCGGGGGCATGACTCGTGCCTCCCTCTCTCTCTGACGTTGAACAAAAAGCTTGCGTTAGCGGATGGCAGGCAACTGCCCGGTCACAGTCGTGGGCTGACCGGCCTTGACCAGTTGCGAGGTGCCAAGATCGACGTCGCTGACGTGGGCGAACGTGCCGATGGCGGCGACCAAAATCGCGCATAAAAGGCCGACCACGACGATCTTCAAATGAGTCCGGCGGTCGGCACTGTAAATCGAATGATTCATAACGCTCTCCCAAGTGTTCTTTGAATTTAGTCAACCCGCTTCCTTGGCTTTGCGATGTGACCCCAAACACAAATCGGCGTTTTTGTCTTATCTTATTGAATTAACTATTATTTTTAAGAGAGACGACCTTCACTGCCGGTGCAAAAAATCGTCCAAAGCAGCGCGCAGGCATGCAAAAGCGCCGTCCCACTGACGGCTGTCGTCCTGCCGAAACAGCCGCGCCGATGGGTACCAGGGGCTGTCGTCGCGATCGAGCAGCCAACGCCAGTCGGGGACGAATGGCAGCGGTATCCAGACCGGTTTCGCCAGCGCACCGGCGAGATGGGCGACGCTGGTATCGACCGCGATGACGAGATCCATGTTCGTGGCCAGCGCTGCGGTATCGGAGAAATCTTTCAGTTCCTCGCCGAAATGAATAACGTCGCTCCGTTCTCGCAAAACGACCGCATCCGCAGCACGAACCTCGCGCTGTAGGCTGACGAGGGTCGCGTCGACCCCCTCCAGCGGCGACAAAAACGAGGCGAGATCGATCGAGCGATCTTGATCGTTGTTGTGCTCCGGCCGGCCGGACCAGGCCATGCCTATGCGCGGACGCGTCTTTGGCGGCAGCCGCGTGCTCCAGTTCGCTACCGCCTGCGCCGATGCGCTCAGATAGGGCGTCTCGCGCGGTATCGTCGCGAGCCTCGTACCGAATGCGAACGGGAGGCTCAGCATCGGGCAATGCATATCGAACGGCGGCAGAGTATCGCCTTTCGCCACCACCTGTGCCGCGCCGGCGAGACTGCCCAACAGATCGCGCAGCGCCTCTTGCACCTCAAGAATCGCCCGCCCGCCCAACGCTGCGACCCGCCGTGCATAGCGGCAGTACTGAATGGTATCGCCAAAACCTTGCTCGGCATGAAGCAGAATGGTCTTGCCGGCGATGAGCTGCGATCCGGTCCAGCGCGGCTGCGCGAATTTCCGCTCGGCGCGCTTGAACTGTGCGATTTCCCTCCACCATTCGTGCTCGGCCCAGCCGCGATCGAAATCGCCGGTCAGGAGCCGGGACAAACCCTCATTGTAGTGCGCCGCGGCGAAATCCGGCCGCGCCGCAAGCGCGCGAGCGTAACATTGCAGCGCCTCGTCGAACCGCTTGAGCACATGCAGGGTCACGCCGCGATTGGTGTGCGCTTCGGCATAGTCGGGTCGCAACTCCAGCGCGCGATCATAGTCTGCCATCGCTTCGTCGAAGCGCTTGAGCACGCTCAAGGCGTTTCCGCGGTTTGCATGCGCCTCGGGGTCATCGGGCCGCAGTACGAGCGCCCGGTCGCCGCTCGCCAGCGCCTCGGCAAATCGTTTCAATTCAAAAAGCGTCACGCTGCGGTTGGAATGGAGTTCTGCATTGTCCGGCCGCAGCGCCAGTGCGCCGTCGTAATTCGCCAGCGCCTCGTCGAACCGTCGCAGCACATGAAGCGTAAAACCGCGGCTGCCGAGCGCCTCGGCATTGTCCGGACGCAGCGCCAAGGCGCGATCGAAGCTCGCCAGCGCCTCGTCGAACCGCTCGAGTGCATGCAGCGTCATGCCGCGATTGGCGAATGCCGCGTCACCGTCCGGCCACAACGCGATCGCCTCCTCGTAGCTCGCCAGCGCCTCCTGAAAACGCGCCAGCGCGTGCAGCGTGACGCCGCGATTGATCAGCGCCTCCACGTAGTTCGGCCGCAGCGCCAAGGCGCGGTCGAAGCTCGCCAGCGCCTCGTCGAACCGCTTGAGCACGTGTTGGCCCGATTATAATGTGCTTCAGCGTGATCGGGCCGCACCGCAACCGCGCGGTCAAAACTTGCCAGCGCCGCGTCGAACCGCTGCAATTGCTGCAGCGTATTGCCGCGATTGATCAACGCCTCGACGAATTCCGGCCGCGCGGCGATGGCCCGGTCGTAACTCGCCAGCGCCTCGTCGTACCGCTTGAGCGCATTGAGCGCGATACCGCGATTGTTCAGCGCCAAAATGTTGTCGGGATCTTTCTGCAGCGCCAGGTCCATGTAATGGACCGCGCGCGCGGAATCGCCGCGCTGATGAAATATGAAGCCGAGCAGGTGCCGGCTGTCGAACTGATCCGGATCGACGGAAAGGATTTGGCGATAGATTTTTTCCGTCTCGGCCAATCGCCCGGCCTGGTGCAGCGCCAATGCTTGCGACAGCAACGAGGGCACCTGGGGTAGTTCTGCGGATCGCGAAGCCATTGCAGAATCACGCTGTGCGGGGCGCCAGCTTGCTGTCTAATGTCCCTGAGGCCCAGAAGCCAGGAGGAAAACGTGAAGATCACCCGCGTCGAGCCCATTCTCATCGCCGTGCCCTACGAGCATGGCGGGCCAAAGCCGATGCGGCCATTCGGGCCGTGGACCCATATGGAAACTCTGTTCGTGCGCGTCGATACCGACGCCGGCATTACCGGCTGGGGCGAGGCCTTCGGCTTTGCCGCTTCGGCACTGACGCGGGAGGCGATTGTGCGCGTCGTCGCGCCACTGTGCATCGGCCGCGAATTCACCGACGTGGCCTCATTCATGGCCGACCTGCAGCGCAAGCTGCATGCCATGGGACGGCATGGGCCGGTCAGTTTCGCCCTTGCCGGCATCGACATCGCGCTGTGGGACATTGCCGGCAAGGCGCAAAATGTGCCGATCCATCGCCTGCTTGGCGGGGCGACCCGGGATCGCATTCCGACCTATGCGAGCCTGTTGCGCTACGGCAAGCCCGATCTCGTCGCCCGCTACACCGAAGAGGCAATCGGGCGCGGCTACACCGCAATCAAGCTGCACGAGCATTTGGTCGAGACCGTAGCTCCAGGCCGTGAGGCCGCCGGCCCAAACATCGCGCTCATGGTCGACACCAATTGCGCCTGGCCGCCGGACGAAGCCGTTGAGATGGCGCAGAAGCTCAAGGTTTATGATCTTGCCTGGCTCGAAGAGCCAGTCGATCCGGTCGACGATTACGACACCATGGCGCGCATCCGCCGCGATACCGGGGTCACCATCGCCGCCGGCGAAAATATCGGCCATGCCGCCGAGGCACGCTTCGCCATCGAGCTTGACGCGCTCGATATTTTCCAGCCGAGCGTCACCAAGATCGGCGGCATCATCGCCATGGGCAAGGCAATCGACGTGGCGCAGCAGCACGGCGTGCGCGTCATGCCGCATTCGCCCTATTTCGGCCCAGGCCTGATCGCGACGCTGCACGTCATCGCCGCGCGCCTCCCCGACGCCATGTGCGAGAGATTCTATTGCGAGCTAGAAGCGACACCGTTGGGCGACGCAATCGCCGCGACCGACGGCCACATGAAAGTGCCGCAAGAGCCCGGATTGGGCATCGACATCGACGAAGCCATCATCGCCCGTTATCGCGTCGCCTGACGGCGACCGGCGCGGACGATGGTCAGGCCGCCCGCGCGTCTTGCCGGAGCGCTCTGGGGCGGTCGAAGATAAGCTCGGATGCCGGGACCGGGCGGCTGAGCAGATAGCCTTGCGCCGATTGACAGCCGGCGGCGCGCACGGCGATGAGCTGCTCCTCGGTCTCGACACCTTCGGCAACCGTGGCAATGCCGAGATTGCGGCCGAGGCCGGCAATCGCACACACGATCGCGGCATCGGCCGCGTGATGCATGATGTTCTGGACGAATGTTTGATCGATCTTGATCCGATCGAACGGAAAAATCTGCAAATACGTCATGGACGAATATCCGGTGCCGAAATCGTCGAGCACGATGGCGACGCCGAGATTCTTGATCTCGCGCAAAATATCGAGATTTTCCGCGTTATTTTGCAACAGAACTGTCTCGGTGATCTCGAGCTCCAACCGCTCCGGCGCCAGACCGGTGTCGTCAAGCGCAGACTTGAGAACACTCAAAAGATCGCCGTGCTTGAACTGGGCTGGCGACAGGTTGACCGCTACCTTGAAGTGCGACGGCCATTTGCCTGCGTCGGCACAGGCTTGCCTGAGGATCCACTCGCCAAGCGGAACGATCAGGCCGCTATCCTCGGCGATCGGGATGAATTGATCGGGCAGCACGACGCCCCGTTCCGGATGGCGCCAGCGCACCAGCGCCTCGGCGCCGCAACATTGCCGGCTTTCGAGATTGACGATGGTTTGATAATGCAGCTCGAATTCGTGGCGCGATAGCGCTTTGCGCATGTCGTCCTCGAGCTCGCGGCGGTTGCGTGCTTCCGCTTCCATGGCGGCAGTGAAGAAGCAGTATCGGTTGCGCCCCTCGGTTTTCGCGCGGTACAAGGCGAGATCGGCGTGCTTGATCAGTGCATCGACGTCTTCGCCGTCCTGCGGCGCCCGCGCGATGCCGATGCTGGTTTCGAGGATGAGCTTGCGGCCGTTAAAGTCATAAGGCTCGGTGACGGCCGCGAGGATGCGATCCGCCAGCGCGATCACGCCGGCCTTCTGATCCTTGCAGGGCGCCTGGAGCACGGCAAACTCGTCGCCGCCGAACCTCGCCACGCAATCGACCTCGCGCGCGGTATTGAGCAATCGCCGGGCGATTTCCCGCAACAGCGCGTCGCCGACCGGATGGCCGAATGAATCGTTAACGGTCTTGAATCGATCGAGGTCGAGCATCAGGACTGAAAATGCCTCGCCATGGCGCCGCATCTGCGCCAGCGCCGCGCTGGCTTTCTCCGCGAACAGCGAGCGATTGGCGAGGCCGGTCAAAGCGTCGTGGCACGCCAGACGCTCGAGCTCGGCTTCGATGCGTTTTTGCGCCGTTATGTCCTGGTGAATCGAAACCCATCCGCCACCGTCCATCGCCTGAAGGCTGACGTAAACGGTGCGCCCGTCGCGTAATTCGTAGTGCGAGTGGGACAGCCCCACCCCGGACACTTGATCGAGACTGTCGGTGATGAAGTTCCGCACGTCGCCCGGCACGCTGCCCACTGCCGCCCGTGCCTCCAGGATGGCGCGAAACAGAGTACCGGGCTTCGTCTGCTCGGGTGTCAGGCAATATATTTTGGCGAGTTGCGTATTGCTGATGATCAGCCGCTGCCGGCCGTCGAACATCGCCACGCCTTGGGACATGTTGTTGAGCGCGGCATCGAGCTGCCGCGACTTCTGCGCCAGCGAAGCTTCGGAATTGCTCAGCAGGCGAACTTGCCTGGTCATTGCTCGCAAGAGATAGATCGAGAACGACAGCAATATCGCGCTGCCCAGTCCGATCGCCGCCGCGCGCTGGCGCCAGATGGCGAGAGTCGTAGCCTCCGTGACCGAAATGTCGACGATCAGCGGATATTCCGGCACTTTGCGGATCGACACGTAACGAATATTGCCGTCGGCTTGGCCGAAAACGCGAAAGCCCGCGTCGCCTTTCGACACGGCGTCGAGCCAGATGGCCTTGTTCGAAAGCTCCTTTCCCGCCGCGTCAGCGCCGTCCGGATGGCGGAAAAGAATGACTCCGTCCGGATCGAGCAGCGTGAACAACAGGCTATGGACCGTTTGGATGGCGCCGTAGATGTCCTCGAAATATTTGGTGTTGACGCTGGCAAAGACGATGCCGACAAAATTGCCTTTGGAATCCTCGAGCCGCCGGGAAAAACCGATGGTCTGCTCGCCGCTGATCCGATTTTTGGCCGGGATCGAGGTCGTCAGCTGACCGTCGCGACGGTCGCGTGCATTCAAAAAGTAATCGCGGCCGGCGACGTCGAAATGCGTGGCCGGCCACCCGACCGTCGAAACGGTAATTTTCCCTTCTCGATCGGCGATCGCGATATTGAAAACTTGCGGTAGGCGGCCAAGGTACTTGGTCAGCGATCCTTGAAATTCAGGGCGGTCGATCGCGGCCTGAAAGTCCGCGGGAGAATCGATGTCGTGACTCTCCGCCGACTGTTTGATCTCGAGCAGCACGGTATCGATCGACTTAAGCGACCGCGACAGCTGGACGGCAAGAACCGACGCGATGTTTCCCGTTTCGGAGACGGCGGCACCGATGGCGTCGGCGCGCAGCTGCCAGATCGTCCAAACGACGGCGCTGGCCGAAACGCCGAGCAGGAGGATCGCGGCCCACCAAAGGCGACGCAGCGCAATCGCCTGAACGACGGCCCCCGCCGCAGGTCCGGACACCGTTGCTGCGCCGTCGTGTCGCGCGAAAAAGCGCCGAAACCTGCCAAACATCGGATTAGGGCCTATCAATGCCGGCCCCTCAACACCTTCGCGCATTGTGGCCGATGGATGCCGAACGTCGGATTAAGGTGTTGGGTTAACCGGCCGCAAAAAATTCGTCGTTCTTTTGAGCTTTCGGCCGCGGCATGACATGCGCGTCGCCGCAATGCCCGCCGCAACGGCCTTGATTTGGCGATAGCGACAGACAAGGATTGCCGACGGCGAGGACGCAACGGGAGGGAATTTCATGAGCGACGACGTGCACGAGGTCTATGCGATCCGCTACGGTCACCACTCCCGTCCAGCGTCGGCGAATTACATCGACGGCGATCCGCACGACGTGCTGCAGCCGCTCGACTTCTTCGTCTGGGCGATCGTCGGCCCATCCGGCACCATTGTGCTCGATACCGGCTTCGACGAGGCGATGGGCAAGAAACGCCAGCGCGAGATGATCAAGCCGGTGCGCGAGGGGCTCGCGGCGCTTGGCATCGCGCCCGACAGCGTCAAAGACGTCATCATCAGCCACCTGCATTACGACCATTGCGGCAACTACGATCTGTTCCCGCAGGCGCGTTATCACTTGCAGGACCGCGAAATGGCCTACGCGACCGGACGCTGCATGTGCCATCGGGCGCTGCGCCTGCCATTCGAGGTCGAGGACGTCGTCGCCATGGTGCGCAAGGTTTTTACCGGCCGTTGCGCGTTCCATGACGGCGAGGACCAGATCGTGCCGGGCGTCACCGTGCACCACATCGGCGGCCATTCCAAAGGCTTGCAGTCGGTGCGGGTGAAGACGCGGCTCGGCCATGTCGTGCTTGCGGCCGACGCGTCGCACCTCTACACCCACATCGACGGCGGCCGGGTTTTTCCGCTGGTCTACAATGTCGAGGAAGTCGTCGAGGGCTATGAGACGTTGAAAAAGCTGGCCAGCGCGCCGCGCCACGTCGTGCCCGGTCACGACCCGGCGGTGCTGACGCGCTATCCGGCGGCGAAGCCAGGCCTCGAAGGCTGGGTGGTGCGACTCGACGCCGAGCCGAAACACTAACGGGATTTTGCCGACCGACTCCGCATTACTCCGCCTTGATGCCGGCGAAGCGGATCACCTTGCGCCACTTCTCGGTCTCGTCGGCGAGAAGCTTGCCGAAATCGGCCGGCGAGCCGGGCAGCAGCGACGCGCCGAGCTCCGCGAGCCGCTGCTTTTTATCAGGTTCGGCCAGGATCGCGTCGACCTCGCGGTTGAGCTTGTCCACGACCTCGGCGGGCGTGCCTTTCGGCCCGACGAGGCCGTACCAGGCGCTGGCCTCGTAGCCCGGCACGTAGTCGGCCACGAGCGGCAGATCCGGTAGCACGTCGACGCGTGCCGCCGAGGTCACCGCCAACGGCCTGATCTTGCCATCCCTGATGTATGGCAGCGAGGTCGGCACGTTGTCGAACATGACTTGGGCACGGCCGGCGATCAGATCGAGCATGGCCGGCGCGCCGCCGCGATACGGCACGTGCACGATGTTGACGCCGGTCATCATCTTGAACAGCTCGCCGGCGACGTGCAGCGTCGAGCCGACACCGGAGGACGCAAAGTTGAGCGCGCCGGGATTGGCCTTGGCATAGGCGATCAGCTCGGGGATGGTCTTGACCGGCAGCGACGGATTGACCACCACCACGTCGGCAAAGCGGATGAGGCCGGCGACCGGCTCGACATCGCGCAAAAATTCGAAGTTGAGTTTGTCGTAGAGGGCGGCGTTGGTCGCGTTCGCCGGCGACGCCAGCAGCAGCGTGTAGCCGTCGGGCGCAGCGCGCACCACGGCTTCGGTGGCGATATTGGTGCTGGCGCCGGCCCGGCTTTCGACGACGACTTGCTGGCCGAGCCGGTCTGACAGCCATTGGCCGAACAGCCGCGCGGTCATGTCGGCGGAGCCGCCGGGAAGATAGCCGATGATAAGATGAATCGGCCGCGACGGATAAGTCTCCGCACGTGCGATGTACGGCAACGCCGGCACCGCTGCTGCGCCCGCGGCCAATTGCAAAAAATCCCGACGCGCAATCATGGTACGGCTGCCCCCTACTCCACCTTGATATTGGCTTCCTTGATGATCGGCTCCCACAGCACGGCATCGCCGGCATTCTTGGCGGCAAGCTCTTGCGGCGTAGAACCTTGCGCCAGCACGCCGAGCGGCGCAAATTTTTCCTTGATCGCCGCTTGGCCCAGCATCGTGTTCATGTCGGCGTTTATTTTCTTGATGATATCAGGCGGCGTTTTCGCCGGCGCGTAGAGGCCGTACCAGGACGACACGTCGTAGCCGGGCACGCCCTGTTCCGCCACCGTCGGCAGCTCCGGCTCATCGGGAAACCGTTGCGCGGTTGTCACCGCAAGGCCGCGCAGCTGTTTTGAGCGCACCGGCTGCAGCAGCGAACCGGTGGTATTGAACATGAGGTCGACCCGGCCGGTCATGAGGTCGGTCATCAAGCCGTCGGTCATGCCGCGATAAGGCACATGGGTCATTTCGAGGTGGGTCATATGCTTGAACAATTCGCCGGCGAGATGCGGCACCGTGCCGACGCCGGGCGACGCCCAGCTGACCTTGCCCGGATTGGCTTTGGCGTAGGCGATGAAGTCCTGCAGGGTCTTGAATGTCGAGTTATTTGCCACAGCGATGATGTCGGGATATGTCCCGATCAACGACACCGGCGCGAAGTCGGTCGCCGGATTGAATGTCAGGCTCGAGAACAGAAAGGCCTGCACCTGCGGCGATCCCGGCGCGAGCAGCAGCGTGTAGCCGTCGGGCGGGGCATGGGCGACGGCGTCAAGCGCAAGCCTGGCGCCGGCGCCGGGCCGGTTCTCGACGATGATTTGCTGGCCCCAGACATCTGACAAGCCGTTGACCACGATGCGGGCCGCCAAATCGGCGCCGCCGCCGGGCGGAAAACCGACCACGAGCTTTACGACACGGGACGGATATGTATCCGCGCGCGCCGCACGCGCCAAAGGTGCAAGCGCGGCAGCACCGGTCAATTGCAAAAAACGGCGGCGCGGAAATTCCATGATGTTCCTCTTTGTTGAGGTCGATGCAGCCGATCACTCGGCCTTGAGCCCGGCAAACTTGACCACCTTGCCCCATTTCTCGGTTTCGTCGGCGATGACTTTTCTGAAGTCGCCGGGCGTGCCCGGCATGCCGTCGCCGCCCAGGTCAGCCAATCGCGCCTTGAATTTTGCATCGGTAAAGCCTGCATTGATCGCCTTGTTGAGCTTGTCGACAATATCGACCGGCGTGTCCTTCGGCGCG
>Ga0116224_10002745_pt1 | contig 10103 bp, 11 predicted proteins | sample Sb_taG_9_FD_89699 | JGI IMG/M metagenome (GOLD analysis project Ga0116224, IMG submission 89699) | Peat soil microbial communities from Weissenstadt, Germany - Sb_50d_b_LC metaG | ecosystem: Environmental > Terrestrial > Soil > Wetlands > Peat | place: Germany: Weissenstadt | collected 2010-09-21
CAAGGTCTCCTGACCTTGCCACTTGGCCGACCGAAGGTCTCCAACCCCAAGCCCGGCGGGAGACCTACGGTCCAGCAGACGGCGGGGTCTGGAGACCCGCGCCGAACCGCCAACTTGAAATCAGGAAGTTATTTCCGGCCCGTTCCTTAGCCCGAAAGTTGCGCGAGTGATGAATTTCGTTAAACCGTATGCCTTTTTTCACAGACGGTGCTAGTATTCCTACGGCATCTCAGTTCGTGGGATTCATCAGCATGAGTCGGGCCACCTCGCTCTCAATCTGCTGAGTTTCTGGGAAACCGTTTGAAAGCCAGTGCCCCTCGGGAACAAGGAGAGGGATCATGCGTCTTTGCCTGATCGAAGATCTCGCTGTGGCTGGACTTGAGCCGCTCACGCTGACACGCCCGGTCTATGAACTCTGGCTTGGCTGCTCCAACCTGGGCACCAAGATTGCGACGGCATTTGGGATCGGGGAGGGGCCGCGGCAACGAGCAGGCGTGGTTCGCTCGCACCTGGTTCCCGTCCAGCACCAGCGCGATCCTCTTGTGGTGGTCAACGATCGCGACTGGCTCGCACGAGGGCCCGTGATCGTGGCCAACGGGCGCTGGGTCCCTCCCCGGGGCTTCGAGCCGCCTGATTCCCACGGTCCCTGGCTCGGCCTTTGCGGTGGTCAGCCGGCGTGTACCCTGGTCGGACCAGAGGACGCCGTGGAACTCGACCCGCATTCCATCGATTCCTGGTTCGACAGGATCGCCGCCAGGCATTCGGGGATCGATGTTGGCGGAGAGTGGATAAGCAGGCCGTGGGACCTGGTGGCCCGAAATGGCGCCTACATCGAGCGCGATTTCTTGGACGGACGGCAGAACGGAGTGACCAACCCTCAACTGGCGACCCTTGCCCTGATCGGGCCGTCCAACCTGCTTAGTGTGCACGAGACAGCGCGTATCGACCCCTGCACCGTTTTCGACACGACGAATGGCCCCATCGTGGTCGAACCCAACGTGTGGGTCCAGCCGTTCACCCGGGTAGAGGGCCCATGCTACATCGGCTCCCATACCCAACTCTTTCGGGCGAACATTCGGGGCTCGGTATCGATCGGCCCGAATTGCCGGATCGGCGGCGAGGTCGAGGACTCAATCGTTCATGGTTTCTCCAACAAGTATCACGAGGGCTTCCTGGGCCACGCGTACGTCGGCGAATGGGTGAATCTGGGAGCGATCACCTCCAACAGCGACCTGCGGAACGATTACGGCGAAGTCTTCGTCCCGCTTCAGGGTGACCCGGTCGCGACCGGACAGGCCAAGGTCGGCTGCTTCATCGGCGACCATTCCCGCACCGGCATTGGCTCAATGCTCAACACCGGAACCGCCATAGGCGTGATGTGCAACGTCCTGCCCGCCGGTGTGCTCCTACCCAAACATGTGCCCTCGTTCACAGCCGTTCTCTACGGCCGGGTCGGGCCTGGGTTCTCGCTCGACCAGATGTTCGCCACCGCGCGGATCGTGATGGGCCGGCGAGGGAAGGAGTTCACCCACACCGAGGAGCAGCTCTATCGCGGCCTCTTCGAGCAGACTCGCCTGGACCGAGAACGGTCGTTCCAGAGAATCCTCAACCACCGCGCAACGGAGCCGCGAAAAAGTAAGTTGATCAATTCAACGGATACGTTCCCTTGAATGTGGCACAGCCCCCTCGGCTATCCGGGCTGATGACAGCCGGGACGGCCGTCCCACAGAAGAATTGCTGAATGGTTTTTCCCTGCTCCAAACCTCTGGCCTGTGGTCCAGGCCGCCAGATTCTGACAATGCAGCGCGAGCTCTTGACGACCCCTCGGGTCATTTGAGGGAACACCTGAAAGTCGGACGGGCTGCTACCACTTCAGAACCTCTCGCTCCGTCGGCTCTAGCCAAGCCAGGGGGCCACGTTCAGCAATGCCACCCCCGTCCTGACGGTCATATGGTGGGTCTAGTTCTTCCACGAGGCCCTGCCACCGACTCTGATCATCGGCGGTCTCCTGACGCTCGGCGGTATCCTCTGCACCAGCCGAACCGGCACCCAAAGGTCCGCGACGGTTCGCGCCGCGCCGCGAGTTGATATCTTGCCGGGCTTGCTGCACGGTTCCTGGATGGGTTATGCTCGGCAGCCCGTCCAGTCCACGATCTGGCTCGGCATAACGGTCGATCTCCGGGCGTAGCGAGTCATCTGGTTGAGGATTGTCCGGCCGTGATGAAAGAGAACGAGAAAGTGCGTCCGCTTAGCGAGAAGCTGGTTTCTATGTAACCATCGTTTCGGCCACCTCAACCGCACTGTGGCGGTGATCAACGAGAGTCCCCCGGATCTGCCGGTCGCGATTCGATCGCATCCCAACCTTTTTCCCCACTGGCGGCAGCGGCTGACTCGACCGGCGGAGCTTTCGGCATAGGTCTCGGACGGTGGGGCGGTCAATCAGTGACAAGGGTTCCCGAGCTCGATCCACGGCCCCCAGATCGAGCTCGCGACCGCCGAGTGCGCGGGGTTGGGGTCCCAGCCCGTGGAGTGGACAATTGGTGTCAGCTCTGTTTTCGTTGAAAACAGAGCTGACACCAATTGTCCTTCAGACATTCGCCCCGCCGAAGGGGTCGATTCCCGGCCCTCGGTGCTGCACCCCTGCAACGACAAAGGCTTCGTCCTCGACCGGATCGCCGGGCTCGAGGCCGGCGGCGGCACGGTGATGGCCCCCGCCATGGAGGAAGGCTACGAGGTCCTTCGGGGTGCGATCGCCAAGCTCAAGCACATGATCATACTCACGGACGGTATCTCGGCTCCGGGCGACTTCGAGGGTATTGCCCAGGCGATGGCGGCCGACCGGATCACCGTGTCGACCGTGGCGATGGGGGCCGATGCCGACCAGCAGCTCCTCGAGGACATCGCCCGGATCGGCAATGGCCGCTACTACGTCGCCGACGACCCTGCGCAGGTGCCTCAGATCTTCGCCAAGGAGACGGTCACCGCGAGCAAGTCCGCGAGCAACGAGCAGCCGTTCTCTCCCACGGTAATCCGGCCTACCCAGGTTCTCTCCGACATCAGCCTGGACGTTGCGCCGTTCCTCCTGGGCTACGTGATCACGCGTCCCAAACCTACGGCCGAGGTCATCCTGGCCACCGAGTCGGGCGATCCGCTCCTGGCCTGGTGGCGGTATGGGTTGGGGATGAGCGTGGCCTTCACTTCCGACGCCAAGGCGCGGTGGGCCGCCGAGTGGCTTTCCTGGCCCCAGTTCGCCCAGTTCTGGGCGCAGGTGGCCCGGCACGCCCTCCGCAAGGCCGAGGCCAAGGGAACCGTCGTCCAGGTCGAGCGGAAGGGACGCAAGGCGGTCGTCACGCTCGATGCGATCGAGCCCTCCGGCAAGTATCTGAACCGGGCCCAGACCGAGCTGATCCTTGTCGATCCGCAACTCGCAGCGCGCGAGCTCGAGATGGCCCAGGTTGTTCCCGGGCGGTACCAGGCCGAATTCGAAGCTGCCCGGCCGGGGTCGTACCAGTTGCGGTTCACTCAATCGAAAGGCGGCCAGCTCATCGGCCAGCAGTCGCGCGGCCTCGCCGTCGGCTACCCCGACGAGCTTCGGTTGCGAGCTACCAACACCGACCTCTTGCGTTCGATCGCCGAGATCACGGCAGGCCACAATGACGTGAAGGCCGAGGAGGTGTTCGACTCACCCAGCCGGACGGTACCCCGGACCACGCCGCTCTGGCCCTACCTGGTCACCGTTCCGACTGAACCCATCGAGGCCGTGGTCGCAGCGGCCGATGACGCCCGGTCCGGCCTGGAAGAGCTCGCGGAGCTGACCAAGAAGCAAGACAACAAGGAGTTGCGCGAGCTCGTGCAACAGCTCGCCCAGAAGATCGACGAGATGAAGCAGCCCGGGGTCGACGTCAAGGAAGCCCTGGCCAAGCTGTCGGAGATGCAGGCTTCTATTGCTACCCAGCAGGCCCTGTACAACGTGGGAATGGTCGACGCCCAGATGACGTCGCTGGGCGGGGCCATGGCCTCGACCCAGTCGCTGGAGTCGGCGGGCCAGTCCCTCCAGCAGCAGAAATACGACAAGGCCGCCGCCGCCCTCGAGCAGGCCGAGGCCAAGTTCGAGCGCAAGGAGGCCAAGAACCTCAAGGAGAAGCTGAAAAAAGCCGCGCTGGCCCAGGGCGAGGCGGGACTCGGCGAGCTGAGCGAGACCACGGCCGAGATGGCCGACACGCTCGACGAGGGCCAAGCCTTCCGCGATTCCGCCCGGAAGCTGGCGAAGCTGGCCCGCGCCCAGGGCCGGCGCAAGCAGATCAACGACCTTCTGACCCTTCTGAGCAACAAACTTTGCGAGTGCAAAGGAAACTGCCAGAAGAACGGAGGCCCGAAGGTCCTGGCCCGAAAGAAATCAACCCGACCCTCGAGCACCTGGGGCCGGTCGACCAGCGGGAATGTCGACGGCGACAAGACAAAGCTGGACTCGGAGCGTAAACGCGACCAGGTGCAGGGACAGGCAGACGAGGGTCCTTCCGAGGTCGAGACGACTCATTCGCCTGAAGGTCACCAGCTCGCTACACGGAGTTACCGGGAGAACTATGCGAAGTATCGACGCAAGACGGAAGCCGCGCTCAACAGCGAACCGATTCCCCTGGGACACCGTCAAACGATCCGCCGTTACTTCGAGCTCATCCGACCCCAGGGAGAGGAAGTCGAAAAATCGGCCGTGAAGCCTCAAGCCGCTGGCAAGAAGTGAGCCGAGGCCTCCCAGCATCTGATCTCGCTGCGATCGTCGCCATCATCGAGCGCTGCCGGGTCTTGAATTCACGTTGCCCTTTTTGCCGGTCGGTTCGCTTGTATTCCAAACCGGAAGGGCAAGCTGTCGCGAGACAGCATGGGGCAGGACGAGCTCGATATCGGGCCGGAGCTGGCTCATCTGGTCGACTCCCGCGCGGCTCACCTTGGTACCGGACATATTGAGTGATCGAAGCTTGGCCAGACTCGACAGGCAGAGCAGACCTGGATCACCGATGCCGGTGCCACCCGGGTCGAGTGTATTCAGATTGGCCAGGCCGGTGAGATTGGGAAGAGCCGTGTCTCCCACCCCGGTTCGCTTCAGCCCGAGGTAGCTGAGCGCAGTGAACCGCTTGAGGTGGACAAGACCCGCGTCTCCGACCTGGGTGTCATTGAGGGAGAGGAAGGAGAGTGGGGAGGGGTCGACTCCGATCATCCCCAGGTCGGACATGCCCCGGTCGCCTACCTGAGTGCCGTCGAGGCTCAGGGTCCTCAGCTTGTCGAGGCGCCTCAGCGAGGCTAACTTGGTCCTCTCCAGGTTTACGGTGACGAGATTCTTGAGCTTGCTCAGTTGGGCCAGGCCCGTTCCGGTCACGCGAGTATCAGCCAAATTGAGCGATTGTAGTTGTTCCAGGGTGGCGAGCTGTCGCAGTCCCTCGTCGCTGATCGACGTGCCACTGAGATCGAGCGATTGGAGGTTCTTCAGGCAGCTCAGTGCCGCCAGGTCGGCATCGTCCACACTGGTATTCGAGAGAGTGAGGTCTTGAAGTTGCCTGAGAGCTTTGCGTGGAGTGAGGCCAGGGGCTCCGATGGCACAGTCTGATAGGTCGAGCACGAGCAGACACGGCAGCTCGCCCAGATGGGCCAGTGCTTGATTATCGATGGAGGAACCCCGCAGGTCGACTCGACTGAGATGGCCGAACCGCGACAGGACCCGCAACTGGTCGCTCGAGAGTCGGGACGAGGCCTGGAAGTCGACAGCAATCACGTCATCAAAGTACTCTTCGCCGATCCAGCTTCTGAGTCTTGACGGGACCCAGTCGCTCCACCGCCTGGGACTCATGGATACCTGGCCACCGGATTGCCGGATGACTCCCGCCGCACGGCGCTGGTTGAAGGATCGATTGACGAGAGGAGCCAGGGCCACGGCCAGGAGGAGAATGACAAGCAGGCAGAGCGGGACACTCATCGTGAACCGACTGCGCCAATGTCCCTTGACACGCAAGCCCGCCATGGAGGTATCGCTGCAAGTCATGAAGAGAAACGTTCAACCCACAGCATCTTCTCGGTTCACAAATACGCCCGTCAATCCTTGAATCGTCTGACTCATCCCCTACGGAGCGCCGTGAGATCCCGTCGCGAGGTCCCGAGCCTATGGCTGCGACGATCGTCAAGCGTGCCAAGCATGGGCTATTACGCGGCGGATTGGGCCACATGGGCGACGCGAAGATCTCCGTGATCGATCAGCAGCTTGCCTCGCTCACCGGCAATCTACATTGGCTTGCGGCCAGATGCTACGATATCTCTCTGCACGTGCAGGGTTCGCTGATGTCGTATTGTGCATCGTTCGCAGCCTCAGCTCCTCATTTGGCGGCGTGGGGCGTCCGATGTCAGACAGCCTCCGGTTCCAACGCGGCGATGTCCAGAAAAACCTGATGGTCGTAATGGCTGCGATGGATCGGGAGCGCTGGATTGAGGACGGCAGTCTCTGCTATTACCCCGGCACGAAAGAAGCGCATTGTAGGTCAGGCTTTCCAGCCTGACTCTGAGCCTTGTCAGAATGGAAAGCCTGACCTACTTCCTTGCCGGGGTAATATTCCGACACCGAACGGGCAAACTGGGCTGATGAATTCCAAGGGTTTAATCAGAATGAGGAGCCCCATGGATACGCTGACCCCCGAACTTAAGCAGGCTGTTGAACAGGCCGGCGATTCTCCCGTTTGATTGATGGATCCGGAGACGCACCGAGCCTACGTCCTCGTCAGCGCCGAGGTCTTTGAGCGGCTGCTCTTGGACGACAAGGACCGGCGCGAGCAGGCGGCGTTTCTGCGGGCCTCGAAGAAGAACGCCAAAGCCCGGCTGATGGAGGATGCATGATCCGACCCGGTGAGATTTACCTGGCTGATTTCGAGGAGATGGAGCCACATCCTGTTGTGGTCGTCTCCCGCGAACAGCTAAACCGGGGCAACTCGGTCGCGGCCGTCCTGATCACCTCCAAGCCGAAGCTCTAGAAGCTCTGGTCAGGCGTCTCCGCCTGAGCTGAGTGGGGAGTCTGTGGAAAGCAAATATCCTTGCCAGTAAGAATCCTCTGCCCCAATCGCGGTTGCGTGGGCTGGACTTGACCCGCCAAATCACCCCTGGCGCCTCATTCGCCCTGTCTGTCCCAATCGATTGTGCCTGGCCTGACCGGTTACCCCAATCGATTGTGCCTGGCCTGACCGGTTACCGGTCATCCGAGCGGCAGGTGGCCGGAATCGCCCAGGTATCCCTGCTAAGTTTTCACGTCGCGAGGATGTTTCCAGCGGTTCGTCTCTCATGGATGCATGGTTGGGTCTTCGACGGCGAGACCTTCGGCAGCCGCGGCAGTGTTGAGGTCCTGGTCGGCCGAAACCAGCGTTACCGGCCCGAGACCGGCATCCCGCTGGAGCCGGTGGACTTCGAGGACGACAGCCAGTTGTACGGCATCGTAAGCCCTGAGCCGGTGCCTGCGGGCTGCCAGCATCGCCTCGGCAAAGAGGGCAGGGGTCAGTTCAATGATGCGATAGTACTGGGTCAGATGGCGGCGGAAGTGACCGAGAATTGCTCCGGCTTGGGCAGCGGAGAGATCGCCAGCGTGTTGCCGGCGAGTGATCGCGGAAGTGACCTCAACGGCGGTAATGCGGGCGATATAAACCCGGTGGCCGGCCTTGGCACGGACGAGGGATTTAACCCAGGGGCTGCCGGTTTCGTTCACATGGCGTTTGACGAGGGCGCTGGTATCGAAGAAGTAATTCGCCACCTCAACGGCGCTCGCGGATGACAGTCTCTGAGAGTGGCTCCCCCTTGATGTCGATCAACTGGTCGTCGGGATCGTCAAAGTAGGCATCGGTGTCCGGGAGCTGGCTCATGAGGCCGAGCTCCAGCAATTTCTGATCGAATTCCGCCCGGGTGAGCGGCTTCTTCTGCTGGGCCGGCTTAGCACGCTGGGTTTTCTTCCCGGGCATCGTCTGCTTCAGCCGGAGTAGGGCATCGCGGATCACGTCATCCTCGCGGGCATAGAGGCCGTCGCGCACCGCGTCATGGACGAACTTCTCCAAGTCTTTTGATAAATGGATTGTCATGATACAGTTTCTCCTTCGCTTACCAGCCTATCAGAGTCATTCCGCCTTGCCAACCCATTCGTTGCATCCCTGCTTGCCTCTTCTTCAGGATCGTGGCTTCGCGGGGTCTGGCTTCGCGGGGTCGGTCTGACCCCAGGGGCGCGCGGGGACACGGCCGGGCCTTACAACGCCCGAGCACAGCCATCCTGCGCGCGAAGGGCCGCCGACTGCAAGCGTCTAGCAACGATCTGCCCGATTCGCCCGCCGCGATGGCAGCCGGCAGTCCAAGACTTCAGGTTCTTCTGCCGAGTGGCCCTTCAGTTTGATGTCATGGACGCCTCTTCGCCGCTTACAAGATACCTTGCGGTAGTGGTCACATAGCGAACGAGATCCGGATCGACCTGGCCCGGCACGAGCCCGTGCACGACTTGTGAGCGGATCTTGTATGATTCGCGTAAGCGCTCGAACTGTTCGCGGCTAAGGAAACCGTTGCCGTATAGGGTTCGCATCAACTCGGTCGGCGTTGTTCGTCCGTACAATTCCGCGTCACTTTGCAATCGTCGCATGGCCGCCTCAAGGCCGCCCCACGCAACGACACAGGCGTACGGCGAGTATCCTTTTTCTGACAATTCATCGGCGGTTTTCAGGATTTGGGCGAGTTGTTCGTCGGAAGGCTCAGCAGCTTCTTGCGCCGCTTTCTGGATTGTCGTCTCCGGCTCCAAGACCACGAGGTCCAGTCTCCATCCCGGACGAGCGTTCACGATCTCAGCCAAACAGGCGATCTGATGGTCACTTGAGAGATCGATCCGATTTACCTTGATTTCGACGACGACGCCCTCGTTCCCCCTGATCGCAATTAAATCCGGCTGAAAACCAGCGATGAACGGAGGGATCTGCTCACCAAACGGCCGCACAACGATCTGATACCCCTCGTCCCGGTAGCGCTGGGCGACTCTTTCGAGTGTTTCCTGTTGCATGGCATCACTGGGGTAGTTGGATGACATCGGGTGCGTCGTCAATCCTGATGTAAAGAAATTCTTCACCCTTGGAGAAGGCAGCTAGCAAGATGCCGGATGCCCTGCGGAGTTTGATCGCAGCGTCTATGCTGACATGAATCGTCTCGGAATAACAGATCTGGGAATCGTCGACGTAAACGAGCTTATTCATGGCATCTCGAATGGGTTTCACAATGTTGTCGTCGTCCAGAGAAGCAATGTTGCCTTCGTGGAAATTAATAATTGTGCATTTAAGCTTGCATGTCAGTGGCGATTTTATCCCCCAGCACCTCGCGGCTTCGGCCCGGATGATACCCTTCCAGTGTCCCAAACTCGCCTCGTCTTTCGTCTGATGGGAAACCGGCGGCCCATCGACCGTGAATTGCAGGTGAGGCATTCCACCGGCTTCCCGTTCGCTCGGCCTCTGCCTTGATGACAGTCAGACGTCTCGCCTGAGACGTCGGAGACGTTTTCCCACACTCAACAAGTCTACCAGACGGTGTGGTCAAAGTCTGCCCCGTCATCGACTGCTTGGGTGCGATCACATCACGCTCTGGCGGAAGCCAAACCGCGAGTCGAGGATCTGCCAGAGTGCCTGCATGACTCAGTAGTAATCCTTGAACAGCGGTCGATGGAGACGCGACGCATCGATGCCGCGCATCCACTCTTCCTCAGGAGGATCGCCCGGATTGTTGGGGATCTGTTCGATCTCGTCGATCCGACGCAAGGCCGACTCTATGTACTGGCGATGCTCCTCCTCGGTCATCACCCGCAGCTTTCCGTCCGGACCCAGGCCCGAAGGCGGAATAGGTCCAATCTTTCTGTCGAGGATTGTTTGCGCCATGATCGCTACGATCTCCTTTTACAAAACAGAAGGCATGACGGCAAACCGGGAAAGGCCGCGGCTCACCGCGGCCCCAAGCAAAGATCTCTACCCGAAGACAAAGGGCAACGCGCCGAATCTGGAACGACCCATCAGAGGAATTGGGCGATGAGGGACTCGAACCCCCGACTTCCTGCGTGTAAAGCA
>Ga0116224_10002753_pt1 | contig 10093 bp, 13 predicted proteins | sample Sb_taG_9_FD_89699 | JGI IMG/M metagenome (GOLD analysis project Ga0116224, IMG submission 89699) | Peat soil microbial communities from Weissenstadt, Germany - Sb_50d_b_LC metaG | ecosystem: Environmental > Terrestrial > Soil > Wetlands > Peat | place: Germany: Weissenstadt | collected 2010-09-21
CGATGACCGCCAGCCACCCGCCCAGGCTGCCGCGTGCTGCGTCGAATGCGCCCGGATTACGCCACAGCTGTAAGAATATTTCCTGCAGCACGTCCTCGGCGGCTCCCGTATCGCCAAGCACCCGCAAGGCGACCGAATACACGATAGAAGAGTAGCGGTCGTAGAGTTCCGCCATGGCGCTCTGATCGCCAGATTTCAGGCCCGTAACCATGGCCAGGTCAGAGGGAATCCCTTGTCGTTGCGGAGTCGACAAACGCTGTTTCTTCCTGATTGAAGTACGTGCTGGAAACCCAAAACGGATTCTGTTGAATTAAGTGATTTCGCGATTAGGTAATTGGGCAATTGCAAAAACTCAACTTCATTTACCAGATTACCCAGCTATTGCCGAAAAAACATAACAGCAAGTAGATGGGGCAGGCAAGCCTTACTGGGTGAGCTTGACCGCCAACTGGCGCTCGGGTTGGGTCATCTGCGCCCATATCTTCTGCAAGTTTTCCTGCAGGGGTTCGTTGTCCGGTTGCTTGCGCAGGGCGAAGGCGAACCAGCGATAAGCGGTGGGAAGATCACGGGGAGTGCAGACTCCCGTTGCGTAGAGAGCGCCCAGGGAAATCATGGCCTTGGGGTTAGACTGTTCGGCGGCGGGCTTCAGTTGACGCAGTCCGCGGTCGCAGTCCTGGCGGACACCGCGTCCGTAGATGTATTTCTCGGCGTCTGCCACCGGATCCGAGGGCTTGACCGGCGTGGGTTTGGCCGCGCGCGCCGGTTTCGGAGCGGGCGCTTCGGTGTCGGGAGCTTTCGCAGTTGTGTCGGATGTGGATTCCCGTTGCGGCGTTGCGGCTGCGGCCGAGTCAGCAACCTTGGGCTGAGTGTTGCCAGACTCGCCCGGCGCTGCCGGCGCGGGCGTGTTTGCTGAAGGGGCGTTCGCGCTGCCGGACTCCGGGCGTGGACCCGGGGAAGTTGGCGCAGGGTTTGCCGGCTGCGAAGTTGCTGGAGATGTTTGGTTGGCGGCGGAAGAATCTGCATTCGAGCCGCTTGGGCTTGCCTGCGGGGTCGACGACGGAGTCGCAGACGACGGAGCAGGGGCCGGCTCCGAAGACGGTTGCGGCTGAGAGGAATCGGCAGGTTGCGCCGCAGACGGTTTCCTGGCGCTGGCGGTGAGCCAGTCAAAGCCGCCCTGCTTCCAGTGGAGATATCCGAAGCCCAACGCCAAAGCCAGGGCGATGAGAATCAAGAGCACTTTGCCGATGCGGCGCTTCGGTTCCTGGTCATCTTCGTCTTCGAGCAAATAGTCCAAATTGCGCGACGACCGCAGATGATCCTGCGCGGGGCGCAGCGATGCGCCTCGGCCTCTATTCGGGGCGGGCTGGTTCAAACCGAGGAAGGACGGTCCAGTGATAATAGGCGCGTCATCGACTGGGGCAGGCGCGGACGGGCGAGCTTGCGCAGGGGCGCTGGCCACGTGAGACGCGCTGGGAACGGCTTGCGGCGTCATCGGCAACGGGGTTGCACTCCGCGTGGACTGCAACGCGGGCGCTTGCACCGGAGCCGGGGAGAGCGGGGCTCCGCACATGCCGCAGAAGCGGTTGGTATCGGCGTTATCGTTGCCACAACGTCCGCAGCGCACGCTGCCTCCGTGTTCTCCAGATCAACGTCTCTAGATTAACCCGCCGGGGCCTTCGACCGCGAGTAGGATGCAATATGCCGGGTGCTTGGTTCGGGTGATGCAGAAAGAGTAAGCCACCCGTCCCACCTGCAGAGGGCTGTCTCGAGGACGAGGCAGGCTCGCACCCCGGTCCGCTGAACCCGGATTTCCATCACACCGAACTGCGATTCGAGTCATTGGACGGCGCAGCCGAAGTGGATAACGTCATGCCGAGGCCTCGAGTCCTTCTTCGACTTAGAGGTAAAATCCTGTGTCGCAAAGACTTAGCCAATTGCTATTCAGTTCTCAAAGAGCACTGCTTTAATCTATTACAGTGGAGAGACACTGCGGAGTCAAGACATTTCTGGGGACGTTCACGAGATTCTCTGGCGTTGTGTGCGGCGTTGTGTGCGCCCTTGCCAACGAGACCGTGCCGGATCGCTGGCTACCTCTGAACTCACGCCGCAGTGATCTCATCGGCACCGTCAGGCGCCTCATGCTTGCGCTCTGTTGGGAGGAGCGCTTTCTTCGGTAAGTTCGCGCCGGCAGCACCTGCACACGATTCTTCTTCTTGCATCCAGACAACTTCCGTTTGGTTCGAGGGTTTGATCCATACGAAGCCAGACGGCTTCCCGGTTGAGATCTCAGCAGTGAAACGTGAACCGCTCTAGCGTAGTTCTTCTGCGTGGATGAGCAGTTCATCCCTCAAACATCCGAACCAAACCATCGAAAACTCTAAGGAGACTTATGAAACTGCGCACACGTGTCGTTATGCAACTTGCAGCTCTATGCGTTGTTCTGGGGGCGTACGGCTTTGCCGCCGATAACGCCTACCTTTACATCGTGCATGGCATTCCCGGACGGGATGTCGCCGATAATCTCAGCCCTGGTTTTCCGATTGATGTCTTGATTAACGGGGAGACCTGCCTACCGCGCGACCTGGCGTATGGCAGCACAATTGGGCCGCTCAGTTTCTCCGCGGGAACGTATGAAGTCGTGATCAGCGAGGCCAACACGCTGGCACCCTGCACGAATGAACCGATCATCGACTCGCAAGTAACTCTGACTGCTGGAGCAAGTGTGTCGGCGGTAGCCGCAATCAGCGGCGGTCAGCCCACTCTGCTGCAGTTCACCGACAACGTGTCGGCGGTAACGCCGGGCAACGCGCGATTTGTCTTTGCGCAAGCCGCGGATGCTCCCGCATTGCAGACGACGCTGACCCAGGTCGGCGTCAAGAATCCCAAGACGTTCAAAGCAACGGCAAGTCCTGGCAAGGAGGCGACGGTCAACGTACCGTACGGCACGTATCTCGTGTCGGTCGTTGCCACTGGCAGCACTACGGTGTTGGCGACGGAGCAGATCGTTTTGGCTAATGAGTCCGCCACCTTCACGTATGCTGCTGGCCAGTCGGCCAACAGCTCCGTCGGGCTGATCAACAAGGCTGTGCCCGGCGTGTTCTAGCAAGGCCGTTGTAAACAAGGGCCGTGCTTGGGCGGCCCGTTTATATCTTTCTCTCCATCCCTTCCCTTAACCCGTCGACCTGCTGTTCCCGACACCCTCATCACGGCTGCCTCTCCCCAACCCGCGGACAGATCCTCCCATGTCGGATTGTCCGCATGAATCAGTGCCACTTTCTTCTCGCGCCGCGATTTCTTGATCTCGGTCTCGCGCGCGATGGCATCGCCCACGTTCTGAAAGCTGTGGTAGTAAACCAGCCGATGCACGCGATACTTTCGCGTAAAGGCTCCGCCCTCCCCGGCCTTGTGGCGCAAGACCCGCGCCATCAGAAAACCGGTCACGCCGACGTAAAGCACCCGGCTCTTGCTCGCCATGATGTACACGTAGTAGCGCCTCTCACGCACCATTGCCCCTCCGCACCCTTGAACGATGTCATTCCGAATCGGGCCAAAGGCCCGGTGAGGAACCTGCTGTTTGCTCGCGCTGCCACGAACCATTGCCCCTCCAAGGGACAGCAGGTTCCTCGCGCGCTCCAAGCGCGCATCGGAATGACAAGATTTTAGGGGTGAGCGAGCAAGACCGCAGCGGCAGATGTCACAGCAGCCTGTGAAGAAATCCAAATTGGCACAAGAGGGTTATTGAAGCAATGAAAAATGGGGTTGTCATTCTGAGCCGAGGTGAAAATAAGGTTGTCATTCCGAATCGGGCTGAAAGCCCGGTGAGGAACCTGCTTTTGTTTGCGGATGAGCCTGAATGATCAAGCTCGGGGCCCCCCTCCCCCCTCCCCCTCGATCTATTGGAATCATCGAGTTAGCGAGAAAATGAGATTTAATATGATTATATACTTGACTTAGGACGCTTTCTCTGCCATAATGTCCTCAGAGTTGGTTGATGTCACGTAGAATCAACAACTTGGAGGCGAATATGACAATGCTAGAACTGGAAAAGGACGTTGAAAGACTCAGAATCAGGCTCACTTTGCTTGAGGGATGCCTGATGCAGAACACGAATCTTCCGATCCTTGGACCGATGAAGAATTGGGACGATTACAAAAAAGCTCTAGATCAAGCTCTGGCCAAGGTTGACCAGTAAGCGCGGCTTTGTGGAGTGCTTCTCCCCAATTATCAATTGCCCGACTTCTTTCAGCATAGGTGAGATGGGACAATGAACCTCCTAAATGTAACGCGGAATTTTAGAACCGAAGATGAAGCTTTGGACTACCTGATCCGCCAGCGGTGGCCTGAAGGCGTTCACTGTCTGGCCTGCAACTACGACAAGTGCTACCAGATCGCTACACGGGGCAAAACGGGCAAGCCTTGCCGCTTATTCGAGTGTGGCGAATGCAAACTGCACTTCTCTGCTACCACGGGCACTCTGTTCCATGACTCGCATCTGTCCCTGACAAAATGGTTCATGGCGATGGCTCTCATGGCCGAAGCGAAGAAGGGCGTTTCCGCGCTACAGGTTTCCCGCCACATCGGGGTTGCTTACAAGACCGCTTGGCATCTCTGCCACAGAATCCGCAAGGCGATGGAAGAACTTGAGACTGCGCCAATGGGCGGGGCGGGCAAAATAGTTGAAGTTGATGAAAGCTGGCTTGGCGGAAAGTCTCACGATAAACGCAAAACCACCAAAGAAAAGCGCGACCAAAAGTTACGGATTCTCGGGATTGCCGAACGCGGTGGGCGAGTGCATCTTCAGCGAATCAGCAACGCCAAGGCCGAAACGATCAAGCCCGTCCTGAAACAGAAGATTAGTCCAGAAACAGAACAGATTGTCACGGATGGAAGCCCGACATATCGTGGCGTTATTCCCGCAATCGTGCCCGTCTCGCAGCACAAGGTTGCCGACCACAAGAAGGAACTAGACGAGTTCGGGGAACTGTCCGCCAAGACTATCGAAGGCGCGTTCTCGCTATTCAAGCGTGGCGTAATCGGCTCCTACCACCATCTCAGCGAAGATCACCTAGATTCCTACCTGCAAGAGTTCTGCTGGCGCTACAACCGACGCGGTATGCAGCCGTTCATGTTCCAGACGCTTCTTCGGGAACTGACGCAGAAGAAACCGTTGACGTACAAGAAACTGACACGGGAAACGTTCTAGGGGAGCTTTATAACATTGGCGAGAGCAGCCAACAATTGAATATCGGTCATGTCGGAAACCTTGGCGACTTGCGCCCCCATTTCCGATTTGTAGATGACATAACCGTCGTTTGGCGAAGCGTAAACTACCTTGTCGTTTGCATCTACTACGAAGGTTTTTCCATCTTTCTTTACGACTTTGTACATTGCGTCTCCTACGCTGCTGGGTCCTTCCGTTTCTTTGGCTTCGGGTGCTTAACCTGGACTTCCGACTTCGGCAGAGGCGGCGTTTCCAGCATCTTCCTCAGCAGGGTATCAAACTTGTTCTTATCAACCTTCATGTCTTGTCCCATACTTTAATTTTAGCAGCGGATTCCCAATATGAGCGCCGACATCATAATCGTGCTCTTGGTCGTGATCGCGCTACAGCTTTGGGCCATCAGTGACCGACTCCGAAAAACATACTCGGAACAAGAAAAGGAACTGCGGGAGCTTTTACGTTCCGAACTTCGGTACAGAGCGCAACAACGAGATGGCGATATAGAAATTCATCGCGATCATCTTATTCAAGCCCGTGAGCGAGAAAAAGAACGAGGCAAGCAGTTTGCCGACGAGTTCTGCAACTTTTCCAAGAAACCGGAGTAAAACATGCCGTTTCCGTTTCGGTACGCGGTTGATTGCCCGCTATGTCAGAGTGCCTATGGTTTTGGCAAGGCTTTCGTAATTGCTACTAGCCCAGATGACGCAAAAAGACAAATAGCGTTGAATCATTCAACCTGCCCGCTCTGCAAGGAATCTTGGGCGGGGTTCACGCTAGAGATCGCGCTATTTGGCGGCGGCGTCAGGGAAGCCACGTAATCCTCCCAGCTTGGTCCGTACAGCACGCCGTCCACGAACACACCGGCCCATCTTTTAGGCTTTACCTTTTCTTCTCCCATTAGATCACTCCTAAGTCAAGTATATAATCATAAGATTTAATCTATGGGGCTCAACAAGTTGCAGGCAAAATCTTGAGCCGCAAGGAGTTCGTTCTCTTTTTCCCTGTTTTGTGGCGGCCGCTGGCACCGCCTTTTCCTTGGCCATGATGGGCGCATCGGAACTGCGAAGCAAGGTCAGATGTCACACGGGGCTGTGGATTTGTTTTGAGATTGGAGCGCGGTCAGCCCGCGCCCACTTCTCGCAAAGAACGCGAGAAATGGGGCACCCAGATGTGGGCCACTCCGCCTCTTGCTCGCCATGATGTACACGTAGTAGCGCTTCTCCCGCACCATTGCCCCTCCGCACCACTAAACGATGTCATTCCGAATCGGGCCGAAGGCCCGGTGAGGAACCTGCTGTTTGCTCGCGCTGCCGCGAACCATTGCCACTCCAAAGGACAGCAGGTTCCTCGCGCGCTCCAAGCGCGCATCGGAATGACAAGATTTTAGGGGTGAGCGAGCGAGACCGCAGCGGCAGATGTCACAGCAGCCTGTGAAGAAATCCAAATTGGCACAAGAGCGTTATTGAAGCGATGAAAAATGGGTTGTCATTCCGAAACGGGCTGAAAGCACGGCGAGGAACCTGCCCTGAGCCTGCCAAAGGGAACCTGCTGTTTTCTGCGGATGAACCTTAATGATCGACCTTAGCGACACCCGCCCGTTGAAAACCGCGACAGCTCGGCAGCCCCACGCTAAGATAATACCGACAATAGAGCGAGGGGAAGATAGTCCAGAACCTCGCGCGTCTTTGGAGATCTGTATGGTTAGGAGAGTTCAGCCGCCACCACCCCTAGAAGAACGGGAGTTCAAGTCAGGTGAAGAGATTGACCTGGCTGTCAGGAAGCTCGAGCGCAGGATACTGGAGCTCGAATCTATCAATGTGCAGGAAGCTGTTCTGGCGCATAATGGCGCCGACACTGTCGCGACAAGTAATCTTCGGGCGACGATTCTAGATGTTTTTGGTCCGAATTCTCCAGAGTTCAGAGAACATCAGCATATCGAGCTTTGGGTGGGACCGATATTTTCGGACATGTCTACCGCTGCCATCGTTCAGGCGGAACAGCGCGGGGTCGTTCAGGCTATAGCGATCCTCAATGGGCTGATCGGTCGGCTCAGAGAGAAGCGGGAAGACATGCTCGCGGGAGACAAGCCCGCTCCATCGACGTATTTCGACCGGCTGAATCTCCACCCACGCCTCCGGGAAGTCGCCAGAGACAGGTTCCTCGACGGTTACCCTTGGGATGCCGTTTTCGCTGCAGCGAAGGCCCTGGTGAACTATGTGAAGGATCGCTCAGGCCGTCATGACCTAGACGGAGCCCCCCTCATGACCACAGTATTTTCCAAGAATGCGCCGATTCTCGCATTTAACGAATTGAAGGACAAGACTGACGAAGACGAGCAGCTTGGAATGATGCGTCTTTTCGAGGGAGCGGTGCTCGGCATCCGAAACCCGGGAGGTCATGCGTTTCCGGAAGGCCCCGAGCAGAGGGCAGTAGAGTACATCTCCTTCTTGAGTCTGCTGGCCTATCGCGTTCAGGAGGCAAAGTTGAAAAGGCCATAGGACGGACAGCCCCTCCCCGCCTTTACACCCCCTCCACCCGCGTGATAACCTCAATACCGTCACCAAGATAAAGACAAACTAGAAGACAGGAGTGCACCAGGTTAGTGCTAGCCAGAGAGCAAAAGAAATCCGTCATTGACCAGTACCAGACGCACGCGACCGACACCGGGAGTCCGGAGGTCCAGATCGCCATCATCAGTGAACGCATTGGCCAACTGACGGAACACTTCAAGACTCACCAGAAGGACCACGGCTCGCGCCGCGGCCTGCTAATGCTGGTCAGCAAGCGGCGTCGCTTGCTCGACTACCTCAAGAAATACGATTCCGAGCGCTACAAGACCGTCATTACGAAACTCGGCATCCGCAAGTAGTTTTCCGGCGCGGGGGTCAAAGCCGTAGTGTTTCTGGGATGCCCCCGGATTCTGGGAAGCCTATTTCTGAGCACTCCGTCTGCCGGGCAGGCGGGGCAGCATTGAGGAACCTCCACCGGTGCAAGTCTTAAGGCATTTTTCCGGACATGTTGCAGACCTTCAGGGCCTGAGGCCCAGGTCTCGCGAACAGGTCCGCTGCGGCAGTTGCGGCCCGGCTGAAGCCGGTCCCTGCCGGCCGCGATTCGCCTCGCTCGCTCATCCAGCACAAGTCCCCCACTTTTTTGCAGAGTGCGCGAAAAATGGGGGCACCTGGCCCTCCGTCATAAAAGGAATGAATTATGAAACCAGAAGTGAGTGAAGTATTTGTCAACCTCGCCGGCGGCAAGAATCTCAAATTTGAAACCGGAAAATTGGCCAAGCAAGCCCATGGAGCGGCCGTGGTCCGCCTGGGCGATAACGTCGTGCTCGCCACCGCCACCGCCAACGCCGATCCGCGCGAAGGCATCGATTTCTTTCCGCTGACCGTCGATTACCGCGAATACACCTACGCCGGTGGACGCTTTCCCGGCGGCTTCATCAAGCGCGAAGGGCGCATGAGCGAGCGCGAGGTGCTCACCAGCCGCCAGATTGACCGGCCCGTCCGTCCGATGTTCGCCGACGGCTTCAAGTGCGAAACTCAGGTCATCGCGTTTGTGCTCTCCGCTGACAGCGATAACGATCCCGACGTCCTCGGCATCAACGGCGCATCGTGCGCGCTGACCCTTTCCGACATTCCGTTCCTCGGCCCCATCGGCGCGGTGCGCGTGGGATTGGTCAACGGCCAGTTCCTCGTGAATCCGACGTACGACGAGATGCGAGAGAGCCTGCTGAACATTATGGTCGTCGGCACGGCCGAAGCCATCGTGATGATCGAGTCGGGCGCGAAGGAAGTGAAAGAAGAAACCGTGGTCGACGCCATCGAGTTTGGCCACACCGAGATCAAAAAAATCTGTGCCGCGATCAACGAGCTGCGCGCCAAGGCCGGGAAGCCGAAGCGGACGGTCGCGCCTCCGCAGTTTGATCAGGCGTATTACGACAGCTTGAAGAAGAAAGTCGGCGCCGAACTCTCGGATGCGCTCGACACCAAGAAGCATCCCAAGGCCGAGAGCTACAACCTGGTCAAAGAGATTAAGAAGAAGCTGCTAGCGGAAATTCCCGAAGAGGATGAGGATGCGCAGGCGAAGTTGAAGACGTACTACGAAACGCTGCGCGAACGCATCTTCCGAGAGGAAGTGATCAATCACAAGCGGCGTCCTGACGCGCGCGCTTTCGACGAGATTCGCGAAATCTGGATCGAAGCGGGCGTGCTGCCGAGGACGCATGGATCGGCGATCTTTACCCGCGGCGAAACTCAGGCCCTGGTAACGACGACCCTCGGCACCAGCGACGACATGCAGCGCATCGAGGGCTTCGAAGGCGAAGCCAAGAAACGCTTCATGCTGCATTACAACTTTCCGCCGTTTTCCGTGGGCGAGGTCGCGTTCTTGCGGGGAGCGGGGCGGCGCGAGATAGGGCACGGCGCGCTGGCGGAGCGGGCGATCTCGGCAGTGCTGCCGACGGAAGAGTCGTGGCCCTACGCGATGCGCGTGGTCTCCGACATTCTGGAGTCGAATGGATCGTCGTCGATGGCTACGGTGTGCGGTGCGTCGCTAGCGTTGATGGATGCGGGCGTTCCACTAAAAGCCCCAGTGGCGGGAGTTGCCATGGGTTTGGTGAAGGAAGGCGATCAGTACGCCATTCTCACCGACATTGCCGGCGCGGAAGATCACTACGGCGACATGGACTTCAAAGTTGCGGGCACGAAGGATGGCATCACCGCGCTGCAGATGGATATAAAAGTTGCAGGAATCACGTCGCAGATCATGCGCGAGGCGCTGGCACAGGCACAACGCGGGCGACTGTTCATCCTGGGCAAGATGGACGAAGTCATTACCAAGGAGCGCGAGAAGATCTCGCAGTACGCC
>Ga0116224_10002755_pt1 | contig 10093 bp, 5 predicted proteins | sample Sb_taG_9_FD_89699 | JGI IMG/M metagenome (GOLD analysis project Ga0116224, IMG submission 89699) | Peat soil microbial communities from Weissenstadt, Germany - Sb_50d_b_LC metaG | ecosystem: Environmental > Terrestrial > Soil > Wetlands > Peat | place: Germany: Weissenstadt | collected 2010-09-21
GGACGCGGCGGGGCTCGGCTCCGACCCCGACGACCCGCGCTGGGCGCACCTCCTCGTCGAGTCGTGGCGCGCCGTCGGCCACGACCGTCCCGACGTGCTCTTCGACGGCGCCGACGGGACCGCGCTCCTGCACCCCGGCCGCCTGGACGCCGCCGCGGCGCGCGTGGCCGACGACCGGGCGGCGCCACCGGACGTGGCGCCGGGGCACGGCACGATGGGCCCTGCTCTCACCCGGCTCGCCGACGGGGACACGACCCATCTGTGCGCCATGGACGCGGACGGCCTCGGGATCTCGCTGACGCAGTCCAACGCGCTCGACTTCGGCTCGCACCTCGTCGAGCCCACCACGGGCGTCTTCCTGCACAACCGCGGCGTGGGCTTCTCCCTCGTCGAGGGCCATCCCGCCGAGGTCGGACCGGGGCGGCGTCCGCCCCACACCCTCTCCCCCATGCTCGTCACGTCGGTGGGCGGCGCGCTGACGCATCTCGTCGGCGCCATGGGCGGCGACGCGCAGCCGCAGATCATCGTCCAGCTCCTGGCGCGCCTGCTGCACGCCGGCCAGGACCCCGCAACCGCCATCGCGGCGCCGCGGCTCACCCTCGACGCCCCCTCCGCCGGCCCGTTCCGCCTGTGGTGGGGCGAGGACCTCACGGTGGCGGTCGAGTCGGATGCGCCTCCCGGATGGCAGCACGGGCTGGCCACACGCGGCCACCGGGTGCGGGCGATCCGCGCCTTCGACCCTGTCGCGGTCGGCTGCGCCCAGATCATCGCGGTGCACGACGACGGCGAGGGGGACCGCCGTCTCGTGGCGGCGTCGGACCCGAGGAGCCCCGAGGGCGCCGCGATCGGCCGCTGACGCCCTCGGACCGGACCTCGCGGATCGCCGCGGCCGGTAGCGTGGGCGCATCGAACGCCTCACCTCGCCGCCCCTGCACGCCCCCACGCCCGCCGACGTCGCGTCCGGGCTCGCGGGTGCCCCGGCCGGTGGCCCGAACTCGCGGGTCACCCGGTGGTTCCGGCGTCCCGACCCTGAGGCACCCCTGCCCGACGGCTACAAGTGGACCGCGCTGTTCATCTCGACCCTCGGCATGTTGATGGCCACGATCGACGGCTCCATCGTCCTCATCTCGCTGCCGGACATCTTCCGGGGCATCGACCTCGACCCACTGCTGCCGGAGAACAGCTTCTACCTGCTGTGGATGATCCTGGGGTTCCTCGTCACGACGAGCGTCCTCGTCGTCACCCTGGGGCGCCTGGGCGACATGTACGGCCGGGTGCGGATGTACAACCTCGGGTTCGCGGTCTTCACCGTCTTCTCCCTCGCCCTGAGCGTGACCTGGCTGACCGGCCCGGCCGGAGGCATGTACCTCATCGTGATGCGCATCTTCCAGGGTGTCGGGGCCGCCATGCTCATGGCCAACTCGGCCGCCATCCTCACCGACGCCTTCCCCGAGGACCAGCGCGGCCTGGCCCTCGGCGTCAACCAGGCGGCGGCCTTCAGCGGCTCGTTCATCGGCCTGATCCTCGGTGGGGTCCTGGCCCCGATCAACTGGCGCCTGGTCTTCCTCGTGTCGGTGCCGATCGGGCTCTTCGCCACCGTGTGGGGCTACCTGCGGCTGCGCGAGCTGGGGCAGCGGCGCTCGGCCCACATCGACTGGCCGGGCAACGTCACCTTCGCCCTGGGGCTGGTGCTGATCATGATCGGCATCACCTATGGGATTGAGCCCTACGGCGGCCATGCGATGGGTTGGACCAACCCGCTGGTGATCGCCGCGCTGGTCGGGGGCGCGCTCCTGCTCGTGGCCTTCTGCTTCATTGAGGTGCGCGTGCGCGAGCCGATGTTCCGCCTGCAGCTCTTCAAGATCCGCGCCTTCACCAGCGGCGTGATCGCCAGCTTCCTGGCGGCCGTGAGCCGCGGCGGCCTGATGTTCATGCTCATCATCTGGCTCCAGGGGATCTGGCTGCCGCTCCACGGCTATTCGTTCGCCACCACCCCACTGTGGGCGGGCATCGCCATGATCCCGCTCACGCTCGGCATGTTGATCGCCGGCCCGACAGCGGGGATCCTCTCCGACCGCTACGGGGCCCGGCCCTTCGCCACCGGCGGCATGATCGGGGCGGCCATCTGCTTCGCGCTGCTCGAGGCCCTCCCCATCGACTTCTCCTACTGGGTCTTCGGCGTCATCCTGTTCTTCACCGGCCTCACGATGGCGGCGTTCGGCTCGCCCAACCGCGCCGGCATCATGAACAGCCTCCCGCCCGAACACCGCGGTGCCGGCTCGGGCATGAACACGACGTTCCAGAACTCGGCCCAGGTCATCTCCATCGGGATCTTCTTCACGCTGATGATCGTCGGGCTGTCCTCCGCGCTGCCGCACAACGTCCTCATCGGGCTCCGGAGCCACGGGGTGCCGCTGGCGGTGGCGGCGCGGGCCTCGCACCTGCCTCCGATCTCGACGCTCTTCGCGGCCTTCCTCGGCTACGACCCGGTCGCGCACCTCATCGGCGCCGGCACGCTCGCTCACCTCAGCGCGGCACAGCAGGCGTTCCTGGCCCAGCGCAGCTTCTTCCCCGGCCTCATCGCGGCGCCGTTCCAGGAGGGCCTGCACGCCGCCTTCGACTTCGCCATCATCATGAGTCTGGCCGCGGCGGCGGCCTCGTGGACGCGCGGCGGCCGCTACGTGTACACCCCGGCCACCGAGGAGCCGGCCCACGAGCTCGTCCTCACCGGGGCCGGGCCGGCCTCGTGAGCCCGGCCCGGTGACGCGCACGGTCGGGCGCCCGCTCCGGATCGCCTCGCTCGTCAAACAGGTCCCGCTCGCCGAGTCGCTCCGCCTCGAGAGCGGCAGGCTCGTGCGCCGGGACGTGGACTTCGAGATGAACCCGTACTGCCGCCGCGCCGTGGCCCAGGGGGTGACGCTGGCGCGGGCCACAGGGGGCTCGTGCAGCGTCGTCACGCTCGGCCCCCCCAGCGCCGAAGACGTGCTGCGCGAGGCAGTGGCCTGGGGGGCGGACGCGGGGCTCCACGTCTGCGACCGCGCTTTCGAGGGCTCCGACACGCTGGCCACGGCCCGGGCCCTGACGGCGGCGGTCCGGGCTGCCGGCCCCTTCGACCTCGTTCTGCTCGGCCGCAACTCCATTGACGGGGAGACGGGGCAGGTGGGGCCCGAGGTGGCCGAGCTGCTCGACCTCCCTTTCGCCAGCGGGGTGCGCCGGCTCGAAGACCTCGGCTCGTGCCTGCGCCTCGAGCTCGAGCACGACGACGGGACGCAGCAGGTCGAGATCGCCCTGCCGGCTGTCCTGTCGGTGGCCGAGCGCCTCTGCGACCCCTGCAAGGTGGACCCCGAAGGGCGGGCGGCCGTCCCGCCGGCGCGCATCACCCGGATCACGGCGGGCGAACTGGGCCACGGCCCCTGGGGCGAGGCCGGGAGCCCCACCGTCGTGGGTGCGACGCGGCCCATGGAGCACGAGCGCGCGAACCGCATGGTGCGGGGGACGCTCGAGGAGCAGGTGCAGGCTGCGGTGCACGAGCTCCGCCACCGCGGCGCGCTGGAGGCGGGCGGGAAAACGGCGCCGTCGGCTTCCGTGACCGACACGGAGCGCACCGGGGAGCGTGAGGGTCCCCCGTCCCGGGTCGTCACCGTCGTGGTGGAGCCGGGACGGCCCGAGGTGGCGCGCGAGCTGCTCGGCGCCGCCGCACGCCTGGGTCGCGAGATCGGTGCGGCGGTGCACGCGCTGTGCCCCGACGACACCGAGATCGACCCGCTGGCCGGCTGTGGCGCGGACCTCGTCGTCGTGCTGACCGGGTCACGCGTCGCCGAGGACGTCGCCGACGCCGTCGTCGCGCACCTGCGCCAGGCGGCCCCGTGGGCGGTGCTCGCCCCCAGCACGGCGTTCGGGCGGGAGGTGGCCGGCCGCGCCGCGGCGGCAACGGGCAGCGGGCTGGTGGGTGACGCGGTCGCCCTGTCGGTGCGCGACGGGGTGCTGGTGGCAGCCAAGCCCGCGTTCGCGGGAGCGCTGGTGGCCGACATCACGTGCCGCAGCACCCCGCAGATGGTCACCGTGCGGCCCGGCGTGCTCCCCGCGCCGGCGCCCCGACGGCAGGACGCACCCACGATGGAGCACCCGGTGGGGACGCGGGGCCGCGTCCGCGTGCTCGGCGAGCGCCGCGACGACGACGTCGAGACGCTGGCCCGGGCCGAGGCGGTCATCGGGGTGGGCACCGGGGTCAGCCCCGAGGAGTACGCGCAGCTCAGCCCGCTGGCCGCGCTGCTGGGCGCCGAGCTCGCGGCCACCCGGAAGGTGACGGACCGCGGTTGGGCGCCCCGCGCCCGCCAGGTCGGCCTGACCGGCCGCTCCATCGCACCCCGGCTGTACGTCGCGCTGGGCCTCAGCGGGAAGTTCAACCACATGGTGGGCGTCCGCTCCGCCGGGACGATCCTGGCCGTCAACACGGACCCCGACGCCCCGGTCTTCACGCAGTGCGACCTGGGCATCGTCGGCGACTGGCACGAGGTCGTGCCGCTCCTCCACGAAGCGCTGCGCCACGGCGCACCCGAGCGCGACGGCCCCTGATCTACCTGGTCATCACCTCACGCAGGAAGATGTGCGGGTCGGACGGCGGGCTCTGGTGGGCTCGCAGCAGCTCGTCGAAGGTGCCGGACGGGAGCGGGCGCGAGAAGTAGAAGCCCTGGGCCATGTCGCACCCCAGCCTCTGAACCTGCTCGAGCTCGGACAGCGTTTCCACCCCTTCGACCACCGTGATCGAACCGATCGCCTGCGAGAGGGCGACCACGGCAGACACGATCGCCGACCTCACCGGGTCTTGGTCGATGTCGCGCGTAAAGCTCTGGTCGATCTTGATCACGTCGAGGGGGAACCGAGCGAGATACCCGAGCGAGGAGTGTCCCGTGCCGAAGTCGTCGATGGCCAGCCGGACTCCCAGGCCGTGCAGCCTGGTCAGGATGGAGGACGTCAACTCGACGTCGTGCATGGCCAGGCTCTCGGTGATCTCGAGGCAGAGCTGCGAGGGGTCGATGCCCGTGGAGCGGAGCACGTCCGCGATCTGGTCCTCCAGCTCCGCCTGCCGGAACTGTCGGGCCGACAGGTTCACGCCGACCTCCAGCACCACCCCGAATGTCTCGTGCCACGCCTTCGCCCGCCGACAGGCCTGCTCGAGCACAGCCTTCCCGATCGACAGGATCGTCCCGTTGTCCTCGGCCAGCTCGATGAACTGAGCAGGAGAGAGGATCCCGTGTTCGGGGTGATCCCAGCGGACCAGAGCCTCAGCCCCGACGATGCGCTGGTTGACCAGCGAGATCAAGGGCTGGAAGTACACCTCAACTTCGTTGCGTTCCACCGCATGATGGAGCGCCGTGTCGAGGTCGAGCCGACCGGCGGAGCGCCCGCCCATCCGGTTCTCTGCGAACAACGCGACCTGGCCATCCCGTCCGCGCTCCTTGGCCCGGTACATGGCAACGTCGGCGTCGTGCAGGAGGTCGTCCCGCGACGTATTGGCTTCGCTCAACGCTATGCCGATGCTCATCGTGGCCACGACCTCGTGCCCGCCACTGAGGACGACCGGCTCGCGGAGCGCATCGAGCATCCTGTCGGCCACCTGGCTCGCGTCCTCGGCCGACGCCACCCTCTCCAGGATGATCACGAACTCATCCCCGCCGAAGCGCGACAATGTGTCACCCGGTCGCACCGCTCGTCGGAGGCGCTCCGCCACGACACGTAGAAGCTCATCGCCCACCTGGTGACCGAGGTTGTCGTTGACGACCTTGAAGCGATCGATGTCACCGAAGAGGACGGCGATCCGGCCATCCGTGCGGGAGGCCTGCAACAGGGCGTGATCGAGGTGGTCGAGAAGGAGGCGGCGGTTGGCCAGGCCGGTCAAGGGATCCGAAAACGCGTGTCGTGCCAGCTGCTCCTCGAATGCCCTCCGCTCCGAGGTGTCGCGGAACACGATGACTGCGGCCGTGGGCTCCGAGTCGCCCACCACCGGGGAAGCCGTCATGGTCACCGGAAAATGCGAACCGTCGGCCCGCTCGAAGCGCGTGTCGTCGCTGATGACGTTCTGCCGCCCCGCCATGGCGCGCATCGCCGGGTCGAGGAGGAAACGCGGGGTCTCGATGATCGCGGCCGTGTGTCCACCTCCCGCGGCGATGTCGGTCCAGCCGAGCATGCGTGCTCCCGCAGGGTTCATGAACGTGATCTCCCCGCTCATGTTGATGGCGCACACGCCCTCGCCGAGGCTGCTGGTGATGACCGAGAGGTTGTCCTTCTGCCGCTCGACTTCGGCGTAGAGGTCGGCGTTGGCAAGTGCGATTGCACCGATTGACGCCAGGGCGTCGAGCATGGCCCGGTCGGCGTCCTCGAAGGGTTCGGTGCGGCTACGGCCCGAGACGGACAGCCAGAGCCTGCGGTCGGCCAGCTCGACCGGCGCGGCGAGGCCGCGGTCCTCGCCTTCGGGCCGGTCGGGATCCAGCACGACATCGGGCGAGCGCAGCAGCGAGCCGGCGGAGCTGAGCACAGCGGCACGGGTCTCGTCGCTGCCGATGGAGCGGTTCACGTCGAGGGTCGCCTCGAACAGAACGCGCAACCGCCTCCGATCGTGGCGAGCGGAGAAGTAGCCCTCGCCCAGGTACCGGAGGACGAGAAGCGGTAGTACGGCGAGCGGCAGGAACTCGGGCTGATAGGACAGCAGCAGCGCCGTCGGAATGACCACAGCGATGCTGACGCCGGCGACGAGGAGCTTGCCCTCCAGGCTCCCGAACACCGTCTCCCGCCACGATGTGTCGAATGTCGAGAAGATTGAGACGATGGCGCCGGTGTTGACCACGAGGTAGCACAGGGCCCCGAGCAGCGCGGCTCCGACCTTGAAGTAGCCGGCCGAGTGATCCGGGCCGTGCACGAGGACGAACGCCAGGGCCGCGATCCCGGCCGAGGTGACGACCCGGCCGACGTTGAAGACCGACTTGACCAGGGGCCGGCGCGTCAGGGCTTGTGCCACGACGCTCACGACGGCGAAGACAAGGACCGTCATGGCGGCTGGCACGAGCAGGACGAGCAGGACGAGGAATCCCTCGTCCAGATCGAACGCGTCAGACCGGTCGTCGACGTCGAGCAGGATCGGCCAGACCCAGCTGGCCGCCATGAGCACGCCGAACACCACGGCGAACATGGTCTGCGTGGCGTTGGGCCGGCCCGTCACCCACAAGCGGTGGGTCGCGATGGTCAGGGCCACCACGCCAGCGGTGGCCCAGGCCGCGACAACGACCAGGGCTGACCTCGAGAGGCCCGCCTTCCCGCCAGTCACGGCGCCGCCAGGGGAACGGTCAGTTCCAGATCGACCCATTCCACGCCGTGTTCCACCCTGAGCCGTTCCAGAGGTCCGGCTTCGAATAGGCCTCGACGACGTGGGAGCCGTCACGATGTCGCTTGCAGCTCCGCTCGCCGGCTCTGCTCGCACGGCGGTAGGGACGGTGAGCACCATGGGGCGGCACTGCGAATCCCGCGACGATCGCTGTGGCCCACTGGACGTGGTGCTGTACCGGAGTCCCGACGCGACGACGAATCGCCCTCACCCCCCTCACCTCCACTGGCCCTCTTCCCATTTGGAACGTAACAGTTCGACGGACGCCGCTCAACGGGCATTTCAACAATGCTTTCTCCACTTTTCGACCCGTCGCGAAGCACCCTTGACCACCAATGCGCATCCCCGGTTGCCAACGGGTTGCGGTCTGGCAGACCATGGGGTCGCCTTGACGCGTCGTCGGTGAGGACGCCGTGGACGCACAGTGCAGCGCACGGCGGTCACGTCGCTCTGATCACCCGACGATGATCACGCCCCCGTTTCGGTCCGACCGAGATCGCGCTGCTTCCGGTACTCCCGCAACCGGTGCCAGAAGATCACAGCCACGGCGATGACCGCGAGCACGCCCAGGACGTATCCCGCGTAGCTGAAGGCCTTGAGCACGTGGTTGTAGCTGCTGCCGAGGCTGTACCCGATTGAGCAGAGGGCCGTGCACCAGACCGCGCAGCCGATCACCGTGAACACGATGAACCTGCCGGGCGCCATCTCACCCAGGCCGGCCGCAAAGGACACGAAGGATCGCAGCAGGGGGATGAAGCGGCCGAAGAGGACGACGGGCTCACCCCGTCGAGCGAACCAGGCGTCTGCCCGGTCAAGGTCCTTATGGGTGAGGAGCAGGTACTTGCCGAACTTATCGACGAGCGGCCGACCGCCGTAGCGGCCGATGGCGTAGCCCGCCAGCGAGCCGAGGACCTCGCCCAGGATCGCGAGGACGATGACGAGAGCCAAGGAGAGTTGCGAGACGTGGTTTGCCTCCGCACCTGCAGAGCTCGCAAGCACCCCGCCGAAGATGAGGGCGAGCTCGGCCCCCACCGGGAGGCCCATGGCCGAGATGAAGCTCAGCGCGAAGACCGCGCCGTAGCCCACAGACGCCAAGAAATGTTCCACGTCCTACCTTGCTTCCGCCCTCTGCACGGCGGCCATCTTTGGCGCTTCGACCCCCCGATGCAATTCCCAGCGCAACTGAGGCCGGAGCCGGCTATCTCGAGGTCCCCCCAGACGTCACGACCGGCTGGGTCGTGGTCGTCGTGGGCGGGATCGTGGTCGTCGTGGTGGTGGGTGGCGCGGTCGTCGGCGTGGTCGTGGCTGGGCCGGGGCTCAATCCGCCCGGTGGAGTCGTCGTCGTGGTCGGGGCGATCGTTGTCGTGGTCGTCGTGGTCGTCGGAATGGTTGCAGGCGTCCCCGGACTTGCTGCCGTGGGCACGGAGGCCAGACTGGGCGCCTTCGATCCGGCCGAAGACCCCGGGTGCTCCTTGGCCACCGTGACCCCGATGAACGCCGCGGCCCCACCGGCCACGAGGATGGCGGTTCTGGTCAGGCGTCTGATGCGGGCTTGCGCCCGTGCGCGAGCGGACGGCGAGTACTGGTCTCGTCTGCGTCTCACGACGATTCGAGGCTCGGCTGCTCCTGCGCCCGCGCGCGTTCATCGAAGTGGTCCACGGCGCCAGCCAGCGTACGGTTCGAACCTGAAGAACCGATGAACGCTGGCCGAGTGCAGCCTGGCAAGCTCAGCCCCTAGCCTGAAATCCATGTCGCACGCCGGTTCGGACACCTCGTGAGGGTTCTGGTGGCCGAGGACGATGCGGCACTCAGGTCCGTGCTCGAGCGCGGGCTGAGGGAGAAGGGCTACGTCGTCGACGCGGTGACCGATGGTGCGACCGCGCTGCGCCACCTTCGCTCGTACGACTACGACGTTGCCGTCTTGGACTGGCGCATGCCGGAGCGGACGGGGATGGAGGTCGTCGCCGAGGCCAGGGGCTTGGGCGACCGGACCCCCATTCTCATGTTGACCGCCCGCGACGCCCCGTCCGACAGGGTCGCCGGCCTCAACGTCGGCGCCGACGACTACCTGGTGAAGCCGTTCGACTTCTCCGAGCTCGTCGCGCGCATCCAGGCGCTTCAGCGTCGTCCACCGCTCGCGTTGGATCCCGTCCTGGAGTGTGCCGACCTGCAGTTCGACCCCGCCACACGAGAGGTGACCGTGGCGGGTGAGCTCGTCGCGCTGACGGCGATCGAGACGTCGCTCGTCGAGCTCCTGCTGCGGCGGTCACCCAGCGTTCTGACGCGGCGGGTCATCGCCACCCAGGTCTGGGAGGACGAAGCGGATGCCGTCGGATCGAACACCATTGACGTCCACGTCGGACGGGTCCGGGCCAAGTTGGCCCACAGCCGGGCTCACATCGAGACCGTGCGCGGGACGGGATACCGGATGGTCGAGTCGTGAACCTGACCCGGGCGCACCGACGGCACGCGGTGCGGGTCGCGGCGGTGGCGACTCTGATCGTCATGGTCGGCTACGTGATCGCCGCCATTGTGCTGAACCTGATCGTCACCAACCACCTGGTCGGCAGCACGGACGCACGCCTGGCCGATCGGCTCCAGGACACCAGCCAACAAACGCTCACCCTCCCCGGTTCGAGCACGCCCGAACAGAAGCCTGACCTCGACGACGCGCCGCTGTTCCTGTGGTCGATCGCGCCCTCGGGCCTGGTGACC
>Ga0116224_10002757_pt1 | contig 10092 bp, 10 predicted proteins | sample Sb_taG_9_FD_89699 | JGI IMG/M metagenome (GOLD analysis project Ga0116224, IMG submission 89699) | Peat soil microbial communities from Weissenstadt, Germany - Sb_50d_b_LC metaG | ecosystem: Environmental > Terrestrial > Soil > Wetlands > Peat | place: Germany: Weissenstadt | collected 2010-09-21
GGCAGCCGCCCGGGCCTCGGTCTGCCGGATAAGCGCTTTGATCTTGAGCACATCCTCCGAGTCATTCTGGGCGGGCTTCTTCGTCCGCAAGAAATCCTGTACGCGCTCCTTTACTCTCTCCGTGTGCTGGTTGTCGATGCCAAAAAGCCGGTTGAACTCGACCACGAAATCGCTGTAGCGCCAGGCGTCGTGATCGAAGACGGCAATGTTGCCGCTCGTCATGTAGGCAACATGGACTTTATGGCGCTGATCGACGAGCCGGATGAGCGTACCTCCCATGCTAATGACATCGTCATCCGGGTGAGGACTGAAAACGAGAATGGTGCTCGGCTCGGGCCCCGCGGGGTGCGTCGAAATCGTCCGCATCATGTCATCGAACACCCGCCGCCCGAGACTCTCGGCCGGACCGTGCTCGCGGAGCAGCTCATAGAGCTCATGTTCGCGGAAATCGTCGTCGGACAGTTTGAGAAGTGCCTTGCCCACCTTCAAGGCCAGCCAGATGACCGCCCGCCGTGTCAGTGCGGGCGTCCACTCAACCGGTCCGACGATCCAGGGGCTGCGCTGGGCCGTCAGGTCGCCGGCGGCCGCCCCGTCGAGGATAAAGGTCGTATCCGGATGCTTTTGCAGGAAGCTGGCAGCGATGGCGTCGGTCATCTCGCCTTCGGCAGCTCGCCGGACGATTGCAGCCTTGTGCTCGCCAAAGGCCAGGAGCACGATTTTTCGGGCTTCGAGAATGGTTCCTACGCCCATCGTCAGCGCCTGCTGCGGAACGTTGTCTTCGCCGAAGAAATCGCCTGCGGCGTCCTTCCGCGTGACCGGATCGAGCGTGGTCAAACGCGTCCGGCTATGCCGGGTAGAGCCGGGTTCGTTGAAGCCGACGTGACCGGTGCGGCCAATACCCAGGATCTGCAGATCAATGCCCCCCGCCCGGCGAATCATCTGTTCATAGCCGGCACAGAAATCTTCGGCTTCCTCTTCGGGGATCGTACCGTCGGGGATGTGGATGTTCTCGGGCCGGATGTTGACGTGATTGAACAACGTCTCCTGCATCCAGCGGCGGTAACTGTGCGGGTCGTCTCCTGTCAAACCGAAGTACTCGTCCAAATTGAAGGTAATCACCCGTGAAAAATCGAGGCCATCCTCCTTGTAGATGCGGATCAGCTCCCGGTAGATGCCTACCGGGGTCGAGCCGGTCGGCAGCCCAAGCACGGTCGGCTGTCCGGCCGAGTTATTCTGGCGAATGAGGCTTTCGATCATAAGAGCCACATGCCGGGAAGCCTGAATACTGTTGGCGAAGACAAGTGTCGGGATCCTGGTGTGCGGTACGTAATGGGAAGACATAAAAACGTCCGTGGTCCGTAAGTCCGTGGTCTGTGCTCCTAAATCCGTCATGGCGCGTATGATATTTAGTGTACGGGTAGGAACCATCCGAGACAGTAGCTCTGCCGTCGAAGTGACCGTGCCTGGTTCGGCTGGAAGCATGGGTTGGGCACCTGGGCTGGACCCAGCCCGCGCTAACCCAGCGGTTTCAGCGACTGGGCCGATTCACACACGATCATTGAAAATCACGTACGGTGGACCAAAGACCACGGACCAGTCATCATGCTTCATTTCACCCTGAATGGCGAACCGCGGACGCTTCCCGAACCAGTGAGTATCGCGGAACTTCTCGATCGGTTTGGGTACGACCGACGCCGCATCGCCGTAGAAGTGAACCGAGAAGTTGTGCCTTCACCGCGACATACCGATCAACGGCTGGGTGACGGCGACAGCGTCGAGATCGTTACCCTCGTCGGCGGCGGGGCCTCGGATCCGCCGCCCCTTCTAGACAAGCCTTTGGTGATCGGCAAGTTTTCCTTGCGCAGCCGTCTCATCACAGGCACCGGCAAATACGCAAACTATCCCTTGATGCGCGATTGCCTGGCGGCCAGTGCCTGCGATGTCACGACCGTCGCCGTACGCCGAGAGCGCCTGGTTGACAAAGAAGGACGCAACATATTGGATTACCTGGACTTAAAGCGCTACACCATCCTTCCCAACACTGCCGGCTGCTTCAGCGCCGAGGACGCTGTTCGCCATGCCCGCCTGGCGCGGGAACTCCTGGCGAACCTGGGTAATCGTGGTGCGGAATGGGTGAAACTGGAGTGTTTGGGAGATCCAAGGACCCTACTGCCTGATCCTGTTGCGACCTTGCAGGCCACGGAACAGCTCGTGAAAGAGGGATTCCAAGTCCTTGTTTATACGAGCGACGATCCAATCATGGCCCGCCACCTGAAGCAAGCCGGGGCGGCGAGCGTCATGCCTGCTGGCAGCCCGATCGGCAGCGGCCAGGGCGTATTGAACGCCAACAACATCCGCATCATCTTGGAGTATCTGAAGGCCGACGACCCCGATTACCCCGTCATCGTGGATGCCGGTGTGGGCACGGCCAGCGACGTGACTGTTGCCATGGAATTAGGCTGCGATGGGGTGTTGCTCAACACCGGAATTGCCCACGCGCAAGATCCTTTGGGGATGGCCTGGGCGATGCGTTACGCTTGCGAAGCAGGCCGGCTAGCCTTCCTGTCCGGTCGCATTCCGCGCAAGCTCTACGCTCAAGCCTCCAGCCCCATGGAAGGACGGATCGCCTCCAGCCACTCTTCCTAATTGCGTTGAGTTACCGGCTCGACATTCAGCTGGCTTTCCTGACTGAGCCGGAAGGACGAACCCATCAATTAAGACGTGAGAGGGCGCTGGAGAGCCTGCCTACTCCCCATCGCTCAACAATGGCAGCTCTTCGGCGTCAGGCCAGCGCCCCTCGTCAGCCAGCATGGAGCGGAATTTCCTCGCCCATCGTCCTTGCGGCAATTCGGTGGGTGGCAACAGGTTCTCTGCCGCCTCGATGCGCAATTGTAGGCCTAACTGCAAAGCCTCCTCTACCAGATTGGCGACCAGGTCGAGAACGCGCTCTTCTGCCTCTGGACCAATCCGTCCCGTGGGATTTGCATTCATAGCGTCTGCCACACTGCTGATGGTCGATTCAACCCTGGCCTGAAGGGCCCGGACGAGCTGTGCCGGCTCCACCGGGGGCAGCGCCGCCGCTCTGAAGTCCAATGATCCTCGCTCGTCTCCCAGGCGGGGTAATTCCCAATCCATGACCGCGTCTTTCACCGAGTCGGCAATTCGGTCCAGCACATCCCGTGCTTTCACATAGAGCATGCAAGGTGACGGCATCAGGCTAACCTCCCTCCGCTGGCAGTGTGAAGGACCATCCCAGTTTAATCGCTGCCGAGATATTTTCCCAGGATAAGAAGCGTTCGCGGACTGGAGCGATTGGATTTGAAAGTTCGAAAGGATCGAGGCTCAAAAAACGTGACACTTGCATCCAAATGTGGTATGTTGCCTCCTCGCATTTGCGCCCAACTCCTTGAACCGTGCAGCTGTGAGGGACTCGCGATGATAACGGAAGTTAAGAACAAGAGCAATTTCGTGGACGCCCTGGCGACGGCAATGCGCTATGCGGTCCTCACGAAGAATAACCGGATCCAAATCCTCATCCGGCCAAAGCCAAAACAGCTGCGGAAACGCGGCCAGCGGGGCTGGGAACTGTTCGGCGCAATTGATAGTGATGTCGATGCCGAAAAAATGCTCGAGCAGATCGTGAAGCGCGCCCTAGCCGACCACCAACACAGCAAGCCGCGGGAAAGACGCAAGCCGGCCAAATCTGCGGTCAACGGCCGCGGCTAGCCAAGGCGGCTGACCGCCTTGCATTTCGGGCAACCTGCAACTTTCATCGTTTGGCAGTCACCTTTTTTGGCCATCGAAGGACTTCGCACACCGAAATCCAACGTGCGACATGCCCGTATCCGGGCTGCATCCATGCCGGGCGCTGGGACGGTAACGCGAACAATAACTGTCGTTGCACAGGAATGACCCGCCGCGCTGCACGCGCTGCGGCATGAACGGTTGAGTCGCGTCGATGGTGTGATCGGGTCCGGTGGGGTTGACGACCGTGCCTTTTCCCTCCCGGCGGCGGTAGAGTTCACGGTCGTACCAGTCGGCACACCATTCCCAGGCGTTTCCAGCCATGTCATACAGGCCGTAGCCGTTCGGTGGGAAGGACTTCACCGGGGCAGTGCGTTCAAAGCCGTCCTTGAGAGTATTGTGATAGGGGAATTCACCCTGCCAGATGTTGCACTGGGGCTTCTCCTCCGAGAAGGGCTCGTCGCCCCACACATAGGCCTTGCCTTCCAATCCGCCGCGTGCAGCGAACTCCCATTCGGCCTCGGTTGGCAGGCGCTTGCCGGCCCAGCTGGTGTAGGCGATGGCATCGTCCCAGGAAACCTGCACCACGGGATGCTGTTCTCGGCCTTGCAGATTGCTTGCGGGACCCTCCGGATGGCGCCAGCTGGCCCCCGGTGTCCAGTGCCACCATTGCGAGTAGTCCCGCGTATCCACTGGCCCCTTGGTCGGTAGAAAAACGAGCGACCCGGGTACCAGCTTTTCCTTGGGAGGTGCCGGCGTGTCCGGGGGCGATTGTTTCATGATTTCCTCAAGACTGGGCGGCTTTTCGGCAGTGGTCACATAGCCGGTCGCGTCGACAAAGGCCTGGAATTGGGCATTGGTGACCTCCGTCTGATCCATCCAGCAGCCGTCCACGCGGACACGGTGGGCGGGTTTCTCATCCGGCCAGGCCTTGTCCGAGTTGCTGCCCATGGTGAACTCGCCGCCGGGAATCCAGACCATTCCAAGCGGGCCATCGATCGGAATGCGCGGCCGCTTAGCCCAGACGACCAGACCATAGGTAACCGTAAAAGCACCCAGACAAATCAGCCCCAGCACAAGAAGTCTCATGAAATAACTTTCTGACATCTTCAAAATCGCTACCCCCAGCGCCGCTCCGAGATTTCACTCGAGGCGCCTGAGTCAGGCACGACGGCCTTGTCGTTGGCTGCCTGGATAGGAGTAGATCTGCGATGGAAATGCTTCCCAGCCTCAACGTAGGATATGCCGAGCGCGGAGCGAATGCAACGCGCTGGCCAAGACCTCGGTTCCTCCATGGGCGGCCGGGGCTTTCTCGATTGACAGCAGCGCGCTCGACCTGGACAATGAGCCTCCAGGTTGTGTTTCGTCATCTACCAAGGAGAGAGCCATGCTGATGAAGTTCGCGGCCGTATCTCTATCGCTGGTTGCTCTTGCGTTTGCGGGAACCAGCTTGTATCGGAATGGAGCGTTGAACTCGTCTGGCCACTGCGGATCTCATGGCTGTGGCATCGTCTCTGGCGACGATCAAGTGCCCGTCGTAGAGAGTTCAGGATGTTGCTCGTCCGCCGCACTGACCCAGGCCCCGGAAGCCAGCGATTGTTGCTCGGCGAGCGACAAGTGCTGCCAGGATGAGAACACGGTGAAATCTTCAAAAGACGCGACAAAGAAGCTCTCCGAAAATAACACAACGGGCGACGAAGACGAGATCGATTAGCTCAGATTTCGCCCTCGCAAGAGCTCTGGAATTGCTAAACGAACGGGGCCGGACCTTATCCATCGTAAGGCCCGGCCCCGTTTACGTTCGCACGCCTCCGTAGCCGCATTCGCCAGAATGCGGGGAGCCTCCACCCGCATTCTGGCGAATGCGGCTACGGGAGGCTTTCCTCCCGCCGGCCGCATTAATGAAAGAGCAGCATCTCCGCGGCCAAGCCTGGCCCAAATCCCAAGGCAACGCAGGGGCGCGGCGCATTTCGGCGCCTCAGGCGTTCAAGGATAAAGAGAATTGTAGGCGAAGACATGTTGCCGCAGCCGGCCAGGATGGCGCGAGCATCTGCGTTGACCTCCGGAGGCAAGTCCAGCGCTTCCTCGACGGCACTGAGAATGCGCGGCCCGCCGGGATGAACGGCCCAGGAAGCAACCTCATCCAGACGCACACCGTTTTCTTGTAGCCAGCTTTCCAGCTGCGGCCGCAGGTTCCGCGCGATCAGGTCCGGCACGCGGGTCGAAAGCGTCATCTCGAACCCATGATCGCCGATGTCCCAGGTCATGGCATATTCACTGTCGGGAAACAGACAGGAACCACAGGCCGCAATGCGCCACGCGTCCGCCGGAGCAGTTCTGGCAGGTATGCCGACGACTGCCGCGGCGCCGTCAGCGAACAATGCGTTGGAGACTAATTTTTTGGGGTTCCAGCCGTAATGATAGTGCAGCGAACAAAGTTCCACCGCGCATAACAAGACACGGGCGCCCGGATTCGCGCCAGTCAGAGCGTTGGCGACGCGCAAACCGTTCAGCGCGCCGTGGCAGCCCATGAAGCCGACGTGGGTACGTTCGATTGTGGGGCGTAACTCCAGCCGCTTGATCAACTCGATGTCCACGCCGGGCGCGCTGAAACCAGTGCAGGAAACAGTGACGAGGTGCGTGAAGGCCGTGGGCTTCACGCCCGAGCTATGGATCGCTTCCCGAGCCGCCTGGAGCGCCAGCGGGCCCGCCCGCTCCACGTAGTGTTCTATCCGTTGGCCTGTCGTCGGGCCGGGGTCGTCCGCTTCTTCCGCGGGAAGGAAGACAGAACCTGAGGTGTTCGTGCCCTGCAGGACGTCGCAGACGACTTCCGGACCAAAGGAAAGATGACGTGTGCGAATGCCAGTGTGTCGATAGAGAGAGGGGAGCAGCTCGGCTTGATCGTCTGTCCGGCAGCAGATCTTCCTGGCCACTTCGACCGCTTCATCCTGCGTGACGGAAGTGATGGGCAATGCGGTCCCGAAACCAACAATAGCGATACTCATAAGCATTTTTCTTTCTTGTACGGGCGCCCGTACTGGTCAGTGGGTGACGACGGAGGTCGCCTTGCCACTCCAGCGTGCCGCCCAGGTAAGTGCCAACGGAAAGCGGCGCAGAAGAGGGATTACGCCGGCAACGGCCGCGGGCCTCATCGCCCACTGGGCCAGCGCCACCGAAGCGCCGAGTCTCGACCTGAATGCGCGCCGCCATGCAGCGGCATAATCTTTTCCCACGGCTGACTGGCCGGCAGCCGACGCGCCCGCCTCCCGCCAGCCGACGAGCCGGTTGGCCAGGAGCCAGGACGATTGCATCGCCATGCTTATGCCCTCAGCGATCGCAGGATGAGCTTCGCCGGCAGCGTTGCCGACGAGGAAAATGCCATGATGCCCCGGAAGACGGATGCCGGGACGGATCGGTCCCGCCGCGAGCCACTCACCCTCACGGGTCGCCCCGGCGAGCGCCAGCCGCACCCCGAGGCAGGAATCCTGGATATGACCAATCACTGCTTCGCCCGCAGTCGCACCGCCTCGTTCGCGGAGTTGGGCGAGCACGTCGCGACGGACGCAGCAAGAAAGGCTGACACGACCGCCATCGCAATGGACCATGCCGCCGTAACCGCCCGGAAATACCAGGAGCGGCATCAATCCGGGCGCCAAGTCGCTGTTTCGGAAGTGAGCTTTGAAACCAAACAAATCCGAGGCATGGGCCGGCCCGTGAGCGACCTGCGACGGCAGGGAGCCATGTTCCCAGGAGCCGTGGGCCGCGACGACCAACCGTGCGCGGATTGAAAACGTTTTTTGCGATGGATCGTGAGTTTTTGCCTGGCAAGTATAGGAGCCGTTTGTCCTCGTCAGTGCAATGGCAGAGCAGGGCTGGTGCACGCAAACGCCTGCCTTGGCTGCCTGTGCCAGCAGGAGCGTGTCGAGGTGCTGCCGGGCCAGCGCCCGCCCCCAGCGAATCTTGCGGCCGCCAGGACGCGGAAGCTCTGAGATCATCTGTGCCTTCCCGGCGAACAAGCCAACCCGGTTGACTTCCGGTCCGGCCATCTCCAGAAAACGTTCAGCCAGCCCGAGTTGATGCAGGAGCGGGAGTGTCGTCGCCGAAAGATATTCGCCACACACCTTGGAGCGCGGAAAGGATTTTCGCTCGAGCAGCACCACCGACCAGCCGGCGCGGGCCAACAACAAGGCCGCAGTCGCGCCGCCAGGCCCGCCTCCGATCACTAGTGCGTCGAAGCATTCATTCATTCCGTTCGAACTCCCATGGGAGAGCAGGTAGCGCTTAAGCATGGGCCCAGGCCAGCAGGTAACGGCAAGGCCAACGCCGTTCCACAGTGGCGCCGTGGAGCCCGGCACGCTCAGCCAGAGAACGGGCCTCCTGGAGGGTGAAGGCACCCTCGACAGAGCGCGGGCCGTCCGTGTGCACAACCGGAGACCTAGTCAAGATGCGCGTGCCCAGGTAAGCCAGGGTGAAGCCAGCCCAGCTTCGAACAAGGTCGTTCACCAGCACCAGACGCTGGGCCGCCTCAGATGCGCGGCGTAGAAACGTTACCGCTTGTTCCTGATCGAGGTGATGGAGAAAAAGCGAGCAGGTCAACACGTCGTAACCGCTGGGAAAATCGCCTCGCAGTGCATCCCACTCAAAAAATCGGACTTCGGCCCCGCGAGCTGCGGCACGGCCGCGAGCGTATCCCAGGGCATTTGCACTGAAGTCGCAGCCTTCGAACTGGAGGTCCAGGCCGGCATGTTGGGCTTTTTGCGCGAGACGAATAGGAACGTCGCCCGCGCCTGTCGCGATATCGAGGATGCGCAGACGTTTCGATCCAGATTTACGGGCGAGCGCCCGAATTGGCGGCCACAAAATGCGCGCGCTGCCACTCCACCAGTTGATGCGTTCAAGCCCCTGCAATGCTCCTTGCAAGCGCTGCGGATCGAGATCTGGCTGGTCGATGAGCTCCGGTTGCCGGTTTCGTGCCGTCACATTCTTCAAGAAGGCCATGCGTGCAATCCTTGCTCGTGGCTTGGATGAAGACGCCGGGACAACTGTAACCAAACCGCTCGTTTAACGCACGACCACTCTTGGGGACATGGAAATTAGCAAAACTGGTGTAGATGCGGTTTTGCATCTTGGAGGCTGCGCTCGCGCAGATGTAGAATAGGACAAGAACCGGAGTGCCTGCTCTTGCGTTCTCGGTGGGGAGCCTGTCGCATGGCCGAGTATGTGCTGCACGTCGGGGGCTATACTGCCCAGGGTGCCAGGTCGAATAACGAGGACCGCTACGTAGTCGACCCCGTAAACAATGTATATCTGGTGGCGGACGGAATGGGTGGCCAGGACCGCGGCGAGCAAGCCAGCGGTATGGCGGCGGAGATCATTCCGCGCGTCGTGCAAGACCGCTTGGCAGCACAAGATGATGCCGGCAAGGCCGTTCAGCAGGCGTTAGCCGAGGCCAACCAGGCCATTATCGACGCCGGTCGAAACCAGCCGGCAGGTAGACGCATGGGAACCACGGCGGTGCTCGCCGTCCGCCAGGAAAACCAGGTCTACGTAGCCGGCCTCGGCGATAGCCGGGCCTACCTGATTCGAGGCGACACCATCGACCAGCTGACGGTCGACCATTCCGTAGCGCAAGCCCTGGTGGCCAGCGGGGTTTTAAGTCCGGAGGAGGCCCGGCATAGTCCCTGGCAGCACGTTCTCCATCGATTCCTGGGATGCGCCGAGATGGCCGAGGGCGCGGAGGTTCATCCCTTCACTCCTCAAGCGGGCGACCGGTTGCTGCTCGCCAGCGATGGCCTGACCAATCATGTCAACGAGGAGGATCTGCGCGATGGCGCAAAGCACTACCCCGATCCGCAAGCCTGGGCCGAGCATCTGGTTCGCATCGCGTTGGAACGCGGCTCACGGGACAATGTCACCTGCGTCATCGTTGCCTTCGATCCAGCCTAAAAACGACTGTCCACTCCTCTCTCCAGCGCAGCGCCTCTTGCTGGACCAAACTGAAAACAGATGGTACCTACCATTCTCGTCCTAGCTCAGCTACTGCTCCTTGGCCTGCGCGTGCCGGCCGCCGCTGAGCGTATGCTGCGTGTTTAGGAGAAGCGCTAAGCGAGCTGGCGCGTCAGAGAAAATTAGCAATCGTTATAGTCTTATTTCTGCCTCGTCAGCCGGATTTCGGGGCAACTTCCAGCTCTGGCAGGCCCGCGCGAAAGTTTTGCTTGGCATCGTTTTACCGCGACCTGGAGAGCTCGAAGCAGCGCCGAGCATAGCGAGAGGGGTTGACGGCGCTAGAAGTCGGCGAGAATATTTACGGAGGACCCAGGCGAGGGTGGTGGAACTGGCAGACACGCA
>Ga0116224_10002766_pt1 | contig 10070 bp, 12 predicted proteins | sample Sb_taG_9_FD_89699 | JGI IMG/M metagenome (GOLD analysis project Ga0116224, IMG submission 89699) | Peat soil microbial communities from Weissenstadt, Germany - Sb_50d_b_LC metaG | ecosystem: Environmental > Terrestrial > Soil > Wetlands > Peat | place: Germany: Weissenstadt | collected 2010-09-21
CCGAGGGGAGCGCCGGCGACTACATGGCGCTCACCGCTCAGGCGCTCGAGGCCGACTCGGCCGCCTGACGGGTTCCGCGGGACCTTCGCCGGCCCCTTCGCCAACCTTTTGTAAAAGTTTAGTGTTGTGTTAGCTTCGTGTTAGCAGAACCGGGGTATCAACCCAATGTGCCCCTTGATCCACCCGGTCGCCGCCAGCCGACGCGCTGGGCGCGATGACCACGTCCGGCTACACCGCAGTGATCGCGCTGGTGACGCTCGAGGGGGCTCGCGTTCGCGCTCGCGGTGATCGCGGCGCTGATCAGCGGCTGGGAGGGCCAGATCTCGGCGACCGCCCTGACGGCGCTCGGATGCCTCGCCGTCGGCACCGCGCTGGCGCGATTAATCACGCCAAGCTGGTTCGTGCTCGGCGTGCTGGGCATGTGCCTGGCCGACGTCGCTCTGTTGGCGTCGGGCGTGGGCACCTCGCTCGGTGCCGCCTACGGGCTGCTGCTGCTGCCGGTCGCGCACCTGTTGCCGGCGACCGTGCCGATCGCGCTGACCCTGCTCATGCTCGAGAGCGCTGACGCGCGTCGAGCGGCTACTCGGGCACGAACAGACGCCCTTGCATCTGCTCTTCGCTCTGCGGGTTGAACTCCCACAGCCCCTTAAGCTGAGCGCGTAGATCGTTCGGGAGCCGGGCCGCGCCGTAGTGGTCGATCTCGACGAGGTTGCCGGCAGGGTCGCGGACGTAGAGCTGCACGACGTCGCCCGGCAGCTCGACCAGATGGTTGCGGAACGCGTCCTTGTCGAACGCCCCGCGCCGCTCGGCCGCGCGATAGACCGGCTCGAGATCATCCACCGTGATCCCCAGATGATGGTGGCTGGTCGGCTGGATGTCGCGCTCGAACAGATGCAGCTGGGTGCGGCCGAGCGCGAGCCACTGAACCGGCAGCCCGAAGTTCGGTGTCGGGATCAGCTCCGCCCCGAGCAGGTCGACGTAGAAGTCCACCGACTCCTGCAGATCGCGCGCGTTCACGCTGACGTGGTTGATCCGGGCGGTCACAACCCCTCCTGTCCGTTCGCGTCGACCGGGCCTACGATATCGGCCGTGCGTGGGCGCGACATGTTCACGATCGCCGTGGCCGGCGGCTCGATCGGGGGCTGGCTCGAAGGGGCCGGACCTGCGGTGCTGCTGCTCCACGGCGGACCGGGCATGAGCTTCGAGTACCTCGATTCCCTCGGCGAGGAGCTCGCCCCGGAATTCCGCGTGGCGGCCTACCAGCAGCGCGGCCTGGAGCCGTCGACGCTGAACGGTCCGTTCACGATCGTGCAGGCGGTAGAGGATGCGCTCGCTGTGCTCGACGGCCTGCGATTGGAGCAAGCGCTTGTCGTTGGACACTCGTGGGGCGGCCAGCTCGCCCTCCGGCTAGCCGCGGCACACCCCGAGCGGCTGCAGGGCGTACTCGCGGTCGATCCGCTCGGCGTCGTCGGCGACGGCGGCATGGCCGCGTTCGAGGCCGAGATGGGCGCGCGCACCCCGCGCGCGGACCGCGACCGCCACCGCGAGCTCGACGACCGCGCAATGGACGGCCAGGCGACGACCGAGGATTTCCTCGAGTCGCTGCGGCTCGTGTGGCCTGCGTACTTCGCCGATCCCGACAACGTGCCGCCGATGCCGCCGATGCGGCTGTCGGTCGAGGCCTACTCGGCGATCATCAATGACGCCACCGCGGACACGGATCGCCTGGCGGCGGCGCTGGCCGCGACCGAGGTGCCCTACGGCGTGCTGGCGGGAGGCGCCAGCCCGATGCCGTGGGGCCAGGCGGCCCGCGCCACCGTCGAGCTGTCCCCGCGCGCATTCCTGAAGGTCGTCCCCGGCGGCGGCCACTTTCCGTGGCTGGACGAGCCGGGCTGCGTCCGCGCCGCGGTCATGCGCCTCGCACCCGCACCTGCCGGAGCTTGACCGGATCCACCAGTAGGTCCATCTCGGTCACGCGGTCGCCGACGATCGTGAAAGCGACGAGCGACACCACGCGATCGGGGAACGCCACCACCGCCCCGGGCCTACCGTTGACGATCGCCGGCCGGCCCAGATGAGCGAACGGCCTCCCGCGCGTCAGCACCGCGGTCGCGACCTCCTCGGCGCCGCGCACGGACGCGGGTACGAGCGGCCCGGTGGCGCCGGACTCGGCTCGGAACACCACGTCCGGATCGAGCACCGCGAGCAGCGCCTCGAAGTCACCGTTCCGTGCTGCTGTTCACGGTGTTCATGTACGGCGTCGCCGAGACGCTGGCGAGCCGCATCTCCAAGCAGGAGGAGTACGTCGGCGCGGTCCCCGCAGTCGCGATCCTGCCGTTCTTGCTGGCCGGAGCGCTGTTCCCGATCGGCGCGATGCCGGGCGCGCTGACCACGATCGCGAAGTTCCTCCCGCTGACGCACGCCCTGGCGCTGATGCGGTACGCGTTCGTCGACCCGAGCGGCAAGGGACTGCACGACATCTGGGGGATGAGCAACGTGACCGCCGAGGCCTGGCTCAGCCTCGCGGTCGTCGCGGTGTTCGTAGCCGCGCTGACGGCGATCTCGATCCGGATGTTCTCGCGCTCGGCCGTGAGCTAAGGCGGCAGGGGCACGCGGCGGGTAGCATCGCCGCGTGCCCCGCGCCACCGTGCCACCGAAGCTGGAACAGTGGGGCGCGCAGGTGCTCGGCGCGCTACCGCCCCGCGTGCAGGTGCGACTGTCGGGCAAACCGCCGGTGAGGATCGACGGCGACACCCTCGCGCCCGAGGCGCAGCTGCTCCTAACGGTGCTCGACCGCCGGCGCGAGCCGCCGCTCGAGACGCTGTCGCCGGCCGACGCGAGAGATGCGCGCCGGCGCCTGACCGCCGCGTACGCCGGCAAGCCGGCTCCCGTCGGCACCGTCGAAGACCTCGAGATCGACGGGACGGTTTCACTCCGGGCGCGCCACTACTCGCCGCCCGAGCCCGGCGGCCCCCACCCCTGCTCGTGTACTACCACGGCGGCGGTTTCACTTACGGCGACCTCGACACCCACGACGGCGTCTGCCGCGTCCTGTGCCGGCACAGCGGCGCGCACGTGCTCGCGGTCGACTGCCGCCTCGCGCCCGAGCATCCGTTTCCCGCCGCGGTCGAGGATGCGCGGGCTGCCCTCCGCTGGGCGTTCGCGAACGCCCAGCGGCTCGGGGCCGATCCTGGCCGGGTCGGCGTCGGCGGCGACAGCGCCGGGGGCAACCTGGCCGCGGTCGTGTCGCAGCTCGCGGCCCGTGACGGTGGACCCGCGCCCACCCTCCAGCTGCTGATCTATCCGGCGACCGACATGAGCACCCGCCACCGCTCGCGCGAGCTGTTCCGCGAGGGCTTCCTGCTCACCGACGGCGAGATGAACTGGTTCGAGGACAACTACCTCGGCACAGCGAGAACTCACGCCGGCGATCCGCGGGCGTCGCCGTTGCTCGCCGAGGACCTGTCGGGCCTCGCGCCGGCGATCGTCGTGACCGCCGCGTTCGACCCGCTGCGCGACGAGGGCGAGGCCTACGCGCAGGCTCTCCGAGGAGCCGGCACGCCGACGACGCTGCGTCGCTTCCCCGGCTTCATCCACGGCTTCATCAACGCCGCCGGCGTCAGCCGCACAGCGCGTGACGCGCTCGTCGAGATCGCGGGCGTGACCCGGGGGATGTTTTTCTCGACCACGGTGGGGTCCGGGCCGCCACCCTGATCGCCGTAGCGACGGATCGGGGCGCCACCGCTCGGACGCGGCGGCGCCCCTCAAGACGCGCTGACGCGCTACTGGTCGGTGCCGAGGTCGACGTCAGCAGCTCGAGCTTGTCGCTCGCGGCGTCGCCGACAATCTGGAGCGTCCCGCTCTGCACCTGAGCCTCGTATGCGGCCGCGGCCGGATCAGCCGCGAGGCCCAGCATCGCGGTCAGGCAGGCGCCGCCGACGGCGCTCGCCAGGAGCGCCCTCCTTCGGCGCCGATCAACATGAATCCACATCGTGCTCCTCTCGATCTCGTAAGCGGGAGCGGCCGAAGCTAGATCGCGTCCTCTGCGGCGGCAATCGGGACGGTCCCCTGATCTTTGGCGGACGCCACCCTGAGCGTCGCCGCGATACGTTCGAGTCGGCCGACGCTCGACGCGCTCACGCCGACGGAAGGATCTGCCGGTTGTCAGCGTCCTTGCCTACCATGCAAGCGACTCATCAGACATCTGATGTTTGATCTGGCGATCGTCCAGGTCCTGGCCGGGTGCGCGGCCGGCGCGGCGCTCGTCGGCTTGCGCCGCGCGCGTGTGGCGCGCCGGCGCCGCTGGATGGCCCGCCACCCCGCGCCGACGTTCGTGTTCGCCGATCTCGTCGGTTACACGGCGCTCACCGAGGAGCACGGCGACGAGACGGCGGCGCGGGTCGCCCGTGAGTTCCGGCGCATGATCGACAGCCTCTCGCGCGCTCACGGCGCCTGGCAGGTCAAGTCGATGGGAGACGGCGCGATGATCTGGTCCCCTGATCCCGGCCGGGCCGTCGCGCTCCCCGCCCGCGTCGTCGAGGAAGTCGGGGCGCGCCCCGACCTGCTGCCCGTACGCGTCGGCGTCCACCGAGCCGCGCTGGCCGGTCAGGGGGCCCGGTGAGCACCTCGAGCGAGACCGTCCTGATCGAGCGCGTGGCCGAGCTCGACGCGCTCGAGCACGCCGTCGCCGCCCTCGCCGGCAGAACCGGCGGCATCGTGGTCCTCGAGGCCGCCGCCGGCCTCGGGAAGACCGCGCTGCTCGAGCACGCCGCTCGGCTCGCGGCGGCTTCCGCCGGCGCGCTGCTGCTCGACGGCGAGATGCCCCGAGCGGACAGCGCCACCGCGATCGCCCACGGGGTGATGTGGCTGTGTGCCGGCCTCACGCGCACCGAGCCCGCAATGGTCCGACCGCCCCTCGCTCCAGGTCCTGTCCTATCTCGCCGGCCGGACCTGTGACCTACCGCTGTTGATCCTGGTGGCCGCGCGCGTGGGGGACCCTCGTGGGGCGAACGATCTGCTGGCGCTGCTCGCCGGCGCCCGGTCGGCGACCGTTCTGCACCCCCAGCCGCTCACATCGATGGGGGCGGTCCGGCTGATCCGCGGGCTGGTGCCCGAGGCCTCGATTCACGTGGCTGCGACTGCCATCGGGCCACCGCCGGCAATCCTTGGCTCCTCGATGAGCTGGCCCGCCAGATGCGGACCCACGGTCCGGCCGCGATCGAGCGGCCGGACCGTTTCGCGCCGCTGGTGACCTCGGCCGCGCGTGCCGTCGTACGCCGGCGCCTGGCCGAGCTCGAGCCTCGGGACCGAGCGGTCGCGGCCGCTCGGGCGATGATCGGCGACGGCGCCCCGCCGCACGCGATCGCGCAGGTCGCCACGATCGAGCTGACCGAACTCGGCCGCGCCCATGATGCGCTGACGGCGGCGGGCTTCCTGCGTGCGGACGGCAACGACATCGCCCACGAGCTGATCGCGAGCGCGATCAGAGACGAACTGACCTCGGCCGAGCGCGAGCGGCTGCACCGAGAGTCGGCGCGGGCCTTGATCGAGCTCGGGGCCTCCAGTGAGGTCGTCGCGCGCCATCTGCTCGAGTGCCGGCCTCAGGGCGATGCGGACATCAGCGACTGGCTCGAGCGGGCCGGCGCCGACGCCGCCCGGCGGGGCGCGCCCGGCGCCGCGTCGATCTCCCTCGAGCGTGCGCTCGAGGAGCGCCCTCCGGTGGCGGACCGTGCTCGCCTTTCAGCCAACCTGGCGACAGCCGCGTTCGACGCCGGGAGGCCCGACCCGCGCGCGCGGCTGCGAGACGCGCTCGGCGAGACCCGCGACCGAGCCGGCCGGGTGGACCTGCTTACGCGCCTCGCCACGTATGACGTGATCTTCGGCGGCGACGCCGGCGACGTACGGCTGCTCACGCGCGAGCTGTCCGACCCCCGAACGGGACCCGACGCTCAGCTGCGCCTGCAGGCCGCGCTGCTCGACGCGCTGCTCGCGTTTCCCGAGCGCCACGCCGAACGGGCATGGCGAGCGGCCGCGATCGATCCCGGCGCCGGAAGCGACCCGGTTCTGCGCCGAGTCGTCCTCGCCCATCGAGCGTGGCTCGCGACCGAGCTCGGCACCGCCGATGCACAGCAGTGCGCGGCGATGGCGCTCGAGGCAATCGACGGCGGGTTCCTGCTCCGTGAGGCGCGAAACCGTGCCGCCTATCACCTGTGCGTCGCCGTGCTCGTGATGACCGACCATGCACGACAGGCACGCCGCGCGATCGCCGCGCTGCGCGACGAGGCGCTCGCTCGCGGATCGACGCCGATGCGCGCCGCCGCCGCCACGTATGCCGCACAGCTCTCGCTGCGCACCGGTCGCGCCCGCGAGGCCGAGGCGGGGGCTCGCGACGCGCTCGAGCTTACGAGCCCGAGCGTATGGTCGGCGAGCGCCACCCGAGTGCTGGTGGCCGCACTTGGGGAGCGAGGCGCATTCGACGAGGCCCGCGAGCTGCTGCGCGCCAGCGGCGGGGGCGACCTTCACACTCGCGCGCGGCTGGCGCTGGCGGAGGCGATTTCGAGCGAGCGCATGCGGATGCCCGCGATGCCGGGGCGTGCGACGACCAGCGGGCCCGCCCGAACCCGGCCTGCGCCGGCTGGCGCTCGACCGCCTCGCTCGCGCTCGCCCACCTCGGCCGCCGCGAGGAGGCGGCGGCGCTGGCCGAGGTCGAGCTGTCACTGGCGGAACGGTTCGGCGCGCCGGTGGCGATCGCGAGGGCCATGGTGGCGCGCGCCGTATCCGAGCCCAGCGACCAGGCACGCATCTCGATCTGCCGGCGGGCGCTGGCGTCGCTGGAGGCGAGCCGCGCCGGCGCCGAGCTCGAGTCCGTCCGTCTCCGGCTCGAACTCGGAAGCACGCTGGCGAGGCTTGGCCGGCGCATCGAGGGGCGCGAGCTTCTCCGCCCGGCGCTGGCCGATGCGGATGCGGTCGGGGCCTCGCGGCTCGCCCAACCGGGCGATCGCTCAGCAGCTGTTCCTCAGCATCAAGACGGTCGAGACCCACCTGGCCGCCGGCTACCGCAAGCTGGGAGTGAACACGCGCATGAACTGAGCGCGGCCGTCGCCGGCCAGTCCCAGGGGTAGCGCGGCGCGCTCCAGCTCCTGGAAGGATCCGCCGCCGGGTTGCGTCACACACCCGATGACGTACGTCGTCGGCATCGATGTCGGCTCGCAGAGCGTGAAAGCGGTGCTGGTCGACGAGAGCGGTGCCACCCGCGCGACCGCGAGCGCTCCCTGCGACACCCACTATCCCGCGAGCGGCTGGGCCGAACACGATCCACGCCGCTGGGAGCACGCGATCACGCAGTCAGTGCGCCAGCTGCGGACGGCGGCCGGGGTCGGCCGCGACGACGTGACGATGCTCGCGCTCGCCTGTCAGGTCGACGGACTGGTGGCCCTCGACGCCAACCTCCGCCCGCTGCGCCCCGCGATCATCTGGCTCGACCGGCGCGCCACCGTGCAGTCGGCCCGCCTGTCCGACGCGGTCGGCGAGGCCACTCTGATCGAGCGCACCGGACTCAACCCGGACGCCTCCCACACCGCCCCGAAGGCGATGTGGCTCCGGGACGAGGAGCCGGACCACTTCCGCGCGGCCAGGTGGCTGGTCTCAACAGTCGGCCACCTCAACGGCTGGCTGACCGGCGAGGTCGTCCAGGACCACGCCGACGCGTCCTCGTCGCTGCTGTACGAGCTGGCCTCGCGCGACTGGTGCAGCGAGCTCGTCGAGCTCGCGGGTCTGGATGAGTCGAAGCTTCCGGCGATCCGCCCGGCGCGCGAGGTGATCGGGCCGCTGCGCGCGGAGGTGGCCGATCAGCTCGGGCTCTCCCCGCGCTGTCGCGTCGCCGTCGGAACCGGCGACGACCACGGAGCGGCGCTCGGCGCCGGCGCGGTCGCGCCCGGGATCGTGGTCGACGTGACCGGCACAGCCGAACCAGTGGCGGTCCCATCGCGGGAGCTGGTGCTCGACGAGCTTCGGTTAGTCGAGACGCACGCCCACGCGGTCGACGGCATGCTGCTGATCGAGAATCCCGGGTTCGTCTCAGGGGGAAGCACGAACTGGTGGGCCCGCACGCAGGGCATCCCGCAGGGTGAGGTGTTCGCGCAGGCCGCGCTCGCTCCACCGGGGAGCGACGGCGCCCTGTTCCTGCCGACGCTGTCGGGGTCCACCTCGCCGCGCTGGAACGACCGGATGCGCGGGTGCTTCGCGGGCATCGGGCTTCACCACGAGCTCGCCCACATGTCCCGCGCGATCCTCGAAGGCTGCTCGTTCGCCCTGCGCGACATCGTCGACCGGTTCGCGGCGATGGGACTCGGCGGCGAGGAGATCAGGGTCGTGGGGGGCGGTGCCCGCTCGCCGCTGTGGCTCCAGATCAAGGCCGACGTCACCGGCCGGACGGTCCGCGTCGTGCACGGTGAGACGACCAGCGCCGGCGCGGCGATGCTCGCCGGCGTTGCCTCGGGGCTGTTCGCCGACCTGCCCGAGGCCGCGGCCCGGATGGTCCGGATGGCGGAGGAGCCGGTGCTCCCTCGACCCGAGGCGCGCGAGCGGTACGAGGACGCCTACCGCGCCTACCGCCGGCTGTACGACGGGGTCGAGCAGGCCCTGGCCTGACCGCCCCGCGCGGGTGCGGGGCTGATCCCCGGGGAAAGTTCAGGGACGCGGACCGGCACAACCAGGGAATCTCCCCATACCGCGATTGCGTGAGGTCCGGCAAGCTGGCGACATGCCGAAGTATGTCCTCACGCACTGCCACCAGCCCGAGGAGTGCGCGATCGCGATCGCTTCGTGGAAGGGGTTCGTGAGTCCGCTGCGTCACGGGCGGCCGTTCGGTTCCTGCGCCCGGGGCGGCCACCAGATCTGGTGGACCGTCGAGGCCGAGGACGAGCACGCAGCGCTGTCGATGCTGCCTCACTACGTCGCGCACCGGACGGTGGCGGAGGAGGTGCAGGAGGTGCCGCTGCCATGATGCTCGATCCGAACCGCCTGGGGGAGTACATCGGGCCGATGTACCGCGCCGCGTGGGCGCTGTGTGGCTCGCGCCACGACGCCGAGGACCTCGTCCAGGAGACGTTCGTGAACGTGCTCAAGCGTCCCCGGTTCGTTCGCGACGGTAGCGAGATCGGCTACCTGCTCCGCGCGCTGCGGAACACGTACTCGAGCGGCTACCGCAGCGCGATGCGCAAGCCGGCCGAGCGGCAGCTCTTCGAGGACGACGATCCCGCGGCACCGTTCACCGAGCACGGCATCAGCTCGCGCGAGCTGATGGAGGCGGTGGCGAGCGCGCCGGCGCCGTATCGGGATGCCGTGATCGCCGTGGATCTGGTCGGCCTCTCTTATCGCGAGGCCGCCCGCTCCCTGCACACCCGCGAGGCCACGATCACGAGCCGGCTGCACCGAGGGCGCCAGCACATCGCCCGTGTCCTGACCGAGGCGACCGCGACCGTCGCCTGACCGGCCCGGCTCTCAGCGCAGCGCCGGCGCTGGCCTGGCGGCCTCCGATTGCTCGCCGGCGATGATCGCCGCGAGCGCAGCTCGCGAGCGCACGCCGAGCTTGTCGTAGATCCGGGCCAGGTGGCTCTCCACGGTCTTCTCGCTCACGAACAGGGCTGCCGCGACGTCTCGGTTGCGCTTGCCGGCGGCGACCAGCGTCGCGACCTCCCGCTCGCGCGGACTGAGCGCGGCGAGTCCACCGGCGGCGCCGCGAGTGTCGCGGATCCGCCGAGGCCCACGCCGGCCGAGGCGGCGCAGCTCCTGTGCCGCCGCATCGGCCTCGCGCAGCGCCCCGGCGCCGTACAGCGTGCGCTCGGCCTCCTCGAGCTCGGTGATCGCCTGCTCGGTGGAGCCGGCGCGTCCGAGGGCGGTGCCGATCAGCGCCCGGGCGCGGGCGCCGAGGACCGGGTTGCCGGCCGACTCCGCCAGCGGGAGAGCCTCCCTCGCCGTGTCGATCGCGGCCGCCGGGTCGCCGCGGGCGAGCAGGACCGCAGCCCTGGCGCAGACCGCGGTGGCGGTCCGCTGCGGCAGCAGGCTCGACC
>Ga0116224_10002775_pt1 | contig 10039 bp, 10 predicted proteins | sample Sb_taG_9_FD_89699 | JGI IMG/M metagenome (GOLD analysis project Ga0116224, IMG submission 89699) | Peat soil microbial communities from Weissenstadt, Germany - Sb_50d_b_LC metaG | ecosystem: Environmental > Terrestrial > Soil > Wetlands > Peat | place: Germany: Weissenstadt | collected 2010-09-21
CGCCGCTAAACCTGGATCAGGTCGGCAGCAGGAAGAAGGCGATCACCGCCGTGGCGACGGCGATCAGCAGCAGCAGCAGCCATTTCAACCATTCGATCCCTTGCCCTTCGGCCGCCGCCCCGGAATCGAGGTCGATGTGCGGCATGGCTTCCTCGTCGGCCGGCTCCTGCCCCAGGATTGGCGGCGGCACCGGCGGAGGGGTCGATTGCCGCGACGACGCCGGCCCGGAGCGCGGCGTCAACGGCGGCAGGTTGTGCGCCACCGTCGAGGCCTCCGGCGACGGGCTCGGAGAGGCACTGCTGCGCGGCACCGCGAGCGGAGCCGGGGCCACGACCATGTCGCGGAACTCCGGGTAGCTGCGCAGGTTCTCGAACGGGCCCGTTTTGGTCCGGCTGGCGCGCACGTTGCTCGCGTCGCCTAGCAGCCCGTCCTTGAGCGAGCGGCGGATGGCGACGACGCTCCCCTTGACCGTGTGCGTCGTCCCCTCGTCGTCCTTGTACACCAAATACCAGATGTCCGTGCTGCTGGGGGCGCTGTCGTTGGCCGTCGGCAGCTTGCGCGTACTGCGACCGGTGAGGTCCTCGACGAATTCGCGGCAGGAGGTCGGGCGCTGCTCGGGGTCGGCGCTCATCGCCCGGCGGATGGCCCAGTCGATCCGCTCCGACAGGCTGGGGACGATCTGCCGCGGCGGCTGCAGGTCGTTGTGCATCTTCTTCATCCAGGCGTCGAGCGGGCCGCTGGAGCGGAAGGGCAATTCGCCGGTCACGGTCTGGTACAGGGTGGCGCCCAGGGCGTAGATGTCGCAGCGCAGGTCGGCGTTCTTGGCGTTGCGGAACTGCTCGGGGGCCATGAAGTGGGGCGTGCCGAGGCCGCGGCCAGTGCGCGTCAGGTTCAGGTCGGCCTCCAACTCCTTGACCAGCCCCAGGTCGCAGAGCTTGGCGGTGCCGTCGGGCATCACCATGACGTTGTCGGGCTTAATGTCGCGGTGGATCAGACCCATCTTGTGCGCCCGGTGCAGCCCCTGGGCCACCTGGGCGATGATCCGGATCGCCTCGCTCTCGGCCAAGCGGCCTTCGCGCTGCAGCTTTTGTCCCAGCGACTCGCCCTCGACGAACTCCATCACCAGGTAGGGGACGCCGCTCACCTGGCCGAAGTCGAGGGCGCGGACGATGTTCGGATGGTCGAGCCGGCTGGCGGCATTGAATTCCTGCTCGAAGCGCTTGACCAGGACGGCGTTGCCGGCCATGTGCGCCGGCATGATCTTGATGGCGACAATCTCCCCGTCGTCGCGGCGGCGGGCGCGGTAGACCGCCCCCATGCCGCCCTCGGCAACCTTCTCGAGCAGGTCGTAATTGCCGACGCTCTGCATGGCCGATCGGGAGGTGTCAAGCGGCATTGCTCGGGTCTCCGTGAGGGGCCGCGCACCCGGCACGCTGAGCGCAACCCATGCGCAGAGGCCAAATCTCGTCCCCGACACGATTTTACATTGTGCGGGCGGGCGGGGCGCGGCAAAATCCGGGAAAAGATCACCTCGCGCCCAACGGACGGCGTCTGGGCGCGCCTCCCGCCCGGTCCCGCCGACACTTCCGTCAATCCGGGTACAGAGGGTGCGATCTGCCCGACTTGCCCCGTCCGGCGCCGGCGGCGGCGTAATGTCCTTGCCAGGCGGCTTGCGTTTGGTAACAATCAAGGGAACGGAACAGTTCCCCGCCCGTTGCTCGTTGTGCCATCTCCCGACCGGAGACGTGCCTCATGTCGCTGCTCGGTAAACTCTTCGCGATCCTCAACATCGTGGCGGCGGCCGCCTTCGTGGTCGTGGCCGGAATGGACTGGGGCCAGCGGCAGCGCTGGGCTTATGCCGTCTACCGCCACGACCTGCTCATCGACGGCCTCCCCGTCGATGACAAGGAGAAGGACCGCGACGATTCGCCCCGCGTGAAGAAGCTCACCGACCCCTTGCTGGCCGTCATCCTCCCGGCCGGCACGGGCACCCCCGTCAGGACGCAGGAGCAGGAGGTCGAGCGCCTCCGCGGCCTGGTCCGCGACAAGGTCGGGAGCGCCGACGTGGCCGGGACCCGCAGCCAGAAACTGGCGCGCTACCTCCTCCCCCTGGCCGCGACCGGCCGCGAGCGCGACAGCCTGATCCAGTACAGTTCGGCCCCGCAGGACGACCGCGTGGCTGAAGAACTGGAGAAACGCCTCAACGAGCAATTCGACGGGGCGAAGGAGGCTGCCCCGGATGGGCACAAACGCTCCCTCTCCGAGCGCAAGGCGAACGCGGCCCGGGTCCTTTTCTGCCTGGGCGAGGCGCTGCACGAGGACGCGACCACCGATTTCTTCGCCTCCCCGGCCTACAAGCGCTTCGTCAACGTCGTCGGCCTGACCGGGGCGGCGCGGGCGGCGGACGATCAGTCGCTGGTGCTCCAGCAGATGACCGAGGAGGCCGTCAAGGCCCACGAGGCCGAGCGTCAACTCTTCATCTACGAGCACAAGCAGATCATCGACCGCACCGTGGACATCTCCGACGAGGAGGAGCGGCAGCGGCGTTTCCTCAACGCCAAGGAAAAGGAGGTCGCCGACGCCAAGGCCCTCGTCGAGCAGCGCAAGGTCCAGATCGGCAAGTTGAAGGATCGGCTGAAGGAATTGCAGCAGACGACGGCCGACAAGCTCGCGGACCAGGCCAAGGCCGAGCAGGAGGTGATGGATCGGCTCATTGATCTGCGCAACACGAGCAAGGAGAATCAGGAGTTGGAGCGGCGGATCCGCGCGAAGGAACAAGAACTGTCCAAGGGGCGCTGAGAACTGGGGAACACACGCGATGACGCTGCTCGGTAAGGTTCTGGTCCTGCTCAACGTCGGACTGAGCTTCCTGATGCTCAGCTGGGCGTTCGCCATCTTCACTAACCGCATCGACTTCTCGAACAAGCAGGCGAAGGGGGAGAAGCCCGCGGGCGTGCTCCTGGAGCGCGCCGATCGCGTCAAGAAGTCCACGGAAGGCGTGGACCTGGCCAACACGCGCTGGCGCGAGGCCCTCAAGGGCAACGACGGCACCGACAAGCGGCCGGTTCGTGACGGCTTGCTCGCCTGGGAGAAGCGGCGCATCGATGACCAGAAGTGGTACAAAGTGCAGCTGAAGGTGGCCGTCTCCGGCCCCGCCGGCCCCGACGGCAAGGGCGACAAGGCGATCGTCAAGCGGTTGGCGGCCACCAAGGACGGTTACCCGATTCCCGATGATAAGAACTTCAACCGGCCGAGCCTGATCGACGCCGAGCGCCGCAAATTGGAAATGGACCCGCGCGGCGAGCCGCTGTACTGTTACGACTGGTATGTCCGCGAGCTGGGCGACCTGACGCTGAAGATCCAGGCCGCCCAGGCGGATTACAAGAAGGCGGTGGAAGAAGAAACCGCGCTGACGGAAGAGGCCATCGAGACGCCAAAGAGCAAGGGGCTGCGGCGACGGATCATCGACGAGCAGCAGAAGATCGCGCTGATCGACGAGGAACTGAAAGACGTGGCCGGCCGTCAAACAAATGCCCTCGTTGAGACGGAGCTGCTGCTCTCTCGCAAGGCGCAGCTGGAGCGGCGCATCGACGAGCTGAACAGGGCGGCGCAGGAGGTCAAAGACTGACCGATCCATAGAGTAACAGGGGAAGGCAGGGCTGCGCACCCCCAACCCCTCTCCCCAGAAGAGCGAGGGGAGAATCGGTGGGTGGGAACTGTGGTTGACAGCGCTGGGGCTCGCGGGCATAATCCCGCCCCGCTTGGTCTGGGGGAATCGGCTGGGAGCGGGAGAGCCCGAGCGCGAAGACTGGGGTAGATAGGCTGATCTGCCGCCGCCGGGCGGGCCGACCGTAAGGGGGTACGACTCATGACCGCGATCGGTAAGATCTTCGTCATCATCAACCTGCTATTCAGCGTGGTTGTCGCCGGCTTTATCGTGATGGTCTACGCCCGCAGCACCAACTGGGCCGACGCCACGAAGAAGTGGCAGCAGGCCGCGGAAATCGCCGACGCCAGCCGCAAGGCCTCCGAGAAGGAACTCGAGCAGGAGCGGGTGGCCAGCGCCGGTCGGCTGCGCACTAAGGACGAAGACATCGCCAAGCTGACCGAGAAGGTCAAGGTCGCCGAGGCGGACGCCCAGGCCAAGCAGCTGGCGCTGAACGAGTTCAAGAAGGGAAGCCACGGCGATCAATTCTCCATCCAGGCCATGAAGACCGAGTTGGAGAAGCGCAAGGTGGAGGTCACCGCCCTGGAGGCGCAGGTCAAGGAGAAGGACGAAGCCATCGTCAAGTACATCGACCTGAAGAACAAGGCGAATGACTCCAAGGTTGCCGCCGAGATCAAGGCGGACAGCTACCAGGCCAAGGCAGAGCGGCTGGAGTTGCGGGTCCGCGAGACGGAGGTGGAAATCGTCAAGTTGAAGCGCTCCGGCGGTTCGGGTGGTTCGGGCGGCGTCGCCCTGGTTTCGACGAAGGAGCTGAACCCGCCGCCGCAGAGCGTGGAAGGCATCGTCACCGAGACGCTTCCGCGCAGCGACCTGGTGCGCATCTCGATCGGCAGCGACGCCGGCCTGGAGAAGGGCCACACCCTAGACGTGTTCCGCCTGAAGCCGACGCCGCTGTACCTGGGCCAGATTCGCCTGACCGACGTCCACGCCGCCGAGGCGGTCGGCCAGCCGGTGGAGAAGCTCAAGTCCCCGGCGCAAAAGGGTGACATGGTCGCCAATGACGTGACGGCGAAAAAGTAACGGCCCCAGACAGAGGGTAGACGAAATGGCACGCGCACGCGGCCGTGGGGCGGAAGTGACGGCCAAGCCCCGTTGGGACGCTTACGGCGGGATGCTCGTCCTGTCGCTGCTGGCGATGGTCGGCGGCATCGTGCTGTTGTACCTGGACTACTCGCAATATCCCGAGGGCAAGCCGCCGATGCCGCAGCTGAAGGCGGCCGGCGCGCCGGCGGCGCAGCCGGCGGGTGGCCCCGCGCCCCCTGCCGGGCCCGGCGGCCCCGCCGTTCCGCCTGCGGGGCCGGGTGGTCCTGCCGCTCCGCCTGCGGGTCGCTGATTCATTCCCCGAACAAGCGGCGACGGCCCGCCGGGACCATCAGGTTCCGGCGGGCCGTCGCCGCTTGCGGCTTGGCAAGTGCGAAGCCGCAAGCGGCAGTAACTCAGATGGGCAACATGGCAGCGCGCGTGGTGTTGGCGATGAGCGGCGGCGTGGACAGTTCCGTGGCCGCGTACCTCCTCAAGGCGCAGGAGTACGAGGTCATCGGCCTGTTCATGCGCACCGGCGTCCACGGCGGCGACGACGGCGAGCGCCCCCACAAGAAGGGCTGTTGCAGCGCCCTCGACGCCGGCGACGCACGCCGGGTGGCCGACCGCCTTGACATCCCCTTTTACGCTCTCGATTTCGAGGAGGACTTCGGCCGCATCATCGACTACTTCGCCGACGAATACCTGGCCGGCCGCACGCCGAACCCCTGCGTCGTGTGCAACAACTGGCTCAAGTTCGGCAAGTTGTGGTCTTACGGCCGGCAGCTGCAGGCCGACTTCATCGCCACGGGACACTACGCCCGGGCGGTGCGCCGGGAAGACGCGGTCGAGTTGCACCGCGCCACCGACCCCGACAAGGACCAGTCCTACGTGCTCTACGGTTTGCGCCGTGCCATCCTTCCTCACCTGCTCTTTCCCATTGGAGGCTACCGCAAGGAGGAGGTGCGCGCCTTGGCCCGCGAGGCGGGGCTCGGCGTCGCGGACAAGCCGGACAGCGTCGAGATTTGCTTCGTGCCGGGCGGCGACCACGCCGCGGTGATCCGCGAGCGCCGTCCGGGGCTGACCAGGCCGGGGCGCGTGGTCGATACTGGCGGCAACGTGCTGGGCGAGCACGACGGCATTGAGCGCTTCACCGTCGGCCAGCGCAAGGGACTGGGTATCGCGGGGGCGGAGCGCCGCTACGTGCTGCGGATCGTCCCCGCGGAGAACGAAGTAGTGCTAGGTCATCGCGACGAACTACTGGCGTCGGCCCTGGTGGCGTCGCGGGTCAACTGGCTGGCCGAGCCGCCGGCGGGCGCGCTGCCGTGCCAGGCGAAAATCCGCTACCGGCACACGGCGGCCCCGGCGATCGTGACCGCCCTGCCCGGGGACGGCGCCCGCGTGAGCTTTGCGGAGGCGCAGAGCGCCATCACACCGGGTCAGGCGGTGGTCTTCTACGATGGGTCACGCGTGCTCGGCGGCGGCTGGATCGAGGAAGCGATCCGCTAGGGTCACTTCTCGGAGGCCGCTTCGCGCTTGAGCTGAACGGCCAAACTCCCGGTCGCCTTGACGTTGCGGCGGCGGAACGTCAGGTCGAGGTCCACCTTGACGTCCGTCGAGGCCGACAGCACCTCGCCGGTTGCCACCGCGATCCACGCCAACCCGGACACGCGGCCGCCGAGGTTCAACCCCTCGTCCTTGCGGCCGCGCACTGTCCCGCCCAGGTACACCAGCGCCTCCTCCTTGCCGTCGCGCTTGCGCACGCCGACGTAGGTGTACTTCATCTCCGCCCGCGCCGGCACCGCGCTGGCCGGGGGGCCGACCCAGAGCACGCGCTCGGCCGTCCACGACTGCCCCGGCTCGACCTTCTTGCCGGGCAGCGGCACAGACAGCGCCTCCAGCGAGCGCAGGGTCTGCTCGACGACTCCCTCGACCGGCTCGCGCGAGGCCCGCGGCAGCTTTGTCAAATCGGGCAGGCTCTTCGTGACATTGCCCTCTTCGTCGGTCTCCAGCTCGGCGGCCATGAGGCGGGCGTCTTTCGCGATAAGTTGTAGCTCCTCATCGTCCGTGATCGGCTTGCCGTCGATCTGGACGACCAGGGCAAAGCGCGCGCACTCCAGCCGGCGCCGCGAGGCGCTCTCCTTGGCGATCTGCTCCGCCAGCGCCGAGCGCAGGGTTAGCGCCACAGTGAACTCGTCGTCGCGGTCGCGCACTCGCAGACTCGCCTGGCTGGTCAGCTCGACGTTCCGCCGGGCGCCCGCCGCCGGCTTGAACTTCAGCGTGACGGCGGTCCGCTCCACCGGGATGCCGACGTTCTGGGGGGCGGCGCCGTACCAGCGCGTCTCGCCGGCGCCGTTGGTGACCACCGGCCGAATCCAGTACGTCTTCCGGGCGCTGAGGGCGGGGAGGGTAATTTCCCCCCTGGCGATCCCCTTTTTATCGTATTCGATCGTGAAGCTCTGCTTGTCCGAGTCGCCGGGCAGGGGTTTCGGCTCGGTGGCGCTGACCGGGCGCGGCAGGCCGGGGTCGCCGGTCCAGCACTCGGCGACCACCTTGCGCAGGCGGCCGAGCGGGTCGATCAGCTCGAACTTCACCGGCAGCTTGACCTGGTCGCCGTCCTTGATGGGCTGCTCGAAACCGAACGAGGCCATCCGGCCGTTGAGGAAGGTGTGGACGTAGTCGGCGGCGACGGCGAAGTGAATCTGCGTCCCGGTGAGGCCCGACACGGCCACGCCGATCACCTGGCCGTCGGCGTCGGTCACCGGCCCGCCGGAGTTGCCGGGGTGCATGCCGCCGTTGACCTGCACCTGGCGGATGACGCCGGCCACCTTGCGCAGGCTGGAAACGGACGTCTTGCTGACGGTGATGTTCTTGCCCAGTTCCTTGCCGAACGGGAAGCCAAAGATGTACACCTCCTGCGTCTCGGTGAGGTTTTTGGCGGAGCCCACCTTGAGCGGCTCGGGCAGGTCCTTGCCCTCGATGCGGAGGACACCGAGGTCGCTACCGCGGTCCACGCCAAGGACCTTGCCGACGAGGGTACGGCTGTCGGACTCGCCACTGTTGAGGGTGACGTCCACCCGCAGGGGCAAGCGGCCGTCGGGGTCAAGCATCCCCAGGACGTGGGCGTTGGTGACGACCAGACCGGGCTCGACGCCAAGGAAGCCGCTGCCCTGGACGGTACTGCCGTCGGGCAGCTTGACCTGCAAGTACACCGTGGCGCGCTTGGCCTGCTTGAGGGCGGCCGCGTCGAGCTTGGGGGCGTCGGCCCGCGCCGGCCCGACGAGGATCGCGAGCAGTGTGGCGGCGAGGAGGAAGCGGAGGTGAGTGGGTCGGTCTTCGGCTGCGATCATTCAACGACTCCCGAGGGATGGCGGCGACCCGGCATCGCCGGCGGGCGCCGCCCCGGTTGACAAAAGACGGACGATCCGTCTGCCGATCACCCATCAATACCGGCCCCTGCACCGGCGGGCAAGGAAAAAACCCCTCGGCCGGGCGCATGATGTCGTAACATGCGGATGGGCAAGGATTTCGGGAACAGCGCTCCGGAAGGCGCTTCGGCGCGAAAACAAATGCCCGGCTGCGCATAATCCTGGCGAGACCGATGCCAGGCGGGCCGCAGGGCGTCAGCGACCGGGGAGGACCAGCCGTGAACACGCCGGGGTTGGCGCTGGCCGGCCTGGCACGGGGGCAGGGCGGACGGACGCGGCGCGACGGCGACGAGTGGGAGCTGACCTTCGAGGACGACGCGGCGCGGGCGCTGGCCCGGCGCATCGCCGAACACGCCTACGGCGACCCGGCGCAGGGCTTCACGCTGACGCTGCGACGATTGCCTGTCGCCGGGGACGAGCAGTTGGTGCGAGGGCAGGCCGGCCTGGGGCAGGGCTTCATCAGGCGAGACCGTGGGGGTGCTCGGCCCTGGCCCCGCCGCGAGCGAGTCCCCGAGACAGGAGGGGTCGAGGTCCGGGAAGCGGGCGAGGTAGTCGGCGGGGCGGCAGGGCTCGCCGCGGCCGCGGCGGTAGTCAGCGTCCAGCGGCACCAGCTCGCGCAGCAGCGCCGTCCGCTCAGCCCCCTCCCAGCCGGCGACGAAGTGCTCCAGCCGCGGCACCATCTCCGAGCGCCAGGCGGCCTCGAAGCGGTTGCACGCCTCATTGATCCGACGGCCCAGCGCCGGCGGCACTTCCCCGACCCTCGCTAACGACTCGCTCACGGTGCCAGCTCCTTTTCCCAGATGCCACGGATCAATTGCAACTTGCGCTTGACCGAGCGTGCCACGCACCCCAGCCGGGCGGCGACCTCCTCGACGGAGTACCCCTCCATGCGCAACAGCGCCACCGACTTCAGCTCGCCGTCGCCCAGGCTGCGCAGCAGGCGCTCGCACTCCTCGGTCATCTGCGCCGCGAACTCCGGCGTCGGCTCGCGGCCGAGCACCTGCCCCAGCACCGACTCCTCGTCCGGATCACTGGGCGCGTCGGTAGCGAAATGCGCCCCGCCGCCGCGCTTCTGCCGGCCCTCGTCGCGCCGCAGGCGCATCGCCTTGCGGGCGGTCATCAACACCAGCAACCGCCAGAGGCTGTCGCGGTCGGCGAGGTCGGGGAAGCGTCCCTGCTCGGCGTTGCGGCAGAAGCTGTCGAAGGCGCTCAGGACCACGTCCTCCTCGTCGGCTGCCTGGCGCGGCGCCCCCTGGAGCCTCTTGCGCGCCAGGCCGACGAGGCGACGGAAGTAGCGCTCCCAGAGCTGCTGCGCCGCGGCCGGGTCGCCGGCCTGGAGCTGGCCCAGCCAGCGCGTGACGGACCCATCAGCGGAGGGCATCGGCAGTGTACTCCCGACGGGGTTCGAGCGGGATGAAAGGCGACCCCGATTGTACGCCACGCGGCGCGGAAGCGATAACGAATTACCCGGCGCGCTCGGTTTCATGTCGGACGGCGGCTCGTGAGTCCGGAGGGGCGACGATCACTCTTCAGGGACATGCCCGGATGCGCCCGCGAGGGGACACACAATCCGGGCCAGGCCGGCGCCAGCCTTCGCTCCCTTTTTCTGTCCCCTGCCCGGCGGGTTCGGTCATGGCCCTGATAGTGCCAGTGCTCGATTCGCACAGCGGTGACCCAAGTCCTTCGATCCTCGTGACTTTCGCAAGGAGACGTCTCATGATGTCGTTCACGGCTCAACGGTCGATGCGGTTCGTGTCCGAAGCTCCGGCGGCCGGGCGAGGGCAGGCGTGGGCGCGCTTCCTGACGGTCCTGCTGCGAGCGCTGTCCCTTGCGGCGGCATGAGGCCCCCCCGTCGTCTGACCGC
>Ga0116224_10002778_pt1 | contig 10035 bp, 9 predicted proteins | sample Sb_taG_9_FD_89699 | JGI IMG/M metagenome (GOLD analysis project Ga0116224, IMG submission 89699) | Peat soil microbial communities from Weissenstadt, Germany - Sb_50d_b_LC metaG | ecosystem: Environmental > Terrestrial > Soil > Wetlands > Peat | place: Germany: Weissenstadt | collected 2010-09-21
AGACACCCGGCGCGGACGATGGCGGCCCGGTCCGCCCGATGCGGGCCGACGCCAGGCGCAACTACGACAAGTTGGTGGCCGCGGCCCGACAGGTCTTCCTCGATCAGGGCGGCGGTGCGTCCCTCGAGGCGATCGCCAAGGAGGCTGGCGTCGGCGTCGGGACGCTGTACCGGCACTTCCCGAAGCGGATCGACCTCGTCGAGGCGGTCTACCGGGAGGACGTCGACGGGCTCTTGTCCTCAGCGAGGGAATTCGCGGCGGACCTCGAGCCGTGGCCCGCGCTCGTCGCCTGGCTCGAGGCCTTCGTCCGCTACGCCAGCACCAAGCGGACCTTCCTGAACGAGCTCCACGAGGCCTTCGAGGAGAACCCGCAGCTCCGGCTCAACTCGCGCGAGCGCATCGTGGCCGCCATCGACCTGGTGCTGCTCCCGGCGCAGGAGACCGGCGTCGCGCGCACCGATCTCGACGGGCCGGACCTGATGCAGCTCCTCGGGTCCATGTGCATGAGCGCGACGCTGACGCCGGGTCAGAGCGAGCGGCTCCTGGTCATGATCCAGGACGGGCTGCGGCCGCCGCGCGACGGCAACACCTGACTGCTCGCCCGCGACTCGGCCGCCTCCGGCGGCTCACTCCCTGAGGTGTGCGATGTCGTTGTAGCCCCGCACGATCCAGCGCTCCGGCGTCACGACGATCCTCGAGAGCGACGCGTTGTCGGCGTTGATGAAGGCGAAGGGGGTGGAGCCGCTGGCCTGGGCCATGATCTCGCCGATGGCGGCGCCGTGGCCGAACACCACGACACGCCCACCGGGATGCGAGGCTGCGATGCGCTCGACCGCCGCGCGCAGGCGACCCCCGAACGCGGCGCGGGACTCGGCGCCGGGGACGACGTCCCAGCGCTCCTCGCGCAACACCGCGTCGAACATGGGATCACGGTCCACCGCCCTCTGGCGTAGCAGGCCCCCCTCCCACTCGCCGAGGTAGACCTCCCGGAGGTCGGCGTCGGCGACGGGGACGATGCCCGTCCGGTCGACGAGGGGCGCCGCGGTCTGGGCCGTGCGCCGCAGGGTGCTGAAGTACACACCGTCGATGGGCTCCTGGGCCAGGCGCAACGCCACCTGCTCGGCCTGGTGCCGGCCCGCCTCGGACAGCGGCGGGTCGCCCTGGCCCTCGACGAGCTCGAAGGACTCGCCCTCCACGGAGTCGGCCGATGCGCCGTGGCGGACGAGGAGGAGCTCGGTCGAGCCGGGCGGTCCGACGTAGGGCCTCTGGCTGAAGGTGCGGGGCGTCGTCACGGACGCCGAGTGTAGGAACGATCAGCGCGGCGCGTGCAGCTCGGGTGGCCCGTGATCGTCGTCGTCCTCCACGACCTCCGCGTCAATCACGTTGGGGTCGTACGGCGTGGGCGCAGCTCCGCCAGCGGGTCCCCACTGCGCCGGGCCGGCGCCCTCCGAGCGGAACGTGGCGAAGAAGGCACCCGGTCCCTGGGAGAAGTGCACCTGCAGCGGCCGGCCGGCGTTCGGCCCGAGCTGCTCCCACAGTGGCAGCGCGCGGCGGAACACGACGTAGTACTGCACGCCGAGCGTCAGGCCCAGATAGAGGAGGAAGCTCGCCGCTTCGAGGCCGGCCCCGCCCGAGTGGTTGCCGGCGCTGTCCGCCGCGAAGTGCACCAGCAGCGACACCAGCCACAGCGCCATGGTGACCGCGTTGCCCTGGCGGACCACCCAGCCGTTGCTCGCCCACACCCGCATGGAGAGGCCGCGCAGTGCACCCAGACCGACGGCGCCGACGACCAGGCTGGCGACCACCCACAGCCAGGCACCCGAGGTGACGTGGTGGTCGCCGGTGTACGAGAACAGCTCCAAGAGCCCGATGACGCCCAGGATCACCGGGAGGCGGGGGTGGTACAGCCGCGGGACCGGGACGACCCTGACCTGGCGCAGCAGCACGAGGATGAGCAGGACAGCACCGAGCGCGTACGAGAAGAACGACATCCGCCATCCACCCTATGGCCGCGGACCGCTCAGCGGTTCAGCAGGGGCCCGACCTCGACGCCGAAACGCGCCGTTTGCTCGCAGAACTCTTCGGAGCTCCGGGCCATGAAGCGCACCTGCAGGTGGTTGACGCCCATTCCCACCAGCTCGCGCAGCGACCCGGCCACCTCCTCGGCGCCACCCGTGAGGACCCAGTTCGGCAGGTCCCACCCCGAACCGCCGCCGCTCAGGTAGATCGGTTCGACGATGGTGCCGATGTCGAGCGGTGCGCCGCCCCGCAGCTCGGCTCGCAGCTCGCGCAGACGGGTGATCTGGCCCGGCAGGTCGCGCCGCCGTGTCCCCTGGGGAAGCCAGCCGTCCCCGAAGGCCGCCGTGCGCCGGATGGCCGCCGGGGAGGAGCCGCCGATCCAGATGGGCGGGCGGGGCTGGCGCGCCGGGCGCGGTCCCTGGCCCATGTCGTGGGCAGGGAAGCGCGGGCCGGGCAGGTCCGGGAACTCCTCGGTGAAACAGCGGGCGAGCGCCGAGACGGCCTCGTCGGTGTGGCGGCCGCGCCCTTCGAAGTCGCCCGTCAACAGCTCGTACTCTTCCGGCACGTGGCCCGCGCCGACGCCCACGATGAGGCGGCCGCCCGAGAGATGGTCGAGCGTCGAGAGCTCCTTGGCCGCGCGCAGCGGGTGGCGCTGGGCCAGGATCAGCACGTGGGAGAGCAGGTGGGTCTGCCTGGTCAGCGCGGCCAGCCAGCCCAGCGTCGCCGTCGTGTCGTACCAGATGGTGCCCATGGCTTCGGCCAGGCGGCGCGGGATCGCGGTGTGGTCGCACACGCCGAGGTAGAAGAAGCCCGCCTCGTCGGCCACCCGCGCGATGCGGGCCAGCTCCGACGGCCCGGCCTCCTTCTCCCACTCGCCCACGTAGAGCGTCGATTGCGACTGAATGGGCAGCTGCATGCCGTAGGCGACCTCCCCCTCGGGGACGGTGCGTACGACGTCGGCGGGAAGGAGGGACGGGTCTGTCATCGGTGGCGCTCCAGTCGAGGGTGCTGCACGAGTTCGCTCACGCGTACGCGGCCATGGCGGCCGCCTGGTCGGCCGGGGTGCCGAACGTGGTCGACAGGACGCGCGCCCGCTTGAGGTGGAGGTGCAGGGGCACCTCCCAGGTGAACCCCATGCCGCCGTGCACCTGGATGGCGCCGCGGGCGTTCCCGAGCGCGGCCTCGTCGGCGAGCAGCTTGGCGCCCCGGACCGCCCGCTCGAAGAATTCGCCCGGCGCGCAGCCCGCGCCCTGCGCCTCCGACGCGACGACGTCGGGCGCGTCGGCCAGGCAGGCCGCGGCGTGCACGCCGGCCCGCGCAACTTCGGCGCGCACCAGCATGTCGGCGCACATGTGCTTGACGGCCTGGAAGCTGCCGATGGGTTTGCCAAATTGGTGGCGCTCCTTGGCGTAGGCCACGGCGAGATCGAGCGCCTCGGTCGCGTGGCCGACCTGCAGCGCCGCCGTGAGCAGCGCACCGTGGCGCGCCAGGCGATCCTCGGGATCCGCCACGGGCTCGCCGTCGGGGAGCGCCTCGAGCCGCCACATCGGCGTCAACGGGTCGAGCGGGGCCAGGAGTCGTTCCGCCCCCGCGCTGTCCGGGGCCGGGGCCAGCAGGCGCGCCCCCCGCCCTCCGCCACTGCCGAAGACGAGGAGTCCGTCCAGCGAGGCCAGGTGCTCCACGAGGATCGGCCCGGCACCGGCGTCGTGCACGCCGACCTTGGCCCCGCCCTCGGCCGCCCCGTGCACCAAGCCGGCGCTCGCCGCGAGGAACGTGCCCACGAGGGGGCCCGGCACGAGCGCGCGCCCCAGTTCTTCGAAGACGACGACGGCGTCGGCCATGCCGAGACCGGTGCCGGCCGGCTCGGGCAGGGTCAGCGCGAACACCCCCGTCTCGGTCAGCGCGGCCCAGTCGTCGTCGCCGATCGCGCGGTCGTCGCCTTCCCGGGCGCGCAGGCGCTCGAGAGGGAGCCGCCCCGCCACCATGGCCCGGATGCCCTCGGCCAGCGCGCGCTGGTCGTCACCGACGCGGAAGTCCATCAGCGTGACCTCGGCAGCCCGAGGATGCGCTCGCCCACGATGTTGCGCTGCACCTGCGAGGTGCCGGCGGCGATGGTCGACGAGATGGCCTTGAACCAGGCCGCCAGCTGCTCGTCGTTGCCGAGCGCGGAGCCGTCGCTGCCGAGCAGCGGGTCGGCGCAGAGCGCAGCCCGGTCCAGGACCTCCATGGCCAGGTCGCCCAGGGCCTGGGAGTGCTCGGAGAACGAGAGCTTGAACACCGAGCCGCCGACGCCCGGGACGCCGGTCCGGGTCGCTTCGGAGACATTGCGCTTGGTGAGCGCCCACAGCGCGTCGAACGCCGCCACCAGGTGTCCGATGCGCCGGGCCAGGCCGGCGTCCCCCTGCAACCCGAGACGCGCCACGAGCTGGCGCAGCTCGCGCAGCAACCGCACGCACTCGAGGAGCTCGCCCACGAAGGCGGTGCCCCGCTCGAAGGACAAGGTGACCATGGTCACGCGCCAGCCGTCGTTCTCCTCGCCGACCCGGTTGGCCACCGGCACCCGCACCTCGTGGAGGAACAGCTCGGCGAATTCGAGCGTGCCCGCGATGGTACGCAGCGGCCGGATCTCGATGCCGGGCGAGTCCATGGGCATGATGAGCCACGTGATGCCGCGGTTGCCCTCGTCGCCCGTGCGCACGAGCAGCTCGCAGAAGTCCGCCACGAACGCATAGGACGTCCAGATCTTCGAGCCGGTGACGACGTAGTGGTCGCCGTCGCGCAACGCCCGGGTGCGCAGGGAGGCCAGGTCGCTCCCCGCGTCGGGCTCGCTGAAGCCCTGGCACCACACCTCCTCGCCGCGCAGGATCGCCGGGAGGTAGCGCTCCTTCTGGGCGCGGGTGCCCTCGGCGATGACCGTCGGTCCCGCGTGCAGGAGCCCGACGAAGTTGACCCCGACGTAGGGCGCCCCCGCCCGTTCGCACTCCTCCTTGAAGATCAGCTGCTCCACCGGCGAGGCGCCGCGCCCGCCACCTTCGACCGGCCAGTCGACGCCGGCATAGCCCGCCTCGAAGAGGAGGTGCTGCCAGCGCAGGTCGAAGGCCCGCCGGGCCGGCCAGTCGTCATGGGGCGGTGGTTCGCCCACGGCCGGCAGCGTGGCGGCCAGCCAGCCGCGCAGCTCGGCGCGGAACGCCTGCTCGGACGCGGTGTAGCGGAGGTCCATGCGTCAGGCCGCAGACGGGCCGGTTCAGGCGACGAGGTCGAGGCCGAACAGCTTGATCGCGTTGCCCCGCACGATCTTGCGGCGCTGGGCGTCGGTGAGCTCCGCCATCTGCTCCTCGGCGATCTCCAGCGTGTTCGGCCAGGTCGAGTCCGAGTGCGGGTAGTCCGACTCGTAGGTGATGTTGTCCTCGCCGATCTCCTCGATCGACTTCAGCCCGTGCGCGTCGTCGAAGAAGCAGCCCCACACGTGGTCCTTGAAGTAGCTCGATGGCTTCTTGGGCACGATGTCGGCGACGCCGCCCCAGCCGCGGTTCTCGAGCCAGACCGTGTCCGCCCGCTCCAAGATGTAGGGGATCCACCCGATCTGGCCCTCGGAGTAGGCCACCTTGAGGTCGGGGAAGCGCACGAACACGCCGCTGAAGAGGAAGTCGACCAGCGAGAAGGTGGCGTTGGTGTGCGTGAGCGTCGACCCCACGGCCGGGGGCGCGTCGGCCGAGGTCGACGGCATCTTCGACGAGCTGCCGATGTGCATGTTGACGATCGTCTGGGTCTCGGCGCAGGCCCGGAAGAAGGGGTCCCAGTAGTGACTGGGGTCGTGCACGCTCGGCAGGCCCAGGAAGGGCGGGATCTCGCTGAAGCAGACGGCGCGGACGCCGCGCGCCGCGTTGCGTCGCACCTCGGCTTCGGCCAGCTCGACGTCCCAGAGGGGGATCAGGCAGAGCGGGATGAGCCGCCCGCCCGAGTCGCCGCACCACTCCTCGACCATCCAGTCGTTGTAGGCCTTGACGCAGAGCAGCCCCAGCTCCTTGTCATTGGCCTCGGTGAAGGTCTGGCCGCAGAAACGCGGGAAGGTGGGGAAGCACAGCGCCGCCTCAATGTGGTTGGCGTCCATGTCGTCGAGCCGGGGTTTCACCTCGTAGGAGCCCGGCCGCATGTCCTCGTAGGTGACGCCCTTCATGGTCACTTCTTCGCGCGGCACGCCCACCGCGGAGTCGACCCGCAGCAGTGGCCGCTTGAGGTCCTCGTAGTACCACCAGTCGACCGGGATGCCCTCGGCGCCGGGCTTGACCTTCAGCTGACCGCCCCGGAACTCCACCTCGGGCATGGGCGCCCGCACGATGCGCGGTCCGACCTCGGCGTACCGAGCGGGGAGGCGGTCCTGCCACACGTTGGGTGGCTCGACGACGTGGTCGTCGACCGAGATGATCTTCGGCAGGGGCTCGGGCATGGGCATCGAGCGTAGCCCGCACCTGACGGGGCGTCAGAAACGGCGGGCGCCGCCCGATGGGCTCAGCCGAAGACCTCGTGGAAAAGGTCGAGCATGGCCTGCCACGAGCGCCGGTCGGTCGGCTCGTGGTAGTCGATACCCGGCAAGTCGACCCCGGACGCGCGCGGGTTCGTGAACGAATGCACCGCGCCGCCGTAGACGTGCAGCTGCCAATCGACCCCGCCGTCGCGCATCTCCTCCTCGAAGTCGCGTCGCTGGGCGTTGTCCACGATCGGGTCGTCGGCGCCGATCAGCATCAGCACCTTGCCCCGGATGTTCCGGGCGTCCTCGGGCCGGGCCGGGGCCAACCCGGAGTGGAAACCGACGACCGCGCTGATGTCGGCGCCGCCCCTCGCCAGCTCCAGGGAGAGGGTGCCGCCGAAGCAGTACCCGATGGCGGCGAGGCGATCGCCGTCGGTGCGCCCCTCGCCCCGCAGCACGTCGAGTCCGGCTGTGGCGATGGCGCGGGCGCGCTGGGGGTCTTCCCTGAGCTCGCCCAACCGAGCCATCATCTGCCCCCGGTCGGCCAGCGGTTGCCCCCCGCCGTGGTAGTCGAGGGCGAAGGCGACGTAGCCCAGCTCGTCCGCCAGTCGGACGGCCCGGGAGCGGGCGTGGTCGTCGAGTCCCGGTCCCTCGTGGCAGACGAGGACGCCGGGTCGACGGTCGGTGCCCTCGGGCAGGGCGAGGGTGCCGACCATGGTGCGGCCGTCGGCCTGATAGGAGATCTCGCGGGTGGTGGCCATGGGCCGCACGGTACCCGCACGCGTCACAGTTCGCTCACATCCGGTGCGCACACTGGGACCATGTCGAGGCGCACCGGAGGCCGCGCTGGACCTCTTGCCCGTGCGGCGGCCGTGGTCGTGTTGGGGAGCGTGCTCGCCGGTGCCGCCGGCCACTGGGGAGCGGGTGCCGCGTCGAGCGTCGCGCCGGCGTCGCCGGTGCCGGCCGCCTACCAGGCCGCGTACGAGGGCGTGCAGTCCGAACTGGCTGCATTCACGAGTCAGGTGCCTCGGAGCCCGGCGCACGCCAGGACGACCGTGGGCGTCGAGCTGTTGGCTGCCAACGGGAACATCGGCACGGGGCTCCTGTCCCCTCGAGCGCTCCAAGGGGTGACCGTGGAGCTGAATGCGTTCCAGAGGCTCGGCGTCGAGGGCGTGACGGTCGACGTGTCCTATCCCCTCCTGCTCCCGACGACCTCGGGGCACTCGAGCTATCTCAGCTTCTACGAGAGCGTCGCCGGGGAGGTCCACCGGCATCACATGGTGCTGTCGGTGGAGGAGAACCCCGTGTTCGTCGGCACGCCGCTCACATCGCTCGATGTCAGCTATGACGGGCTCACGCTCCAGGGCTACGAGCTAGGCGAGCGTCAGGAGGCAAAGCTCATCATCGGCGACCTCCGTCCCGCGTACCTCACGGTGCTCTCCGAGCCCGATACCTTCACCGATGCCCTCGGCGTGAACGTCGACACCCCCGCGTCGGCGGCCGAGGTCGTGCGGAGCGAGCTTCATGGGCTCCGTCGTGGGAGCACGCAGGTGGGGGCGGGAACGGGCACCTGGAGCAGTCCCGCCATCGACCGCGCCCTGCTGGCACAGACCTCCATCGACTACCTCGACGTGCATGTCTATCCCTTTGGACCCGGCCAGATCGCCAATCTGCGCGAAGACACGTCCGCGGCAAAGTCGGCCCGCAAGCCTCTCGTGATGGACGAGACGTGGCTGGACAAGCCGTCGACGGGGGAGGGTCAGGGTCCGGCGGGGGCGCCGGCCGAGCTCAAGGTGAAGAGCTACAGCTTCTGGGAGCCGCTCGACGAGGCCTATGTGCAGGCCATGACCTCCTACGTGCGCGCCGAGGGCTACCGTTATATCTCGTTCTTCGACGGGGCGCGAGCCTTCTTCGGGTACTTGACCTGGTCACCGGCGCTCGCGACCGCCTCATACCGGGACTTCACCCGCGACTACGACCAGTTGGTCGGGGCGAACATGGTGGCCGGCTCGGTGTCGGGCACGGGACACGTGCTCCAGGGTCTCCTCGTGCGACCAGCCTGACGGCGCGACACCGCCGCGTGGCCGGCACAGAAGCGGTGCCGTCGCACGCCATACTGGCCCGCATGCCCGGGAAGCCTTGCCCGCGTGTGCAATTGGGGTTCCGGGCCGTGGCGGCCGCGCTGGCGGCGGTGGCCGCGCTGGTGCTGGCGTCGTGCAGCTCGGGACCCACCACGCCGCAGGCCGCCACGACCACGACGCACCACGGGGGCGCCGCGCCGACGTCGACGACCACGACGACGACCGCGACACCGGCCTCGACGTTGCCCCCGGTGTCGACCACGGGGCCCTTGCAGCCCGGGTCGCCGATCCCGCTTCCCTTCTCGGCCGACCGTGTGACCGCGGTCGAGAGCCCCGACGGCGCCGTGTTCGCCGCGGCCCAGGACCCGACCAGCCCGTCGCCCTCGGTGGCCTGGGTGGTGGACGCAAACGGTCCCGCCGCCATCGCCGAGCACGTCCCCACCGGCATCGCCGCGCTGGCGGCCGACGGCACCAACTTCTACGTCGCGACCTACTCGACCGTGTACGCCTACAACCGCACCAGCGGCAACCAGGACGGGCAGTGGAACATGCCGGCGGTGAACGCGGCGAACAGCTCCAACAACGACCTGGTCGCCCTGGCCGCCGCCGGCGGTGGCGTGCTCGTGTCCGTCACCCAGGGCAACGTGGTCAGCGTCTACCGCATCGACCCGGCGTCGTCGGCGGGGCCGCGCCTCCTCGTGCACGGCCTGGGCGACGCCATCGGGTCCGACGGCTCCATCTACTACGAGAGTGCCGGCCACCAGCTGTCCGTGCGGCGCCCCGACGGGTCCGTCGCCACCGGGCCGGCGCTGGCGGCGACGCCCAACGGCCTCGGCGGCGGCGTGCAGTACATCGACGTCGTCGCCGGCGGCGCGGTGTGGGTCAGCGAGCCCGCCGGGCAGGGCCTCGATGCGGCGTTCACCACCTACGACGCCACCACCCTGCGCCTGATCGGGACGTACAGCGGCACGGTGACGAGCAGCGTCGTGGACTCGGCCGCCGGGCCACTCGTGCTCGAGCCGGCCGGCGCCAACGCGGCATGCCCGTCGGCCGCGCAGACCCCGACCTCGTGCGTCTTCCGCATCGATCAGCACGGCGCCGTGGGAGATGCGGTCGGGGTTGGATCGGCCGTCGTCCTCATCGGCCCCGGCCCGGCCGTCATCGTCTCCGACACCTCGACGGGTCAGTTCGACCTCGTGCGCCTGTCCTAGCCGCCTCCGCCGCCGTCGTGTCGCGGACCGTCCTCGGGCACTGGAGCGTCGAAGGCGGTCTGAAACAGCAAGGCCGTGGCCAGACTGCGGTAGGGCCTCCATGCCTCGGCGATGGCGACGACTTCTTGTGGCGTCGGCAGGTCGTCCAGCGCGTACGCCCGCCCGATGGCCTTGCGCAGTGCGAGATCACCGGGGAGGACCACGTCCGGGCGGTCGAAGGCAATGATCAACATGCCGTGCACGGTCCAGGGGCCGA
>Ga0116224_10002779_pt1 | contig 10028 bp, 5 predicted proteins | sample Sb_taG_9_FD_89699 | JGI IMG/M metagenome (GOLD analysis project Ga0116224, IMG submission 89699) | Peat soil microbial communities from Weissenstadt, Germany - Sb_50d_b_LC metaG | ecosystem: Environmental > Terrestrial > Soil > Wetlands > Peat | place: Germany: Weissenstadt | collected 2010-09-21
CGATTGGCCGCGCCGCATGTCGCCGCAGGCGAAGACCTTGGCGCGCGAGGAGGCGTACCGGCTCGTGTCGGCTTCGACATTGCCTCGCTTGTCCAACGCGACCCCGAGTTCGGCCAGCATGCCTTCCTTGAGCGGCGAGACGAAGCCCATCGCCAGCAACACGAGGTCGGCCTTCAGCGTAAATTCAGTGCCTTCAATCGGTTTGAACTTCTCGTCGACGCGCGCGCATTTGAGGCCGGTCACGGCGCCGTTCTCGCCCTCGAAGGCGAGCGTCGTAACTGCAAAATCGCGCTCGGCGCCTTCCTCGTGACTTGACGAGGTACGCAGCTTGAGGGGCCAATTTGGCCAGGTAAGGAGCTTGTCTTCAGCCTTGGGAGGCATCGGCATGATCTCAAGCTGAGTGACCTTGAGCGCTCCCTGGCGGATTGACGTCCCGATGCAGTCCGACCCGGTGTCGCCGCCGCCGATCACCACGACGTGTTTGCCGGCCGCCAGAATCGGCTCGTTCGTGCCGACCGGCTCGCCGGACACGCGCCGGTTCTGCTGAGGCAGGAAGTCCATCGCGAAGTGAACGCCTGCAAGATCGCGGCCGGGCGCAGGCAGGTCGCGCGGCGCCTCGGCGCCGCCGGCGAGCGCGACTGCATCGTGGCTGTCGAGGATCGCCTGCGCGCTGACCGTATTGCCGACGTGAGCGTTATAGTGGAAGACGACGCCTTCGGCCTCCATCTGCTCGATGCGGCGGTCGACGTGGCGCTTCTCCAGCTTGAAGTCCGGGATGCCATAGCGCAGCAAGCCGCCCGCCTTCGCCTGCTTCTCGTAGACGTGGACATTGTGGCCGGCGCGCGCGAGCTGCTGGGCGCAAGCGAGACCCGACGGGCCCGATCCGATGACGGCGATCGTCTTCCCGGTCTTTCGGTCAGCGGGCTCCGGCTTCACCCATCCCTCCTCGAAAGCGCGGTCGATGATGGCGCATTCGATCGTCTTGATCGTGACCGGCGTGTCCTGGAGGTTGAGGGTGCACGAAGCCTCGCAGGGCGCCGGGCAGATGCGGCCAGTGAATTCGGGGAAGTTGTTGGTTGAGAGCAGGTTCCGCGCCGCCTCCCGCCAATCGCCGCGATAGGCGAGGTCGTTCCAGTCAGGGATCTGATTGTTGACCGGACAGCCGATGTGACAATAGGGGATGCCGCAATTCATGCAGCGCGCCGCTTGATTGCGGGTCGCCTCCTCGCTCAAGGGCAGCACGAACTCGCGATAATTGCGGATTCGGTCGGAGGCCGGCGCATAGCGCCGGTCCGCGCGATCGATCTCCAAAAATCCCGTGACCTTGCCCATCTCGCCACCCCAGAGCCTGGTCGCCGCGCTTGATCCCGCGGGCCGAGCTCCGGACCGCTTCAATAAGGCGCCAGCTCCATCTTGCAAGAACTTTGCCGGCCGCCCGGTCGGAGGATGCGGCGACCGATGGTCGACGCCGCCTCGCGAGCGGCCAGAATGCAGGGGCTCGCGGCGCGCCCCCTCAGACTTCCCGGGTTGCCTCACTCTCCCGCAGCCAGCATCGGCGGTCCGCTCCGCGCCGCGAGCTCAGCCAGCGCGCGCCGGTATTCGACTGGCATCACCTTGCGGAATTTCGGCAGATAGGCTTCCCAGTCCTCCAGGATGCGCCGCGCGCGAGCCGAGCCGGTGTAGCGCGCGTGGTTGACGATCAGCTGGTGCAACCGCTCAGCGTCGAACCGGCTCATGTCGCGCATCACGTCGACCCTGCCGTGGTGCTCGAGATCGCCACCCGAATGAAGATGACGCTGCATCACCTCTTCCTCGGCGGCGACCGGCTCGAGGTCCACCATCGCCAGATTGCAGCGCTGCGCGAACGTGCCGGCCTCGTCGAGGACGTAGGCAATGCCGCCCGACATGCCCGCGGCGAAGTTGCGACCTGTCTCGCCGATGACCACGACGATGCCGCCAGTCATATATTCGCAGCCGTGGTCGCCGGTGCCCTCGACGACGGCGAGCACGCCGGAATTGCGGACCCCGAAACGCTCGCCCGCCACGCCGCGGAAATAGCATTCGCCCGCGATCGCGCCATAAAGAACAGTGTTGCCGACGATGATCGACGTCTCCGGCGTCAGCTTCGTGGCTTCCTGCGGCGGATAGACGACGATGCGTCCGCCAGACAAACCCTTGCCGACGTAGTCGTTGGCCTCTCCCTCAAGCTCGAGGGTCACGCCTTTGGCGAGGAAGGCCCCGAAGCTCTGCCCCGCGGCGCCCTTGAACTTGATATGGATCGCCTCGTCGCGCAGGCCGGCATGTCCATATTTCCTGGCGATGACGCCCGACAACATCGCTCCGGTCGAACGATCGGCGTTGCGGATGGAAAGGTCGAGACGCACGTGTTTGCCGCGTTCGATCGCGTCCTTCGTATCGGCGATGAGGCGTCGGTCGAGCACATTCTCGAGTCCGTGGTCCTGAGCGACGCTTCGGTGAATGCTGTCCTCCGGCCAGGGCGTCGGCTTGAAGAAGAGGTTCGAAAAGTCGAGCCCTTGCGCCTTGGCGTGCTCGTTGAGCTTGTCCCGGTCCAGCATTTGCCGCTGCCCGATCATCTCATCGAACGTACGGTAGCCGAGTTGGGCCATCAACGCGCGGACATCTTCGGCGACAAAGAAGAAGTAGTTGATGACGTGCTCCGGCTTGCCGACGAAGCGCTTGCGCAGCACCGGGTCCTGGGTCGCCACGCCGACCGGACAGGTGTTCAGATGGCACTTGCGCATCATGATGCAGCCGGCCGCGATCAGCGGAGCGGTTGCGAAGCCGAACTCGTCCGCGCCCAGAAGCGCGCCGATCACGACGTCGCGGCCGGTGCGCACGCCGCCGTCGACTTGCACGGCGATGCGGGATCTGAGGCCGTTCATCACCAGCGTCTGATGGGTCTCGGCGAGACCGATCTCCCATGGGCTTCCGGCGTGCTTGATCGAGGTCAGAGGCGAGGCTCCGGTGCCGCCCTCGAAGCCAGAGATCGTGACGTGGTCGGCCTTGCACTTCGCAACTCCCGCCGCGACCGTGCCGACGCCGACCTCGGACACCAGTTTGACCGAAACCTTGGCCTGCGGATTAACGTTCTTCAGGTCATAGACGAGCTGCTTCAAGTCTTCGATTGAATAGATGTCATGGTGTGGCGGCGGCGAGATGAGGCCCACGCCCTGGGTAGAGTGACGCACCTTAGCGATCACCGCGTCGACCTTGTGGCCGGGCAATTGTCCGCCTTCGCCGGGCTTCGCGCCCTGCGCCATCTTGATCTGCATCATGTCGGAGTTGACGAGATATTCCGCCGTCACCCCGAAGCGGCCCGAGGCGACTTGCTTGATGGCGCTGCGCATCGAGTCGCCGTTGGCCATCCGCTTGTAGCGATCAGACTCCTCGCCGCCCTCGCCGGTGTTGGACTTGCCGCCGATCCGGTTCATCGCGATCGCGAGCGTGGTATGCGCCTCGCGCGAGATCGAACCGAACGACATCGCCCCGGTTGAAAAGCGCTTGACGATCGAAGCGGCGGGCTCAACCTCGTCGAGCGGCACGGACGTCCGCCCATCTTCCTCCGCGGTCTTGATGCGGAAGAGACCGCGAATGGTCAACAATTGCGCGCTTTGCTCGTTGAGCAGTTTGGCGAAGGCGTCGTAGCGGTCGCGCGCGTTGCCGCGAACGGCGTGCTGCAGCAGGGAAACCGTCTCTGGCGTCCAATTGTGCGTCTCTCCGCGCACCCGATAGGCGTATTCGCCGCCGACATCGAGCGCCGTGCTCAGAACCGGCGAATTGCCAAACGCGTCCGCGTGGCGGCGCTGCGTCTCCTGCGCAATTTCGGCTAGGCCCGCGCCCTCGATCGAGGTCGCGGTGCCGAAGAAGAATTCGTTGACGAATGCGCGCGACAGGCCAACGGCGTCGAAAATCTGCGCGCCGCAATAGGACTGGTAGGTGGAAATCCCCATCTTCGACATGACCTTGAGAAGGCCCTTGTCGACCGACTTGATGAAGCGCTTGACGACCTCGTATCCGCTGATCGGCTCCGGCAAGTCCTTGGCCATCGCCGTCAGAGTCTCGAACGCGAGATAGGGATTGATCGCTTCGGCGCCGTAGCCGGCAAGACAGGCGAAGTGATGGATCTCGCGCGCTTCGCCGGTCTCGACGACGAGGCCGACGGAGGTGCGAAGTCCCTTGCGGATCAGATGATGATGGACAGCCGCCGTCGCCAGAAGGGCCGGAATCGGGATTCTATCCGGACCGACCATGCGATCGGAAAGGATGATGATGTTGTAGCGGCCGTGAACCGCGGATTCCGCGCGCTCGCAAAGACGCCTGAGCGCTTCGCTCATGCCGGCTGCGCCCTTCTTCACCGGATAGGTGATGTCGAGGGTTCTGGTGTCGAACGAATCCTCCAAATGACCGATGCTGCGGATCTTCTCGAGGTCCTCGTTGGTCAGGATCGGCTGGCGCACCTCGAGGCGCTTGCGCCTCGCCGCGCCGTCAAGGTCGAACAGATTGGGCCGCGGTCCGATGAAGGACACGAGGCTCATCACCAGCTCTTCGCGGATCGGGTCGATCGGCGGGTTGGTCACCTGAGCGAAGTTCTGCTTGAAGTAGGTGTAGAGCAGCTTCGACTTCGACGACAACGCCGAAATCGGCGTATCCGTGCCCATTGAGCCGACCGCTTCCTGGCCGGTGGCCGCCATCGGCGCGAGAAGGATCGACAGATCCTCCTGGGTGTAGCCGAAGGCCTGCTGGCGATCTAGGAGCGACACGTCGGTGCGCAAGGCCCGCGGCTCGACCGGGTTGAGATCCTCGAGCACGATCTGGCCTTCGCGAAGCCAAGCACTGTAGGGCCGGGCGTGCGACAGCGCCTCCTTGATTTCCGCGTCCGAGACGATGCGGTGCTGCTCGAGATCCACCAGCAGCATCTTTCCTGGCTGCAGGCGCCACTTGGCGATGATGGTCTCTTCCGGCACCGGGAGCACGCCCATTTCCGACGCCAGAACGACAAGGTCGTCGTCGGTGATGAAATAGCGCGCCGGCCTTAAGCCATTGCGATCGAGCGTGGCGCCGATCTGGCGCCCGTCCGTGAACGCCATCGCCGCCGGGCCATCCCACGGCTCCATAAGCGCCGCGTGATATTCGTAGAAAGCGCGACGCTCCTCGTCCATCAGCGGATTGCCGGCCCAGGCCTCCGGAATCAGCGTCATCATCGCGTGGCTCAGCGAATAGCCGCCTTGAACAAGAAACTCGATCGCATTGTCGAAGCAGGCGGTGTCCGACTGGCCTTCATAGGATATCGGCCACAGCTTCGAGATATCGGCGCCAAAGAGTTCGGAGTGGACGCTCGCCTGACGCGCCGCCATCCAGTTGACGTTGCCCCGCAGCGTGTTGATCTCGCCGTTGTGCGCGACCATGCGATAAGGGTGCGCAAGGCGCCAGGACGGAAACGTGTTGGTCGCGAAGCGTTGATGGACCAGCGCCAGGGCGGTCTCGTAACGCGGGTCCAACAGATCGCGGTAATAGGGCGCAAGCTGCCGCACCAGCACCATGCCCTTGTAGACAATAGTGCGGGCCGACATCGAGACCGGATAATATTCCAGGATCTCCGGTGTCCCGATCGCGAAGACACGATTGGAGACGACCTTGCGGACGACATACAGCCGCCGCTCAAAATCGTCTTCGCTGGCGAGTTCGGCTGGGCGTCCGATGAAGATCTGCTGCATCACCGGCTCGACCGCCTTGACGCGTTCGCCAAGCGCGGAATTGTCGACCGGCACGTCGCGCCAGCCGAGCAGGGTTAAGCCCTCTGCCGCGACGACCTCCTCCACGATTTCGCGCACCCGCCGGCGCGGCGCGGACTGGCGTGGCATGAAGAACTGGCCGATCGCGTAATGGCTTTGCGCCGGCAGGTCGAAGCCCAGCGTGGCGCATTCGGGGGCGAAGAACGCGTGTGGGATTTGAGTCAGCACGCCGCACCCGTCGCCGAGCGACGGATCCGCGCCCACCGCGCCGCGATGGTCGAGGTTGATGAGAATCTGCAGGCCCTTTTCGAGGATGCCGTGCGACTTGCGGTTCTTCATGTCAGCCACAAAGCCGACGCCGCAGGAATCATGCTCCTTGGATGGATCATAGAGCGCTTGGGCAGGCGGCGTCAGCGGGTCCCGACCGGGATTTGCGTTCTGGAAGCCGCTGCGCCACTTGTCGAACGTCCCTTTAGTTCTGGCGTTCATCTTTCCGCTCCCCGGGCAGTCGCGCACTTGGTGCGACCGTTATTGCGAATTTTCAGGCGTATCATGGACAAAGGCGGCTGCTGACGTGCAACCAGAGAGCTTCACGCGTCGGACTTTTTTCGATCCGTCTTTGTCGTTCGATCCGACAACGCTTTGAGCCCGTTTTCCTGCCGGCGCCGAAGCCTTAGCCTCGCCGCTCAAAAAATGGTCAGCACAACTGTCCTATTCTCCGACCATGACAGAAATGGATCGTCGACACAAGCGGTCGGCGCGCAATTTTTTTACCCCATCCATTCGGCGCGAGAGCGAATTGCCAGGGCCACGCGACTTGGCGCAAATTGTCTGCTCGAATTGGACGGGAGCGAGCATGAAATTCGCCAGCGACAACGGCGCCGGAGTGGCTCCGCAGATTCTGGATGCGATCGTGGCGTCGTCGCGCGTCAACGCGCCCGCGTATGGCGCCGACGACCACACCGCGCGCGCGCAAGCGCTTCTGAGCGAAACCTTCGAGACTAGGGTCGCCGCTTTCCTGGTGGCGACAGGAACGGCGGCGAACGCTCTCGCGCTCGCGGCGCTCGTCAACCCCTGGGACGCGGTCTTCTGCCACGAGGAAGCGCATATCCACGACGATGAGTGCGGCGCGCCGGAGTTGTTCACTGGCGGGGCGAAACTGGTCGGAATCGCCGGGGAGGGCGGCAAGATCACTCCAGAAGGCCTGCAGGAGACGTTGGAGAGGTTTCCGCGCGGGCTCGTGAAGTCTGCGCAGCCGGGCGCGCTGTCGCTGTCCCAGGCGACCGAAGCAGGGACAGTCTATGGGGTTAGCGAGGTTTCTGAGCTCAGTTCGATTGCTCACCGCAACGGGATCAGCATGCATATGGACGGGGCGCGCTTGGCCAATGCGCTCGTTTCGGCCAAGGCGACGCCTGCCGAGATGACGTGGCGGGCCGGGGTCGACATTCTCACCCTCGGCGCGACGAAGAACGGTGCGCTCGCTTGCGAAGCCGTCGTGTTTTTCGATCAGGCGCGAGCGAAGAATTTCGCCTTTCAGCGCAAGCGTGGCGGCCAAACCTTATCCAAGGGACGGTTCCTTGGCGCACAAATGGAGGCCTATCTCGCCGACGGGCTCTGGTTGCGGCTGGCTGAGCGCGCAAACGCCTCCGCGCGCCGACTCGCCCACAGCCTCGAGGCGACGCCGGGCGTGCGCCTCGCGTGGCCGACCGAGGCTAACGAAGTCTTTGTCGTCGCGCCGAACGCAATGGCCGAGCGATGGCGCGCCGGCGGGGCGGCGTTCCATGACTGGAGCACGCGGGCGCTCGCGCCGGAACGGGCTCCGCGAAAGGGCGAAACGCTGGTCAGGTTGGTGACGTCGTTCGAAACTGCATCAAGCGAAATTGATCGGCTTATAAGCCTTTGCGCCGAGGTCCGGGACCCCGCCGCAGCGACGCCGTAACCGCGCCGCATTCGGCGCCTCAGATCGTCTTACGGGAACCTTCGGAGCGACGAAGCATGACGATCGGAATGAGTGGAGCGCTGCGCCGTTGCTTGGCGAGTTCGGCGCTCGGTGGGTTCATCGCCTTCGCCTTCGTTCCCGCCGCAACGGCCCAATGGCTGCCGCCGCCTTGGCGGTTCGCCCCGCCTCCGGTCGCGATCGAACGGAGTCTCGAGGCGCAAGGATATGTGTTGAGAGGGCCGCTCATAGGGCGGCCAGGGGTCTATCTGGCCGACGTCGCCGGCCCCGCCGGTTATCGGCGCCTCGTCATCGACGCCAGGAACGGACAAATCCTTGTGCGCTTCGTCGCACGCGGCCGAATCTGGGGACCGATGTTGGCCGCCCGCGACGAAGGGTTTGGTGAGCCGCCCCCCGGGGTCGCCGGACCGCCGCTGAGCGGCGAATTCCCGAACGCGCCTGGGCCCGCCCCGGCGGCGAAATCGGCCCACGGCGCTCCAGCCAACATCCACATTCCCGCGGCCATCAGCCCCTACGACGGCGGGGAAGCGCCGGCCAGCGCGAAGGCGAAGCCCAAGTCCGTTTCGACCGAACGCAGGCCTCAGGCGACCAAGCCGGCCGCGCCGACCATCAACCCACCTCTGCCGCCTCCCGCTCCACGCGACGCAGCGAAAGCGGACGAGGCGACTTCGCCAGCCTCCAAGCCGGCGGCGAATCACGATTCTGACCAGCCGCGGATCGATTCCAGTCCAAGCGAGGTCGACAACGGCCAGCCGGCCGCGGCGCCCCGGGCTCCAGGCTCATCCGTAGAGGCGAGCGACAAACCGAAGGTGAGCATCGTCCCCTCGGCGCTATTCCAGTAGACGAAAAAAGGGCGCCCCACTTCGGGCGCCCTTTTCTCCCCGCGCTGCTGGCTTTAAGCGGCCTGGGCGGAAGGCGCTTTGACCGCCTCGATGGTCTTGGCCTTGTTGATCGCGATGCTGCGGGGCTTCTGAGCCTCAGGAACCTGGCGCACCAAGTCGATGTGCAAGAGACCGTTCTCGCTGGTCGCGCCGGTCACCACGACATGGTCGGCGAGCTGGAACCGGCGCTCAAAAGCGCGCGCGGCGATGCCCTGATAGAGGACTTCGCGCTTGCCGTCGGTCTTTGCGCTAGCCTCCTTCGAGCCGCGCACGGTCAGTGTGTTCTCGCGCGTCTCGACCGACAATTCGTCCTCAGAGAACCCGGCTACCGCCAGCGTGATGCGATAGGCGTTTTCATCGGTCCGCTCGATGTTGTAAGGCGGATAGGTTGGGGCGTTCTGGTCGCCTCCAGAGACCTTGTCGAGCATCGAGAGCAGACGATCGAAGCCGACGGTGGAACGGTAGAACGGTGAAAGATCGTAATTCAACATAGTCACATCCTCTTCGTTGAGCGACATGGCGGCTCGCGCCCCAGATATTGGCGGCGCTTGCCGTTGCGGTTCCTTGGAGCCCGCGTTGATAATTTTTGGCTGGAGGGGAGCAAATTCAAGGGCAAGCGGGCGCGCTTCGCCACAAAAAATGCAACCTCTGCGGTCAAAGCAAGCCGTCGTCGGGCTCGTCGCTGAGCGCCGGGGGATTCGTCTAGAGGGGCCGCCGCCTCCGGATATCGAGGTCTAACAGACATGCTGAAATCAATCTCGGTCGTGGCTGCCGTCGCGGCAGCTTTGTGTTTCGCCACCACTGCTTACGCGGCCCAAAAAGGCCCGCAAACCGAAGAGGATGAGGGGCCGCCCAAGCCGCTGCCGCCGCTGCAGAAGAACTTTCCACTCGACCAGACCTGGTCGCTCAGGGAGCTCAACGGCAAGCCGGTGCCGTCCGGACTGGACATCAGCCTGAAGATCGACGGGACGCTGCGCGGCTCAGGCTTCACCGGCTGCAATTCGTGGTCGGCGACGATGTATCCGGTCAAGGACCAGCATCTCGCCGTCGGCCCCTACGCCCTGACTAAAAGGCAGTGCCCCAAGGACATTATGCAGCTCGAACTGGGCTTCCTGTCCGCGCTGCTCGGCAGCCCGGAGTGGGACCTGGTCAATGGCGATCTTGTCATCAAAGGACCGCGCGGCACGCTGCGGCTCGCCCGCTCGCTCTGAGCCTGGTCCACGATCAGGCCGCCGGCTCCGGCTCGGGGGCAACCCTGGCCGGAGCGCCGTCGCGGGTCTCGAACGTGACCCGACGCTTGTGGAACTGGTTGATCGTCGCCTGATGGCCAATCGACACGATCGTCGTACGGGGCAGCGTTTCGACGATCGCGCGATAGAGGTCGGCCTCGCTCTTCTCGTCGAGCGAGTTGGTTGATTCGTCGAGGAACAGCCAGTC
>Ga0116224_10002780_pt1 | contig 10027 bp, 10 predicted proteins | sample Sb_taG_9_FD_89699 | JGI IMG/M metagenome (GOLD analysis project Ga0116224, IMG submission 89699) | Peat soil microbial communities from Weissenstadt, Germany - Sb_50d_b_LC metaG | ecosystem: Environmental > Terrestrial > Soil > Wetlands > Peat | place: Germany: Weissenstadt | collected 2010-09-21
ACAATTGCGATGCGGTGTATTTCAGACGTTGCCGTTCAGTGTAGACCGTCATGATCTTATGAGCCGAAATTTGTCCGGCAAATATGCACTAGTCCATTGCCGGCCAGAAGTTGCTTCGTTGGCTTTCGGCTCATGCTTGCAATCAACCTTCTGGCACGAACGCCAGCGGCCTATGGGCTTTTGAGCGAGGTAATATACGCGACCAATTGCCAAACCTGCTGGTCGCTGAACGCGGGCCACGCCGGCATCGCCGTCCGCGGGACGCCGTTGCGAATGGCGAGGAATGTCCGGCCGGCGGTCGTCACGTCCGACCAGGGCGGCAGCGTTAGATTGGCAGGCGGGGGGTTCAGGCCTTCCCGGCGTTGGCCGCGCCCGTCGGCGGCGGCGCCGTGGCAGATGGCGCAGTTGGCCGCAAACAGGACGCCGCCGACCTGCTGCGCGTCGCGCGAGGCCAATAGTCCTGCGGGCGGGTTCGGCGCGCCGCCCTCACATCCCGAAATGGCGAGTGAGATTGTGAATAGGGCGATGCCGGCCAGCAGATTCGAGCTCTCGAACCATCTCATAGCCAAGGCTTTGCACTTCGCGGACAATGGCTGCGACAAGCTCATCGAGTCTATCGTCGACGATGCTTGACCGGACAACTGCAAGATCGATCGCGTCCGGCACCAGGCCGAGCAACGTCACGGTGGCCGGATAGCGGTCGATCAGGCGTGCGGCCTCGAGCAAATCGGCGACCCCGACCTGGTGCGGCGAAAGACGATCGCGCACGGCATCGTTGACGTCGGCTCCGTCGAGTCGAACCAAGGTGCCCGACGGGCCATCGGCGCGAACCGCGTCGACCAGGATCACGTGCTCGGATTCCGCAAGCAGCCCGAGCAGCGAAAGGCCGAGCGTGCCGCCGTCTTCCAGACGTACGTTCGGTGGCACGCAGTATTCGCGTTCCAGGCGGGCGACGGCCGCGGCCCCGAGACCATCATCGCCGAGCAGCACATTGCCCAATCCCAGGACCAGAACGCCAATGCTCCGGGCCTCGTCTTCCCGGGCGGATTCGCTGTTCACGGCTTGCCCGCTTTCCACTTGGGGAGAAATTTATAGCCGGAGAATATCGAATCGACCTCTCCCGCAGTCTCGACCATCGACCAGAGAAACACCGAATAGATATGGACGATGGCCAGAATCAGCACCAGCCACATGCAGATATGGTGGATCAGCCGGGCATACTGCAGCCCGCCGAACAACGGCACCAAGAAGCCGAAGACTTGAAACGGAGAAGCTGCATCCGCGATGACCGTGTAGAGGGCAAGGCCGGTCGCAATGAGCAGCAGATAGAGCGCGAACAAGAAGGCGTAAGCCGCTCCGGCAAACGCGTCATGGCCGACGTAGCGCTCGGGACGGCGCCGCACGAAGCAAAAGAACAAAAACGAATCCCATAGATTGCTCAGCCGCTGACGCGACAGCGGGATGAATTCTCGCAGCCGCGCATATCGATTGCCGACGAAGAACCAGTAGATGCGGATGAAGACCGCCAGGCCGAAAAAAATCGCGGTATAGAGATGAATGACGCGCACCGTCCCCATTACGAAATGATCTTTTGCCGGATCGGGCACGTTGACGAACGGATGGCCGATGAAATAGCCGGTGGCGGACAAAATGAGAATCGAGAAAAACAGCACCCAGTGCGTCAGGCGCACCGGCATTTCCCAGACATATACCCGCTCGAGATCGACGGAAGCGCTGTTCGCATCGGCCATGGCAGTCACATGACCCGTATCCGGGCCAGCTCGCGTTTCATCGCATCAACCACATGGACGCCGCAGGCCATGCACGGATCGAAGGAGTGCAGCGTGCGCAGGATTTCGAGCGGCTGATCGGGCTTGGCGACCGGAGTGCCGACGAGCGACGCTTCATAGGGGCCGGGATGGCCCTGGGCATCGCGCGGACCGGCGTTCCAGGTGCTCGGCACCACGCATTGGTAATTTGCGATCGCGCCGTTATTGATGTGGACCCAATGGCCGAGCGAGCCGCGCGGCGCCTCGTGGAAGCCGGCGCCGAGGCAATCGTTCGGCCAGCTGCCAGGATCCCATTTCGACGTGTCCTGGATGCGGTAATCGCGGCGTCCCATGTTGTCGGCAAGGCCCTGGACCCAGAGATTCATCGATTCGACGACGACTTGCGCCTCGATGGCGCGCGCAGCGATCCGGCCGAGCGTGGAGAACAGCGCTGCCGGCCCGACGCCGAGGCTCGACAGGGTTTTGTCGACCAGTTCCTTGACGCGCGCCGGACGTCCGGTGCTGTAGGCGATCAGCATGCGCGCCAGCGGCCCGACCTCCATCGCTTCGCCGTCATAGCGCGGCGATTTCAGCCAACTGTATTTCTGTTCGACGTTCAGCCGCTCATAGGGCGGCGCCGGCCCGGTATAATTGGGCGAGGTCTCGCCCTGGAACGGATTGAGGCCTTTGTCGTCGCCGACGGAATAATTGTACCAGGAGTGAGAAACCCATTCGCTGACCTTGGTTTGGTCGACCATGGCGATCTTGGTCAGATCGCGGCCGTGGATGACACCCGCCGGCAGGAACAGCGGCGGATTTGGACTGTCGTCCAGCGGATACTCGCCGTAGGACATGTAGTTGCCGATGCCGGCGCCGATCGACGCCCAATCTTTGTAGAAGGAAGCGACGGCCAGCACGTCCGGTATGTAGACGCGGCTGACAAAGTCGACTCCCTCGGCGACCAGTTTGTTCAAGGCCGCGATCGTGTCCATGTTGAGTGAGTTTTGCGAATCGGGATCGACTGGCGTCGCCATGCCGCCGACCAGGAAGCTCTGCAAATGGGGATTCTTGCCGCCCAGGATGGCGTGGATCTTAATGAAGCGGCGTTGCCAGTCGAGCGCCTCCAAATAATGCGCGACCGCCATGAGGTTGGCTTCAGGCGGCAGCTTATAGGCGGGATGGCCCCAATAGGCGTTGGCGAACGGACCGAGCTGGCCACGCTCGACAAAGGCCTTGATGCGGTCGCGCACGCCGGAAAAATAGGCCGCGCTGGACAGCGGCCAGTCGGAGATCGACTGGGCAAGCGCCGACGTCTTCGCCGGGTCGCCGCTCAACGCGCTGACGATGTCGACCCAGTCGAGGGCGTGCAAATGGTAAAAATGGACCACATGGTCCTGAACGACCTGCGCTGCCATGATGAGATTGCGCAGCAACCTGGCGTTCGGCGGCGGCACCGCGCCGATGGCTTTTTCGACGGCACGAATAGAGGCAATGGCGTGAACCGTGGTGCAGACTCCGCAGATGCGCTGGGCGAATGCCCAGGCGTCGCGCGGATCGCGACCGCGCAGGATCAGTTCGATGCCGCGAAACATCGTGGATGAAGACCAAGCCTGGGTGACCGCTCCGCCATCGACCTCGGCTTCCACGCGGAGGTGGCCCTCGATCCGGGTTACCGGGTCGACAACAATGTGCGTCATTTCTTTTCCTCCGATCCGCCCCCATCAGAAGGAGATTTCTCCGCATGGTGGTGACGTACGGCTTGGCCAACCCCGTGCGCAACCACTGCCGCGGCGACCAGACCGGTGAGACTTAAGCCCACAGGATCGATCCATTTGCCGACATTGAAACCGACCACATCGGGCAGCCGCTGATAGAACGGCGTCATGGTGTCCCAAAAGTTCGGCTCGGCGCAGCCGATGCAGGGATGACCGCACCCGATCGGCCAATTGGTGCCCTCGTTCCACTTCACCACCGGGCAATTCTGCGAGGTCGCGGGGCCTTTACAGCCCATCTTGTAGAGGCAGTGGCCTTGGCGGTGCGCTTCGTCGCCCCAGGATTCCACGTACTGGCCGGCATCGAAATGCGCGCGCCGTTCACAGTTGTCATGAATGGTCTTGCCGTAGGCGAACAGCGGACGCCGATAGCGGTCGAGCGGCGGCCAGCGCTTCAAGGTCAGATAATAGACGATCAGCGCGGTGATATTCTCGGCATTGGCCGGACACGCCGACATGTTGATGAGATTCTTCAGGCCGGGCACCGCGTCGGCGACGGATAATGCGCCGGTGGGATTGGGACCCGCCGCCGGAATGCCGCCAAACGCCGCGCACGTGCCGACGGCGATCGTCGCCGCCGCGCCGCCGCAAACGTCCCGCGCGATCTGCAGGGCGGATTTGCCGCCGATCGTGCAGTAGGCGCCGTTGGCGCCGGTCGGAATGGAGCCCTCGACCAAGACGATGTATTTGCCGGCATTGTCGCGAACTGTCTGCGCCAGCGCTTCTTCAGCCTGGTTGCCTGCTGCGGCCATGATCGTTTCGTGATAGTTCAGCGAAATCATATCCAGGATGAGATCGGCGACCGTCGGATGGGTGGCGCGCAGGAACGATTCCGTATTGCCGGCGCAGTCCTGAAACTCGAGCCAGATCAGGATGGGTTTCTGTTCGCTTTCGACCGCGGCGGCAATCGCGTTGGTGGCGGTATCCGGAAGTCCCAGAACTGCCGCCATCGAAGCGCAAAATCCCAAAAAATCACGGCGGGAAATGCCGCGCTGTTCGAGTTCCTGCTTGAGGCTGAGACCAAGCATTGCTTACCTCCACTATCGAACTTCAAAGCCGTAGCTTTGATTTGAAGTTGCGGTGGGCATTCACAATGTCGTCCTTGGATGATAGCATGTCAAAGATGCAATGCAATCGTGTCATCTTCCTGCATTGATTTGTGACAGTAACTCTCGGCGGCCGCTTTGACGTAGATCAATTCGGCGCGGATCGGAGCATGGTTATGTGCTTGGGAATTCCCATGGAAGTGATCGCTGTCGATGGTTTTCTGGCCCGATGTTCCGCGCAGGGTGTCGAACGAGAGGTTAGCCTGTTCCTGCTGCAGGAAGAGCCGGTGTCGACCGGCGACTTCGTCTTGGTCCATGTCGGTTATGCGATCCAAAAAATGACGCCGCAACAGGCGCGCTCCGCATGGGAGCTGTTCGACGAAGTGCTTGCCGCCGAAGGAGCGGACGGTCATGCATGAGCTTGCGATTTGCGAGGCTCTGATCTCGCAAGTTGAAGACATTGCCGGTCAGCGGACGGCGTGGGTACGGCAGGTGCGCGTCGGCATCGGACCTTTGTCCGGAATAGAGCCGCAACTCCTGGCAAGCGCATATCCGCTGGCCTGTGCCGGTACGCGGGCGGAAGGTTCACAGCTTGAGATCGAACACACCGATGTGCGCGTCCGTTGCCGCGGCTGCGGTGCCGAGACTAAGGCAGCCCCTAATCGCCTCGTGTGTGGGGCGTGCGGCGATTGGCACACCGATCTGCTTGCCGGCGATGAGCTCTTGTTATTGAGGGTCGAGCTCGAAACGCGCCAATGTGAAGTGGAGGCTCTTCGTGTGTGAGGATTGCGGCTGCGGGGTCACGCGAACGAGCGTCAAAGACGCCGGCACGGTCGAGGTATTGAGTCGCTTGCTGGACGCCAACAATCGAGCGGCGGCGCATAACCGCGAACATTTCGATAGCCACCGCGTTGTTGCCTTCAACCTCATGTCGTCGCCGGGAGCAGGCAAGACTTCTCTGCTGGAGGTGACGATCGAAGCGCTCAAGTCGGACTTTCGCATTGCCGTCATCGAAGGAGACCTCGAGACCGACAACGACGCGCGGCGTATTCGCGCGCATGGCGTGCCCGCGGTACAAATCAATACCGGCAGTGCATGCCATCTCGATGCACGGATGATCCATGAGGCGTTGCACGATCTGCCGCTTTCCCAAATCGATATCGTCTTTATCGAGAACGTCGGCAATCTGGTTTGTCCAGCCAGTTTCGATCTTGGGCAGCATTGCAATATCGTCCTCCTGTCCGTGACCGAGGGGGATGACAAGCCGGCAAAATATCCGGTCATCTTCCGTACCGCCGATCTCGTGCTGCTGACCAAGATGGATCTGCTCCCGGTCATTGACGATTTCGACCCGATGCGTGCGCAAAAAGCCGTCCGCGATCTTGCCAATACGGCACCAGTGATCGAATTGTCGGCACGCAAGGCAATCAATCTAAAGTCCTGGGACGCTTGGTTGCGTGGCGAGATCGCAAGGATTCGTCGCGGACAAGCGCCCACGCAGGAACTTCACGAGGCTCACCATGGCCACCACCCCGCGGCAGTGGCTTGATCGCCTTCGGGCGCTCAACCTACCGCGCCGCTTCAAAGTCATGAACGTCTGCGGCGGTCACGAGCGAACGATCGCAATGACCGGCCTGCGGAAAGCGTTGCCGGACAATGTCGAGCTTGTGCCGGGTCCGGGCTGCCCGGTTTGCATCTGTCCGGAAGAGATTGTCCACCAGGCGATTCAACTCGCCCTGTCGGAAAAGGTTATTCTCGTCGCGTTTGGCGACATGCTGCGGGTGCCGGTCAATGTCCGCAAAGGCGAGATACGCACGCTGGAGCAGGCGCGCGCTGCGGGCGCCGAGATTTTGCCGATCGCTTCTCCGCTCGAAGCGGTGCGGATCGCACGGGAAAATCCCGATCGCCGGGTCGTCTTTTTTGCCGCCGGTTTCGAGACCACCACCGCGCCGGTGGCAGCGATGGTCGCCGAAGGAGTGCCGGATAATCTCTCCGTGCTGCTGGCCGGACGCCGCACCTGGCCGGCCGTCGCCATGCTGCTCGAATCGGAGGCGCCCGGTTTCGATGCCCTGGTCGCGCCCGGCCACGTATCGACTGTGATGGGTCCCGAGGAATGGGCCTTCGTACCGGAGAAGCACGGCATACCCGCAGCGGTCGGCGGATTTACCGCCGAGAGCCTGGTGGCCGCACTCTACTCGGTTTTGCGGCAACTGGTGGAGGATCGATGCTTTCTCGATAATTGCTATCCTGAGGTGGTTCGGCCCGGCGGCAATGTGGCCGCGCAACGCCAGCTCAGCGCCACTATGGACGTGGTCGATGCCAACTGGCGTGGCATCGGCGTCATCCCGGCGTCCGGCTATGCGCTGCGGCCGGAATTTGCCTCGCACGACGCGACCCAGCTCTATCCGTCATTCAACGACGTCATGCGCAAACGTGCCGGGCAGATGCCGCCCGGTTGCGATTGCGCGCGTGTCGTGCTCGGCCGCATCTATCCCGACCAGTGTGCACTTTACGGCCGCGCCTGCACGCCGCGCACGCCGATCGGGCCCTGCATGGTGTCGGATGAAGGGGCCTGCCGTATCTGGTGGGCGAGCGGCGTGCGGACGCCACGCGAAAAAGTTCATGCGGACGCTTAGCATGCGCGGCAACGGGCCGTATTCGGCTGTTCGTTGAAGAACGTAAATTACGATAATATCTCGCCGAAGGAAACGCAGTGACCGCGTGCATCGCGCGCAAATTGATCTTGGGCGGTCGCGTTCAGGGCGTGGGATTTCGCCCTTTTGTCTATCGCGTGGCGCACCGCTGCGGTGTTCAGGGCTGGGTGAAAAACCACGCCGGCGAGGTCGAGGTGCTCGTTCAAGGAGCTCCTGAATTGTTGCAGCGCTTCCGCGACGCGCTTGTTACCGAAGCGCCGCCATTGGCGCGGCCCAAGGTTCTCTCAGAACGGACGGTCGCGCCTGAAGCTATCGCGGACTTTCAAATTCACGCCAGTGAAGCAGCGTTCTCGGAGCATATTCACCTGCCGCCGGACCACTTCACCTGCGACGAATGCCTTGCCGAAATGAGCGATTCACGAAACCGGCGCTTCCGGCATCCCTTCATTAATTGCACCCAGTGCGGCCCGCGCTATACCGTCATCGAGCGGCTGCCTTATGATCGCGCCAATACGTCGATGGCGCGCTTTCCCCTCTGTCCGCAGTGCACGGCCGAATACGCCGATCCACGCGACCGCCGATTTCACGCAGAACCGCTTGCCTGCCCGCAGTGCGGGCCGCGTCTGGAGTATCGGACACTCGGAAACGATGCGCAGCTTGGCGCCGCCGCTCTTTCGGCCGCGATCGACGCGCTGCGGTCGGGCAAAATCGTCGCGGTCAAAGGGATCGGCGGCTATCATCTGCTGTGCGATGCGGCAAATTCCGCGGCGATAATTACGCTACGCGCACGCAAGAAGCGACCGGACAAGCCGCTCGCAGTGATGTTCCCGCTTGAGCACGATCTTGCGTCGCTGCGCCGGGCGACCGCTCCGCATCCGATCCACGAAACCATGCTGCGCGATCCGGTTCGACCCGTCGTGCTGGTGCCGAAGAATGTCGGCTGCGATCTGGCATCTGAGATCGCCCCCGACAGCAGTGAAATTGGTGCCATGCTGCCGTACAGTCCGCTTCATCATCTGCTGCTCGGAGACTTTGGCGCTCCGCTTGTCGCGACATCCGGCAACGTCAGCGGCGAGCCGGTCTTGACTGACAACAACATGGCCGAGACGCGTCTGGCCGTCGTTGCCGATGGCTTTTTGCATTATGACCGCACCATTGTTCGTCCGGCGGACGATCCCGTCTATCGCGTCATCGCAGACAAGCCGAGACCAATACGGCTGGGACGCGGCAATGCACCGCTTGAGATTGAATTACCATTCTCCCTGGCAAGGCCGGTACTGGCCTTGGGGGGCCATCTCAAGAACAACCTGGCGCTCGGTTGGGGCAGTCGTGCGGTCGTGTCGCCGCATCTCGGGGATATGGACACACCGCGCGGCCTGGATCTGCTCAAATCGGTCGCGACTGATTTGCAGTCACTATACGGCGTTTGTGCTGAGACGGTTCTGTGCGATGCCCATCCCGGTTACGCGACAACGCGTCTCGCCCCGCAGCTGGGATTGCCGGTGATCAAGATATTTCACCACGAGGCCCACGCATCGGCGTTGGCCGGAGAATTTGATCACGCCGCCGACTGGCTGGTTTTCACCTGGGACGGCGCCGGCTTCGGTCGGGATGGAACGATCTGGGGCGGCGAGGCGCTGCTGGGGCGGCCGGGGCACTGGCGCCGCGTAGCGACAGTGCGGCCCTTTGCCCTGCTCGGCGGGGATCGTGCTGCCCTCGAGCCGTGGCGCAGCGCTCTGGCCTTGTGCTGGGACGCCGGAAGGGACTGGGCTGCCTGCCAGCAGGAGACAAGCGTCTTGCGCCATGCGTGGGCGCGCAATCTCAATTGCCCGCAGACGTCATCGATCGGCCGATTGTTCGACGGTGCTGCCGCCTTGCTCGGCCTTGTCTCACGGGCGAGTTATGAGGGCCAGGCCGCGAGCCATCTTGAGGCCATTTGTGCCGAACAGGCCGCACCGATTGCGTTGCCTTTGTCCCGCCGTGCGGATGGCATTTGGGAGGGCGACTGGCGCCCGTTGCTCGATTGCCTGCAGGATGCAAGACAAAGCACGTCCTCCTGGGCCGCCATATTCCATGCCACGCTCGCCGAATTGCTGCTGGCCCAGGCGCTCGCGGTGTATGACGAATATGGCCCGTTCCGATTGGGCCTGGCGGGAGGCGTATTCCAAAATCGCGTCCTTTGCGAACGCGTCCTGGCCTGCGCTGAGCGAAAAGGCTTTTCCGTCTCCATACCGGAACGGCTACCGTGTAACGATGCCGGCCTCAGTTTCGGGCAGATCGTTGAGGCAAGCGCGCATGATCGAAGATAAATTTGTTACCCTCGCCTATGGCAATGGCGGCCGCTTCATGCGGGCGCTCATCGACGAAGTTTTCGCGCGCCATCTGTCCAATCCACAGCTCAACATCACGGTCGACGCAGCCTATTTGCCGCTGCCGCCGGGAGAGGTGCTGATCACCACGGACGGCTTTACCGTGCACCCGCTTGAATTTCCGGGCGGCGATATCGGCTCGCTTGCCGTGCATGGAACCGTGAATGATCTCGCGGTCGCGGGCGCCACGCCAATTTTTCTGAGCCTGAATGCATTCATCGAGGAGGGCATGGAATTTTCCCAGCTCGATCGCCTGATTGGGAGCATGGCGCGCGCCGCAAAGATTTGCGGCGTGCGGGTCGCGGCAGGCGATACCAAAGTCCTGCGCCGAGGCGAGGGCGGCGGCCTCTACCTTGCGACCACCGGGATTGGAGTCCGGCGCCCGGGCTTGCGGCTCGGCCTCGATCAGATCCGTGA
>Ga0116224_10002783_pt1 | contig 10019 bp, 10 predicted proteins | sample Sb_taG_9_FD_89699 | JGI IMG/M metagenome (GOLD analysis project Ga0116224, IMG submission 89699) | Peat soil microbial communities from Weissenstadt, Germany - Sb_50d_b_LC metaG | ecosystem: Environmental > Terrestrial > Soil > Wetlands > Peat | place: Germany: Weissenstadt | collected 2010-09-21
CGACCGTTCCCATCGCCCCGACGATGTCCCCTATGTGAGCACGATCCGAGGCCGAGCGGCGGTCGACGGCGGAGCGGAACGGAGCCTCGATCACGTCCATCACGGGCATGTTCGCAGCCCGGTTGACCGGCCCGTGCGTCGGTGTCGTATCGGCCTGCGCCGCGATCAGGGGAGGCGTCCGGACCAGCGGGTCGACCCCGCCGCTCCGATCAGCAGGAACGCGAGGCCGCCGATCGCGAACGCGGCCGTCACGTCGTGCTTGCGCGTCACGCTCCCAAGCTGATGGCCGAGGCCTTTGTAGATCGAGCTGAGCTCGTCGGCGGTCTGGGCGTTGAAGGAGCGCCCGCCCGACAGCTGAGCGATCTCCTGCATGAGCTGCGGGTCGGGAGGGACGGCCACGGGGGGTTGGAACGGATCAGGGCTCGGGAGGACGCCGTTCGGGGTGCCGAGAGCGACCGTGTCGATCGGGATTCTTTCCTGCGCCGCCTGGCGCGCGACCGTCGTGACGTCGATGCCGGCGTTGGCGGCGCCGTCGGAGAGGAGCACGATCGCGGACGGCGGGTGCTTCTTGTCGGCGCCGCGCAGTAGCTGGAGCGCGAGTTGGAGGGCATCGCCGGTCGCGGTCGAACCATTCGCGGTCTGCGCATTGATGACCGCGCGCGCGGCGGCATGGTTGGCCCCCGGAGCCTGGACGGCGTCGGGCGAGCTCGAGAAGGCGATCGCGCCGACGAGGACATTCCCGGGCAGCTGATCGATGAAGGTGTTGGCGGCCCGCTCGGCGGCGGCCAGTCGCGTCGGCTGAACGTCGGTGGCGGCCATCGACCCGGAATGGTCGGTGACGAGCATCACCGATGCCCGGTCGACCGGGGCGCTGTAGCTGACGTGGGGCCGAGCGAGCGCCAACGCGAGCGCCGCGATAGCCGCCAGCGCGCACGCGGCCGGAAGGTGACGCCGCCAGGAGACGCCCGCGGCGGCGGCCAGCCGGAGCGTCGAGACCGCCGGAAATCGGACCGCATAACGTCTGGCACGCCGGCGGGCGGCGATCGCCGCCATGACCGCGATCGGGATCAGCGCGAGCGCGGCCAACCACAGTGGCGAGGCGAAGCTCATCGCAGGTGTCGCCCGAGCGCCAGCAGCCAATCCTGGTCGGTCGCCAGCGTGACGTGGTCGATTCTGAGGCGACGGAGCTCGCGAGCGAGCGTGTCGCGGCGCTCGCGCTCGAGCTCGGCGAACCGCTCGCGAATGCGGCGGCTGGAGGTGTCGACCTGGATGCGGGCGCCGGTCTCGGGATCGACCAGCGCCAGGTGTCCGACCGCGGGGAGCTCCGCCTCGCGCGGATCGACGATCTCGACCGCGAGCACGGAATGTCTCACCCGCACCGAGGCCAGCGGACGCTCCCAGCCGTGCTGGTCGCGGAAGTCGCCGATCACGACCACGAGGCCGGGCTGGCGCGCCATCCGCCCGACGCGCTGGAGCGCATCGGCCAGGCCATCGGCGTGTTGCTGGCCGTCGGGCGCGACGCCCTCGGCGAGCACGCGCCGCAGCGCGACGATCCCGGGCTTGGAGCCGCGCGGCGGAAGCACTCGCGGCGTGGCGGCGCCAAACGCGACGAGGCCGATGCTGCCCGCGCGTCGGACGCCGAGGCGACCGAACACGAGCGCCACGCCCTCGGCCACATCGGCCTTCAGACGGCGCGCAGTGCCGAACGCCATCGATGGCGAGACGTCGAGCACGATCCAGGTGGTGAGCGCGCGCTCGGGCACGTGCGTGCGGACGTGGGCCTGTCCCGTGCGCGCGGTGGCCGCGGGGTCGATGTGGCGCACGTCGTCGCCGATCTCGTACGGACGGAGCTGAGCGAGCTCCATCCCGACGCCCACGCCGGCGGCACGGCGATCGCCCGGCAGCATCCGCGCCACCAGGCGCGTGATCGCGAGGTCGAGCGCCTCGATCAGCGGCTCGGCCAGCGGTCCGGGGCCCTGGCGGGCTGCCGGCGGCTCGAGCAGCGCCGTGGTCACCGGGCCCGCACCACCGTCGGCGCCTCACGGATCAGGTCCGCGGTGCCCGGCTCGGGAACGGCGGTCAGCACGCGTTCGAGCAACTGGTCGGCGGTCACGCCCTCGGCCAGCGCGTCGTATGACAGCACGATTCGATGGCGAAGCACATCCGCCGCGAGATCGCGGACGTCGTCGGGAACGACGTGGCCGCGGCCGCGCAACAGCGCGAGTACGCGCGCGGCCTGGACCAGGCCGATCGGCCCGCGGGGACTCGCGCCAAACTCGATCATCGGCGCGATCTCCTGGAGCCCGTACCCCGCCGGGTGACGGGTCGCGTCCGCGAGCGCCACCGCATAGCCGATCGTCTCGCGGTCGACGAGCACGGTTCCGGCCGCGGCGGCGTAATGGCGCAGGTCGGCGAGGGCCAGACGCTCCTGTACGTCGGCCGGCTCGTGCAGGCTGCGACCGACGACGGCCGCCTCCTCGCCGGTGCTCGGGTAGTCGACGAGGATCTTCATCAGGAAGCGATCGACCTGGGCTTCGGGCAGCGGGTAGGTGCCCTCGGACTCGATCGGGTTCTGGGTCGCCATCACGATGAACGGCAATGGAACCTCGTACGAGGTCCCGCCGATCGTCACCTGCTGCTCCTGCATGACCTCGAGCAGCGCGGACTGCACCTTGGCGGGGGCGCGGTTGATCTCATCGGCCAGCAGGAAGTTGCAGAACACCGGGCCGAGCTCGGTCTCGAACGCGGCCGTGTCGGGCCGGTAGACACGCGTGCCGACGAGGTCGGCGGGGACCAGGTCGGGGGTGAACTGGATCCGGCTGTAGGAACCGCCGAGCACGGCCGCGAGGGTCTTGACCGTGAGTGTCTTGGCCAGTCCGGGAACCCCTTCGAGCAGCACGTGGCCGCCGGCGAGCAGACTGACCAGCAGCCGCTCGAGCATCGCGTCCTGCCCGACGATGACGCGTTTGATCTCGTGAAGGGCCTCCCCCAATGCCGCGCGCGCTTCGCCGCGCAGCTCGTCCGCACTGTCGATGTCAGTCATCTGTTCTCCTTAGTCGTCGTCACGATCTAGACCAGTCGCCCGAACCACACGAGGGATGCGGCGGCGCCGAGCAGCAGCAGAGCGAGTCCGCCGCCGGCGAAAGTGGCGGTGATCTCGTGCTTTACCTTCTTGTGCCCGAGCTCGGCGCCAAGGCGCTCGTAAATGGTGTCGAGACCCTTGGCGTCGGTGGCGGTGAAGGCCTGTCCGTGCGAGACGCGGGCGATCTCCGCGAGCTGCGCGGGGTTCGGCGGCACGGGTACCGTCACCGTCTTGTTGCCACGCTTCTCCTTGACGGTTCCGTGCGGCGTCCCGAGCTCGACGGTGTAGATCGGGATGTGATTGGCCGCCGCCTGCTGCGCGGCCGTGATCGGATCCGAGCCCACGTCCGAGGCCCCGTCCGACAGCAGCAGGATCGCGCCGGGGGGCTTCTTGCCACCCTCCCGGGGGACGGTCGCGAGCGTGTGCAACGCGGTCCGGAGCGCATCGCCGATCGCGGTGCCGCCGGTCACGCGCAGCTGCGCGAGCGCGGATTTGACCAGCGCGTGATCGGTGGTGGGGGATTGCAGCAGCGCCACCGTCGTGTTGAACTCGAGCAGGCCGACGCGCACCGAGCCCGGGACCTTTGCCAGGAAGCGGTTGGCGGCTTTCTCGGCGGCCGCGAGGCGTGAAGGCGCCACATCGGTGGCGGCCATCGAGCCGCTGGTGTCGTTGGAGAGCATGATCGAGGCGGTGTCGACCGGCTCCGCGACCGTGCGCTGCGGGCGGGCGGCGGAGACGATCAGCACCGCGAGCGCCAGCGCGAACGCGAGCATCGGGACGTGCCGGCGCCAGCGCGGGCGGCGCGGTGCCACCGAGGCGCTCAGCGCCGGGGCCGCGAAGGCCGCCGCGGCCCGGCCGCGCCGGCGCTGCTGGCTGACGTACCAGGCGACGAGCAGGGGGATCGCGAGCAGCGCGACGAGAACTGCGGGGTGGAGAAAGCTCATGGATAACCAGCGGGCGGCGATGCCAGCGGGACCTTCGCCGTGTACGACGTGCCGCTGCCCTGGAACTGGAGTTGCACCTGGTCGCCGGAGTGCTTGCCGGCGATGGCCGCCCTCACGTCGCGCGGGGTGAGGATCTGGTGGCTGTCGATCCGCGTGATCAGGTCACCGGGCTCCATACCCGCAGCCTGGGCCGGGCTCCCGGGGAAGACGTCTACGACCATCACACCACCCTGCGGGGAGCTCGCGACGTCGATGCCGAGCCACGCCCCCGAGCCGGTCGCGACGGTCGGCGTCTGGCCGCCGGACCCGCCCACGACCGCGGATGTCACCGCGTAGGCCACACCCGCGAGCAGCAGGGTGGCGGCCACGGCCACGACCGCGATACGGCGCTGGCGCCGGGTGCCCAGAGGCAAGCGCCGGATACGCCGGAGCGCCGTCTGCATGTGCCCGACGAGGGCCCGTAGCCGCTCGCGGAGGGTCCGCCTCCGCGGGCGAGGTGCAACCTCAGGCGGTTCGGGGTCGGCGGGCACCGTGGCACGCGAACGGCTCGCGGCGAGCTCGTCCCCGCGCGCCGAGGATTCAAGCCGCCAATCGCCAGACCACAAATGCCATGGAGCGCTCATTCCCTTCGGGCAAGCTAGGCCGTCTTGGTGAGATCTTCTTAAGAACATAAGCGACCGGGCGAGCGGGCAGCGCCGGCCCCGGGGGCCGATAGGCTGTGCGTCCCGTGACGAGCGTTCCGGGAGAGCTGCAATACCTGGATCCTCGATCGACCGTGCTGCGCCGGTTCACGGCGCCTGGCGCAAGCATCACCACCGGCAGCTACGAGTCGCACACCGTCCCGATCCGCAACGGCCGGCCGATCCAGGACACGTTCCGGACCGACACCCAGGGGTTCGAGATCGCGCGGCACTCGAGCGCGGTCGCAGGCTTCACCGACACGGCCGAACTTCGAGGCGGTGTACCTCCCTGAGGTGATCGAGTTCATCAAGGGGCGCACCGGTGCCGACGAGGTGGTCACCCGCGGGGCGGTGCTGCGTCGGTCGGCGGCGCCCGCCGAGCACTCCTCGCAGCCGGAGGCGGCCCTGGTCCACATCGACTACGGCCCCGAAGGTGCCGAGATGACCGCCGCTCGCCTCTACGAGGAGCAGTTCCCCGACGGCCCGGGGTACCGCCGGGCCCTGGCGACGAGCTTCTGGCGCGTGTTCAGTCCGCCGCCCCAGGACTGGCCGCTGGCGCTGTGCGACTTCCGCAGCCTCGGCGAGGACGAGGGCCTGCCGAACCAGCTGTACTTTGTCGACAGGATTCCCGACGACCCGTTTGCCGAGGTCGACGAATCGAAGATGATCACCAGCGGGTCGGAGTTCGTCTACAGCCCGGACCGCGAGTGGTGGTACTTCCCGGACATGACCCGCGACGAGATCCTGTTCTTCGTCTTCCACGACTCCGACCACAGCCGCGCGTGGCGGGTCCTCCACTCGGCGTTCCGAGACCCGACGGTCCAGGAGGCGGTGCCGCGGCACAGCATCGAGGTCCGCAGCTTCGCGTTCTTCAGCTGACCGCGCGTTCGCCAGGTGGCGGGTCCGCCCTAGACGTGAGGGGATGACTAGAAAACCGGTGCTTCGGGTATTCGGTCCGGCGGGAGGCTCGCCTGATGCCTGGAATCGTTTGTCTGCGTCTGAATTTCAGGAGCGCGGTCGCGCTCGCCGTCGGTCTTGCGGGTTTCGGTTCCGCGCCGGCGTTGGCGGTCACGCCGTCGCCGCCTCCGGGCGCCCCGGCGGTCGAGTCGGCGCCCTCCAGTCTCGTCGGCCCTGATCCCGAGCTGCCAGCGGGCGTGATCTCCGCGAGCGCGGCGCCGGGGAGTCATTGGACGCCGGAACGGGCCGTGTACGGGACCGTGTCGACCGACGACATCGCGATCAAGGGCGCCGGCGGCACGACGATCAGGGTCAACGAGATCTATCGGACGACGGCGTCCGGCGCGCCGGCCAAGGGACCGTTCCCGGTGCTCCTCACGATGACGCACCGTGTACGTGAGTTCGACCACGGCGCAGACGGAGCTCGTGGCCGAGCTCGAGGACGTGACCCCGAGCGGCGCCTCGTACCCGCTGACCGAAGGCGCCCTCCTCGGGTCTCTGCGAGCCGTGGACGAGAAGCGGTCGTGGACCGTCGGCGGCGTGACCGTGCTGCCCTATCACCCGCACACGCGGGCCTCCGCGAAGCCAGTCACTCCGGGGACCGTGACCGAGTACCAGATCCAGATCTTCCCGACGCTGGCCACGATCGCCGCCGGAAACCAGCTGCGGCTCACCCTCGCAACGACCGACACCCCGCACCTGGTGCCGCTGCCCGGGCAGCTTCCCCAGCTGGCTGGCGGTGTCTACACGATCGCGCGCTCAGCGGCCGCTCCGTCGTCGCTCACGGTCGGGACGCTCAAGTAGCGTCGAGCGAGCCCGGATCGGCGGGTACGTCGACCGCGTACTGCTCGAGCAGGTCGAGCGGCACGAGATCGAGCGCGCGCTCGTGGGTCGCGGCGAGGACGACGAAGGCGGCGACGCCCTCCTCGTGCGCCCGCAGCCACGCTTGGGTCGTCACGCACCAGCGGTCGCCGGGCTGAAGGCCGGGAAAGTCGTGCTCGGGCGCCGGCGAGCTCAGGTCGTTCCCGATGCTCCGCTGATACTCGAGGAACTCCCCGCTGACGACGGCGCAGATCGTGTGACTCCCGAAGTCTCCGGGACCGGTGCGGCAGCCACCGTCGCGGTAGAAGCCGGTGAGCGGGTCGGTGCCGCAGGTCTCGAGCGGGCCGCCGAGCACATTGCGCTCCATTGGGAAAGTATCGTCGCTCGACGGCGTCGGGTTCTGCGTCGCGCAGGTGACACTCGAGCAAAGTTGCCAGCGAAGAAGATCAGCGGATCGTCGCCGGGCAGAACGCGAAGGCTCTCGACTCGCGCCACCACGATCCAGTGATCGCCGGCCGGGTACTCGGCGACGATCTTGCACTCGAGGCACGCGAGGGCATCGGCGAGCACCGGCGCGCCGGCGGCGCCGGGCCCCCAGTTCAGGCCGGCGAATCGGTTCGCCTTCGGGTCGGTCGCTCGCGCGGCGAAGGGCTCGTGGTCTGCGCTCAGCACGTTGACAGCGAATCGCCCGGCGCGTCGCATGCGCGCCCACGTGTGCGAGCTGCGCGACGGACAGATCGAGATCAGCGGCGGCTCGAGCGAGACCGAGCTGAACGAGTTGACGATCAGGCCAAGAGGCTCTCCTTCCGGGGCCGCCGTGACAAAGGCGACACCGGTCGCGAACCGCGACAGCGCCTCGCGAAATGAGCCCGCGGACTCAGGCGGCGCCGGGTTGGGTGAAGGGGCGCTCGACACCGGGGATCAGTGGAGGTCGGGGTCCTCGCCGAGGGCGACGCCGGCGAGGTAGTCATAGACACGGTTGGCGCCGAGCGGGTGCATGAACGAGCCGGCCTTGACGTCGCGGTACGTGCGGGCGAGCGAGTTGCCGTTGCGGTAGCCGGCTCCGCCCAGAGCGCGAGGGCTCGGTCGACGATGGACGACGCGGTCTGGTTGACGAACGCTTTGGCGGCCTGCGACTCGGCGAACAGCGCCCTGAGCTCGTCGGCACTGCCGTCCGATGCCGGGTTGGCGGCTCGGTGGCCGTCGATCAGATCGGCGGCGCGCGGGAGCACGGCGCGGGCCGCCGCGAGCTCGACGGCGTTGTCGGCCACCTGCATGCGCGGGCGGGCGTCGCCGTTGATTCTCCGTGCGAGGCCCTCGCGGGCGATCGCGTCGGCCGATTCGGCGATACCGAGCGACGCCGCCGCGTGGAACAAGCCCGAGTGGAGGTTGCGCTCCATGTATGGGAGCGGATCGCCCGCGCGGAAGCCGCCGCGTACGCCGGACTCGGGCAGCTCGACGCCCTCGAACGAGACCGAGTTGCTGCCGGATGCGCGCATTCCGAGCGCGTCCCAGTCGTCGTGGACGACGACTCCCGGAGCGTCGGTGGGCACCATCGCGTACGCGTAGCGATCGATGCCGTCGCGGTCGGCGTAGGTCACGGTGGCGTATAGATCGGTGGCGGCGGGGGACATCGTGCAGAACATCTTCTGGCCGTCGATCCGCCAGCCGGACCCGATGCGGGTGGCGACCGTTCCAGGCCGCGTCAGGTCCTGTCCGCGCTCGCTGATGGCGGCCGCCAGCACAACACCGTCGCGAACGATCTGCTCGAGCGAGGCGCCGAACGCGCGAGCCCGGCGTTCCGCCCCGGACGCGAGCGCGACCTGGTGGCGGCGCACCATGTTGAGCACCGCGACCAGGTGCATGTTCACCCCGATCGCGACCGAAGCGTCGCCTCGAGCGAGGCGGCTCGATGCGACGACCAGATCGTGCGCGCTCGACACGCCGAGGCCACCGAGCTCGATCGGAATTGGCGCGGCGAAGTAGCCGGCGGCCCTGAGCGCATCGATCGCCTCGAACGGGTAGGTGCCGTCGCGGTCGTGCTTGGCCGCGCGGCCGGCAAATTGGCCGGACAGCTCCTCGGCGATCGCCACGAGACGGGCGCCGGCGTCGGTGTGGGCTTTCAGTTCAATCGGCATGGGGATCTCCAATCCGCTCACACCGCCGGTGACCGTCGCCGGAGCGCCGGCCACCGGGCGGCGTAAACGAGTCTCAGTCGGTGCTGATCTGGACGGCGACTGACACCCCGTTGGTGACCATGTCGTAGACGGCCGAACGCTGCTGGGCCCTCCGGACGACCTCGCGGAGCTTCTCCTCGGGGGCGTGTCCGGTGACTCGGAACGACACGCCGATTCGCTCGAACCCGTTGCGGGGCTCGTCGTCGACGCCGAGCGCTCCGCGCACGTCCATGTCACCGGTGAGGGTCGACTCGACCGAGGTGAGCGCGACCTTGCGCGCTGCGGCGACGTACACGATCGACGTCGTCAGGCAGGCGGCGAGCGCGTGCAGGAGGTACTCGGCCGGGTTGGCGCCCGTGTCGCTGCCGAGCAGGATCGCGGGCTCGCCCGCGTCGATCACGAATTCCTGGGTGCGGGTCGTGTCCTCACCGCCGGCGGCGTAGAAGCCCTTGATCGTCGACCGGTTGTGGGCGCCGTCGATCCAGCGGTTGGTGGTGCGGAACTGGAACCGGGCGAGCTCCGGCTGCTCCTTGATCAGGTCGAGCGTGGCGAACAGCTTCTCTGTGTCCACGCCGTTGCGGATGGTGTCCGTCACGAGTGTCATTGCGATACCTCCTGGGTCTGAGTATTGGTATGGATGGTGGAAACCGGTTTGCGCGCGAGCAGCGAAATGCTGCGAGCCCCGTACCTGGCACTCGTGCGCTGCGCTCGCTCGCTTTTGAAGCCGTAGGCCGGGTTCTCGTCTAAGGCCTCCAGGTCGAGCCCCGCGGCCCCGATCTCGCGGACGTGCACGTCGCGCTGGCTGGCCCCCGCGATGCACGCCGCCCACAGATCGGCCTGCTCCACCGTCCGCGCCATGATCGGCCGGTCGGTCACGACGTCGGACAACGCAAGGCGCCCGCCCGGTCGAAGGACCCGCGCCGCCTCCGCGAACACCCCGGGCTTGTCGGGCGAGAGGTTGATCACCCCGTTCGAGATCACGGCGTCGAACCGCCCATCCTCGAACGGAAGCTCCTCGATCCGGGCACGCAGGAACGTCACCCGGCGGTCTCGGCCGAGCCGCTGCGCCTTCGCGAGCTGCTCGGGCGTGATGTCGATGCCGGTGACCGACCCCAGTGGGCCGACCTGCACGGCGGCCGCGAACGCATCCATCCCCGAGCCGCTGCCGAGGTCGAGCACGCGCTCTCCGGGAAGCAGCCGAGCTAGTTCGAGGTGATAGCCGACGCCCGCGAACGACGTGACGGCTCCATCGGGCAACCCGTCGAGGAGGTCAGCGGGATAGCCGAGGGCCTCCGCCAGCCGGCGGCCGGTGGGGAAGTGCAGGTCGCGGGCTGTCTCGTTCGCGACGTCGCGGTAC
>Ga0116224_10002791_pt1 | contig 10006 bp, 9 predicted proteins | sample Sb_taG_9_FD_89699 | JGI IMG/M metagenome (GOLD analysis project Ga0116224, IMG submission 89699) | Peat soil microbial communities from Weissenstadt, Germany - Sb_50d_b_LC metaG | ecosystem: Environmental > Terrestrial > Soil > Wetlands > Peat | place: Germany: Weissenstadt | collected 2010-09-21
GCCTGGCAGGTGTTGGCGGGATCGTCGAAGGCTTCGCCGCTGCGATCGCCCTCGGAAGCGCGGAAGTAGAAGCCATGCTTGATGCGGCCGGGCAGGCCGGTGAAGCGGGCCTTGCCGTCGGCATTGGTGCCGAGCTCCAGGTCGAGCTTTCGGATATTCATGAATCCGTAGGCGATGTGTACTGTAACGTTGGCGGCGTACACTGGTGCGCCAGAGGCGTCTGTGACCGTGACATCGGCGGAACAGGAGCCGATGCCGCCGTCGATGACTGGAACGGCGACCGGAAAGGCCTTCGCATTGGGAACCGGGGTGCTCGTCTGCGACAGAAGAAGCAAGGAAGCGCCGAGCAGAATGGACGTCACCAGGGCACAGTTTCTAAGTTGTTTCTTAGGCATACTTTCATAGACTACCGCAATCGCAAGACAGACGGCTGCGCAGGCGGAAGACCCTGATCCCGTTGGCTTTACAGATTCCTGTTACCAACGTTCATTGCCCCTGCATGAAGGGGATGAATATAATTTTTGGAAACTGCCACAGCGTCCCACGGGGAACAAAAGGTATTTTTCTGCATGCCTGAGGCCGGCACTCAATTGACGCGCCAGAGCCAGGAACAGCGGATCTTTCACGACGTGGCCAAGGCGCTGACGTCGTCGTTGGATCTTGACTCCATCCTGCAGACCATCATGGAAAAGATGGCGGAATACTTCCGCCCGGATACCTGGTCTCTGCTGATGGTGGACGAGGAAAACGACGAACTGTATTTCGCCATCGCGGTGGGAGAAGCGGCCGAAGCGCTGAAGAACGTGCGGCTGAAGATGGGCGAGGGGATTGCCGGCTGGACGGCGAAGCATGGCGAACAACTCATCGTTCCGGATGTGGAGGCTGATCCGCGCTTTGCCAAACGGATTGACGAGTCGACCAAGTGGGAGACCAAGTCAGTGATCTGCATGCCGCTGCGCTCAAAGCTGCGGGTGCTGGGCGTGATTCAGCTGGTCAACGTGGAGATGTCGCAGTTCAACAATGGCGAACTGTTCTTTCTGCAGTCGCTGTGCGATTACGCGGCGATTGCCATCGAGAACGCGCGCTGGGTCGAGAAGATCCAGGAACTGACCATCACCGACGACTGCACTGGGCTGTACAACGCGCGGCATCTTTATAAGACGCTGGAGACTGAAGTCTACCGCTCGTCGCGCTTCGGATATGAATTCAGCGTGCTCTTTATTGACCTCGATCACTTCAAAACGGTCAACGACACGCATGGACACTTGATTGGTAGCAAGCTGTTGGCGGAGATCGGATACCTGATCAAAGCGCAGCTGCGACTGATCGACTTTGCGTTTCGCTACGGGGGCGACGAATTTGTGATTCTGCTGCCGCAGACGGGCAAGGATCAGGCGCTGGTGGTGGCGAAGCGGTTACTCGATGCGATGCGGGCTACGCGCTTTTGCCGGGATGAAGGATTGAATCTCAATGTGAGGGCGTCGATCGGGTTGGCGACTTATCCGAATGATGCGCGCACGGCGCACGACGTGATCCGGCAGGCCGACGGGATGATGTACATGGTGAAGAATTCTACCCGGGACAATATCGGGATCGCGCAAAGAGGATTGCTGAAATAATTGTGTCATTGAGGCATTGAGTCATTTAGTGATTGGGTGATCGAGTGATTGAGAGGTTGGGTCATTGAGCGATTGGGCGGTTGCCTGACGCCAAGCAATGACTCAATGATTCAATGACTCAATGACGCAATCCTCCAGTCACTGCTGCTTTGGTTTGTCGGCCGGCTTCGTTTCTGGCTTCCAGGGGTGGGCGTTTTCGGGGGCTTTGGGGTTGACGCCGAAATCCCAGACGTAGAAGTTCATTCCTTCTTTTCCCATCATCTCGACCAGGGCATATTCTCCCGGCGTCAGGCTCTCGGTGGGTGTGAGCTTGAGCCAGCCCCCCTTGACGCCGGTGATGGTGGTTTTCACGAAGTGCTGCTCCTGGCTGAGTTTGCCGGTGACCGCGCGCTTCACGTCTCCAACGATGCGCTTGTTGCCTTTCACCTCGGCGCGGACGATGCGAAAGCGGTCGTAAGGCACGACAGCCTGTTCGGGTTGTTCTGGCTGCTGCGGGCCATTGCGGCCGGAGTCTTTCGGGCTGACCGGCTGATCGGGCTGGTCGGGGATAGGTTCCACGTTGATGTAGAGCGACGGCACATCCACGTGGGATTGCACGGCGGCGTGGGCGCCTTCCAGTTCAATGGTCGCTTTGGCTCCGGCAATCGGGTTGATGGCGGCCCGGAGCACGTTGGTCTTTCTGTTCTGGTTAATGTCGCCCTCGTTCTGCTGCACTTCGACGAGCTGCGGCGAACCCTGGACAGTCTCCAGCAGAAACACGCCGGAATCCTGGGGCAGGCGCAGTCCGGGGGCGACTTCGGGCTGCTGGACGTCTTCGCGCTCTTTCTCTTGTTCGAATTCCTTATCGAGCTGCACGGCCTCGGGAGCGGCGGCTGCGGCGGCGCGATCTTTTTCGAACTGCTCGGTAGCCGGCCAGTTGACCATAGCGAGAGGAAGTTCCTCCCACTCATCGCGCTCGGAACTGAAGTAGCGGATCCGGTCGCCTTTGATTTCATATTTGGTGACCAGCTGGTACGAGCCGTCGTTGAGGATGATGCGGCGGGCGGTTTCCTGGGCGAGGGCCGGAAACGCCGCCAGCAAGGCCGCGACCAGCAGCCATCGGGCACGGCTAACGCGAGAATCCAACGACATACGTACTCTTCATTATCGTCCTCGGCAAGACGGGAGTCGAATCAGGTCCGCAAGCGGTGGCGTCCTAATTTCACCACGAAGGACACAAAGTGCACGAAGGAGGTCAGAGAAACTCGCCCTTCCGTGAGATCTCGTGTTGTTCATGGCGGCGGCGCTAGGGCGGGTTGCGCGACACGATGGGGGACACATCCAGGACCCCGGGGGTGAGGAGCCTCGTGCTCTTGTAGTATGCTGTTTCCGCGAAGGCACGGCCCTAAGATGAAACGTTCCCTCATTCTGTTGCTGTTGTCCGCTCTGGTCGCAGGGAGCTGGAGCGGCGCATTTGGCCAGGGATCATCCTCACCGGCTGCGACGGCGGCTCCGGGGAATTCGCAGTATTCGACCATGGGCCAGGCTGCTGGCGGGCAGACCGGACAGCCGGTTTCGTATGCGTCGGTCACGCAGCTGAACGGCATGCTGGCGCAGCTGGAGGCGACCTCGAAGAACACGCTGGTTGATCTGGGTAATCTGCGCATTGAGCGCTGGAAGGCGGACGGTTCCTACAAAAAGCAGGCGCTGGGCAATGTGGAGTCGATTCAGCGCAACCTGCAGGGGGCGCTGCCCACGATTGTCTCCCAGTTGCGCGCGGCACCCGAGGATTTGTCGGCCACCTTCAAGCTTTACCGCAATCTGGACGCGCTCTACGACGTGCTGGGCAGCGTGGTTGAAGGGGCGGGCGCGTTTGGGTCAAAGGACGATCTGCAGTCGCTCTCGAACGATCTGAACGCATTTGAGGGTACGCGGAAGCAGATGGCAGAGCGGATCGAGACGCTTTCGTCAGCAAAAGAGGCAGAGATTGTGCGCCTGCGGACCGATCTGAAGACAGCGCAGGCGGCGGTTCCGGTGACGCCTCCGAAGAAAGTCATCGTGGACGACACGGAACCGCCGAAGAAGCCGCCGGTGAAGAAGAAGCCAGCGGCCAAGCCCACGACCCCAGCCACCAAGCCTCCGGCCGGTCAGACGCAGACTCCGCCACCGGCGCAGCAGCCGCCACCTAAGCCGCAGTAGGGGATGTCGAATTGTTGGATTTGTGATTGTCGATTGGCGAATAGAGGCCCAATTGGCAGCAAGGTTTTCATTCAACAATCAAAAATCAACAATCACCAATTCAGCCCCGTGGCACGGGCTGCTGCGGAATCTGGTAACCTTCCCAGCGCATCTAGATTGCAATCCTGACCAGCAATGCATGCGCACGGCAGCGTCGTCGCGGTGGTATTTGGCATCGCTATTCTCTGGAGTGTGCTGCTGGACGCCTTTGAGACCGTGGTTCTGCCGCGGCGGGTTACACGTCACTTCCGGCTGACCGCCTGGTTCTACCGGCGCACGTGGATTCCGTGGCGGCGAGTCGCAAGCTACATCAAAACCTTCGGACGGCAGCAGAATTTTCTGGGATATTTTGGGCCGCTTTCGTTGATTTTGCTGTTGGGATTCTGGGCTGCGGGGCTGATCTTCGGATTCGCCTTGATTCAGTATGGCATCGGCGGACACGAGCAGCTGAACAATGAGCCGCTGACGTTTGGCAGGATCGTTTACCACAGCGGTGAGACGTTTTTCACCCTGGGCTACGGCGACATTGTGCCGACATCGGGGCCGGCGCGCGCACTGTCCGTGCTGGAAGCGGGCATGGGGTTCGCGTTTCTGGGTGTGGTGATCGGGTACATTCCTGTGGTCTACTCCTCTTTTTCGCGGCGCGAGATTCAGATTTCGATGCTGGATGCGCGTGCGGGATCGCCGCCGTCGGCGGTGGAGTTGCTGGTGCGGTTGGCCGGAAGGTCGGAGGATCCGGGCGTCGACCAGAATGTTCTGGATGAAGTGCTCCGGGAGTGGGAAACGTGGTCGGCACAGCTGCTGGAGGAGCAGATTTCCTATCCGGTGCTCACGTTTTTCCGCTCGCAGCACAGCAACCAGTCGTGGCTGGCGGCGCTGACTACCATGCTGGATGTGACGTCGCTGATTCTTGCCGGCATTGAGGGCGTGTCTCCGGGACAGGCAAAGCTGACGTTTGCCATGGCCAGGCACGCCGCCGTGGATCTGGCGCAGGTGGTGAATGCCCGCTACGATGCGGCGGCAGCCGATCGCCTGCCCGAAGCGGAATTTAACCGGTTGCGGGAAGCGCTGGGTGCGGCGGGCCTGCGTCTGCGGGATGTGGACCAGGCGCGGGAGAAACTGGCGAAGCTGCGGCCGATGTACGAACCGTATGTGCACTCGACGGGGCGCAACCTGATGATGGCATTGCCTCCGTGGATCCATCCGGAGAAGAAGCGGGACAACTGGCAGGCGGGGCCGTGGGATCGGGCCATTCAGGCGCGCGGGCTGGGGACGCTGGGGAGAGCGCCGGGCGCGGAGGATCATTTTTGAGCTGGTGCGATGGGGCTGCGCCAGGAGCATGGCCCGCGACATCTCTGCGAAAATTTGCGTGCTAACATTGGCGTTTCCGGCTCATCATGCGCCGCATTCACCTGACATTCGGGATTCTCGTGTTGCTGGTGTTCGCCGGCACGGGGATGGTGATGCGTACGCACACTCCGCCGATGCGCCAGTTGAGCGATGGTGCGCGGCTCATGTACCGGTCGCGGCACATCTATATTCTGGGCAGCGGAATCGCGAATGTGCTGCTGGGGCTTTATCTGGTGCCCAGGCGGTCGTCCGTGCGGCGCGGATTGCAGTGTGCAGGATCCGTTTTGTTCCTGGCAGCGCCTGTGTTGCTGGTGTCCGCGTTCTTTGCCGAGACCGGGCGCGGGCTGGCGTCGCCGATGTGGCGCAGCAGTTTGGGCCTGTACGCGCTGCTGGGTGGCACGATTCTGCATTTTGTCGCGGCTGAGCGGACCAGTGCGATCGAGTGAGCCGAAGATTCACGAGACGCTGCTCTTCTGAGGTTCGGTCGTCTTGCATGAAACATACCGGTGAGAACGTTGTGCGCATCGAAGCAGAGGCGCTACGCTCGCTTGCGGACCGCATTGCGGGCCCCATGGCGGCGGCGTTTCAGCGCGCCGTGGACCTGATGTTTTCCTGCGCGGGGCGCGTGGTCGTCACCGGGATGGGCAAGAGCGGGCTGATTGCGCGCAAGATTGCCGCGACGCTGAGTTCGACCGGGACACCGGCCTTGTACCTGCATCCGGTGGAGGCGCTGCACGGCGATCTTGGAATGGTGGTGCGTGGAGATGTGGTGCTGGGGCTTTCGGCGAGCGGAGAGACGGAGGAGATTCTGGAGTTGCTGGCGACGATCAAGCGGCTGCAGGTGCCGTTGATCACGATGACCGGGGATGGGATGGGTCGGGATACCTACCCTTCGAAAACCGCGAAGGGCGGGGCCGCCTCGGAGATTGCCGGCGATGGGATATCCAGAAAATCAAAGGCAAAGTCAAAGGCAGCGGACAATAGTGTCCGCTCCACATGGTCGACTTTGGCGGCGGCGGCGGATGTGGCGCTGGATTGCTCCATCGCGCAGGAGGCTTGTTCGCTGGGGCTGGCGCCGACGGCCTCGACCACGACCATGCTCGCTTTAGGAGATGCATTGGCCGTCACCTTGAGCGAACGGCGCGGGTTCAAGGAGGAAGACTTTGCGAATTTGCATCCTGGGGGAAAGCTGGGTAAACGGTTGGCGCGCGTTGAGTCGTTGATGCATACGGGGGATGCCTTGCCACGCGTAGGTCCGAAGACGAAGATGCCCGATGTGATTTACGAGATGTCACGGAAGAAACTGGGCGTGACGGCGGTGGTGGAGGGCAAGAAACTGGTCGGGATTATCAGCGACGGCGATTTGCGGCGACTGCTGGAAAAGCGCGGGAAAGACGCGATGGACCTGACAGCAGGCGAGGCCATGACGCGCAAGCCGAAGACGATTGGGGCCGGCGAGTTTGCGGCCACGGCGCTGGCGCTGATGGAAGAGAAGAAGATTACGTCGCTGATGGTTGTTGACGGCGGCAAGCTGGAAGGGATCGTGCATTTGCACGATCTATGGACCACGGAACTGGTGTAAGAATTGAGTCATTGAATCATTTAGTCATTGAGTCATTGCATTCATCCTTGCGGATACCTGAGTGGCGAGAGCCCGATAAACTATTCATCAGAGAAGCGCACGAATTGCTGGCGACAGGTGCCGCGGCATTGCGACTGCAAAGCACAACAAAGGAGCTTGAGCCTTCATTGAGTCAATGACTCAATGGCTCAATGATTCAATCCCATGTATCACTACGATCCCAATACGGCGCTGGAGGAACTGACCGAGGACGCGACTTTGCCCAACCCGGTGCATGTGCGCGACATGATTCTGCGCAAGCATCCGTCGACCGACAAGGCGCTGGAGCTGAACCGGAAGTTCGTGGAATACCAGAAGCTGTTCGGCGAGGCGCAGAAGCTGGGGAAAGAGATTTTGAAAGAACTGGTGGCGTAGCGCCAAGTCGCGAGTACCGCGTTCCAGGCGGAGCCGGGTCCGTTGCCGCGTGTGCTCATCGTCCGGCCAGAAAGTCGATTAGTTCCTCGCGAGTGAATCCTGCTTCTCGTAATAAAGACATCAGCGTTCCCCTTGGCAGGTCACGATTGCGAGGAATCCGTTCTGCTCGAGAAAGCGGATGACTTGGCGCGGTTTGACAGCAGGTAATTTTGCCATAGATGCGCGCGCATCGTAGGACCACCGGAGCTATGTGTCAAGAGGCTAGCGCGAATATTCCAAGTCCAGAGAGGCAACCAGCGTGTCATCGTCGGGAGGAACGGGGTCTTTGTGTTTGCGGAGGCTAGCGATGTAGCCGGAGATGGCGTCCTTGGCCATGTCGCGTGCCTCTTGCAGATTGCGGCCATAGGTCACGCAGCCCGGGAGCGCAGGTACAAGTGCAGTGTAGCCGCCTTCGGGTTCGGGGCGGAGCATGAGGTTGTAGCGATAGTGCGCCTTAGCCATGACTGAAAGCGATTCTAGTCGCCTGCTGGCCAGCTCGTCAAAAGATCGCACGGCTGGACAGCTGAGGGCGGCTACCCCTACACAAGCCCTTCCGTTCAATCGTTTACAATCATAAATTCTTTATTCCATCGAGAAACTCAACTATGCATCGTTGGTCAGAACTCTTTATTCCCACGCTGCGCGAGGCGCCGGCGGACGCCGAAGTGGCTTCGCACAAGTTCCTGGTGCGGGCGGGGTATATCCGGCAGCTTGCGGCCGGGATCTACTCCTATCTCTTCTTAGGGAACCGGTCGTTCAACAAGATCATCGCTATCGTGCGCGAGGAGATGGACCGGATCGGGCAGGAATTCTATCTGCCGGCGCTGCATCCGCGCGAGCTTTGGGAGGCGAGCGGACGCTATGCGGTAATGGGCGACAACCTGTTTCGTCTGAAAGACCGCAAGGGCACCGACATGTGCCTGGGCATGACGGAAGAAGAGGTCATGACCTCGATTGCGCTGAAGGAGTTGCGCAGCTACAAGCAGCTGCCGCAGACCTGGTATCAGATTGCGCCCAAGTTTCGCGACGAGCCGCGGCCCCGGTCCGGGCTGCTGCGGGTGCGGCAGTTCATCATGAAGGATTCGTACTCGTTCGATCTCGATGCCGCCGGGCTGGATGTTTCGTACAAGAAGCACTACGAGACTTACCGCCGCATCTTTGACCGCTGCGGGCTGAAGTACATGGTGGTCGAGGCTGACTCGGGAGCGATGGGCGGAAAGGATTCGCAGGAGTTCATTGTACGGACCCCGGCGGGCGAAGACCGGATTGTAAGCTGTGATGGGTGCAGCTATGCGGCGAATCTGGAGAGGGCGACTTCAAAGCTGGAAGCCGTCGAGGATTTGAAGCCGGAGGGCGATGGCAAGCCGCTGCTGGTGCACACTCCGGGGCAGAAGACGATTGAGGACGTGGCGAAGTTCTTGGGCGTGTCGCCGAAGAATAAGATCAAGACCCTGGCCATGATGGCCGACGAGATCGATGGCGCGGGCAAGAAAAAGTCCCGGGCGATCGTTGTGCTCATGCGCGGCGACCATCAGCTGAATGAAGCCAAGCTGAACGGCGCGGTGGCTGCGGCGACGCGGGCCATGGAAGAGAGCGAGATTGAAGGATTGTTCAATTCTCCGGCGGGGTATCTGGGGCCGATGGGGATTGAGTGGGCCCGGGATGTCAAGAATCACGACGGCAAGCCGGTCCTGCTGGTCGACAAGGCGCTCGAGGGGCGCGCGAATCTGATCGCGGGCGCCAACAAGAAGGACTATCACCTGAAGAATCTCACGCCGGGGAAGGACTTTCATCCAACGGCATATGCCGATCTGCGCGTGGCTACAGCGGGCGAGACCTGCTCGAACTGCGACCAGCCGTTGCGCATCGATACGGCGGTCGAGATCGGACACATCTTCAAGCTGGGGTACAAGTATTCCGAGTCGATGGGAACGCGGGTGCTCGACAGGAACGGCAAGGAAGTCATGCCGATCATGGGCTGCTACGGGATCGGGATCGAGCGCATCCTGACGGCGGCGATCGAGCAGGGCAACGACGAGAACGGATTCTGGCTGCCAGCGGCGATTGCGCCGTTTGAGATCGTGGTGTCGGCGACCAATATGAAGGATCAGGCGGTAAAGGCCGCCGCCGAGGACATTGCCCAGCGCCTGGCAAAGGCTGGGTTTGACGTGGTCTTCGACGACCGAGACGAGCGGCCGGGGGTGAAGTTCAAGGATGCCGATCTGGTTGGCATCCCGTTTCGCGTGACGGTTGGGAAGAAGGTTACCGAAGGTACTGTCGAGGTTGTTATTCGTTCGACCGGGGAAGTGCGCGATGTTACGATTTCTGCGATCGTGGAGCATTTTCAGCAGTTGCTCCGCCGCGCGGAATAGAGATCCACTTCTCGCAGACTCGCGAGAAATGGGGCACCCCGTCCGCGGACGGAGCGGATGGGGACCATGGGAACTGTCAAAGCCATCGTTGGGATTCTGGCCATCGTTGCGGTCATCTATGGCGGATTTCAGATTATTCCGCCGGAGCTCGCGAACTACGCTTTTAACGACGACTTGCACAACATCGCGATGGTGGGCGGCGCCAATCCGCGCCAGACCGACCTGGACCTGGCCGAAGCCGTCATAAAGCGGGCGAAGGAGCACGACATTACGCTCACGGCGGAGCAGGTCACAGTGCAGCGCATTGGCACCCCGGGAGCGCCGGCAGTTTACGTGGCGGCCGATTACAGCGTGCCGGTAAGCCTTCCGGGATATTCGTTCACCCTGCATTTCACTCCCAACAGCGGCAACAA
>Ga0116224_10002793_pt1 | contig 10004 bp, 12 predicted proteins | sample Sb_taG_9_FD_89699 | JGI IMG/M metagenome (GOLD analysis project Ga0116224, IMG submission 89699) | Peat soil microbial communities from Weissenstadt, Germany - Sb_50d_b_LC metaG | ecosystem: Environmental > Terrestrial > Soil > Wetlands > Peat | place: Germany: Weissenstadt | collected 2010-09-21
AGAATGCCGATTGGCTGGATGTGGTCGCTGTAGCAACCTAAGAATTGAGAGCTACGAATCAGCGTCCGCGGCCCCGTCTACACACTCAGGAGAATAAAGAATGACAGGTGCAGACGTTCGTGTCTGAGCAAGATAGCTCACATGCGAAGTTAAGGTTGTTTCACAAATCCTGCGCTCGCTGCCGGCGCTCGCAACTTCCATTGGCATCCAGCCAAGCTAGTAGAGACTGCACGCTAGCCCGAGCCAGAGCAATCGCGCAGTCTGCGGCTCCGTAGTAAATGTTGAGGGTGTCGCCATCGGCGTCCATCGTATATCCGCAGGGGAACACAACGTCGTCAACATCGCCGTGCACTTCGTACTCCGCTTCCGGCCCAAAGATCCAGGAGTCACCGCGCAGCAGGCATTTTTCCGGATTTTCCAGCTCGAAAAGAGCCAAGCCCAATCGATACAGACAGCCCGAAGGCGTGTGCCGTACTCCGTGATAGAGCACGAGCCATCCCCTTGAAGTCTCGATGGGAGGTGGCGACATCCCGATTTTGTTTGCGTCCCACCATGCTCCGCGGCGAGCCTCCAACATAAGTCGGTGCCTGCCCCAATAGCGCAGGTCGGGAGAGTAGGAAATCCAGATGTGCGACCCAAGGGCCGTCATGGGCCGATGAATCAGCGCCCAGTATCCATCGATTCTGCGCGGGAAAAGCGCTGAGTCTTTATCATCTGGTGACATGATTACGCCGTAACGTTCGAAGCTGCGAAAGTCTTTGGTCAGGGCGAGAGACACTCCGGGACCGCCGCGCGAATAGGAGGTGTAGGTGACCACGTATTGCTGCAGTTCGGGGACGAATGTGATGCGAGGATCTTCAATACCCCAGATCTCTTCCGGATAGTTCTTCGGGTCGGACAGCAATGTGGGGTGGGTATCGATCTGCCATGCATCGACGCCGTTGCGTGATCGCGCGGCGCAAAGATGCGATAGGCCGCGGCGATCTTCCACGCGGCAAAGCAGCAGGGTCGTGCCGTCCGCCAGTAGCGTTGCGCCCGCATTGAATACGCTATTGATTGGGTATGGCCAGTCCTTACTAGTCAGGATTGGGTTCGAGGGATGGCGAAGAAGCAGTGGCTCGAAGCGAGTGCTCAACAGGCTCACGGGCTTTTCTGCGGGTGCGGTCATGAAAGGATTTCCTTTTGTTCGGGCGCTTGCAAAGATCGCATTTCGAGGAGTGCCATCAAGAAGGATAGCGTTGATTCTGCTCCCTGATTCTCATTGGCGCGGTCGGGATGCAGGCCGTCCCGGCAACCGCCGGTGACGGAATCATAAAGAGGTAGTTGAAGATCGTTGTCGCCGAGGAACCAGTTGAAGGCCGACCACGCTTCGTTGCGCCAGCGGCTGTCGCCAGTTGCGCGGTACGCTTGCAGACACGCAGAAACCGCGCCAGCGGCTTCGAGCGGTTGTTGATCAAAACGGGCCTTCTCACCATTCTGGTGATAGAAGCCTTGCGAACCGATCGGCACAAAATGGCGATTGATGTCGCAGTGTTGCGTTTGTGACAGCCAATCCAGTGATTCCAGACCGGCGGAGATCATGCGATCGTCTGTGCAAGCTGAACCCACCAGTAACAGAGCTTGGGGTAATCTCGCGTTTCCGTAGGCCAAAACGTTCTCGAACCATTTCCAGTCCGGCCGCCGGATTGATTCATACATTTCGAGGAGTCGCCGGCTCAGGGCGGATCGCACTTTCTTCGCATCGCGATCCCCGGGATACGCGGTGAGGTATTCCTGAATTCCGAGCAGAGTGTAGGCCCACGCTCGCGGACTGTTGAATTCCAGCACCGCGGGCAGAGAAAACTCGAACAAGCGACCTGCGGCGCCCCTGCATCCGTGGTCTTCGGATCGCCCGAGAACCGTCCCGAGGGCCCACAACGCCCGCCCATGGCAGTCTTCGGAGCCTACCGGTTCGTTCCACCGGCGATCGTAGCGGAGAAAGTTCTTGAATCTGCCTTTCGCGGGGTTAAAGGCATACTCCAGGAATGACAGGTACAGACCAGGTGAATTCGGGGAAGGCAAATGTGTTTTTCCACGCCGGTGGTTATCCGAGTGATCCAGATCCAACTGCTGCAGCATCACGGCAAGTATGAGGGCGCGAGCATTGTCGTCCGTGGTATAGCCCTCTCCGCGGTTTGGGATCGTGAAGATCGCGTGCTGCAGTATTCCCGTGTCGTCGGTCATCTGATTCAAGTGACACAGGTTCAACTCCGGCAATTGATCCGGCGATTTGTGCGTCACCCGGGCCGAGAACTGCACTTTTGGACTCTCCATGCGGTCGCTGCGCACTCGCGCGAAGCTTTCCATGTAACCCTGCGCGACTCTTTTCCAGACCATGTCTCGCGCAAACAGATAGGCGCGCTTCCGCATCGCGTGACGTTTCGCGGGAGTGTCCAGGAGTTCGATTGTCTTTTGCGCAATCGCGTCGGGATTTTGGAAAGGGACCAGCGCGCCTCGGCGGTCGTCTAACAATTCAATGGCGTGCCAATACGGAGTAGAGATGATCGCTTTGCCCGCTCCCAGTGCATAGGCGAGCGTTCCGGAAACCACTTGCGCTTCATGCTGGTAAGGAGTGATGTAAATGTCTGCGGCGCCAATGAACTCGACCATCTCTTCCGGGCTGACGAAACGGTTGTGGAACATCACCTGCGATTCCACCCCCATTTCCCTGGCCAAGGCTTGCAGGCTGGCTCGATACTTGTCACCCTCGCGGCGAAGGATATGAGGATGGGTCGCGCCTGCCACGATGTAAGCGACATTCTTGTGCTTGGAAAGAATCTGCGGCAGCGCTCGAATTACGTTTTCGATTCCCTTGTTTGGCGAAAGCAGCCCGAAGGTGAGCAAAACCGCTTTTCCTTCCACGCCAAAGCGATCCTTGTAGAAATTCGGATCCAGGAATGGCAGGTCGGGAACTCCATGCGGCACCATGTCGATCTTGCTGCCCGGCACCTTGAAGATTTCCTGCAAGAACTGGGACGATAGCTGGCTCATCACGATTAGGCGATCCGAGAGTTCTGCGATCTCTTCCATCACCCTCAGTTGATTAGGGTCTGGCTCGCGCAGAACCGTGTGCAGCGTGGTCACTAAAGGCATTTTCAGGTGGCGTAGCAGATGCAGAATATGGCTTCCGGCCGCGCCGCCGAAGATTCCATACTCGTGTTGGAGGCACACCATGTCGATGTTGTTGAAGTTCAGGAATTCCGCCGCTTCCTGATACGAGGTCAGGTCGTCCTGAGCGAGCGACCATCGCACCCGTGAGGGATAGTCGTAACCTTCTTCGGTGTCGTTCACCGGGAGGGCCAACAGTCGAGCTGTTCCGTATTCCGCAGATATCGCGCTGCACAAGTCGGTCGTGAACGTAGCGATTCCACATTGCCGCGGAAGATAATTCCCGATTACCGCGATACGACTGGGCAGCGATGGCTTCGAATGCGATCGGGCGCGGGTGGTTGAGGTCTTCTCCGGCACGAGAGGGGAACTAACCACTTCCAGGCCACGATTTGGAAACGCTGTGATTGGTATCGCCATTTCCCCTTCGCCGGGTGAGAACAATTGCTGCATGAGGCTCTCCCGAGGAGCCGCAAGCACACGCTGAGGATGGATTAAAGTTTCCTCTCGTCAGTATTCAACGAAAATGGACTTGAGGACTGATCACTATTGACCATTTTCTTGGTTAGCAACGCTGCATTATGACTCAATGAAGTCAAAACAGAAGGAAGTCTTGGCGGTTCGCTGCCCCACGTGTGGTGCGAAGCCGGGGGAAAAGTGCGAGCTTAGCACTGGCCTGCCCCGCACGAACCCGCATCGAGACCGGCGCTTGGTGGCTTCGGACACTTAGTTGCTCAGCAGACGGATTTAGGGCTTGGGTCGCCGTCCGGTTGGGAAACGCACTCAGCCTTTGGCCCATTCCGCGTTGTCATCCGAGGCCTGGCGCTCCTCAGAGTTATCCAGGCAACAGTTCTTTTGCATATGGCGCGAGTGCGCGGAGACGGTTACGTACGGCACTCCTAGAAAATGGCTGGCAACGATTCCAGTTACCTCGAGGCCATTAAAGTGTTGCGGCTTCACCTTCGCTAAAATCCGCTGTAACGCGTTTTGGATCTTCGCGGCTCCAAGAACGCCAAAGAACATCACTTTGACTTCTGGCGCCATGAAAAAGAGGTTCCATCCCGCCGCACGGATCTTGCGATCAAGAGCGACGCCATCCAGCGTCTTCACCAGGCTCCAATTTCCCGAGTAGGGTTCACTCTCCAGCTGAAAGAGTTGCGCCATCCCCGGCCACTCGTTCATGAGAATCGTGCCGACTTGAACAGTTGCTGACATAAGCCCTCCTGAGACAACCCGCTGCAATCGACGTAACGCTGCCGTGAGCAATCTTTTAGGATCAAACATTTGCCCCCAACATTCTGTGCAAAAACGCTCACTCTGCAAATTATTAACTTGTCACGATTTATGCGGTCTGGGCCTGGTTCCGCAGACTATACTGTTAGTGACCATGAGCCCCCCGGTAGCAGTCAAGAAGAACGGCAAGTTCGACTCCGATACTTTTCTCGCGACCATTGGCGATGGCAGGAAGATCCTCTCTGTTGAAAAAAAGCAAATGATATTTGCGCAAGGGGACCAGGCGGACGCGGTTTTCTATGTCCAAAAGGGCAAAGTGCGCCTCACTGTTGTATCGAAGATCGGCAAAGAAGCGACGATCGGCATCGTGAGTGAAGGGAACTTCTTCGGGGAAGGTTCACTGGCAGGGCAGCTCTTGCGAATGGGCTCCGCGGCGGCGATGACAGACTGCGAGATCCTGCGGGTTGACAAGAAAACCATGATGGGTGCGCTGCACCGCGAACCCGCCCTTTCTGAGATGTTTGTGGCGTATCTGCTGGCGCGGAATATCCGTTACGAAGAGGATCTGGTCGACCAATTGTTCAACTCCAGCGAAAAGAGACTAGCCCGCGTTCTGCTATTGCTCGCTCATTTTGGCAAGGAAGGCATCCCCGAAACCGTGGTGCCGAAGATCAGCCAGGAAACGCTCGCCGAAATGGTTGGTACCACCCGCTCGCGTGTCAGCTTCTTCATGAACCGGTTCAGAAAGCTCGGCTTCATTCACTACGCCGGCGGGGCGGAAGGCGCCTTGCAGGTCCACAGCTCTCTGCTCAACGTAGTTCTGCACGATTAAGCGCTTCCACGTATGCGGTGGTCAGATGACCTGCGCGGCTCGCGCTCACTGGATTCCATTCAATCGGCAATAAATGACGAGCACGCCCGGGTTCGGTTGGCCCGCTTTGGCGAAGGCCGCACGAGAGGTACATTGCTCCCACCTGCCGGATGTCCGTCTCTTTCGATATTTCATTCTCGCGGACCGCAACGGCTCCTGTGATGACCGGACCGGCACACAGGTCACAAGAGTAAGCGGACAAGTGAAGGTATTGTTTTCTCATTCGTCTCCTCGCAGCGTGAAACAAATCTGTTATACATCTGCAGCCTAGGTGTTGATGGGCGGGATATCTGGTCAGTATTGCTCGGCTTGCCGGCACGACGGTCGCGAGTACGTTGGTGACTGACTGCCGTCATCGTTCCCTCATTGCCAACGCAACTCTAGGGCGAAACAAGTGTCAGACCCACACACATCGCGCGCAAGGCGTTCCCAGACCAAGGACCAACTTGCACAACAAATGGGGCAAGAAGTGTTCACAATTGAACAGCTTTAGCCGGGCACATCCTCGATCATTACGTTATGTGGGGGGTATAAAGTGATGTCCAACGACTCGGCTGGAAAGACCATTCTGTGTATCGACGATGATGACGGCGTGTTGAGTTACCACAGGGCACTGCTGGAGAGACGCGGATACGAAGTGCTCACTGCAGCCTCCGCCCGACAGGGTTTACAGCTTGCCGAAGTCTGCCCGGTTGCCGCCGTGATCGTCGACTATCACATGCCCGAGATGAATGGGCATGAGGTCGCGGCCAAAATAAAGCGCATCAGACCACAAGTTCCAATCGTCATGGTTTCCGGTGACGACGCAGTTCGCGAACAGGCGTTGGATGCAGTTGATGCATTCGTTTCCAAAGGCGAAGTAGCCAGCTGCTTGTTATCGGTGCTCAACCGAGTCTGCCGTGAAGGCCCCTACAACTTCCCAGTAAGCGATAGAAGCATCGCCTGAGACTGTATCAGGTGGCCCGTGACTTTTGCGCCTAGTAGCCATCTCATAAATAGTCCGGAGCAGCAGGTCGGGGTCCCTCAGGGGCTAAAGCCCTCGTCTTTATTGGCTCTGGACGGCACGACTGAAGGTCGTGCCCTTCCCGAACCCATTTATGAGATGGCTTCTACTGATTATTCACGCTGCGCCAGGCCCACGTATTGAGCAATTTTGAACAGAATGTTGGAAACCCCTCCCTTATAAGTGACAGGATGGCCGCCAACAACACTATCCTCTGCATACACCGGGACCCGGATCAACTGCGTTCATTGCAGGAGAACGGATATGAACTCTTAACCGCGACTAATGGCCACGATGGTCTACGAGTGTTCGCCACTCAGCCTGTGGACGCGATTGTGCTCGACTACCACCTCGGACTACTGGATGGAGCATGCGTTGCGAATGAGATCAAGCGGGTCCGGCCGACGATTCCCATCGTCATGCTGACTGACAATCTGGAATTGCCTGACGGGGCTTTGAAATCCGTCGACGCTCTGGTAACCAAGTCCGATGGCGCTCACTTCCTCTGGGCGGCCGTTCACTTTGTATTGAATGTGAAGCCGGCCCAGAGTCGCGAAGCAAAGCACAAATCTCAGACCAAACCGTCACCTGACGCTAAGGACGCACCTTTTTCCGCAAGAGAGTGGAGAAATGTTCGGGCAGGAACCGTCCAGTTCTGAGAATGCTGCGGGCGCAACGGCGCTGATGTCCTGAGCAACAATTCGCGGCTCGATCACTCTGAGATCCCTCGAGATTAAATCGATTCCCGATTTAGTCCCCTCAGCCCAAAGAACAAACAGAGCACAATAGACCATCTATCAACCGGGCGATATCGAAATGGTAGATGTGGAAACTGAAAAGCTCACGTTGCGACATATCTTGTCCGTCCGTTGCCCAATGTGCCGAGCGAAACCGAAAGAGAAATGCACGCCTAGCACGGGACATCCGTGCGTCAAGACTCATCTAGCCCGAGCGCTGGCCGCCGCCAAAGTTCCCTGCCCAGACAATTTTGGCCAAGCGGCTCTGCGAGTCGTGAAGCAAGTCACGAGCTTAAACGTTCGCGCCCTTTTTTCAACGTAAGGAGCGCAACCCAACGAGATCAAGAAGTTGAACTTCCCTCAACCTTTCCAACAAGCGAGCCCTCAGACTGAACTTCGACGGCCGCCCACCAGGTTGATTACCAAGACCACCAACGCTACCACCAGCAACAGGTGGATCAGGCCACCAGCCACATGAAGACTGAAACCGAGAAGCCATAGAACTAGCAGCACTACAAAAATTGTCCAAAGCATATTTGTTCTCCTTTGCTTATTTAAATGTTGAAGGCTCGCTTCTTTTCGGTTAAGCGGCCTCGAACGACTTTCCGCACTCCAGACAAGATGGTCGGGATCGCGGGGTAATGAGACCGCAGAAGGGACACATCCTTGGTGGTCCGAAACTTTGAGTGGTTGGCTTAGCGGTTCCGATCAGCCGCGACCAGGAAGCGGTGATGTTCGTCAGCCTTTTGCGAAAACGATCGCAGAACCTACCAAGTGTCATCGATCTACCAACGCTCCTTTCTGCCACTCCACCATGACAGCTCCAGGGCCAGCGATGCTGTACAGGATTGCTCACAATCGCCAGATCTTCGCCAGGGATGGCGAAGGTCTGCCGAGCCTTCGCTCTCGATTCCCGGATAGAAGTGAGCAATTCAGATCAGCTATCTTCTTGGGGCTTTGCGATGATGAAGGCAGAGACGAGCACTTCATCTCTCTCTTTCAGGTCCTCTGAACTAAGTCAGCCCATCTGAAGTTGTCTCTCCTTAGTTCCGTGGCTCCGAAAGGAACAATCATGAAAAAGACAATTTCATTGGTGTTAATGAGTTTGATGGGTATGGTTGGGACTTATGCATTCGCCGGCTCAGACCGGGAGGAAACTGTTGAGCGCATGCAGAAGTCCGTGGACGTTCTGCAATCGATCATGTCAACCCCCGATAAAGGTATTCCGGAAGAAGTGCTAAACGGTGCAAAGTGCATGGTCGTAGTGCCGAACTTGCTGAAAGGCGGATTCATCTTTGGTGGAAAGCACGGCCGCGGCGTGGCTTCTTGCCGCACCGCAGAAGGCTGGAGCGCTCCCGCATTCGTCTCGGTGGGCGGTGGCAGCTGGGGATTGCAGATTGGCGTCGAAGGCGTGGATCTGGTCATGCTGGTCATGAACGACCGTGGCCTGCAGCATCTGCTTTCGACCAAGTTCGAACTCACCGGTGAAGGATCGGTAGCGGCGGGTCCAGTCGGCCGTCACACATCCGCCGGAACGGACGTATTGCTGAACACCGAAGTTTTGACCTACTCGCGGTCGAAGGGTGCATTCGCCGGCCTGACGTTGGAAGGTGCGGTAATCGAGCAGGACAACGACTCGACGCGCGCCATTTATGGCCATCACATGATGTTCCGCAATATTCTTTCGGGTAAGGCTTCGACTCCCGCAAGCGCAGATGCGTTTGTGAAGGCTGTCTCGGAAGCAGGCCACCAGGCGCACGTTGCCGAAGTAAGGGAAGACGGCAAGCAGTAAAGTTCGCATCAGAACACGGTCAGTAGGGCCGATGAGTGGCTGGCCGGAACCGCTTACCAAGTTCCGGTCAGCGCCACAATAGCCAATACGATCATCACGGTAGTCGATGACGTCTTAATCTCTTCCGAAAGGCGGACAATATGAGAGCAAGTCTCCGGAAATGTCTTTGGGCGCCAGTGGCGTGTCTTAGCCTCTGGCCAGTTCTTGCGTTGGCTCAGTTCCCCGATTCTTCGCAGAATCTCGAGGCCTGCAAGGCTGGCCGCGAAGCCTGTGATCGGTCGAAGCTGAGCGTCCCTCAATCGGCGGAGGTGGCTCTGGCCGCGCACGGGCGCAACGTTGCAAACTGCAGGAATCACTACGATTCCTGTGACCGCTCGAAACTCTCAGAACCGGAGACTGTGGCGTTGGCCGTGGCCGATCACCAACGGAATGTGACCGACTGCAACGACGGGATGCTGTCCTGTGACCACTCCAAACTTACCCCGTCGGAAGCCCGTGAAATGGCCGCAGCCGAGCAACAGCGTAACTTCACTACCTGCAAGGACGGAACGGGAGCTTGCGATCGCTCCAAACTCACTCCATCGGAAACCGCGAAAGTGAACATCGCCCGGAGCCAGCTCAATGCATCCGACTGTGAGAACGGTTCCGGGGAATGCGATCACGCTCAGTTATCCCCTTCGCAAACCAGGGACGCGACCGCTGCAGAACACCAGCGCAACGCTCAGAATTGCGAGAACGGATGGGACGATTGCGACCACTCCAAACTCACTCCGCTGCAAGCGAAACAGACAGCCTCCTCAGAACACCAGCGCAACCTCGAGGCTTGCAAGGACGGGCAGGAAACCTGTGACTACACAACACTGACTGCCTCGGAGGCCAAAACCCTGGCCGACGCCGAACACAAGCGGAATTACACGGCTTGTCTGAAAGGGTACGGGTATTGCGACGCTTCTCGACTCACCGTCGACGAGACCCATTCCATTCAGCCCAAAGGCCACTGACTCTTGGGGACAATCACATTAAATCCTTCAGCAGCCCGGAACCTTTGATTCAGCGACAGTCCGGCGCCCAGAAGTGAAATGGTGCGGGCAGATATCTCCATTGTGGTCAGAGTCGGGAGTGTGCCTGCGCGTAGACGAAGAGCATTTTGGTTAATGGGTCCACGCCGGAAATCCCTGTTTTACAGGGGATTTTAATGGTGGAGCTAGTCGGGCTCGAACC
>Ga0116224_10002796_pt1 | contig 9998 bp, 8 predicted proteins | sample Sb_taG_9_FD_89699 | JGI IMG/M metagenome (GOLD analysis project Ga0116224, IMG submission 89699) | Peat soil microbial communities from Weissenstadt, Germany - Sb_50d_b_LC metaG | ecosystem: Environmental > Terrestrial > Soil > Wetlands > Peat | place: Germany: Weissenstadt | collected 2010-09-21
CGCAAAATAATATGGGGGTGATCGCCATCGATATCCGGAGCCAGAGCAAGTCGGATTGCGGATATCTGGCCCGCAAGGATTGCGTGGCTCGGCTGACGCGTTCAGGCCCTGCCGTTAGGGAAGCGATCAAATGCGGGCGGCGAGCGGATCGGTGAGACCCACAAGATCGAAGCTCAGCGCGCGCAAGCGGCGGCGGGCAGTCTCGTCGTAGGCTTGCGGATTGGCGCGCGACTCGTTCATGCCGCTGAAATAGAGCCCGCTTCTGTCAGCAAGCGCTGGGGACTCGACGAGCTGCACAATTGCCCCGCCGCCTTGCTCGACCGTGCTGATCGGCTGGACGCCGCTCAGGCGAACCATGGCCGTGTCCATGTAGGTTGCTGGGTGTAAGCAATTGACGGTAATGTCGCGTCCCGCGAGCTCCTTGGCGAGATCGATCGTGAACAGGATTTGCGCCAGCTTGCTTTGGCAGTAGGCGCGCACGCCGGTATAGCCGCGAGTCAGCATCACATCGGAAAAGTCGATTGGCTGTTGTCCTGCCGAAGATACGTTGACGATTCGCGCGGCCTTGCGGTTCTCAAGCATGGGCAGCAGCAGACGGGTCAGCAGGAAGCCCGCGAGATAATTGACGGCGAAGCGCAACTCGAAGCCGTCGGCGCTGAGTTCGCGCCGCGCGCCGCTCGTGCCGATGCCAGCGTTGTTGACGAGCGCGTCAAGCCCCTCGCCATCGCGCTGCACCGCGTCGGCAAGGGCGCGAACTTCGGCCAGCGAGGAGAAGTCGGCGGCGAGGAAGCGCGCCTCGCCTCCTTGCTGCGTGATTCGCTCAACCGCAGCCTCGCCGCGGCTCCGATCGCGGCCGTGAACGAGGATGCGCCACCCCTCTGCCGCTAGACGCTCCGCGATGTAGCGGCCGACGCCGTCGGTCGAGCCGGTGATGAGAATGGTCTTGCCTTTCGCAGTCATGATCGTCCGTTTCGAACTTGAAAAGAAGGCGGCCAGGCGGAGCGCCTAAGCTTCCCCTACCGAAATGCAAAGCTATCCGATGTCGCAGGCGAGTCGGCGCGGGTTCCTGAGCGCGCCCCACGGCGCGACGAACCGATCTGCGCTCGGCTCGCGCGGCGCAAGCTGGGGCGGCGGATGAGCCCCGCTTTCCTAATCGAGATAAGTGACAACGCCGGTTTGCAGGTCGTAGATCGCCGCCGCGATCTTGACCTTCCCGGCGTGAGCCAGATCGCCCACAATCGAGCTTAACGTCGGAAGTCTCGCCGCGGTCCGCTTGGCGCTCTCCTTGGCGGCGTTGTTTGCGAAATCGCCGGGGTCGTTTCGCACGGCGAGGGCGGCCGGCAGGATCGGCTCGATCATCCGGCCGATCACGCCGGGATAGGTCGCGTTCTTGGTCACCACGTCGCAGGCCGCTTTCACCGCGCCGCAAGCGGTGTGGGCAAGGATGACAATGAGCGGCGAGCCGAGGACGGCGGCGCCATATTCGATGGTGCCGAGGGTCGCTACGTCAACGAGATTGCCGGCGTTGCGCGCGACGAACAGTTCGCCGACGCCGTGACTGCCAAAGATGAGCTCAGGAGGCACGCGGCTGTCGGCGCAAGAGATGATTGTCGCCCAGGGCGCCTGATGCGCGGCGACAGCCGTGCGGCTTTCCGCGAGATGGACCGTGCAAAGCTCCGGACTGCCTACATAGCGCTCATTGCCCGATTTGAGCGCAGCGAGCGCTTCGCCTGGGGACAGCGCGGTCGGCGCGCCCTCCTCCGCTCGCGCGACAGGCGGCGCGCCTCCGATCCCCAGCGCCATCGCGCCCGCGGCGGCGACCTTCATGAAGTCGCGCCGGCCGATCCCATCATTTCCGCAATTGAAGCACATCGCCTTTCCTCCCTGCCTCAATGACCTCTAGCGTCGCCTGAACCGACGTCCCTGAATCGGTATCGCGGTCAGGCGCCGTTACCATGACGGCGCAGTAAGGCCGGCCCAGGCGATCGATTGGGCGTCGCGGACGCCTCGGCCTACGGCGCCAGTTTGGCTCTCAGGCGGGCGTGTTCCTGATCTGAAATCGAGCCTGCCGACTTCAGCCGGTCGAGCTCATCCGCCGCGCGTGATCTCCACCTTGTCGGGATAAAACGCGAGGTGGGACGCGATCTCGCCGACGTCCGCTTTCGGGTGCTCGTAGGTCCAGACGGCGTTGTCGTCGCGAGCCTTGCCATCGGCGATCGAGTAATAATTCGCCTCGCCTTTATAGGGGCAAGTCGTGACGCGGGCGGTGCGCTCGAGCGCGCTCATGTCCATGTCGGCGCGCGGCACATAGACCACCGGCGGATAGTTCGCTTCGTGGAGCTCGAGCGCATGTCCGCTATCTCCTATCGTGCGCCCGCGCCAGATCACCCGCACCCGCTCATCGATCGGCTCGATCGTGATCGGGTGATCCTTGGTTCCTGCTAGAGTCATCATGGGCCTCCTCGGAAGGATTCGAGTTCGCGCAAACCTCCATCTAATTATCGGCGCGCGCCTCCGCTAGGCATGCCCCGCCACCGGCTTGCAATGGTAGGGCTCCTCGAGCCTGGCGATCGTGCGCGCGTCGAGCTTGAGCTCCGTCGCCGCGACGGCGTCTGTGAGGTGATGCGGCTTGGAGGCGCCGATGATCGGCGCGGTGACGAACGGCTTCGACAGCACCCACGCGAGCGCGACCACGGCCGGCTTCGTGTTCAACTTTTCCGCTGTCTCGACTACACGCTTGCGGATCGCCTCGTCCTGCCGCGATCCTAGCCCCAAGGTCACGCTGAACGGATCAGTCCGGCCGCGCACTGTCGACGCATCGGCGCCGACCCCGGAGCCCGCGAGATAGCCGCGCGCCATCGGCGACCAGGGAATGACCGCGATGCCGTCGTGCGCGCAGAGCGGCATCATCTCGCGTTCTTCCTCGCGATAAACGAGGTTGTAGTAATTCTGCATCGAGGCGAATTCGGCGTGCCCCTTGGCGCGCGCGATGTCGAGCATGCGCGCGAACTGCCAAGCATACATCGACGAAGCGCCGATATAGAGCGCCTTGCCGGCGCGCACGACATCGTTCAGCGCCTCGAGCGTTTCCTCCATTGGGGTCAGCGGATCGAAGCGGTGGATCTGGTAGAGATCGACGTAATCCGTGCCGAGGCGCTTCAGCGAGGCGTCGATCGCCTCCATGATATGCTTGCGCGACAGGCCCTTGGCGTTGACGCCCGGACCCATCGCGCCGTGCACCTTGGTCGCGATCACCACCTCCGGCCGCTTGGCGTATTCCTTCAGCGCCCGGCCGAGGATTTCCTCGCTCGCGCCTTGCGAATAGACGTCCGCCGTGTCGAAGAAATTGACGCCGCGCTCCAGCGCTTCGCGGATGAACGGACGCGACGCCTCCTCTTCCAACACCCAGTCGCGCCACTTCGTCGAACCATAGGTCATGCAGCCGAGACAGATCTTCGACACCTGCATGCCGGTTTTGCCAAACTTCACGGTTTCCATGCCGCCATTCCTCGTTTCCTGTTTGGATTGCCTCGATGATAGGACCATTCGCGGGCTCGCGGCAAAGAGGCAGCCCGACGCGGGAGATCAATCAAACGTGAACGCGAAGAGCGGCTCTTCCACGGATAAACCGGCGGGTGCCTGGGACTTCTGGGTCGATCGCGGCGGCACGTTCACCGACGTGATTGGCCGCGACCCGCGCGGACGGCTGCATCCGACGAAGCTTCTGTCCGAGAGCCCGGCTTACTCGGACGCTGCGGTTGAGGCAATCCGCCGTCTATTGGGCCTCGCCTCGCGCGAGCCGATTCCAGTCGGCGCAATTCGCGCCGTCAAGATGGGAACGACGGTCGCCACCAATGCGCTGCTCGAACGGCGCGGCGAGCGTACGCTGCTCGTGACCACGCGCGGCTTTCGCGACGGGCTCGAGATCGGCTATCAGGCGCGGCCACGCATCTTCGCGCGCAACATCATAAAGCCTGAGCAGCTCTATTCGCGCGTCATCGAGATCGACGAGCGCGTGCTCGCCGACGGAACGGTTGAGGCGGCTCCGGATCCTGAGCGCGTGCGCGCCGCGCTCGTGGAGGCGCGAGGCCAAGGTTACGACGCTGTCGCGATCGTGTTCATGCATGCCTGGCGCTATCCGGCGCACGAGCGCATTGTCGGCGCGATCGCCCGCGCGCTCGGCTTCAAGCAAGTGTCGGAAAGCCATGTCGTCTCCGCGCTTATCAAGTTCGTCTCGCGCGGCGATACGACCGTGGTCGACGCTTACCTCTCGCCGATTCTCGCGCGCTATGTCGGCCAGGTGTCGCGCGACCTGGATGTTGCGCGCACTGGCGCGCGCGTCATGTTCATGATGTCGTCGGGCGGCCTCACTTCAGCGGCGCTGTTCGCCGGGAAGGACGCGATCCTGTCAGGCCCCGCTGGCGGAGTGGTGGCGATGGCCCGCACCGGCGCAAGCGCCGGATTCAAGCGCGTCATCGGCTTCGACATGGGCGGCACCTCGACCGACGTCGCCCATTTCGACGGCGAATTCGAGCGCGCCTTCGAGACCGAAGTCGCAGGCGTGCGCATGCGCGCGCCGATGATGAAGATCCATACTGTCGCGGCTGGAGGCGGCTCGATCCTCTCCTTCGATGGCGCGCGCTTTCGCGTCGGCCCCGCTTCTGCCGGCGCCGATCCTGGCCCCGCCTGCTACCGCCGCGGCGGTCCGCTCACCGTCACCGACGCCAACCTTATGACCGGCAAGCTCATCCCGGATCTATTCCCGAAAGTGTTCGGCCCTCGCGGCGATGAGCCGCTCGACGCGGAAATCGTGCGCGAGCGCTTTACGGCTCTCGCGCGCGACATCGGCGACGGGCGTGAGCCCGAGGCGGTCGCCGACGGATTTCTTGCCATTGCGGTCGCCAAGATGGCCGAGGCGATCAAGACGATTTCGGTTGCGCGCGGCTACGACGTTACGCGCTATGCGCTCAATTGCTTCGGCGGCGCGGGCGGCCAGCACGCCTGCGACGTCGCCGACGCGCTGGCGATTTCGACCGTGCTCATCCATCCGTTCTCGTCGCTGCTCTCGGCCTACGGCATGGGGCTCGCCGATATCCGCGCTCAGCGCGCGCAAGGGGTCAATGAGCCGCTTCGCTTGGACGCGCTTCTCCGCGTCAACGCCGTCGCGGACCAACTCGCCGGCGTGGCGGTCGCGGAGGTAGAAGGGCAGGGGGTCGTGCGGGAGGGGATCAAGATCCATCGCCGCGCGCAGCTCCGCTACTCCGGGTCCGATACAACGATCGACGTTCCGCTCTCGACGCCTGCGGCGATGCAGCGCGCGTTCGAGCGCGCGCACAAGAGCCGCTTCGGCTTCGTCGATCGCGCCAAGGCGATCACGATCGAGGCGGTGTCGGCCGAGGCGATCGGCGGCGCGGCGCGGCGCACCGAGCGGACCCGTCAAGGTCCGTCGAAGGACGGGCGTCTGTCGACGCCCTATAGCCCGTCGAAAGACGGGCGTCTGTCGACGCCCTATGCACCATCGGCCGCGCCGCCTGTTCCCGCCCGCGCGACGCGCTTCTTTTCGCATGGGCGCTGGCGAAAGGCGAATGTCTTTTTACGTGAAGCGCTTCCGGTCTGCGCCGGCGTCGATGGGCCGGCGCTCATCATCGAGCCGCATCAGACGATCGTCGTTGAACAGGGCTGGCGCGCGGTTCTCACAGAGAAAAATCATGTGCTCATGACCCGCGTCGAAGGCATGCCGCAGCGCGAGGCGATCGGCGCCAAGGCCGACCCGGTGATGCTCGAAATCTTCAACCATCTCTTCATGTCGATTGCCGAGCAGATGGGCGTGACGCTGCAGAACACCGCCTATTCGGTCAACATCAAGGAGCGGCTCGACTTCTCCTGCGCCGTGTTCGACCGCCAGGGCCGCCTCGTCGCCAACGCCCCGCACATGCCGGTGCATCTCGGCTCGATGGATCGCTCGGTCGAGACGATCATCCGCGACAACGAGGGGCGCATCCGCCCGGGCGACGTGTTCGCACTCAACGCGCCTTACAACGGCGGCACCCATCTGCCCGACATCACCGTTTGCACGCCGGTGTTCGACGAGCGCGGCGAAACCATCTTGTTCTGGACCGCGTCGCGCGGCCATCACGCCGATATCGGCGGAACAGCGCCCGGATCAATGAGTCCGCTCGCGACTTCGATCCTCGAGGAGGGGGTCTATATCGATAACTTTCTGCTCGTCGACCGCGGCCGCTTCCTCGAGCGCGAACTCTACGACCTGCTCAAGAGCGGCCCCTATCCGGCGCGCAATCCGCTGCAGAACGTCAACGACCTCAAGGCGCAGATCGCGGCATGCGAGAAGGGCGTGCGGGAACTCAAGCGCATGGTCGAGACCTTCTCGCTTCGCACGGTCGAGGCCTATATGGGCCACGTACAGGATAACGCCGACGAAAGCGTGCGCCGCGTGATCGACAAGCTTGCCGACGGCGAGGCGACCTCGGTTTCCGACCAGGGCGCGATCATCAAAGTGGGGATCAGCGTCGACAAGCAGAGGCGCGAGGCGATGGTCGACTTCACCGGCACGTCGCCGCAGCAGCCGTCGAACTTCAACGCGCCGGAGCCGGTGACGCGCGCGGCGGTGCTGTACGTGTTTCGGGTGATGGTCGATGACGACATCCCGATGAACGCCGGGTGCTTAAGGCCGATCCGCATCGTCCTGCCCGAAGGCTCGATGCTCAAGCCGCGTTATCCGGCCGCGGTGGTGGCGGGCAATGTCGAGGTGTCGCAGGCGGTGACCGACACGTTGTTCGCCGCGCTAGGCGCGCTGGGCTCGGCGCAGGGCACGATGAACAATCTCACCTTCGGCGACGCCACTTATCAATATTACGAGACGATCTGCTCCGGCGCGCCCGCTGGCCCCGGCTTCGACGGCGCGAGCGCGGTTCATACGCACATGACCAATTCGCGCTTGACCGACCCGGAAGTGCTGGAAAGCCGATTTCCGGTCGTGCTCGAGGATTTCCACATCCGCCGCGGCTCCGGCGGCAAGGGCCAATGGCGCGCGGGCGACGGCACGTTGCGCCGCATGCGCTTCTTGAGGCCGATGAGCGTGGCGATCTTAAGCGGTCATCGCGCCGTCCCCAATCCCGGCATGATGGGCGGGAGCCAAGGCGAACTCGGCCGCAACTCGGTCCGCCGCAACGACGGCCACATCGAGATCCTGCCGGGCTGCGCCGAGACCAAGGTCGAGGCAGGCGAAGCGATCGAGATCGTGACGCCGACGGGAGGCGGGTGGGGGAGGGCGGATTGACTCCCTTCTCCCTCCGGGAGAGGAGTTGGAGGTGAGGGCGACCGCGCCGACGCCTTCTCCCGAAACGTCAGGAGGCTGGCGCTAGCCCGCTTTCGACGGCGTGGTGAAGAACCAGGGATGTCCCTCCGGATCGTTCGCCCAATAGTTTCGCCCGTATGGCGCATCCTTCGGCGGATGCACGATCTCAGCGCCCGCGGCTTTGGCGACCTCGTAATGTTTGTCGACGTCGTCGAGATAGATAAAAACCCCCATTGTTGCGCCGCCGGCCGCCTTCGGCGTCGTTAGGCTGTGCTCACGGCCGCCCTGGCCCAACATCACCAGCTGACCCTGAAACGAAGCTTCGCCATGCATGCCGCCGCTCGGCGTCCCGTGGCGCATCTCCTCCTTGAAGCCAAAGGCGTGGCAGAGAAAATCGAGCGCGGCTGGCACGTCGCGGTAGAAGAGATAAGGGATGATCTGCGGCGGTCGGGGCATGATCGACATCGGGCGTCTCCGTTGAGCTCACTTCCCCTTCGTCGTCCAGCTCACATCGTAAGTGAGGGTGAAGGCGAAGAGCTGCGCCGTGTTGCCCGGCGCGTCGGCGACGCTCCAGGTTCCCTTGCCCGTTATGTCCTGGTATTTGCCCGTCCCGCCGAGCAACGCAATGTCGCCGCCTTCCGGGCCTTCGTAGGTCATGAAAATCTTGTCCCCGTCGCCGTCGGTCTCAATGCACGTGCCGGTGAAGACGTAGCCTCCTGGCCGCGCCTTCGATTCCTCCATGCAGCGGATGGCGAGGTTGTCGAGAAGCTTGGACCCGTCGCGCGTCTTCACGATGCCGGTGCATTCGGCCGAGGAATTCGAGCCGACCGGCCCCATGTCGACAATCACGGCCGCGCGGCAGACGGCGTAGGCCGCGAGCTTTGCCGCGCCGCTAGTCGGGAATGCGCCGGCCGCGAGCGCCGGCGCGCGCGCTGCGACAGCAGCCGCTAGAATCAAGAACGCGCCCCATGTTCGCAAGATCGCCTCCCTCGCCGACGGTTAAAAGCTAGCATATCACAACGAGGTTGGTTTCGGAGGTTCCCTGAAACGAACAACGGCGATAGGCTCCTTACGACGGAGACATCGCGACATGATCGAGAACCTGGAAAAGCAGTCCGCCGCGGAAATCGGGCGTCTCATCGCGGCAGGCAACCTCGATCCGGTTGAGGTGGCGGAATTCTTCTTGGGTCGCATCGAGCGCGACCGCGAGAATCCCTCATTCGTTGTCGTGACTCGTGAGCGCGCTCTTAAGGAGGCGGCTGCGAGCCGCGGGCGTCACCGCGAGGGACGCGCGGCAGGCCCGCTCGATGGAGTCCCCATCGCCTGGAAAGACCTTGTCGACATGGCGGGCGAGCGCACCACCGCCGGCTCGGCGCTGTTCGTCGAATCGCCGCCCAAGCAAGAGGACGCGCCGATCGTCGCAAACCTATCCGCCGCCGGCCTCGTGGCCTTAGGAAAGACCAATCTCTCGGAATTCGCTTTCTCGGCGCTTGGGCTCAATCCGCATTTCGGAACGCCGAGAAACCCGCGCGATCCCGTTACGCCTCGCATCGCTGGAGGATCTTCGTCGGGCGCGGCGGTCGCGGTGGCGGGGGGGCTTGCGCCTTGCGCCATCGGCAGCGACACGGGCGGCTCGATCCGGGCGCCGGCCAGTTTTTGCGGCATCGTCGGGTTTAAGACGAGCGAGGGACGGATCGACAAGCGCGGCGTGTTTCCGCTTTCACCCACGCTCGACACGATTGGCCCGATGGCGCGTACGGTTGAGGATTGCGTGCTGATTGACATGGCGCTGCGCGGCCAGTCGACCACTCTCGTGCGCCCGATCGATCTCCGCGGCGTCGCGTTCGTCGTGCCCGACAAGACCGGGATCGACGACGCTGAGCCCGCAGTGGCGGCCAATCTCGAGACCACCGTGAAACGGCTTGCCGCCGCCGGCGCGAAGGTCACGTCTAGGCCAGTCCGGCCGATCGGCGCGATGCGCGCGCTCTCCGCGCAATTCGGCTCCCTGGTCGCGATCGAGGCCTACGCCGAGCATCGCGCAGTGTTTGAGTCCGCTGACGCTAAGCGCATGGATCGCCGCGTGGTGAAGCGCGCCATGGGGGGCCGGGTCAGCGGGCATGACGTGATCAGCTTGCAGCGCGGTCGTGAGAGCCTCATCGCGGCCTTGGCCGACGATCTGAAGGGAGCGTTGCTGGTGTTGCCCGGCACGCCCATGACCGCTCCGGCGATTGCCGCGCTCGAACGCGACGACGAGCTATTTCGCGTCACCAACTTGCGCGCCATCCATTATACGTTCCTCGGCAATCTGTTTCGGATGTGCGGCCTCGCACTGCCCTCCGGAACGGACGCCATGGGCCTGCCCACAGGGGTCCAGTTCCTTGCCCGTGGAGGGGATGACGAACGCCTCCTGTCGATCGGGCTAAGTATGGAGACCGCGCTTTCCGGCTGAGGAAAGGGTCACTTTCCCCGGTATGACGCCCGCCAGATAAGGCGATTTGAGAATGAAGGCGGCCGCGCGGAGCCCGGCGGCCTCTTTGACCATCGGATGCGGCTCAGCCCCGACTTTCCCTCCCCATCGTATAGAATTCATCGTTGGGCCGGATCGAGAAGGCGTTGGCGAGCCGGTTGGACATCGCAAACAGGGCGGCGATTGCGGCGATGTCCCACGCGTCCTCGTCCGAGA
>Ga0116224_10002799_pt1 | contig 9988 bp, 10 predicted proteins | sample Sb_taG_9_FD_89699 | JGI IMG/M metagenome (GOLD analysis project Ga0116224, IMG submission 89699) | Peat soil microbial communities from Weissenstadt, Germany - Sb_50d_b_LC metaG | ecosystem: Environmental > Terrestrial > Soil > Wetlands > Peat | place: Germany: Weissenstadt | collected 2010-09-21
CAACCGCCTGGCCGACGCACTTGGCCTCGAGCAGCTTGGGAACGAGCCACGTCGGGTCTCGCGTGAGCGTCTGGCCGCGGGGCCACTCGAGGTCAGGGGCGAGCTGTGGGCGATGATGCTCGACCCAAAGCGCACGTTCGACGAGTTGATCGAGCGTATCGCCCCGGACGCGGGACGGGCCGAGGAGATCAAGGCCAACCGCGTGTATCGCGAGCTGTCGACCGCGGTGTCCGGGTCGCAGGAGCTCACCGCGATAGCCAAGCTGTACGAGCTGGACCAGGAGAATGAGTTCGACGTGCTGGTGCTCGACACGCCACCGTCGCGCAACGCGCTCGAGTTCCTCGACGCGCCGGGCCGGCTCAACTCGTTCCTCGAGGGCAAGGCTTTGAAGGCGTTCATTAAGCCCACCGGCGTCGGGTTCCGCGTCCTGGGGCGCGGCGCGCTGCCGCTGCTGGGCGGCCTTCGCAAGATCACCGGGATCGACCTGATCACCGACCTGTCGGTGTTCTTCGGGCTGCTCGGCGACATGACCAACGACTTCAGCCAGCGCGCGGCCCAGGTCGAGCAGCTGCTCCGAGCCGACACCACCGCGTTCGTGCTCGTCACCTCGGCCGCGCGCGAGGCGGTCGACGAGGCGATCTGGTTCGGGGAGCGGCTCGCGAGCGACGGACTGCCGTTCGCCGGCGTGATCGTCAACCGCGTGCACCACGACCTACTCGGCGATCGCGAGCCGCGCGAGCTCAGCGCCGCGCTGGCCCGAACGCTCACCCCCTCGCTTGCCGGCAGGGTCGCCGATAACTTCCGCGACTACCACGTGCTCGCGACCCGCGACGATCAGAACCTCTCGCGGCTCGCGACCCAGCTCGACTCACGCCGGCTCCTGCTCGTGCCTCAACTCGACGACGACGTCCACGACATCGAGGGTCTGGCGCGCATCCACCAGTACCTGTTCGCGTCCCAGGCCGAACGCGAGCGGCTGATCGAAGACCTCGTCGCGTAGGCGCCGCCGCTCAGAGCGGTTTGAGCGACACCGCGCCGGGGCCGTCGTCGGTCCACGTGGGCCAGGTCAGCAGCAATTCCTGCCACTCGTAAGCCGGCACCGCCTCACCGCGGCGGGACAGCGTGACGGGCACGGAGTGGAGCAGCTCCCACACGACTCCCTCGCACAGCGCGATCCGCTCGCTCACCCGCGACTGCGGGTACCACTCGCCGGCGAGCTCCACCAACCCGGAGATCGAGATCGCGCCGGCTGCGGACCGCGTCGCGATCTCCGCCTTGAAGTCCTCGGCGGTCGCCAGCTGACCGTCGTCGTCGCGCGCCTCGATCAGCACCTCCTGGGTGACGTCCCTCCCGCCGCGAGTCACGTTCTGCCACCCCCGACCGAGCCCCATCTCGGCGACCCCGAGCCGCGGCGCTTCGTAGACGATCAGGGTGGCCCGGTCCGGCAGCCACCTGTATTCGTTCAGCTCGATCGGCTCACCCGCCAGCCAGGGTCTGACGATCCGCTCGTCCAGCTCCTCACGCGTGAGGTTGAAGGCACGGGTCTGGTGGGGGAACTGGCGCAGCTCGACGTGGAACACGACGATAGAGTCGCACGCTCATGACCGAGCGACCGTTGTGGGCGCCGTGGCGCATCGAATACGTCACCGGTCCAAAGGACGGCGAGTGCATCTTCTGCGCGGCCGCTTCCTCGGACAACGCCGACCCAGCGCATGCGCCCATTGATCGCACCGAGCGATGCATCACGATCCTGAACGCGTACCCTTACGCACCCGGCCACGTGATGGTCGCGCCGGTGCGCCACATCGGCGCGTTCGAGGAGCTCGACGAGCAGGAGATGCTCGACACGATGCGCCTGGCCCGCCGTTCGATCCTCGCCATTCGAAAGGCGATGAGCCCGGATGGGTTCAACGTCGGCCTCAACCTCGGCAAGATCGCCGGGGCGGGGATCGCCGATCACCTCCATCTGCACGTGGTTCCGCGCTGGAACGGCGACACGAACTTCATGCCGATGCTCGCCGACACGCACGTGATCCCGCAGGCGCTCGAGGCGACGCAGGCGATCCTCGCCGGCGCCATCGCTGAGCTACCGTGACGCCACCATGGCAACGCCGATCTGTCTGGAGCAACTGCGGGAGCTGATCGATCGCGGAGCGCAGGTTGTCGAGGTACTGCCCGAGGACGACTACGCCCCGGCGCATCTTCCCGGCGCGATCAACCTGCCGCTCCGAGAGCTCGACGAGCAGGCCGTGACCGTTCTGGATCGGGGGCGGCCGATCGTCGTGTACTGCTGGGACTCGCTCTGAGACCTGAGTCCACGAGCCGCGTGCCGGCTCGAAACGTTCGGGTTCACCGAGGTCTACGACTACGAGCCTGTACGCGAGTCGATCAGGCGTTCCCCGTACCCGTTCCGCTGGTCACGACCGGCGGCGTCGTCGTCCTCGGGCGCGTGCCGGCGAGCGCGCTGGACCCACGTTCGGAGGAGCCTGTCTGGGATGTCGCGGAGCCCGGTCCGAAGACATTCCGTCCGCACCACTCCGCCGAGAACGTGGTCAGGCAGCTAGCCGATAAGGATCTGCGCTGGGCGATCGTCACCACCCCGGAGGGACGGCTGCTCGGCGTCGCCTCGCGCGAGGACCTGGAACGCGCCGAGTAGTCAGATCACGCTGATCGTGCCGGGCTCGCCCTCGACGAGCCGGCCGATCACTGCACCCGGGATCTTGTGCGCCCGATCTGGGGCGACCGCCACCAGCAATCCGCCCGAGGTCATCGCGTCGGTCACGAGCCGGCGGTGCACCTCGTCGACCCCGGGCTCGAACGTGGAGAACTCCTCGGCGTAGCGACGGTTGTTGCGGCTGCCGCCGGCGACCGCGCGATCGTCTTCGAGCAGCTCGAGCGCGCCCGCGATCGCGGGCACGGCCGCCGCGTCGACCTCCGCGGACACGCCGCTCGCGAGCGCCAGCTCGTGCAGATGACCAAGCAGTCCGAAACCGGTGACGTCGGTCATCGCGTGGGCGCCGGCCGCGCGCACCGCCTCGGCCGCCGTGGCGTTCAGCTCGGTCATGACCTCGACCGCGCCCGCCAGCACCGTGTCGTCGACGAGCCCCTTCTTCAGTGAGGTGGTGACCGCGCCGGCGCCGACGGGCTTGGTCAACACGAGCGCGTCGCCGGCGCGGCCGGCGGCGTTGGTGATCACCTCGTCCGGATGGACCACCCCGGTCACGGCCAGCCCGTACTTCGGCTCGGGGTCGTCGATCGTGTGGCCGCCGACGATCGCGGCGCCAGCCGCTCGGGCGACGTCGGCGCCGCCGCGCAGCACCTCGCCGAGCATCTCGGCCCCGAGGTCCTCGACCGACCACGCCACCAGGTTCAACGCGCTGAGCGGCCGCCCGCCCATCGCGTAGATGTCCGACAGCGCGTTGGTGGCGGCGATCCGGCCGAAGTCGTAGGGGTCGTCGACGATCGGCGTGAAGAAGTCGACGGTCTGGACGAGCGCGAGGTCCTCGCGCAGGCGGTAGACGCCGGCGTCGTCGCTGGTCGAGACCCCGACGAGCAGGTTCGGGTCCGATGGTTGCGGTAGCGCCCGGATGATCGGCGCAAGCAGCGCCGCCGGCACCTTGCACGCGCAGCCGGCGCCGTGGGAGAGCGAGGTGAGCTTGACAGCAACGGTCATGTCGCGATCATGGCAGAGCGCGCGGGTAGGGTCTCTGGCGTGCTCGATCCGCTGCTGGCTGCCTCCGCTCCCCCGGCGCATCTGCCGGGCGTCCTCCACAGCCTCGAGCCGACGCTGGATCGCTTCGGCTATCTCGCGCTCGGGCTGGTCTTTCTCGAAGACTTCGGCGTTCCGGTGCCCGGCGAGACCGTGCTGATCATCGCGGCCGTTTACGCCGGCACGGGACGGCTGAGCATCTGGCTGGTGGCCCTGATCGGCTTCCTCGCGGCGATCCTCGGAGACAACGTCGGGTTCGCGATCGGCCACTTCGGCGGCCGCCCACTGGCCGAGCGCTACGGCAAATACATCTTCCTCACCCCCGAGCGGCTCGACAAGACCGCGGACTTCTTCGACCGCCACGGCGGCAAGGTGATCGTGATCGCCCGCTTCGTCGAAGGGCTCCGTCAGGCCAACGGGATCATCGCGGGCATCACTGGCATGCACTGGACGAAGTTCGTTCCGTTCAACATGCTCGGCGCCGCGCTGTGGGTCGGAGTCTGGGTCTCGATCGGCTACTTCTCGGGCAGCAACATCGACAGCATCTACCGGACGGCCACGAAGTACGAGGCGCTCTTCGGGATCGCGGTCGGACTCCTGATCCTCGCCTTTATCGCCCACCGGGTATGGAGGCACCGCGCGAGACAGAGGGAGAAACGGGTGGAGAAGCCCGAGGAGAAGCCAGACCAGGACAAGGAGGAGGCGCCGGCGGACTGAGCCGCATAGCCGCCGGGGCCACCGCCAGATACACCCAGTCGTTAGCGGGGAGGCCCTGGCACCGTCCTTGGCCCTCTACGCGAGGGTGGTCCCACGAGCATGACCTGCTTATCGCGACATTCGACGCCGGCGACGCTAACCGTGCCGTGTCACGCACGTGGGACATGCGCGCCACGGCAAGGCTTCCCCGGCGTGGTCGTCGGGACCCTTCTCGTCCGCCATCCTGAACAGGCCGATCGCTTTGGCCAAGACGTAGCAGCGGGGAAACGTCGGCTCGGAGACGCACACGAGCACGTCCAGAGCGTCGCCGTCGGGGGCCAACGTGCGCGGCACATAGCCGTAGTCGGTGGGTACACGACCGACGCTGAGATAAACCGGTCGAGCTTGATCGCGCCGAGCTCGGGGTCGTACTCGTACTTGTTGCGGCTGCCCTTCGGGATCTCGACGATGCAGGTCAGGCGGAAGTCGTTCACGGTCGCCGCTGCCGAGCCGGGGCCGGCGTCAGTTCATCTCTCCCCGGGCGACGGATAAGCAGGCCTCGCAGCGAGGCCACGGCGGGTCCCAGGGGTAGCCGGTCACGTCCTTGCCGCACAGCGCGGTGTCCGGGTCCTGCTCGGTGACGAGGTGGCAGAGCTCCTCGAAGCCGTCGTCGTTGATCCGCGGCGTGTTCAGACACGCCGGATGGACGTTGGGTGTGACGGCGGGCCCGGCAGCAGCAGGTGGCACGTGTCGCAGCATAACCGCCCACCCACCCCATCAAAACCCAAGACCCGACAAGAAACAGCACGAGCGGGCTGGACGCCCGCTCGAAGCTGCGATCGCGCTCCCCCTAACTGCATTAGAGCCCCAGGACTTATATGTCGAGCCTGGCGGCAGGACACTCCCGGTTCCGCGCGCGGGACCGAGTAGGGAGCGGTCTGGGATCAAGCCTAGCGCGGGCGACGCCGGCGGTGGGACTCGCTGCTCAGGCGGCCGCTTCGGCCAGCAGGTCGTCGGCGACCGCGCACAGGTCGGCCTCGAGATGGCCGCACAGCACGTCCCTGAGCAGCGCCCGCAGCTGCTCGGACAGTTCGTCGACGAGCGCGTCGACGCCGGGCTGGGCCGGCGCTAGTCCGGCGATCACCGCGCGCTCGAGCGAGATCGCGTGAGCCGTTCGCTCGGCCACTTCCGCGCGGTCCTCGGGCTTGGCACAGATCGCAGCCAGCCGGCCGGCCAGGCGCCCGCTGGCGGGCCCCTCCGGCTCGAGCAGCGCTCTCAGCGCCAGCAGGTAGTCGGTGAGCGCCTCGAACGGCGCCAGCCGCTCGCACCCCATCTCGAACCGGGAGAGGGCCCAGACGGCCTCTCCGCCTCGCGGCGTGCGCCTCGCGACCAGATTGCAGAACGCCCGCAGCTCGTCCTCCTGCTCGACCGGGATCCGTCGGGTGAGCCGCGGCCGCCCGCTCCCGCCGAGCGGCACCGCGCGCCAGCTGCCGGCATCGATTCGGGTCCAGGCGACCGGCCCGAGCGCGAAGCCGCCGCGCTCGAACAGCCGCAGCGCAGTGAGCGTGCGGCGAAAGCGGACCCGCGCAACCGACACGGGAGCCGGCGCGGCGCGATCTTGCGCCACCGTCAGGACGATCAGGACGTGGGGCTCCTCGACATCTCCCCAGATCGCATCGGGCGGCGCATCGTCGAACGTGTCCCCACGGACGAGCGAGAGCCCCTCACCGAGCGCGACCTCGGTGGTGTCGCGATCGAACGCGATCCCGAGCAACGGCGCCACCACCGTGGTCACCGCACGCCCCTCGTACAGCGCCTGCTCGAGCTCGTCGTAGGCTGCCTCGAACCGGTCCGGGTCGAACGCGAACTCGCTGCGATCGGCATACAGCACCGACAGGAACGTGCGCAGCGCGGCGTCCGCGCACTCGCGACGGTCGGGCGGGATGCGCAATTCTCCGCGCTGGCGAAGGTAGGCGTCCACGCCCTCGAGACCGCTCACCGCCCGGACCGCGGGCGCATACGTCGGGAGCCCCGACAACAACCCGAGCCGGTCGCGGATGAACACTCCGGTAAGGGGGCGGTAGCAGTACAGCGGGACCCGGCCACGGGGACCGCCGGCGGCGTCGACCAGTTCGAACGGAATCTCCGCGCCTGAGGCCGTTTCCGCGCACAGCACCATCGCCGTCTCCGTCGCGAACGCCTCGATCACCCCGTGGAGCGTGCTGTTGCGCACGTCCGCCGGTTCGCCCCCGCGGGCCGCGATCCTGCAACCTGACCGTCGGCTTGCAGTCTGAGGTCAGATCCCGCGCTGCACCGCGAGCACCAACAGCACCACGGCGACGACGCCCGCGAGGACCACGATCGTGATGTTCGTCACGAGCGCCATCCTCAGTGTGCGCGGATTGATCCGTCCCGAGCTCTTGGCCGACTCGACGGCGGCGGCGCCTACAGGTGGAGAATCACCGCGGTCCGGAGCGGTCATGCCGACGGAGCTCGAGAGCGCGTCGGTGACGTATCGGTTGAGGCTGATCTCGTCGCGCTCGGCCGCCTGCGAGAGCTGCTCGTGAAGCTCACTCGGCAGCCGAACGAGGAACCGACCGCTGTAGCTCGTCTTCGGAGAACGACTGTTGCCCTGTCGCGTTGCGTCGCCCGCTCCCGCGCCCACGCTGTCCTTATCCGCGCCCACCCCGGCAATTTTAGTCTTCGTCCCCGCAATTTCGGGCGCTTTGCGGCGTGATACCGCTTGAGATTTCGTGGTATCAGCCCCGTTCGCGGAGTCCCCGGAGCTGAGCTCGGCGCGGAGCTTGGTCAGAGCGCCGTCGAGGAGTCGCGAGACGTGGGCCTGCGAGATGCCGACCGCATCCGCGATCTGACGCTCGGTCATGTCCGCGTTGAAGCGTAGAAAGACGATCTGGCGCTCCCGCTCGTCGAGCACGCGGAGCCCGCCGGCGAGTAGAAGGCGGTGCTCGCTCTCGACGAGAGACTCGGGCTCGCGCGAGCCGTCGACGGTCGCGCCGCTCGCCTCGAGCGCTGCCGAATCCGGGCTCGTCCGCTGAGCGTTGGGCGGCAGCTGCACGCCCCGTCTGCGCACGCTTAGATGACGGCGGATCGCGCCTTCAACGGCAGGTCCCACGAATGTCGCGAAGGCCACGCCACGGCCCGGGTCGAAGCGGGCTGACGCCCTGACTAACCCGACCGAGCCGGCCTGGACCAGGTCATCGAGCTCCTCTCCCCGGCCCGCATACCGACGTGCGATGGCACGCACGAGGGGGAGGTGCGAGCGCACCAGCTCCTGTCTCGCAGCATCGGGGAGACCCGAACCGTTCGAGCCCTTTGGCGGCGCTTTCAAACGCCGGAAATGAGCCTTTTCACCGATGCCACCACGCCCCTTCTGCGACCGATACCACCGCGAAAGTTACAGCGATAACGAGTGATACCCAGGTTTTTTTGGATCGGATCTGGGCGCGGTGGAGACATTAACCCGTAGAAGCTGATCATGGCTGATCATCTGATCGGAAAGTTTTGGGACTTGTCGGGGGCGCTTATCACGGCGCTTCTCACGCTTGCGCTGATCGCGCCTGCCGGCGCGGAGGCAGCCGGTCCCGGCACGGGCGCGCTGGCCCAGCTCGCCGCCCTCGTTCCCGCGCCCGCACAGAGCGCCGTGTCCGCGGCGCTCTCTCAGGTCTCGTCGGCGAGCGGCGCCGCGGCATCGGGAACCGCCATGCCGGAATCCCCGCCGCCAGTGCACGTCGTGGTTCCCCCACCGCCGTCCGTGCCTGCGCTAGCTCGGCCTACGCCACCGCCAGCGCCGGCGAATCCCGTACCCGTGGCGCCCCTGCCTGTGCCTGCGCCCGGGGGGGTCGCCGGCCTGGCGGTGAGCGTGCCGGCGGAATCCGTGCCCAGGCCGGACGCGGCGGTGCAGGCAGCCCTCACCGAGCAGAATCCGTCGAGCACGACCCGGCCCGACGCGGCGCTCGGTGGGCGGACGCCGGCCCATCGGCTCGCCCACCGACGAGCTCACCGCCACGAGGGCGCCCCGAGGTCGGTGTCGGCGGCGTCGACACGACAGGCTCCAATCGCTCGCACCACGGCGACCCGCCCCCTGTCGCCGCTATCGGTGCTCGAGCCGAGCCGGCGCGGCACGCAGCCTGCCGCGCCGGCTCGTCGCGGGGACTCGCGCAGCGAATCCAAGCGCGCACGTCACGTCGCGCCGCCGCGATCCCGTCCGGGCGTCGCGGTGACCGCGGCGCCGCTGGCTTTCCCACTCTCGGCCGCCCTGCCGCCAGGCGGATCGGAGGGCAGCGCTGCGGGCGCCGGAGGCGCAGCGGCGGGCGCGGCCGCCGCCACTCTCCTCGCACTCTTCGGCCTGTGCATTCTTCGAGCCTTGTTGCCGGGGCTCTTAGGCCTGGGGCTCGCCCCAGCGCGATCGGCGTTCCTCGTCTCGAGGTTGGAACGGCCTGGTTAGCACCGCTGGCTCGGTGCAAGCGACGGTCGCCGACGTGAGGCGGTCGTCGCCGGGTCCGCTCTCGACTTAGCGGGCTCGGCCAGGTCATCGCCGCTGCTCGGTCAGCAGTGCGAGCGCGGCGATCCAGATCAACCAAGGAGAACGAAGCAGCATGAGATCTAAATTGATTGCTGCCGCCATCAGCATCGTCGCGCTCGCTGTACCGGCGCAGGCGATGGCTGATGGTGGGGGCAGCGCCGGGGCCGGTGGCCTCGGTCAAGCACAGCTCGCGGGTCAGGCCGCGACGACGCTGCAGGGGGCGCTCTCGAGCGCGAACGCCCAGCAGACTGCCACCAACTCGAACGCGCCGGTGAGTGTCGCCGGCGGTCAGCCCTCGGGCGGTGGCAAGCCGTGTGACTGCGGCGCACCGATGGGTGGGAAGCCGATGGGTGGACCGCCGATGGGCGGCTCGCCCGCGGGTGGTTCCAACAGCGCCAATCAGGGCGCGATCAACGGAGCGGTGAGTGGCGCGGGCAACAACGCCAACACCACCCAGAACAACACCCAGACCCAGATCGCCAGCGCCGGCGGAGCGATCGGTGGCGGCGGACCTGGACAGGCGCAAGGCAGCAGCCAGAAGTCCGTGACTGGCCAGCTGGCCGGATCGTCGGCTAACGCGAACCAGACTGCCGTCAACGGCAACTCGCCGAGCAGCGCCGGCGGCAGCCCGTCAGGCCCGAAGGGCGATGACCCGTCGGGCGGCGACCCCTCAGGCGCGGGCAACAGCGCCAACCAGGGTGCTGCCAACGGGGCACTGAGCGGCGCCGGCAACAACGCGGGCACGACCCAGACCAACACCCAGACCCAGAACGCCGGCTCCGACTGCCAGGTCGGCTGCGGTGGCTCCGGCCAGGCCCAGGCGGCCGGTCAGAGCGCGGCGACGCTCCAGGGAGCGCTGTCGGGGGCGAACGCCAACCAGACCGCGGTCAACGCCAACGTCCCGGTGAACATCGCCGGCGGTGACGTGTCTGGCGGCTCCAACAGCGCCAATCAGGGCGCCATCAACGGAGCAGCCAGCTTCGCCGGCAACAACGCCAACACCACCCAGGACAACACCCAGACCCAGAACGCCGGCTCCA
>Ga0116224_10002801_pt1 | contig 9984 bp, 8 predicted proteins | sample Sb_taG_9_FD_89699 | JGI IMG/M metagenome (GOLD analysis project Ga0116224, IMG submission 89699) | Peat soil microbial communities from Weissenstadt, Germany - Sb_50d_b_LC metaG | ecosystem: Environmental > Terrestrial > Soil > Wetlands > Peat | place: Germany: Weissenstadt | collected 2010-09-21
ACCTCGTCCCACGGCGGCTTCGACAGCTTCCTCGGGCTGGAGAGCAACTCGATCCCGGTCACGCTGCGCAGCCTGGTGGACGTCGCGCACGGCGGCGCCTTCAGCGGCGTGCTGACCGGCGGCAACGGCCGGCCGTCCGGCGGGCCGACCGGCGAAGGCCAGATCGACTACTACGAGTTCGCAGTCGGCGCTGGCGTCAAGTCGATCACGGCCAACGTGTCGCTGACCAACGACACCGGCGACGTTGTCGGCTCCTACCTGGTGGCCCCGGGCGGTGACGCCCTCGGCTTCGGGCAGAACAACCTGAACGGGACGAACAGCCAGTCGCTGACCGCGTACACGCTAAACCCCGTCCCGGGCAACTGGACGCTGGTGATCGACTTCGCCGAGCCCGTCGTCGGCGATGAGGTCTCCCAGTCGTTCACCGGCAACATCAAGTTCGACCATGTCAGCGCGAGCGCGGCCGGGCTGCCGCACAGTGCGAGCACCAAGCTGGCGGCCGGGACTCCGGTGACCGTGCCGGTAACCATCACCAACAACGGCGCCGCGCCCGAGGCGTTCTTCGTCGACCCGCGGCTCAACACCACGACCAGCCTCTCGCTGGCATCGTTCACGGGCAGCACGTTCGCGCTCCCACTGGCGTCGGGCGAGCCGCAATGGCTGGTGCCGACCCAGACGTCCGGTGTGCAGACCTCGGCCTCGGCGAGCCTGCCCATCGTGTTTGACTGGGGCCCGAATCAGGGTGATCCCGACCTGTTCTCAACCGCTGGAACCACCGCGAGTGGCTCGTACACTCCGTCCGACGGAACCGCGCAGCCGGGCTTCTGGTTCTCCGCGCCGGACGAGATCGGGCCGTTCGGTCCCGGCGGCGCCCCGGCCGGGACGGTGAGCGCCGCGATGACCGTCACCACGAAGATGTTCGACCCGGCGGTGACCTCAACCACCGGCGATGCGTGGCTCGCGTCGATCAACCCGGCGGCGACCTTCTCGCCGGTGATCATCAACCCGGGCCAGACGGCGGTCATCAACGTCACCATCACGCCGTCCGGCTCATCGGGCGCGGTAGTCAGCGGCAATCTGTACGTTGATGACTTCGTCAGCTTCGTGCCTCCGTTCGGTCAGACCACCGGTGACGAGCTGGCCGCCCTTCCGTACACCTACACGATCAAGTAAGTAGCTCATCGGCGAAAGGCGCTGGGACCCGGCCGGGTCCCAGCGCCTTCGCTCGACTCAGGAGCCGTCGCTCCGATGGCGCCGCCAGTGACCGTTAGCGGTCGGCTTGCAGGCGGAGGCTGACCGCTCGCGCTCCGAACAGCTTTCCGCCGCACTGGACCACGCTGGCCGATTGCCCGCTGGCCGAGAGCGTTCCGCTGACGACGGTAGCCAGCACCCCGCTGCCGCAGCCGGACAGGGCCGTCACGAGCACCTGAACGGTCGCGCTCGTCGCCGTACCTGCCGCGATCGGGCCGTGGGTACAGCTGGTCGCACCAGCTGAGTTCGTGCTGCACGTCCACGGTTGCGACCCAGACCCGCCGCCGGTCAGACCGAGCAGATCGATGCCTGATGGCAAGGTGAGGTTGGCCGTCAGCGCGGAGGTGGGTTCCGTTCCGGTGTCCGCTACCCGCACCACCACGGTCGCGACGAGTCCAAGGCCGAGCACGCCGTTGACATCAACCTGGACACCGAGCCTGGCGGCGAGCAGCGGCGCCGTCTGGCCCGGTGTCGGAGCGGCACTGGGCAAAACAGTTGCGGAGGGGGTCGGCGACGCCCCTGGCAAGGGCCCGCCTGAGCCAGCGGGCGCCTTGCTTGGCGTGGCTGCCGCCGGGCCAGCCGACGTTCCTGGTAACTGAAAACGGGGGGCCTGCACTATCGGCGCGACCCCGACCGGCCGCGCGCCAGGCGGCAGGTGTGCATGCGCGATTAGCGGAATGGCGGCCGCCGTCAGCAAGGTTCCGGCCGCCAGCGAAACGGCCGGCCGGTGCTGCAGGACGGCCCTGAGCCAGTGCATCCTCGCGGCGGAAACGCCCGGGCCGGCTGCCGACCCACCGTGGGCCGCCACTGACGGGCCACCGCCGGACAGGTACGCCGTAGCGGCGGCGCCGAGGAAGACCGGCGCGAGCAGGCCGCGCAGCGACCCGTTGATGCACCGGAGTTCTGCCTGGGCGGCCCGACAGTCAGCGCAGCTGCGCAGATGGCTGTCCACCAAGCGGCCTTCGCGCCTGGACAGCCCGCCGCGGACGTAGGCGCCGAGCTTGCTGGCCACGGGCCGGCACGCCTCCCGCTCGATGCCGGACAGGTGCATCTGCAGGTATGCCTGGCGGAGGCCTTCACGCGCGCGGTAGCGGAGCGCGGCGACCCCATTGGCGGTCAGGCCGAGCAATAACGCGACCTCGGCTGGCTTGCATTCCTCGACCTCGGTGTGCCAAAGCACCGCGGTCCAGCGTTCGGGCAGTGACCTGAATGCGCGCGCGATCAGCGAGCGGTCCAGGCTGGTGACTACCGGATCGACGAATGGCTCGCCAGGGTCGGGAAGGTTTTCCTCGCCGATGGGAATCTGCCTGCGCTGGCCGCGCAGGTGATCACTCGCCACCCGCCGGACCGCAGTGAGCAGATACGGGCGGAACGCTTCCGCCGGGCCGCCGCCGCGGCGGATCACGCGGAGCACCCGGGCGAACGTCTCAGCCACCACATCATCCACGTCAGCCGGCCCGCCGACCAGCTGGCCAGCGACGCGGCGGGCGGCGGCGGCGTGCCGCTCGTAGAGGATGCCATAGGCCTGCGCATCGCCCGAGCGGGTCGCGGTGATCAGGTTGGCGTCACTGACCGGCGCCTGCGTCGGCTCCGTCATCATGCACCATCCCGCGGACCGGTTGGGAATTCTGCGACTCAGCAGAAGATCTTGCCCTGATCTGCGTCATCGCGTGGCGCCTTCCCAGTCATTTCAATGACAAGTCCCGATTAGAGGGAAGGCACGCACATGAGCGAGCGTGGAAGTCACGGGGCGCAATGGGATGCGGAAACGTTAGTCTCGCTGCTGACACTGGGAGTTATGTGGTCCCCAGTTACGGCCAAGCACCGGCGGATCCCGCCGAAACTGCTCACGCCGGGTAATCGCCGGTCCGGCCGGTCGCTGCGGCGAAGCTGGCCGCGCGGCCAGCATGTCGCGCTGTGCGGCGGCTAGGGCAGCTGCTGGCCAGCCTGACCAGGACTCCGAACGCCGTGGTTGGCTGTTGACCTACCTTCCGGCGTGATGAGCGATTCGCGCTCCGCCTTGCACCGACTCCTCACCCGGTCCGGGCGAGGTGCGTGGCCGCTGGCCGGGAATGGTTGCAGCCGTGGCGGCCGCCCACGGCCAGCCGAGAGGAGCGCCAGATGACCAGCCAGGCGGCTAGGTCAGTCCCGGCGCCACCGCTGGACGCGGCCCATATCGGCGGCCCACTCGATCGCATCGGGCGCTTGGCGTGGTAGCCGACCTGCTGCTGGTCGGGCTCGGGATCACCCTGCAGCCGTTCCCGCTGACAGCCTTCATCCTCCTGCTCAGCGCGGAGAACGGGGTCAAGACGGGCCTGGCGTTCATCCTGGGCTGGCTGGCGTGCCTGGTCCTGGTGATCGCCGCCGTGGCCCTGGCGACCGGTGGCAAGCCGCCCGCGCCGAACACCTCTCCTTCGGTTGCCGTCGACGCGATCAAGATTGCCCTCGGCGTCGCGCTGATCACCTACGGCACGCTCAAGTGGCGCCGCCGGGGCCGCCCGAGCAAGCCGCCCGCCTGGATGGCACGGCTGGAGTCGGTCTCGCCATGGGCCGCCGCCGGGCTCGCCGCCTTCCTCCAGCCCTGGCCGCTGGTGGCGGCCGGTGCGGCGACGGTCACCCAGGCAAAGCTTTCCTCGGCCCAGAGCTATCTCGCCTTGATGGGCTTCTGTCTGCTTGCCACCTCCAGTTTCCTGGTCCTTGAGTTGCACGCGGTCTTCGCTCCGGCCGCGGCGCAGGCCCGGCTTGAGCGGATTCGGACCTGGCTGGACACGCACCGGGACGCGGTGATCGTCGTCGTCGCCCTGCTGCTCGGCTTCTGGCTGGCTGGCAAGAGCATCTACCTGCTGGTCGGATAGCCGGCCCGGCTGACGGTTCTGGTGGCCAGGGGGGGTCGGCCGCCGGCCCGCCGCCGACGGCGAGCCCGATGGGAGCCTGAGCCTGCCCAAAGCCGTCCGGCACCCAAGATCACTGTGGTATTTTCTAGACTATTTTTAGCGAACCGGCATCGAATGCAACACTAATTCTGCATTCCGGTTGAACATATGTGTTGGCTTGTGCTCCGCTGTACTCGGCTGAGAAGTTTGCCTAGACCTGCGGAGAGACGGCCAGATGGGCAAGGGGGACTGGGTTCAGCGTCAGCCCGGTAGCGCGGCTGGCTCTGTCGTGCCCCCGCCCGCGCCGGAGACGCCGCCACTGCCGAAGCGGGTACCCAGGCGGGCGTCCGATCATCAGTCCGCACGGTCGGCTCAGGCTGCGACATCAGCCGGGCAGCAGGTGCCCGATTCCATCCGGGCGCTGCTTAAGCCGGTCTGGACGCCGGATCCGGCGGCGATCGAGGACCAGGTTCGGTCGGCCGAGGTCGATTCCGGATCTGCCGAGGCTGAGCCGGCGGCCGGCCGGAAGCGACTTCGGCGCGATCGCGCCGGTTCCAGTCGGCGGCCGCTCACCTGGGTGGCCGTGCTGACGTTCATCCTGCTTGCCGCTGGCGGCACCGCGGTCGCCCTGTCCCGGCAGCATGTCGGCAGCAGGTCGGAAAACGGCACCCAGACGCCAGCTGGATCTGGCGGCCGGGCGGCGGCCGGGCTGAGCGAGGCGGCGGCCGTTCGTCAGCAGACTGCCGCGTGGATCTCGGGAGAGATCAGCCGCAGCGCGATCGTCGCCTGCGACTCGGTGATGTGCACCGCGCTGTACCGGGCCGGGGTGCCGGCCTCCAACTTGCTAGTACTCAGCCCCGATTCACTGGACCCGCTCGGAGCCGACCTGGTCGTGGCTACCCCCGTCCTGCGCAGCCTGTTCGGCAGCAGGCTGCAGGCCGTATACGCACCTACCGTCCTGGCCAGCTTCGGCTCAGGACAGACCCGGGTGGAGGTGCTGATCGTCGCGCCGGATGGTGCGGCGGCCTACCTGAAGGCGCTCAGCCAGGATGTCGCCGCCAGGAAGGTCGCCGGAGCCACTCTGCTCGGCAACAGCAAGATCAGGCTGTCAGCTGACGCGGCGGCGCAGCTTAGTGCGGGCCAGGTCGACCCGCGACTGCTGCTGCTGCTTCCGGTGATGGCCACGCTGCACCCGCTCCAGATCCTGGCATTCGGGGACCAGGCTCCCGGTGCCAGCAATTCCGTGCCGCTGACCGCAGTGGAGCTGTCCGGATCGGACCGCGCGGCCAGCCTGACCGCCCGTAGTTATCTCCGCTGGCTACTCGGCTTCCTGCACGGCCAGCGCACTCCCTACCGACCCGCCGGGATCACCTCCATTCGCCGCGGCGGCCGTCAGATCGTGATCGTCAGATTCGCGAGACCCACTCCCATTGGCCTGCTCCCGTCTGGATAAGGAATGATGATCTATGTTGATTATGATGAAAACTAGGTTTACGCGCCTCGCCGGGTTGTTTGCCGTGGCCGCACTGGCGCTCGGAACGCTCGCGTTCACCGCACCAGCGTCCGCGGCCTCGGGCTATGGTTGGCTCCGGCTTGCCCACCTGTCCCCGAACGCTCCAGCGGTTGACGTCTACCTGTACTCGTTCCATGACTCCAGCGCCATGATCGTGCTGCACCACGTCGCTTACGGCACCATCTCGGGCTACGAGAAGGTGCCAAGCGGTGAGTACACCGTCGCCATGCGCGGCGCGGGCGCATCATCGTCGTCACCGCCAGTGCTATCGACGAGCGTCGACGTGCAGGCCGGCCACGCCTATACGGTGGCCGGGATGGGTCCGGCCAGTGGCCTGCGCCTGCAGGTACTGCGGGACAGGCTGGCCACTCCAGCGGGCGAGGTGCTGGTGCGGATCATCCAGGCCTCGCTGAACCAGCACCGGGTCACTGTGACGGCCGGCCACGAGGTCCTGGTCAGCAAGCTCGCCTTCGCGTCGGTGACCTCCTACCAGGTCGTCTCACCGGGTACCTGGGTCGTCCGCGCGGCCGGCGAATCGCAGCACACCTCGGCGGTGATCACGCTGGCGCCAGGCACCATCCACACCATCGTCGTGCTTGATGACCCCGGTCATCTCAGGCTCGATGACCTGGTGGACGCGGCCGGCAGCCAGGTGCTGCCGACCGGAGCGCCGGCTACCGGCTTCGGCGGCACCGCGCCACATCCGGCCAGCTCCCCGCTGCCATGGCTGGTGCTGATCGCCGGTGGCCTGGTGCTCACCCTGGGCGGGACCTGGTGGGCCCGCCGGCCACGCGGGGCGCACGCCCTCGGGCGCGGCAGGCCGCATGCCCTGACGTGAGCCGCCATGCGGGCCGGCCAGCCTCCAACGCCCGGCTATGGGCAGCGGGCAGGCCGACCCCCAGGCACCTTCGACCGGCCAGGCGGCGCTGGCGGACCGGATCCGCCGGGGTCGCGCTGATGGTGTGCGGTGTGCTGGCGATAGCGCTGGGGGTTGGCGGCTGGGCAATCGCCAGCCGTCCACCTGGTTCCCGGCCGATTGGCCCGGTGGCCGTGGTGGGAGTGCCGCACGGCAGGATCGCAGCCGCGCCTGGACCGTCCGGGCGGCTCCGGGTGGCCCGGCCGGTCCGGCTGGTCATCCCGGCGATCGGGGTCAGCACCCGGCTGAGTCGCCTAGGCCTGACCAGCGCGCATGCCCTACAGGTACCGACCTCTACCGCGGTGGCTGGCTGGTACACCGGGAGCCCGCGCCCTGGCGCGATCGGCTCGTCGGTCATCGCCGGCCACGTCGACTCCAGAACCGGCCCTGGGGTGTTCTACCGGCTGCGGCAGCTGCGCCGCGGCGAGCGGGTCTATGTCGTACGCGCCGACCGCACCGTGGCCGTATTCAAGATCACCGCCGTGCACACTTTCTGGAAAAGTCAGTTCCCCTCGGCCTCGGTGTACGGGCCGGTGCCCGATGCCGAGCTGCGCCTGATTACCTGCGGAGGCCTCTTCGACTACGCGACCGGTACCTACCTCAGCAACGTGGTCGTCTACGCGATTCTGATCAGGTAACGCGGCATCGGTGTGCTTGCGGCAGCCGGATGTGCCAGCTGACCTGATTGACCAACGCGGTAGTCCACCGATTTCATGAAGCGCGATGACAATTGGCGCTCAATAGTGCACGATGGTGCACCGGCGCTAGGTCCCGGGCTGCAGGAAAGTGCCGGGAATCCGCGCTGGACCCCGATCCAGGAGTGACCAGGTGGGCGTATTGAGCCGGGCAAGCCTGGAACGGCCGCGCGTGCCGGGCCGGTCGATCCGATTCACCTTCATCACCAGGGTGGCCGGGCCGGCGGTTTGCCTGGTGCTGATCTGGGCCCTGGCCGTCAGCCTCACGCTCGGCAGCGCTTCGGTTCGGCGCGATCTGTCCGCGCAGAACCACGCGGAGCTGACCGAGCTTGCGCTGCTGGCCGGTGCGGGCCTGATCGTGGTCGTCGCCGTGCTCATCTTGGTGGGTTCCTTCGCTAGCCGCCTGGCCCGTGGCATCTCCGATCTGGCCGCCACCGCCCAGCACCTCGCTGATCAGCAGCGGCTAGAGCCGCCCAGCGGCGAGCACGCTGCCCAGCCTGACGGCAGCTCCCGGTGGCCGGATGCCAAGACCACCGAGATCGCCGATGCCGCGGCGGCCATCGCGAGCCTGCAGCGCACGGCTGCCGCCGCGGCGGCCGGGGAGGCCAGCCTGCGTACCGGCCTCAGGCAGGTATTCATCAGCCTGGCAAGGCGGAACCAGTCGCTGCTGCAGCGGCAGTTGCGGCTGATCGATGCGCTGGAAGGGAAGGCATCCGATCCGGTCGCGCTAGCTGACCTGTTCGCACTCGACCACCTCACCACCCGGATGCGCCGTCAGGCCGACAGCCTGACCATCCTGTCCGGCGCGGCGTCCGGGCGGTCCTGGAGCGAGCCGGTCCCGGTCATCGACGTGATTCGCGGGGCGATGGCAGAGGTCGAGGACTACCAGCGGGTAACGGTTCTCACCCGAGCCGAGGACTCGGTGGACGGGTCGGCCGTCGCTGACATGATCCACCTGCTGGCCGAGCTAATCGAGAACGCGACCTTGTTTTCCCCCTCTGGCACGCGTGTCGAGATCAGAGCCGAGCGGGTAGCGAACGGCTTCGCGATCGAGATTGATGACCGGGGCCTGGGGATCGAGTCCGATCGACTGATCGAGATCAACCAGCAGCTGGCCAGTCCGCCAGACTTCGACCTCGCCAATGCCGATCAGCTTGGTCTCTTCGTCGGGGGCAAGCTCGCTGCCAGGCACGGTGTCAGGGTGTCGCTGCGTCCGTCCCCCTACGGCGGTACCACGGCCATCGTGTTGCTGCCCGACAGCATCGTCGTGGCGGCCAAGACGCGCGCCGACACGCAGCCGGACTCTTACTGGGCGGCAGCCAGCGGGCCTGCCGGGCTGGATCAGCCATCCGCCGACGTAGTGGAGCTGACCCGCAGGCACTCAGCTCAGCCCCGGGTTGCGGCTCAGCTCCCGGTTCCGCAGCTCCTGGTTTCCCAGTTGCCGGTTTCCCAGCGGCCGGTTGCGGCTCAGCTGCCGGTTTCCCAGTCGCCGGCGCCAGCGGCCGATCCTCCTGGTTCCGCCCTGGATGGCGTCGCTGCCAGCCCGGATGGCGTCGCTGCCAGCCCGGACGGCGTCGCTGCCGCCCCGGACGGCGTCGCTGTCAGCGATTCTGCCGCTGCTGATTACCTGGGCCTGCCTCGCCGCACTCGCCAGGCGAGCTTGTCCCCCCATCTTCGGGATAGCCCTGCAGCGGCCGTACGGCAATGGGGGACCGACCGCGGCTCGGTAACTGCTGAGGCGCCGAGTCCGGAACATGCGCGCAACTTCGCGGCTTCGCTGCAGAGCGGATGGCGCCGCGGCCGCCAGGCGTACACCGCGGATGAGCCGCCGCAGACCACTGCACGAGCGCCGTGGCGAGGCGATGTGGAAGCCCCGGATAGCGAGGAGGCGTAATGGATGAGCAACCAGCAGCCGGGTCGGGCCGGGAACTCGGCTGGCTGCTCGACGACCTCGCCGACCGGGTGGACTATTTCCAGCGAGCCGTGATTCTATCTCGCGATGGGCTCGTGGTTGCCGCCTCCGCAGGCTTGGGCCGCGAGGACGCTGAGCATCTGGCCGCACTGGCGGCCGGCGTGCAAAGCCTGGCCAGGGGCGCGGGAATGCATTTCAGGATCGGCGAGGTACGGCAGACCATCATCGAGCTTGAACAGGGCCTGCTCTTCGTTACCGCAGCCGGTCACGGCAGCTGCCTGGCGGTGCTTTCCCCGCCGAACGCGGACGCTGGTCAGGTTGCCTACGAGATGGCCATGCTGGTCAAGCGGGCCGGGCCGCACTTGTCAGCACGGCCGAGGTTCCCGGCCGTCCAGATCCCGGTTGAGTGACCACGCACATGCGTGCGGGCGACAAGTGGGTCGGCCGGGCTGCCGGGCCCGTGGTGCGTCCCTACGCGCTGACTGGCGGCAGAACCGAGCCGGCCGGCGGCAAGGTGCTTGACCTGATCGCCGTGGTCGTCGCGTCTGGCCTGTCCGCGCAGGTCGATGATCCGGCCGGCCTCAGCCCTGAGCATCGCCGAATCGTCGGTTTGTGCCAGCGACCAGTTACCCTGGCTGACCTGGCATCCGACCTGGCGTTGCCGCTCGGCGTCGTTCGGGTCCTGCTAGCCGATCTCATCTCGAACGACCTGATTACCGTGCTGCCTCAACGACCCGCCGGCGAGCAGCCCAGCGCCGCTCTGCTTGAGGAGGTACTGCATGGGCTCCGTGCCCTCTGATGGCGCTGCCGACGTCCCGCTCGCC
>Ga0116224_10002805_pt1 | contig 9979 bp, 9 predicted proteins | sample Sb_taG_9_FD_89699 | JGI IMG/M metagenome (GOLD analysis project Ga0116224, IMG submission 89699) | Peat soil microbial communities from Weissenstadt, Germany - Sb_50d_b_LC metaG | ecosystem: Environmental > Terrestrial > Soil > Wetlands > Peat | place: Germany: Weissenstadt | collected 2010-09-21
CCCCAGACCTGCATGTACCCCGGCGAGATCTGCTCTTCCATCGCGGGAATGGACTCGGCCAGGGAGACCGGCCTGGCTTCCGGGAACGCCGCCAGGATCTCCGGCAGCCCTAGGAAGTGGTCGGCGTGCGGATGGGTGATGTACACGTACCCGGGCTCGCAGCCGTGGGACTTCACCCACGCCGCCAGCTCCCGCCCCTCCTGTTCCGTGATGAGGCAGTCGACCAGCAGGGCGCCGTCAGCATCACTGATCAGGGTCGAGGTGGACGGCGGCCAGGTCGCCGGGCCCACCGCCTCCTCGAAACCCGGCACTGCGCTCGGGATCGGCTTGGGATCCACCACGAACACGTCAAAGTCAAGGCTCATCGCTTCCTCCGGCCGTGCTGACTCCGGTAGGCACGGGACGCTGGGTCCGCTGAGCCCTCCGTGGGTCGATGGTCATCACGCACCATGCTTACCCGCGGGACGGCAGCAGGGTATCCGCATGTTGACTGCACCGCTGCCCGCAGCCGATGCAGTCAGGTTGCTGATACCCCACCCTTGCGACCACGCCAGACTGAAACCAGTCACCTGACTAGAAGAGTGCGCAGGTACCAGAGATAGTGGTGACCCGCCGAATTCCCGAGCCGTCCGATGAACGGCTCCGCCAGGCGCTTGCCGCGCACTCAGGATGCCGGAACCAGCCTTCGAGGTCGGCGGGCCAGCATCTAGGCGTACGGCGCGCGGCCTTCCTGCAAGAAACAGCGGAGGGAGGAGCAGACCATGGCATCCGAACGGGTGCTCGACGTCGTGGTGCGCCGCCACGTCTTCGATGCTGGCCGGCCGTTCTCCGGTGTCCGGGATGGGATCTTCGGTGGTATCAGCCAACCCGATATCGCGCGGCTGTTCAGCAGGCTCGTGGCGAGCAGTCCGTACCGGGAGTTCAGCTCCCTGGTCGAGCAGGCGCAAGGCAGCGCCGGCCTGATGCGGTTCCTCCAGCTCGACCTCAACGGCGCGCTGTTGATCGACCCGAAGGCCGAGGAATGGGCCGGGCGCGTGGGTGACGAGATGGCGGTCACCTTCTTTCCCGCCGCGGCCACCCAGCCGGCCAACGCCCGCGACTCGTCCTTCGTCAGGAGCGCATCCACCAGAACCGCGTCCCGCACACTGCAGATCAGCGTTGATGCCGTCGGGGACCAGATCCGCCGCCCCTCACTCGGGGGAAGATCATCGAACACCGGCTTCGACGGTCCCATCTACGCCGAGTACTTTAACGCTGCCTCCTAACCGGCGGACTCGATGGCCGTTGCCGGGTTACCGTCCGCTGGGTCGAGGGCCTGCGGGCACGGCGGACAGGTGCACGGGCCCGGTGGCATGACCGCGCGGGGCTGGAGCTGGCCGGGCGGGCTTGCCGCCGGGGCGGACCAGCAGGGTGCCGGCTGCGGCCGCGACCAGCGCGGCGAGCGAGGCAGAGTAGACCAGGGCGGTCGAGTGCAGTCCGAACTTCGTGGTCGCCACGCCGGCGATCAGCGCCGGAATGCTGAACGCAAGGTAGGTCACGGTGAAGATGGCAGCTAGGAGGCCGGCGCGCTGACCGGGCGTGGCCAGGGCGGTGGTCATGCGGAAGGCACCGAGGAAGGCCAGCCCAAAGCCCACGCCCGCGACCGCGGTACCGGCGAGGAAGGCGGCGGACGTCGTCGTCGCGATCGCGCCGAACGTCACCGCCACGCCCGCGAGCAAGAACAGGCAGCCAGCCAGCATCGCCGCCAGGGAGCTGATGTCGCGCAGCGCAAACGCCGCCGCGGCCCCGGTCCCGGCGAGCAGGAAGATCACCAGCCCGCCTCACAGCACGTTCGGCGACCCCGTCGCCTCAGCGGCCAGCGACGGCCCCAGCGACAGGTACAGGCCGCCGAGCGCCCAGACCGCGACGAAACACGGAACGGCTGCGGCGAAGGTTCCCCGGGCCTGGCGCGGTACGGCGACCCTGGGCCGCAGCGAGGCCAGGACACCGGGGCGTCTGGACCCAGGTTCTGCCATGGCCAGCACGGCGACGATGCCGACGGCGAAGACGGCCAGCAGCGCCCACCAGATCAGGTGGGTCGGTGCCGGGGCGTACTGGACAAGCGCGCTGGTGATCAGCGCGCCCAGGCCCGGGCCCAGACTGGAGAAGGCGCTGGTCACCAGGGGGTGCCCGCTGGCCAGCCCGGTCGCGATGCCCTGCAGGGACCTGGCCACATACAGTGCCCCGACGCCGTGCGCCGCCAGGAAGACCACGCACCCGGCCGCGCTGAAGACCAGCGCCGCGATGATCACCGGAAGCCGACCCAGGTAATCCGAGACCGACCCGAAAACAGCAGCGTGACCAGCAGAACCAGGACGTAAACCGCGAACACCGCAGTCAGCGTGGCCGCCGAGAAACGAAACTGGACCTGATACACCCGGTACAACGGCGACGCGGCCGCCGAGGCAAAGAACACCATCAGGAACAGCACAGCCAAGATCCAGAACGCGGCCGCCTTCGGCAGCGTCCTGCGCCTGGACTGTTCCCCCGTGCCCGGTCCGGGCCGCACATTGTCAGCGGCATCCTTGGCCGACTTCGCGTGTTCCATCACAACGAACCCTTCCGCAGACGAGCTGCCCAGACAGGCCAAGCCGCCGCTCCCCGGATGGACCGGTCGGCTCCGGCCCGACGTCGCCACTCCCTTGATCGATTGCTTGACTCATCTGGTCGATGGACAGAACACATTCCGTGGGCGGCGGTACTCATGGGAGTACTTTTCAATCGCCTCGCTCACCGTGAGGTCGTACGCGGCCGGCAGCAGCTGGGCCGGGTGGCCGACCAGCACCTTGTAGTACAGCACCTCGTTGCCGTCGTGCAACTGCTCTAGGTGCACGTTCTTGGCCAGGTCGTTGCCCTGGCGCTGCAGCTGCTCGTAGGCGCGCTGGGCTAGCTGCTCCACGGTCAGCACCGTAGCGGGCAGATGCCCGATCAGGCCCAGCGCCTCGCGCTCCGCCGCGGTGAACGCCACTCCCCGGTGGCGGAGCGGATCGGCTAGTACGCCGGGACGGACGGGTCCGCGTGTCGTTGTGGTTCATGACTTTCTCCTGTGGTTGTGCCGTTGTCGCGGGAGCGGCACTATCCCCAGCCGCCAATTCTCCCGGTCTCCCTGCACGAGTAGCTGAATCATCCCGGCAGTGACGCCTGTTCATGGATCCAGGCATTCGCCAGCATGGTCCAGATCCCGGCCTCGCCAGCGTCCTGGGCCAGGCCAAGGCTGTGCGGGCCGTGGGCGAACACGTGCACGGCGTGGGGAACACCGCTGGCCGCGAGCGCCGAGGCGAAGCGGTAGGTGTGTTCGGGAGGGACATAGGGGTCCTCTGCGGTGTGCCAGACGAAGAACGGCGGCGACGCAGGCGTGACCAAGAATCCAGCGATGTCGACCGGCGCAGCCGAGGGCTGGCGTCCTCGCCGAGAAGGATCAGCCGGGCAGGACGGTAGGTCTCGGTCTCCATCGAGGTGATGGCGTAGCCAAGCACAGCGAACTGCACCGTCTCATCGGGCGCGGCGCCTGGCGCGAGGGCGGCCAGCCCGGCCAGATGACCTCCCGCGGAGAACCCTATGAGACCGATGCGCTGCGCGCCTGCGGCCCGCCGGCGGCCGATCTCAGCGCGCAGCGCGTCCAACGGCACCGGGTGCCGGACGTTGAGCGGATAGCGGAACACGCTCGCCTGCACGCCTATCTCGCCGAGCCACCTGGCCACTGGCTCGGCTTCGTGCGGAGCGTGTTCGGCATACCCGCCGCCGGGCAGGACGATCATGTGCGTGCCGGGAGATTCCGAGTACGTCGTCGCCATGGCCGTTCTCCGCCTCCTTCCAGGTGCCTGCACTACGAACCCTGGCTACCGGTTACCGAGGGTCGCCGAGGAATGCCTCGACGTCAGCGGCAAAATCCGCGTGGTGCTGGAACAGGAACCCGTGCGCCGAGTCCGGGTAGATCTTCACCCGGGCCTGCGAGATCAGGCCCGCGAGCAGGTAGGAGTAGTGCGGAAGGATCATCGGGTCGCTATCGCCGTTCGCCACGAACACCGGCATCTCCAGGCAGCTGAGCCGCTGGAGCAGCGCGTGATCGGGGATCCCCCACGTGCAGACCGCGTCATACTGCGCCTCACGAGTCGCCCAGGTGGTTGCCGTGTCCCGATCCTGGGTCCGGGCGTAGATGCGCCCAAGCACTTCCTGGCCGGCCTGCCGGCTTGACGAGGACCGGGCGAAGAAGACGTCGAGGTATTGCTCGGGGCTGGTTTCGGGGGTGCCGATGGCGCCGATGACCTCAGGGGCCCAGCCGTGCATGCCGGCGGCGCCCTGCGGCGCTGCGGACGCAAGGACCAGCCTTCGCACGATGGCCGGCCTGGTCAACGCAACCTGCTGCGCGACGAAGCTGCCGATGGAGAACCCCAGGAGATCAACCTGGCCGAGGTCCATGGCGGCGATGAAGGCGATGGCGTCGTGTGCCATCTGCTCCACGGTGTCCGGTGTTGTCCCGGCGGAGCCGGCGACTCCGGCGTTGTCGAATGTGATGACACGCCGGGCCGATGCCAGCGCGTCGATCAGCGCGGGATCCCAGTTGTCGAGGTTTCCGCGGAAGTGCTGGAGAAGGACCAGCGGCATACCGCCGCTGGCCCCTGGGCCGGTGTCGCGGTAGGCGTAGTCGATGCCATTCGCGGCCCTGGCCTGCTTGTTCGGCAGGCCGGAGTACGGTCCGTCCCGATGTGCCGAGTCTGTGCCGTCGTCGGTGGTGATGGCGGGCATGTGAATACCTTCCTGTTCGGTTTGTCTCTCAGTTGCCGGTCCGGGCCGGCCCGCTGGCGAGCTGTGCGCGGGCCGCCTGGACCGGCTCCTGGTTGTCGTTGGCGTGGCCGACCAGGGCCCCATCCGCCGTCCGGCGCTTCGGTGAGCAGGACCCAGGTGCGGCCGGCCAGTGACAGGTCCCCGGCGGCGGCGGCCACGATGGCGGTGAGCTGTGCGACGACGGCCAGCTGCTTGTCACGGTCCAGAGCGCCGGCGTTGGTGAGGACCTGGATCGCTGCCCGCCTCGACGGGGCGGAAGGCCAGCGCCCAGCCGACAGGCAGGGAAGCCAGGCGGCCCGGCAGGGTGCGTATCGCTGCCCTGGTGCCGCCGTCAGCCCACTGCAAGTCGTCGAGGCAGATCACGATCGGCTGGCGCAGAGCGGACTGCTCGAGCAACGTCTGGATGTCCTGCAGCAGCCAGTAACGCTGCTCGCGGGAGCCGTGCGAATCCCCGAGTGCAGCACGCTCGAGCAAAGGCTCAGGCCCTCCGAACAGCGCGTCCATCAGCACTGCCAGCTCCACGGCCGCATCGCCGGGCTCGGCCACGCCGTGGCCGACAGCGAAACCAGTCTCCTGCGCGGCCGACACAGCCTCCTCGACCAGGCGGCTCTTACCGAGTCCCGGGCCGCCTTCAATCAGCCAGCTGGTGCCGGCTCCGCCCCGCAGCCGGGCGAGGTGCTCGTGCAGCGAGGCCACCTTGCCGTCCCGGCCGCGCAGCGGGTTCGACATGGTAGCGTGCGCTCCATCGACCTGACTCGGAGCCATGACGGGCATGCTGCTGGTCCGGCAATAACCCGGCACGGGCGGCTGCCACACGGCACGATCGCGCCGCTCCGTCACGGTCATACCGGCGACGGTACGGGCCGCTGCCGCCCCGGCGCATCAGCACGACGACTGCGCGGCCGCTGGCTGCATGATCAGTCATCGTGCGGAACATCTAGCCGACCGGCTGCTGAGGCGGTACCGACGGCAGGTCAAGGCTCATGGCGGTCAGCTGCGCCCGGCTGGTAATACCGAGCTTCGGGAAGATGCGGTAAAGATGGCTGGCCACGGTGCGATGTGACAGGTAGAGGCGCTCCCCAATCTGGCGGTTCGAGAGCCCTTCCGCCGCCATCCGTGCGACCTGCAGCTCCTGGGCCGACAGTGAACTCCACACCGTCGGCGCCAGCGCGCGACTCGGCACTCCGGCAAGGCGTAGCTCTTCGCGGGCCCGCTCGGCCCACGGCCCGGCTCCCAGGCTGTCGAAGCCGTCCCGGGCCGCCCGCAGCAGCTCACGTGCTTCTTGGGTCTGCTTGCGCCGTCTCAGCCGTGACCCGAGCATCAGCTGCATGCGGCTGCGCTCGAACGGCCAGCTGCCGACGTCGCGGTCCAGCGCGGCGCGGATCCGCTGCTCGATGAGTTGGTCGGGGGCCAGCAGGGCATCGGCGTAGATCACGTTCATGCGCAGCGTCGGTCCGATCGGCTCCGGCGGCAACCGTGAGGTCAGATGCTGGATCAGCTCGCGAGTACGATCGACCCGGTCACACTGTACTGCGGCGTACGCCAGATGCGACAGTGACCACAGGGCCTGGAACGGACTCGAGCCCGGGTCCGCCTCGCGGTGCAGTCGGCTCAGATAGTCCCAGGCAGCGGAGAAATCCCCCTCCGCCGCCGCCGCCGTGGCCCGCGCCAGCAGCGTTATCGCTGCCACGTTGGTCATTCGGTTGGGGACAGCGATCCGCTCGGCCCGGTCGGCGGCGGGCGCTGCCTCGGCTACCTCCCCGCGCAGGGCCGCGACCATGGCCCGGCCGGCAAAACCGGCCGCCAGCCACTCCGCCTGACCGGACTCCTCGGCCAGGCGGCAGCCTTCCTCCGCCAAGGGCATGGCCGTCGACCACTGGCCCCGTCGCAGACGAGCCCACGCCTGCATCACGACTGCCCGGGCCAGCACCTGAAGCCGCCCCTCAGCGCGGAGCCGCGCCGCAGCATCGGCAAGGAATAGGTCAGCCAGCTCGAAGTCCCCGATGCAGGACGCGGCATGGCCCAAGGTATAGACGGTTACCGAGTCCAGATTGGTGGTAACCACGGCGTGCATGATTTTCGTTACGGTCGAGGAGCTGTCAACCGGGTCAGCGTAGGCCAGCATAATGGCGCGCTGCGGGTCGCTAAGCGAGTCGGCTGAATCCGTGACGAGTGTCGCTATGGTGCGGGCCACGGCGTTTCCCGGTTCCCGCATCCAGCAGCGGTACGCCGCCGAGCGGAGGAACGATTCCGCAAGCCGCTCGTCACCGAGCCGACGTGATCGCTCGGCCAGGCCGATGAGCGCCTGGATCCGGGCGACTCCGCCGCCGGCGCCTACATCGGCCATCTCGCCGAGCTCTTCGAGCAGGAGACGGATGTGCTCGTCGTCGGCCAGCAGAGCCAGGACGGCGCGGTGCGCGTCCCCGACATCCGCCTGGCCGAGCTCGTAGGCCAGGACCGCCGCCCGGAACAGGTACCGGCGCTTGTCCGGCGCCGAGGTCGTTAGCTCCGCAGCGCGGGCCAGCATCGCCACGGCGGCCGAGACGGCACCGCGTCCGACGGCTCGGTCGGCGACCAGCTCGAGCTTGGCGGCGAGGGCCTCGTCATACCCGGTCGCCGCCCGGGCCCGGTGCAGGATTCCCCGGTCGGTGCCGGGGCCTACTGCTTGCGCCAGTGCCAGGTGCCCGGTCGCCCGGCTGCTCGGCGACGCGAGGTGATACACGGCGGATCGCATCAGCCCGTGGCGAAAACGCAGTTCACCGTCCGACAACTGGACAAGGCCCGCGACAATGGCCGGCTCCAGGACCTCTAGATGCGCCGGTGTCCCTGCTGTACCAAGGGCATCGAGTAGTTCCGGTAGTGACTCTGAATCGTGCAGCGCCAGCAGGATGAGAGCGGCCCGGGCCGCAGACGGGAGCCGCTCGACACGTGCCGCGAAGGCGGCCTGAAGACGCTGAGTGAGCGGCAGCCACTCGGGACCTCCCGACACTCGCAACGTCAAACTGGCAGTCTTCGGCAGCTCCACCAAGGCGAGCGGGTTGCCCTCGGCGACCCGGAGTACCCTGGCCTGGGTCGCGCTGCTGAGGTCCGGCGCGACGGAGGCGAGGAGCCGGCGCGAGTCGTCGGCGCCGAGCGGCTCCAGGTCGATCACGCAGCTGGCGGCGCCGTGGAGGGGGTCGGGTTCGTCGTCCCGGGTCGCGGCCAGCAGTACGACCGGGTCGTGCTCAAGGCGTCGTGCGATAAAGCGGAGCACGCCGACCGTTGCTGGATCCAGCCACTGCAGGTCCTCGGCGACCACCAGCAGCGGCTGCTCGGCAGCCGCGTCGGCCAGTAGGTCCAGGGTCGCTGCGGCCAACGCGAAGGGCTCCGGTGGCGCGCCAACGGTGATACCGAAGGCAACCCACAGAGCCGCCTGCCTGGGCTCCGGGATCAGGTGAGCCAAATGCAGCAGCGGCTGAAGAAGCTGATAAAGCCCGGCCATGGCCATGCCCGTCTCCGGCGAGCTGCCGACGATCCGCAAGATCCGCCTGGACGGGCGGGCCCGCCGTACGGCCTCGTCGATGACCGCTGTCTTGCCGATGCCGGCCGGTCCCCGGACCAGGATGGCGGTGCCGGCCTCCCGGTCGGCCAGGCGGGCGGCGATCAGGGCCTGCTCGGCGTCCCGCCCGACGAGCAGGCCGCCGTGAGCGTCGCCGTCCGCTCCCGCCATAACTAGTGAGTATCCCACCCCGCCGTCGCAAAAGACCCACCTCACCGCGCCAGCGTGACTGCCTGAAATCGATCGATTTCGTACGGGCGTGTGGCAGAGCCCCGCCGCCGAGGAGTGCTGAGACACGGCGCGGCCTGCTCATGGCGCAGCGACGGCGCAGAGGCTGCCGCCGGGAGCCTCCGCGCACAAGGCCGACCGGCAACTGGCAGCCAGCATCCCGACCGCCGGGTGATGGCCGCTTCACAAACCGCCCCGGCCGTCCCGCTCCCCGGCTCCACAGCGACAGGCCGGGCCGCTGATACGAACCGGCCGGCCCGGCCGGAAAGACAGACCGGTTCCAGCCCGGCAGGTCATCGCGGCGGGCCCAGGGCCCAGCCGCCGGCACCGCTGAGCCAGGCGAGCACCCCGATCCCGCGGTCACGGAAAACCTTAACGGCACCGACCAGGCAATTCACGCTGCCAGCCACCCCGCACCGCCCCAGCCGCAGAACGTCTTTCCCCGCTATGGACGACGCACCGCGCGGCAGAAAACCTGTCAGCAGGCCAAGATCCCCACAAAATCCCCACAGCACACACGCCTCACCAGCCTCGCGCGGACACTACCCGTCCACGCGTTTCCGCTGGTCAGAAGCCAGATAACTGGGCTCCCGCGATAGGACTCGAACCTATAACCTGCCGGTTAACAGCCGGACGCTCTGCCGATTGAGCTACGCGGGATCGACCCGCCTAAGGGTAGCGCACCTGCGGCGGGGACGTGACGTCGGAGGGGCGCGACGGCCCTGTTCATCAGAGCCTTTACCTGATGAGTACCATCGCGTAATGAGGGAAGGTCATGTTGCAGCATGACGAACATGCGTGAAAGGGGTGCCAGATGCGATACCGCGCCACGTTCCTTGCGGGGCTCGCCGTCGGCTTCGTAGCCGGCACGCGAGCGGGCCGCGAGCGCTACGAGCAGATGAAGAAGCTGGCCCAGAAGGTGGTGGACAGCCCGGCGGTGCGGACTGCCGCCCGGGCCGCGGGCGAGAAGGCCACCGAGCTCACCAAGGTCGCCAAGGACAAGGCCGCGACACGGGTGCCCCGGCTCACCGAGACGGCGAAGAACGGCGCCAGCAAGATGCGCGGGCAGCTCGACCGGATACCCGGCCGCCACTCGGCTAGCCAGCCAGGGGCCGAGAGCGAGCACGCGACCGTGAACGGCACCCGGCCTGCTGACTAAGAACCCCGCTGACTAAGACCGGGGCTGGCTGAGACCAGGGCTGGCTGAGAACCCCGTGGAACCTGGGTCTCGTGGCGTCCCGGCCCTGCGGGACCCGGGTTTCGGTGGCTACCGCGAGGCCAGCATAAGTCGAGGTACTCCCGCAGCATTTGAGCGCGGCTCGGGTGCCGGAGCTTGGCCAGGGTCTTGGACTCGATCTGCCTGATCCGCTCCCTGGTCACCCCGAACTC
>Ga0116224_10002807_pt1 | contig 9976 bp, 10 predicted proteins | sample Sb_taG_9_FD_89699 | JGI IMG/M metagenome (GOLD analysis project Ga0116224, IMG submission 89699) | Peat soil microbial communities from Weissenstadt, Germany - Sb_50d_b_LC metaG | ecosystem: Environmental > Terrestrial > Soil > Wetlands > Peat | place: Germany: Weissenstadt | collected 2010-09-21
ACAGACCAGGCTCACGTACACCGCGCCCGCGGCGCTCGCCGCCCGCTACGGCCTCAGCGACGACCTGGCCGCAAGGCTCGGCGCGATCGACCCGGTGACCGACGCGGTGATCGCCGGATAGCCATGTGTTCGCGGGGCTAGACCGCGTCGGCGAGCGCCGGGTGCCGGACCGGCACGGCGGCGCGCGCCTCGAGCTCGGCCCTCAGCTGCCGCACCAGCGGCGACTCCGCGAGGTGCCGCTCGAGCATCTCCAGGCAGTGCCGGTAGTGGGTCAGCCGGCGCTGCCTGGTGCGGGACTGGGTCTCCGCCTCGCTTCCCGGCCGCTCAACTGGTAGCTCGCGGACCTTCGAGACCTTGTCGGCGGCGAACACCATCAACGCATCCGGCCCCGCGGCCTCGGCCTGGCGGCGCAGCGCCGCCTTGCGCGTCGCGTAGCCGTCGATGTGCTCGTCCTCGGTCACGGCCGCCACGAGCGTGGCGGTTCGCGTGCCGAAGCGCCGGCAAATCTCAGCCGCGTCCGTGTCGCCCTTCTCGATCGTGTCGTGGAGGACGCCGGCGGCGATCACGTCGTCGCTCGCGCCGGCGTCGTACAGCAGCCGCCCGACCTCGATCGGGTGGGTGATGAACGGCGAACCGTCCACCTTGCGCCGCTGACCGGCATGCTGCTCCTCGGCGTACGCGAGCGCGGCGCGCGACCGGGGCAGGCCCGCTACCAGATCGGGAAAGCCTCGTCCACTTCTCACGAGCGCGCGAGCATACTTGATCGCGCAAATTCCGGGGAAAATCTTTACAGGATTTTCACCAGGGCTGGCCGAATTCTCGGGCCTACGCCTTGGCCGCCACCTCGGGCTCGGGCTCGGGCTCGGGCTCGGGCTCCGGCTCGACGACCGCCGGCATCTTCACCCCGGCGGCCGCGTACGCGGCGGCCGCATCGAGCGTCTCCGCCACGAGCAGCGCCTGCGCGAGGCTATCGAGCTGGCCGCGGTGGCTGGTGAGCAGCTTGGTCACGGCGACATGGGCCTCGTCGACCATCCGCTGCACCTCCTGGTCGATCAGCCACTGCGTCTGCTGCGACGTCTCGCTGACACCGGGCAAGAACGGACCCGCTCCGTCGCTCGGCAGCAGGGAGACCGGTCCGAGCTTGTCGCTCATCCCCCACCGTCCGACCATCTGCCGCGCGATCTGGGTCAGCTGCTGGATGTCCGACTCGGCGCCGGTGGTGATCTTCTCATACACGACCTCCTCGGCGACGCGGCCGCCGAGCGCCACCTTGATCTTCGCGTCCAGCTCCTCGACGGAGTAGGAGACCCGGTCGGCATCGGGGCTGGAGAGCGTCACCCCGAGCGCCTGCCCGCGCGGGATGATCGAGACCTTGCGAACCGGGTCGGCCTCCGGGGTGAGCATGCCCACCAGGGCATGGCCGGACTCGTGGTAGGCGGTCCGCTCGCGATCGGCGCGGCTCAGCATGATCCCGCGCGGGGCGCCCAGCAGGATCTTCTCGAGCGCGTCGGTGAAGTCGGCGTTCTGCACCTTCGGGTGGTCGCGGCGCGCGGCCAGCAGCGCCGCCTCGTTGCAGAGGTTCGCGAGGTCGGCTCCCACCATCCCGGGGGTCGAGGAGGCAAGCTGACCGAGATCGACGTCATCGGCGAGCGGGATCGAACGGGTGTGGACCTGGAGGATCTTCAGTCGTCCCGCCCGATCGGGGGGCTGCACCGCCACCCGGCGGTCGAATCGTCCGGGCCGGAGCAGGGCGGGGTCGAGAATCTCGGGCCGATTGGTCGCCCCGAGCACGACGACCGCCTCGGTCGACTCGAACCCGTCCATCTCGGCCAGGATCTGGTCGAGCGTCTGCTCGCGCTCGTCGTTGGCACCGGTGATCTGGGCAGAGCCCTGGCGCGAGCGGCCGATCGCGTCGAGCTCGTCGATGAATATGATCGCGGGCGCGGCCTCCTTGGCCTTCGCGAACAGGTCGCGAACGCGCGCGGCGCCGACCCCGACGATCGCCTCGATGAACTCCGAGGCCGCGATCGAGAAGAACGCGGCGTGCGCCTCGCCGGCGACCGCACGCGCCAGCAGCGTCTTGCCGGTTCCCGGCGGGCCGAACAGGAGCACGCCGTGCGGCATCCGCCCGCCGAGCTTCTGATATCGCTCGGGGTTCTTGAGGAAGTCGACGATCTCGGTCAGCTCGGCCTTGGCCTCGTCGATCCCCGCGACGTCGTCGAACGTCACCATGATCTTCTGCGGATCGACCCGACGGGCCTGCGAGCGGCCGAAGTTCCCAAGCCCGCCGATCCCGCCGCCGGCCCCGGCCCTCATCGCGCGGCGCGCGATGAAGTAGATCACGGCGAACAACAGCAAGGTGGGGCCGAATCCGACCAGGAGCTCGGTCAGCAGCGACGTTCCCGGGTTGGGGTTCTTGGCGTTCACCTCGACGTTGTGCTCGGTCAGGAGCTCCGTCAGCTGGTTGCCGTTCCAGAACGAGGGAACCTGCGTCGCGAACAGCGTGGTCGGCGTCGCGCTCGAGTCGCTCGGCGGGTACCGGAGCTTCTCCGTGAACGTGCCCTGGATCGATTCGCTCCGCGACGAGATCGACTTGACCTTGCCCGCGTCGAGCTGCTGGAGGAAGTACGGGCTGAACGGGACCGTCACGCGTGGCTGCGTGGACGGCTGGCTGATCAGCACGAACAGCCAGTTGATCGCCAGCAGCCCCAGGAGCAGCAGCCAGAAACCGCGCATGCGATGGGGTGGCGTCGGCTTGTGCTCGTCGGGCATCCCGCGACCGTCGGGCGCCGGCGCGACCCGCCAGCCGCCCTTGTCACGCGGCATCGGCGACGGCGGGACAGACTTTTCGGCGCCCTGCGGCGGCTGAGAGGAAAGATTCGAGTCGCCCACGACACTCATTCTGGCGCGTCACGACGATCGCGCGTAAACATCTCCTCCGCGGACCGCTCGTCGTTAAGCTGGAGCCCGCGGGAGGAGGCCGCAGCCCACCGAAACTTCGAGCAGGAGAGGACATGGCTTCAACCACGCAGAGCTCACATCTTCCGGCCCTCGGAGCGCACCAGCGCGAGGACGTTGGCAATCATCTGCAGGCGATGCTGGTCGAGCTGATCGACCTCGCCCTGGTCGGCAAGCAGCTCCATTGGAACGTCACCGGGCCGCTGTTCCGGCCTCTGCACGAGCAGCTCGACGAGCTGGTCGACTCGTGGCGTGAGCTCTCGGACGTGGTCGCCGAGCGAGCGGTTGCACTCGGCTACGCGCCCGACGGCCAGAGCGGCGCGGTCGCGGCCGGGACCGAGTCCAAGACGCTCGCGCGCGGTGCGCTCGAGGGTCACGTCGTCGTTCGCGAGCTCAGCGAGCGCATGAACGACGTGGCCGATCGCGCCCGCGAGCGGATGGACCGTCTCGGCGAGATCGACGCCGCCTCCCAAGACGTGATCATCGAGGTCGTGCGCGCGCTCGAACAGCAGCTGTGGATGATCCGGGTCCAGTTCGGGCACGCGGTTCAGAGCTGATGTCACCGGTCTCCCGCGGCTTCCTGGGTCGGCGGCGGCCGGTTGCGGATCCGGCGCGCCTGCCGCCCGGGCAGTACCTGGAGACCGGCTTCCCGGTGCTGTCTGCGGGTCCGACGCCCCATACGCCGCTCGACGAGTGGAGCTTCCTGATCAACGGCGAGGTCGAGGAGCCCGTCTCGTGGCCGTGGAAGGAGTTCCTCGAGCTGCCGGCGGAGAAGGTCACGGTGGACATCCACTGCGTGACGAAGTGGTCGAAGTTCGACACGCGCTGGCGGGGCGTGTCGGTTGACACGCTGCTCGAGCACGTCAGCAGCGAAGCCGCGTACGTGACCGCATGGTCGGACGGCGGCTACACGACGAACCTGCCCCGCGAGCACGTGAGCGACGGCAAGGCCTGGGTGGCGTATGAGTACGACGGCGAGCCACTCCACCCCGAGCATGGGGGCCCGGTACGCCTGCTGGTCCCGCACCTGTACTTCTGGAAGAGCGCCAAGTGGGTGCGGGGCCTGACGTTCACCCTCGACGACGAGCCGGGGTTCTGGGAGAACTACGGCTACCACAATCTCGGCGACCCGTGGCTCGAGCAGCGCTACCAGGGAGACTGACCTGGCAGGTCGTGTCCGTGGTCGAGCTCGTCGAGGAGACCGCCCGCGCGAAGAGCCTCGTGCTCGCACAGCCCGATTGGCCCGGGGGGTATCGAGCCGGGCAGCACGTGGACGTTCGCCTAACCGCGGAGGATGGCTACCAGGCGCAGCGAAGCTATTCGATCGCCTCCGCTCCCGGGGACGACCACCTCGTGCTGACCGTCGAGCGGCTCGAGGACGGCGAGGTCTCGCCCTACCTGGTCGACGAGCTGAGACCCGGCGACGAGCTGGAGCTGCGCGGACCGATCGGCGGCTACTTCATCTGGGTGCAGGAGCTCGGCGGGCCGCTGGTGCTGATCGCCGGAGGGTCGGGGATCGTGCCGCTGCGCTCGATGCTCCGCCACTGGTCGATGACCGGCCGCGGCGTGCCGGCGCGACTCGTCTACTCATCGCGACGCCTGAGCGAGGTGATCTACCGCGAGGAGCTGGTCGGCTACGCCGACCACGACGGGGTCGACGTTCGCTTCGTGCTGACCCGTGAGTGGCCTGAGGACTGGCAGGGGCAGCGCGGCCGGATCGACCGGACTCTGATCGACGAGGTTGCGGGGCCGCCGGAGGAGCAGTCGCGTATCTACATATGCGGCCCGAACGCGTTTGTCGAGACCGCCGCCGGCTGGCTTTCCGACGGCGGCCGCGATCCCAGCAGAATCAGAACCGAACGGTTCGGGCCGACCGGTACCTGACGCCCCTTATCCTGGAGCGGCGCCGACGTTAAGATCGCTGCTTTGGAGGTTCGGATTCGGCTCGGCAGCAGTCTGGCGCGGTTGGCGCCGGCTCCCGTGCTCAGGCTCGAACTTCCGAACGGCGCCACCGTCGAGGACCTGTACGACCTTCTCGCCAGCACCACTCCGGAGCTTGGCCCCGCCCTCTCCTCCGCGCTGCCGCTCGTTGCGGGCGAGCACGTCGAACGGGAGCGCAGGCTCTCCCACGGCGAGGAGGTTGCACTGCTGACGCCGGTGGCGGGAGGGTGATCGCCGCCGCAACAACGATTCCGAAGGGAGTGACCAGTGGCCATCGAACCAGCTGATCCAGGCGTCCAGGAGGTCCACCAGACGGTGTTCGTCGACACGTTCACCGACGGACTGCTCGGACCGGAGGTGACGATGCTCGGCCCGGTCGCCGACGGCGGCCATATCGTCTGGAACTCGACGCCGGGCTGCTGGGGGCCGATGATCACGCCGTCGATCCGCGGCGGCCACGAGGTCAGCCGCCCGGTGGCGGTCGCCGGCGCCGACGTGGGGGACGCGATCGCCATCCGGATCAAGGACATCGAAGTCACCTCGCTGGCGACGGCGTCGGGCAACGACCGGCCGATGGAGGGCCGCTTCAACGGCGACCCGTACTGCGCTCCGGTCTGCCCTGGGTGCGGCGCCGAGTGGCCGGAGACACGCATCGACGGGATCGGGGAGGAGTCGATCCGCTGCGCGAACTGCGGCGCCGACGCGACCCCGTTCACGTTCACCAACGGGTACACGATCGCGTTCGACGAGCTGCGCACGGTCGGCTTGACCGTGCCGCGGGAGGCGGCCGAGTCGTTCGCCCGCGAGGCACGTCGGTTCGCGGCGCTGCCCGACAACTCGGTCCAGAACCCGATCCTGACGTTTGCTCCGCACGACATCGTCGCGCTGGCGACGCGGCTCCGTCCGTTCCTGGGACAGATCGGGACCTCCCCTTCGACGACGATTCCAGACTCTCACAACGCGGGCGACTTCGGCTCGTTCCTGATCGGCGCGCCGCACCGTTACGCGGTGACGCCGCAGGAGCTGCAGGCGCACAAGACCGACGGCCACATGGACGTCGATGCGGTGCGCGCCGGCGCGATCCTGATCTGCCCGGTCAAGCTCGCCGGCGGCGGCGTCTACCTCGGCGACATGCACGCCCTCCAGGGCGACGGCGAGATCGCCGGCCACACCTGCGACGTGTCGGGCACGGTCACGCTCCAGGTGGAGGTGGTCAAGGGCCTCGGCATCGACGGGCCGGTCCTGTTCCCGCTCGAGGACGACCTGCCGTTCCTGGCCAAGCCGCTGTCGGCGGAGGAGGTGATGCGAGCTCGCGCGCTCGGTCGCCGGTACGGAATCGACGAACTGGAGGAATCGATCCCAGTCAGTGTGATCGGCACCGGCCCGGACCTCAACAGCGCCGCCGACAACGGCCTGGCGCGAGCGGCGCAGCTGCTCGAGCTGTCGCTTGAAGAGGTCAAGAACCGCGCCACGATCGCGGGCGCGATCGAGATCGGCCGCGCTCCCGGCGTCGTTCAGGTGACGTTCCGGGCGCCGGCGGACCGGCTCGAGGCGTGCGGCCTGCTCCGGTACGCGGTCGAGCAGTACGGCGAGCAGTAGTGTCGTTTGCGCTGGCACCGGCGCGGGCTGCGTCGGTCGCGTCGCGGGCGATGGTCGCCTCGAGCCAGCCGCTGGCCACGCTCGCCGGTCTCGACGTGCTGCGGGAAGGGGGGAACGCGGTCGACGCGGCGATCTGCGCCGCGGCGGTCCTGTGCGTTACCGAGCCCCACGCGACCGGGATCGGGGGAGACCTGTTCGCGATCGTTCGAGACGGGTCGGGTGGGCTGTATGGGCTCGATGCCGCCGGGCCCGCGCCAGAGTCCGCGTCCGCCGGGCCGCCGGCCGAGTTCGGCCCGGCGTCGGTAGATGTCCCGGGGGCGGTCGCCGGCTGGGACGAGCTGTCCCGGCGGTTCGGCCGGGTCGGTCGCGACCGCTGTTTGCGCCCGGCGATCGAGTTGGCCCGCGAGGGCGTCGCCGCCGGGTTCAACTGCGCCCAGGTGTGGCAGGGGAGCCCGCGCGCGCCGGCCGCGTTCGGGCCGGCGCCCGAGTTCGGCGGGCGCTACCGGCTGCCGGAGCTGGGCGCGACGCTCGACGGGATCGCCGCCGAGGGGCCGGCGTTCTTCTACACCGGGCCGCCGGCTGCGGAGATCGCGAGCGCGTCGTGGCTCACGCTCGAGGACCTTGCCGGATACCGACCGCGGTGGGTGGAGCCGCTCGTCGGCAGCTACCGCGGGTTCGAGGTCGCGGAGCTCCCGCCGCCGACCCAGGGCGTCGCCACGCTCGAGGCGCTCGCGATCCTCGGCGACGAGCCCCCTGAGCTGTCCGAGCTGGTCCGCGCGATGGCGCTCGCGCTCGAGGACGCGCTGGAAACGGTTCGCGACGGCGCCGACGTCGGGCACCTGCTTTCCGCCGAGCACGTGCGCGCCCGGCGGGCCCAGATGCCGGCGCGCGTTTCCGAGCCCGCCGGCGGGACCGTCTGCGTGTGCGCGGTCGACGGTAACCGCATGGCGGTGTCGCTGCTGCAGAGCCTGTACGAGGCTTTCGGCTCGGGAGTCGTCGCGGGCTCGAGCGGGATCGTGCTGAACAACCGCGCCGCCGGGTTCGCGGTTCAGGGCACGGTCGTCGCCGGCACTCGCCCGTATCACACGCTGATTCCGGGGATGCTGACGCGCGGGAGCGACCTCGTCGGGCCGTTCGGCCTGATGGGCGGGTTCATCCAGGCCCAGTCCCACGTCCAGTTCTTGACCAAGCTGCTGCCGGACGGGGACCCGCAGGTGGCGATCGACAGCGGCCGGTTCCGGATCGACGGCGGGGCGGTGAGCCTCGAGCCGCCACTGTGGGACCGAGCCGACGAGCTGGCCGAGCTCGGTTTTCGGGTCGTCCGCGAGTCCGAGCGGAGCGCGTTCGGTGGCGGCCAGGCGATCATCGTCCGCGACGGAACGCTGTTCGGCGGCTCTGACTCCCGCAAGGACGGCTGCGCGCTCGGGATCTGACCGCTGCGACGGATCCGAGCGCTATGCCTTTCCGAGCCCGACCAGACCGGTCTCGTAGGCAAGGATCACGGCCTGCACGCGGTCGCGCAGCCCGAGTTTGCGGAGCAGGCTCGAGATGTGCGTCTTGACCGTCGCCTCGCTGACGACGAGCTCGGATGCGATCTCGGCGTTCGACAGGCCGCCGGCGAGCAGCCGCAGCACCTCAGTCTCGCGCGCGGTGAGCTGCGCGAGCATGTCGCTCGATTGGTCGCCGGCCGGGAGCGTGGCGGCGAACCGCTCGAGCAGGCGGCGCGTGACCGACGGCGCCAGCAGCGCGTCGCCTCCGGCGACGATCCGGATCGCCTCGAGCAGCTTCGCCGGCGTGACGTCCTTGAGCAGGAACCCGCTCGCCCCGGCGCGGATCGCGGCGTGCACGTACTCGTCGAGGTCGAACGTCGTCAGCACCAGGATCCTCGCCGGCGAGCCATCGGCCACCAGCCGGCGGGTCGCCTCCACCCCGTCGAGCACGGGCATGCGGATGTCCATCAGGATCACATCCGGCCCGGCGGCGCTCGGCGAGCGCGACTGCTTCGGCGCCGTTCTCGGCCTTGCCGACGACTTCGATGTCCGGCTGAGCGCCGAGGATCGCCCGGAACCCGCCGCGCACGAGCGCCTGGTCGTCGCATATCAACACCCGGATGCTCACGGCGACTCCTCCAGCGGCAGCCGGAGCGAGCCGAGCGACACCGCTTGGACGAGCAGCGGGCTCAGCACCAGCTCCCACCCGATCAGCGCGGTGATCGTTCCCGCTCGTGAGCCGGTGAGCGAGGCGACTCCGATCGCGATCACGCACACGACCGAGTTCGCGAGCGCGAGCCGCGCCAGCGACTGGAGGATCAGCGTTGCGTCCGGCGTTGGCAAGCCGCCCGCAAACGCAAACGTCGTCGCGATGCCTAGCGCGAACGCGGTCGCGATGACGGTCAGGGTTACCGCGACCGCGGCCGGGATCCGGGCCAGGAACAACGCCGTCCGCGAGCGACCCGTGAGCACGTTGTCGCGGAACACGCCCGCCGCCAGGTCGCCGGCGCCCGCCTCGGCGCCGATCAGGATCGCCGCCACCGGGCCCATGAAGATGCCCAGGAGGTCGAGCAGCCGCCCGAAGTTGTTGAGGCCCCCGGCCGGCCCGTAGTGAGCCGGATCCGACGCATGCTTGATCACGTCGTAGCCGGTCGCGATCACGAGCGGAACGAGCACCACCGCCAGCGCCAGCGCGACCATGCCCCGCTTCTTGCGCAGGCGGAGCAGGTCCGCCGAGATCATCTGCCTCGCCACCGTCAGATCGAGTGTCATGCGGCCACCTCCAGCCGATCGTCATCTCCAGGAACCGGTCCTCGAGGCTCCGGCGCGCCGGCTCGAGCCGGGTCACCACCAGGCCTGCCGCGACCAGGCGCGAGTCGATCTCCCCCGCCTGGTCGCGGGCGAACAGGTTCATCCGCAGCGCCCCGTGCTCGGCCCGCAGCTCGCGGACGGTGGGGTCGCCGGCGAGCAGCGCGAGCGCGCGGTCGGTGTCGTCGCATTCGATCACGAGCTCACCGGCCTCGTCGGCGACGAGCTCCTCGATCGACCCCTGCGCGATCACGCGCCCGCCGTCGATGATCGCCGCCAAGTCGCACGTCTTCTCGACCTCGTCGAGCAGGTGGGAGGTGACGAACACCGTCCGGCCCTCGTCTTCGACCAGCGCGCGGATCATCCGGCGCACGTCGAGCATCCCGCCGGGGTCGAGTCCGTTCATCGGCTCGTCGAGGATCAGCAGCTCGGGGTCCGACAGCAGGCAGCGCGCGACGCCGAGCCGCTGGCGCATCCCGAGCGAGTACGTCCCGACGCGATCTCTTGAGCGCTTGTCGAGCCCGACCCGCTCGAGCACGCCGTCGATTCGCTTGCGCGTCTCCGGCCCCCGGACCGCCGCGGCGATCGTGAGGTTCTCGTGGCCCGTGAGGTGCGGGTAAAACGACGGCTCCTCGACGATTGCACCGACGCGCGCGAGCGCGGTCGCCCGCTGCGCCGGC
>Ga0116224_10002808_pt1 | contig 9971 bp, 9 predicted proteins | sample Sb_taG_9_FD_89699 | JGI IMG/M metagenome (GOLD analysis project Ga0116224, IMG submission 89699) | Peat soil microbial communities from Weissenstadt, Germany - Sb_50d_b_LC metaG | ecosystem: Environmental > Terrestrial > Soil > Wetlands > Peat | place: Germany: Weissenstadt | collected 2010-09-21
CCTCTCGACGCCGCTCGACGAGATCGACGTCAGCAATCCCAAACTCTACCAAGAGGACGTCTGGCAGCCCTATTTCCGCCGCCTCAGGCGCGAGGCGCCGGTCAACTATTGCAAGGAGAGCCCCCTCGGACCCTACTGGTCCGTGACCAAGCACAAGGACATCATCGCCCTCGAAGTGAACCACAAGACGTTCTCATCGAGTTCGACGCTGGGCGGCATTGTCCTGCGCGACCGGCCGGCCGAACTCGAACTGCCGATGTTCATCGCCATGGACCCGCCTAAGCACGACGTGCAGCGCAAGGTGGTGCAGCCGATCGTTTCGCCCGAGAACCTCGCCAACTTCGAGGGCCTGATCCGCTCGCGCGTGCGCGACACCCTGGACGCTCTCCCGCGCGGCGAGACCTTCAACTGGGTCGACAAGGTCTCAATCGAGCTCACCTGCCAGATGCTGGCGACCCTGTTCGACTTTCCGTTCGAGGATCGGCGCAAGCTCACCTACTGGTCCGACGTTTCGACCGCCATCCCCTACCAGGGCGGCCTGATCGAAAGCGAAGAGCAGCGCGAAGCGACATTCCGCGAGTGCCTCGGCTATTTCATGAAGCTGTGGAACGAGCGGGTCAACGCCGAGCCGCGCCCCGACCTCATCTCGATGCTGGCCCATGGCGAGGCCACGCGCAACATGAGCCCCCGCGAATATCTGGGCAATGTCGTCCTTTTGATCGTCGGCGGCAACGACACGACGCGCAATTCGATGACCGGCGGCCTCCTGTTCCTCAGCCAGAATCCAGACGAATTCGCCAAGCTGCGCGCCAAGCCCGAGCTCGTCGAGTCGATGGCGCCGGAAATCATCCGCTACCAGACGCCGATCATCTACATGCGCCGCACCGCGCTCGAGGACGTCGAGTTCGGCGGCCAGCCTATCCGCAAGGGCGACAAGGTCGCGATGTGGTACATCTCCGGCAACCGCGACGAGGAGGCGATCGAAGATCCCGACCGCTTCATCATCGACCGCGCCCGTCCGCGCCAGCACCTGTCGTTCGGCTTCGGCATTCACCGCTGCGTCGGCAAGAACCTGGCCGAAATGCAGTTGAAGATCTTGTGGGAGGAAATCCTCGACCGCCTGCCCCGGATCGAGGTCGTGGGCGAGCCGAAACGGGTGTTTTCGGCTTTCGTCCACGGGATCAGCGAACTCATGGTCCGAATTCCGGTCTAGCGTGGAGCGTTGAGTTCGGCGGTTCGCTCGGGGGGACGCGCCTTTGGCCGCCTATTTCAGCGCCTGCGCCGGGATCACGCCGGTGGCGAAGGCGACCGCGGCCGCGTGGGTCAGATTCATGCAATGCAGCTTATGGCGGGCGGCGTCGAGGTGCGTTTTCACGCTGCCAAAGGCCAAACCGAGGATTTCGGCAATCTCCTGATACGTCTTGCCGCGCGCCGCCCAAAGCAAGCACTGCTCTTCCCGGTTCGACAGATGCACAGGAAAGGCGGGCAATTTGAAATTGATGTTCGCCGCCGAATCAATAAGAACGGAAAGGAGTTTGAGCTTCGTCAGATTGCCGGCTTTGTAGGCTTCCCATTCGTCCTTCGGCAGGTCGCTGGTGAACGAAACCAAAGCGACCACGCCGCGCCGATTGCGCAACGGAATTGACAGGCCGTTTCGCCCCACACTGTGATTCAAGGCGTCGACGAAGAAGGCCTTTGTCGCCGGGTCGTCAACGGGCAGGGTGGACCAATCGAAGGGCTGCTCAGCCGCTCGCCCATAAGCAATCACCGGGTCGTGAGTTATATACTTCTTCACAAAGTATCGGTGCGTCCATAGTCTTGAATAAGTGACAACCGCGACCAATAGGCAGATATCTGGGCTTTTATCCGGCGATAAGCGCAAATATGCGATGTGGCTAACGCCAATTTCCGGAGCAATTACCTTCAGCGTTTCGGCAAGATCGCTGTCATCGTTGCCAAGAATCGTCTCGGTCAATCGCGCCGCCGCGAATTCGATACTGACGTTCGCGTTCCGCACCTCGCGAACGAGTGGCTTTTCCAGCACGTCGTTAAGGCTCGACATCGAAAATCCCGAGCATCACTTCATCTCGCGCATGAGCAACCATCCAGCCAGCCTGAGGATCTATTCGACCAGAGACGTGGCTGCACAATTCCAGCAACTCTACGCAGATGCCGTATAACCTTCTTGCTTCACACGCCGATAGATTCAATTCTCCGACACGCCGCGTTGTATCCTCTGGCTCGGGCGCTCGTTTTTTCAATTTCTTGGCCACTCCCCGCCCCCATACTTGATTCCGCCTCGAAAAGTAGTCTGATGACGTACGAGACGAATGACAAGCGACAAAGTTGTAGATGACAAAACGAGAACGGCATCAACGTCAGCGCTCGGAACACTTGCAGGCGAGCATTTCTGCTGCCTTTACTACTTGGCGGTTGCGAAAAGGAGCTGGCATTCCCTAACAACCCGTTACGTGAGCCCTCCCGCGGGAAAGAGACCCGCGCGGCGATCAGGCGAAGGCGATCTCCTTAGCGCCCGGAGCCAGAACGGAGTGCTCGATGCCGGTCGCAGCGCGAAACGCTTTCAGCGGACCTTCGCCGGTGTCGAAAAGACCGGCGTAGCTCATGACGTCGCCGATCCGCTGCGGCGTTCCGATAATCTGGGGATTGCACCCGGCGGCTTTCAGGACGCGGAAAATCCTGGCGTCGAATACGGAGACGATTTGCGTCAGCCCGGCGGCCACCGCGACTTCGCCGATGCCCAGGATGAGCTCGCTTAGGACATAATTGACGCCGCTGCGGCTCCGTTCCGGTTGGCGGGGGACGGCGGCCGCGCAGATTCGCGAACTCTCCCATATGGTGGCGCTCTCGATGTATTCCCCGTCGAGCAGCTGAGGAAAGACGTCGCGCAACATGTTCGGACCGGTGGTCGGCAGCAATCTCAAGGAGCCCCAGTATTCTTCGGTATCCGGATCGACGGATACAAGATACAGAGGATTTGCGGTGTCAAATACGTCTCGCTCGTAACCATCTTTGACCACGACCTCCCAGCCGAGCCGGTCGGAAAAGGTTTCGGCTCTGTTGCGAAACATCGCATCGATCTCTTTTGGGAAAAAAGATGCATAGGAACCTTCGATAAGCTTCAACATCGCCCACTCCGTTTTACACCGAACCCTACGAAAGCTGAGGCAGCTTCCGGGTCAGCGGGGGCCGTCAAAGGGCAGTCCTGACCCAAAGTCGCCGCAGAGTGTTCTTGGTTTGTTCATAATGGGAAAAAGGGAAACGCCAGTCAACGCTGCGGCGCCTAGTCTTACGGGCTTTCGAAAGGTTTGGTTAACCAGGAAATAGAAACGCGCCGCGTTCCGGCGCTCAATCCCGATCCCTGCTGCGGCCATCGCTCGGGGGGCCTCATCTGCGACGATGGCGGATTGCCCGCAGGCCAGCCCGACGCTGGATCGTGGGCGCGACGAAACATTTTTGAGGCTGGAACCGAGGGGCGGCCCGTGGGCCCGGCGATCAGACCCTGCCGCTGGTCACACTGCGCCCGCCGCAAGAGGCGGCGGTTCCCGTTCCGCAAGCGGGATGGCGACCCGCGCGGGCTTGGCGCGCAACCCCACCAAGTGGCAGATCGCGAACACCAGATCGGCGCGGTTCATAGTATAGAAGTGCAGTTCCTCAATCCCATGGTCGATGAGGTCGATCACCTGCTCGGCGCAAACGGCGGCCGCAACGAGGCGCCGTGTCGCCGGATCGTCCTCGAGGCCCTCGAACCGGTCGGCCAGCCATTGCGGCACGCTTGCCCCCGCGCGGCGCGCGAAATTGGCGGTCTGCTTGAAGTTCTGCACCGGAAAAACGCCAGGCACGATTGGAACGTCGAGCCCGGCGGCTGCAGCGACGTCGAGAAAGCGGAAATAGACCGAATTGTCGAAGAAGAACTGGGTGATAGCGCGCGTCGCCCCAGCGTCAACCTTCCGCTTGAGGATCTCGATGTCATGCAGCAAGGTCGGACTCTGCGGATGGCGCTCGGGATAGGTTCCGACCGACACCTCAAAGCCCATCTCCGTGGCGTCAGCGACGAGTTCGGCGGTCGATTTATAGCCGTTTGGGGCGGCTTCGTAAGGCGCGTCGAAGCCGGTCGGCGGGTCGCCGCGCAACGCCACGACGTGGCGGACGCCGGCTGAGTGATAGGCGCGAAGCGTCTGGCGAATTTCATCGCACGAGGCGCTGACGCAGGTCAGATGCGCCGCGGGCTTCATCGTCGTCTCACATACGATGCGCTCAACCAGCGCGTGCGTGCGCTCGCGGGTCGAGCCGCCGGCGCCGTAGGTGACCGAGACGAAGGCGGGGCTCAGCGGCTCGAGCCGGGTCGCCGCCTCCCACAAGCTGGCCTCCATTTCCGCCGTCTTGGGCGGGAAGAACTCGAACGAGACCTGAACACGCGCTCCCGCGCGGCTCAGCGGGACAGGTTTCGCGGCCATCAGGCGAACTCCACATCGCTCTTCGGGAGGGGATCGGAGATAACGCGCGGATCCTCGGCGATCCACAGCACGACGGTCAGCTTGCCCGCTTCGCCCTTGGCGGGCGGAACGCGCTCGGCGCGGATGGCGGCGAGGCCCGCCTCAGCGAGATAGCCCTCAACCTCTTCGACCGCGAAGCCAAGCCGACGATGGGCGAACTCGTCGCGCAGGAATTCCTGGTCGTGGGCGTCGAAATCAACCACCGCGAGCCGCCCGCCGGGCGCCAGCGCCCGCGCGGCTTCGGCGAGCGCCCGCGCCGGATCGTCGAGGAAGTGCAGCACCTGGTGGATGACCACAAGATCGTAGGCGTCGCGTTCGACGGGGGGCGCGTAGATGTCGCCCTGGCGCAGGGAGACATGCCTGAGGCCCGCCTGATCGATGCGGGCCCGCGCAAGCGCCAGCATCGCCGCGCTTTGGTCGACCCCGACCGCGCGCGCGGCGCGCGGGGCGAGAAGCTCGAGCATGCGTCCGGTGCCGGTGCCGAGATCGAGCAAATTGCGGAACGGCTTCACGCCGATCATGGCGATCAGCGCCGCTTCGACCCGCTCCTCCGGCGCATGCAGCGCGCGGATCTGGTCCCAATCGGCGGCGCGCGCGGCGAAATAGGCCGCCGCCTGCTTGCGCCGCGCTTCGCGTGCGATGTCGAGGCGGACGCGGTCGGCGTTCACCACCGGATCGGCCGGATCGAGACGACCCAGCCATTCGCGCGCGAGCGCCCCGCCCGGTTCCGCGAGGCGGAAGAACGCCCAGGCGCCCTCGCGCTGCCGGGTGGCGAGCCCCGCCTCGACCAGCAGTCGGAGATGACGCGAAACGCGGGGCTGCGACTGGCCGAGAATGGCGACCAGTTCACTTACCGTGAGCTCGGCGGCTTCCAATAGGCACAAAATGCGGAGCCGGGTCTCCTCGCCCGCCGCCTCGAGGCCCGCAAGCAGAGCGCGAAAGCCGAGCGGGGTCGGTCGTTCATGAGACATAAGCATATCTTTATATCTATCCTGACCCTTGTCAAGCCCACAATCACGGCCGGAATCGCGCTGATGCCGCGGCGCTTGCCCGCCGGACCGCGGGTCGAAAACCGCGCTTCCGTAGCGAAGCGATCCCCGATCCGCCGGCGGCGCCGGTGCGCGGTCGCCGAGGGCCCTCGTCCGGGCCTTCATAAGATTAACTACGGGTCAATCTGTAAAACTTGTCATTTTGGGGTTGTAACCCCATCAAAGAGGCTGTAAATACCGCCCGAACCTTACGGTCAGGTCATGTGATTATGGATGCGTGGGCTCAATGAGAAAAGCGGTGAAGTGGGCGTTGGTCGCGGCTGTCGGGTTCGTTCCCGTCGGCGCCAATGCGGCGACTTACGTTTTTGATTTTTCGACGACGGACTCGCTGTTCACCGTGGCCAGCGCGATCACGACCGCCGACACGCTGAATGCGGTGGGCGGTTACGACGTGCTGTCGGTATCAGGGACGATCTTCGGTCCGGGCGGCGGCGCAATCGCGCTTGCGCCCAACCCCTCGCAACCTTTTTCCGGCTATACCGTATTCTTTCAATACGACAACGTATATTTTCCCGGCGCGCCAACTTCAGTTGACGAGAATGGAATCTTGTTCAGCGCCGGCGGTTACAATTATAATTTGTATTCCGACGGGCCGACTTACTATCTTTCGTCAGACAATCCCGCGGGCGGCTATAACCCTGGCGAGATGGTCGCGTTCAGCGCCCCGACACAGACCGATTCCGTGACCGGCGCGCCCGAGCCAGCGACCTGGGCGTTGATGCTGCTTGGCTTCGCCGGCCTCGGCCTTGCGGCTCGGAGACGAGCTCGCAGGCGCATGGCGCTTGGCCAGCAGGCGATCAGACCTGCCCGGAAGGCGTAAGGCGCCGCTCCGAGCGACTGTTTGCTCAGCTGGCCAAAACGTTCCCCGTCAACCGCGCGATCGAGGACGCCGACCCGAGCTCTGCGCCGCATTCGGGGTCAGTGGCCTCGAATCGATAAGCGCGCGGGGCAGCCGGCATCGCCGACGCCTTTGGCGACCCGTCTTTCGGCGCCACCAACCGCTTGATGAGGCGCTGCAGCGAGACTGCGCGCAAATTGCCGCGCAGTCTCGCTGCAGCGCCTATATAGAAGCGGAGAATGGTAGCGCCGTCCGCGAGGGATCGTGTAGAAGCCTTACGATCACAGCGCCCCGCAGATCCTGCTCGAAAGGGAAACTGACATGCCTGCCTCTGAGATTGTCATCGCCAGCGCAAAAAGGACCCCAGTGGGCTCATTCAACGGCGCCTTCGCCTCGACCCCTGCGCACGACCTTGGCGCCATCGCCATCAAGAGCGCTCTCGAAGCCGCGAAGGTCGACGCCGGCGAGGTGGACGAGGTGATCCTTGGCCAGATCCTCACCGCCGCGGAGGGCCAAAATCCTGCGCGCCAGGCGGCGATGAAGGCTGGCGTCCCCCAGGAGAAGACCGCCTTCGGCGTCAATCAATTGTGCGGCAGCGGCTTGCGCGCGGTCGCGCTCGGAATGCAGCAGATCGCCAACGGCGACGCCAACATCATCGTCGCGGGCGGCCAGGAATCGATGTCGATGGCTCCCCATGCCGCCCATCTGCGCAGCGGCGTCAAGATGGGGGAAATGCAGCTCGTCGACACCATGCTGAAGGACGGCCTCATCGACGCCTTTCACGGCTATCACATGGGCGCCACGGCGGAAAACATCGCCAAAAAGTGGCAGATCAGCCGCGAGGACCAGGACCGTTTCGCCGTCGCCTCGCAAAACAAGGCCGAGGCGGCGCAAAAGGCCGGCCGGTTCAAGGATGAAATTGCCCCCGTGACGGTGTCCACGCGCAAGGGCGACATCGTCGTGGACGCCGATGAATATCCGCGCGCTGGCTCGACTTACGACGCGATGGCGAAACTCAAGCCCGCCTTCTCCAAGGACGGGACCGTGACGGCGGGCAACGCCTCGGGCATCAACGACGGGGCGGGCGCCGTCGTCGTCATGAGCGCCGCCGAGGCCAAGCGCCGGGGGCTGACGCCGATGGCGCGCATCGTCTCCTGGGCGACCGCGGGCGTTGACTCGGCGATCATGGGGACGGGGCCGATTCCGGCGACCCGCAAGGCGCTGGAAAAGGCCGGCTGGTCGGTCAGGGATCTTGAGCTGGTTGAGGCCAACGAGGCCTTCGCCGCCCAGGCGCTCGCGGTCAACAAGGACCTGGGTTGGGACCCGGCGATCGTCAACGTCAATGGCGGCGCGATCGCGCTCGGCCATCCGATCGGCGCTTCGGGCGCGCGGGTTCTGACCACGCTGTTGCATGAAATGGCGCGCCGCAACGCCAGAAAGGGCCTGGCGACGCTCTGCATCGGCGGCGGCATGGGCATCGCGATGGCGGTCGAACGGTAGTTCCCGCCGTCCGCTTCAAACCGGGCGCGCCGATCCAACGGCGCGCTTAAAGAATCTTGGGAGGAAAACATGGCGAGAGTGGCAGTGGTCACGGGGGGCACGCGCGGCATTGGCGCGGCGGTTTCCAGGGCGCTGAAGGCCGCGGGAAACGAGGTCGCGGCGACCTATCACGCCAACGATGCAGCGGCCGCCAAATTCAAGGCGGAGACGGGCGTTCACGTCTACAAATGGGACGTGGCGAAGTACGAGGACTGCGTGGCCGGCCTCGCGGAAGTCGCCAAGGACCTCGGCCCGGTCGACATTCTCGTCAACAACGCCGGAATCACCAAAGACGGAATGTTCCACAAGATGACCCCGGACCAATGGTACGACGTCATCAACACCAACCTCAATTCCCTGTTCAATATGTGCCGTCCGGTGATCGAGGGCATGCGCGAGCGCGGCTTCGGCCGCATCATCAACATCTCTTCGATCAACGGCCAGAAGGGACAAATGGGCCAGGCCAACTATTCCGCTGCGAAGGCCGGCGACCTCGGCTTCACCAAGGCGCTGGCGCAGGAGAACGCCAATAAGGGCGTGACCGTCAACGCCATCTGTCCCGGCTATATCGCCACCGAAATGGTGTTGGCCGTCCCCAAGGACGTGCTCGAAAAGGCGATTCTGCCGCAGATTCCGGTTCGTCGCCTCGGCCAGCCGGAGGAGGTCGCTCGCTGCGTTGTCTTCCTTGCGTCCGACGACGCGGGCTTTATCACCGGCTCGACGCTGTCGGCCAACGGCGGCCAGTACATGGCTTAGGTCAGGCTCAATCTGCGTAGACGACGATGACCGCTTTGGGCGGGAAGCGCGCCTACAAGGGTCGCCCCAGGAAGGATCGGCGTCTGGGCGAAAGCCGCCATTCCAATGCGAGCCCGAACTACGGTTTACCGCCCGGAGCGGGCATCCGACTCGCACCGATACTATGCCTTGCCGCCACCCCCTGTTCACCCCTTCGCCATTGCAAAAGGTCTACCTTTTGCAATGGCATGCAAGCCTCTAATTTGGACCTTTCCGAAATATCCCGAAAAATCCAGAGCTTTTCTCAAGAACACCAAGGTCAAGATAGTTCAGGTGCCATTTCCATTTTTGCTTGGCCGGTAGGGTGAACCCGGTTCCAACGGCGAGGCCCGACGTGTATGCCGGATCATCTAGTTTCGGGTCTATCTCCGTGATGACCCGCGCATAATTCATCGCCATGAAGGTAAAACCTAGCGAATGACCTGACGTCGCGATCATTGAAGGGACGACAACGGAGTTCGGCGGCGCATAGCGGGTAGCGCGCTCGTCGAAGACTTTCCAAAGGCGCTCGCGCTCGGCGGTGAACGGCTGCCTGAGATCGGTCTTTTCAAAAACCGAGTGGGCGAAAAAAGAGCGACGACCGTGAAGCTATCACGGGTCACATGGGCGAAAAGAAGCTCATTGCTGCGCGTCGCAATGCTTAGGTGGAAGTGATGATAACCCATGATGTTGAGCACCATGTCCTTATCGGCCCAGCGATCGACGTTCGGCCCTAGGCCCGATGCGGCGGGCGTATAGCCGCGCGTATGCGGTTCGAGAGACAGATGAGGCGTGACCTCCTCGCCGCGTTCCACCTTGCTCAGGAAGTTGGAGATGTCGGCTTGTTGGAGAGTCCAGCGGGGGTCTGACAGCGCGGCCGGCTCAACAATCACCTTGCGAGGTCGAGGGGCGACATAACGGATTGCCCAATTGGCGTAGTCAATGAAAAGCGATCCAAGGGACTTTCTCTCAAGGGCCTGAAGGGACGCCCTATCGTTAGGAAATTTCGGAATAGCTTTGACCACCCCTAGGCGGAAGGCACGAATGCGTTTCGACTCTGATGGTTGAGCTTGGTTAGACACTGCTGCATCTGCCATCGTTATGGTAGGTTACGAGTTGGATTCGTAGAGTTCCCGAATTAGAGCGGAATCCGTTCAGGTTGTGTTGAGGGCTTGGAGTTCGCCGGGATCATACCCGCAGGCCTCGAAATAGTTTTCGCATTCGGCCGGCTTGAAGAGAGCGGCGCAGCCCTCCAGG
>Ga0116224_10002811_pt1 | contig 9970 bp, 7 predicted proteins | sample Sb_taG_9_FD_89699 | JGI IMG/M metagenome (GOLD analysis project Ga0116224, IMG submission 89699) | Peat soil microbial communities from Weissenstadt, Germany - Sb_50d_b_LC metaG | ecosystem: Environmental > Terrestrial > Soil > Wetlands > Peat | place: Germany: Weissenstadt | collected 2010-09-21
ATTTTCTTCTGCCCTCGCAGCTCTCCGAATGTGATCTTCATTGACAAAGACATACGAATGGTCCCCGCCGCCGGTCCCGCCGAGATGATGACAGTGGTTACCTCGAACGCTTGTGTCACGGATAAGCCGCTGGGCTATTTGCCGCCCGGCTAGGAAATAGTCCCTACTACCGTTGTCAAGAGGCAGACAATCGCCGCCGAATCCCGCCCTCGAAGGTCGTCACCGGTGACAGCCGACTGACGGGGCGTGAGCGGTTCCCGCGGGCGGGGCTTGTAACCTTAGCTCCCGGGCGGTCCGGGCATCGGGTCGGCCGGCATGATGACCGGTCTGCGAGGTGGCTCGCTGGACTGGGACAGCGGATGGCGGGTAACGCCCGGCGTTCGCAGGTCCCAGGAAACACGGCCTGGGCTGAGCCGTGGCATTCATTTGCGTGGCAAGTGCCGCGGTGGAGCGCCGGGAGGCGCGCGCGCCCGAAGCGCAAGCGAATGGCAACATTCGCCTGTGTGGCGCGCTGCCGCATCCGCTGATGCGGCTCCAAAGACAATGCGCCTTTCGGCGCTCCGCCTCCCTTCTTTTAAGGGAGGTTTTTTGCAAATAGCTTGGCAAGCCTCGGGCGCGCATCGCGTCGCGAGAACGATGTCACTTACCTTAGCGCTGCGCGGTGCGTCCGGAGGCGCGCGCGGGCGGCATGGCCGGCAAAACCGGCCCGGCCGGGCGGGTGTCGGGCGGCTGCGCCGAGACGGCCGGCGCGTTGGCCGGCGGCGCCGCGGCTTCCGGCGGCGGCGACCCGCTCGGCGGCGAAATCGCGCCGGGGTCCGGATAGCGCGCCTTCATGTCGCGCAAAAACCCTTCCAGCGTATCGACGGAGGCGGCGGCGTGGGCAATGGCGCCGAATTCGGCGCCGCTGGTGCCGAGTTGGGCGGAGACGACTTCGAATGCGTGCGCGTCCGGCGTCGCCGCCATCTTCGCCGCGTATTTCTCGCGGAAGCGGGCAAGACCGAGCGTGTCTTCGCCGAGCGCATAGCCGATCTCGGCACGCAAAATGTCCTGCCGTTCGATCTCGGTCAGCGGCTCGAAATCCTTATAGCGGTCGCCATACATCAGCTCGATCTGCTCGGCCGATTCGCCCCAGCGCCGCGCCGCCCACAAAATATCGGAGCGCAGGCGGATTGCCTCGCGGCCGTCGATATTGGCAATCACTTCGAGCGCCACATCGTGACGGCCGAGATCGGAGAGCGCGCGGGCCTCGAGGAGCAGGCGCTGGTTGCGCAATTCGTTGGAGAGGTCCGGGGTGCGGGTGCCGCGCAGCGCCGCCAAGGCGCGGTCGGCCTTGCGGTTCATGAGATAGATGACGGCAAGGCGCGTCGCCACTTGAGCGCGCGCGGCGCCCTGCAGGCGGTGATCGACCTGGTATTGCAAGAGATCGGCGGCCTGATCGAGCAAATCGACCGACACCAAGCGGTCGGCGAGCCTGCGGATCATCTCGTCGCCGCGGCTGCCGATCGGGGTCAGCTCGCGGAAGTCATAGAACAAAGCCAGCGCCTCGATCGCCGGCATGGCGTCGCCCTTGCCGGCGAGAAACAAGGCATCGAAGGTTTTGGCCGCCTCGTCCTGGATCTGGCGGGTCATGTCGGAGTCCGGATGCGCCGCCATGGCGCTGCGCATGACATAGAACGCGTCGCGATAGCGGCCGTCCTCGGTGTAAAGATGCGCCAAAACTTTCAGCGCCTCGATTTCGGTCTCGTCGCCGCGCCAGATCGTGGTGAGCGTTTCGAGTTCGGAAATGACGCCGTCACGCTTGAGATCGCCGAGCCGGTAGCGCAGCACGGTCTCGCGCAATCGGCCTTGCGCCGCGGCCGGCCGGTCCCACGAATCCGCCGCCGTGCGGTAGGCGGCGAGCGCGTCCTCGGTTCGCCCCATGCCCTCGGCGAGGCGGCCCATAAGAATGGCAATCACCGGCTCCATGTCGTGCGGCACGCCGATCGTCTCGAAGTCGTTCAGCTCGGTCGAAGCGCCGGCGAAATCCCCGACCTCGATCGCGGAGCGCATTTCGTCCTTGAGCGCGACGCGTTGCAGCTCGATCGGCAGCGTCGCCACCGCCGCTTCGACGGTCTTGAAACCGTCGCGCGCTTGCCCCCATTTGCCCTGCCGCGCCTGCGCGAGCGCGCGCCACAGCGGCGCGTCGTGCTGATCGCCGAGGCTCGGATCGGCGAGATCCTTGAGCGCCTGCTCAGGCCGATTCATCATGACCTCGGCCACCGCGCGCAGCACCGTCGCGGAAACATCCTCCACCGCCGGGCGATCGTCCGCCAGCGTCACGTCGAGGACACCCTTGGCCTCGGGATACATGTCGCGGGCGAGATAGAAACGCGCGAGATCGAGCCGCGGCGCCAGGCGTTTGCTGTCCGGCGCCCCCGCCGCCGCCGCGATCAGGTGCGATTGGCGCTCGATATACGATGCCTGGCGGTCGAAACCCCAGATTTGCGAATCGAACATCACCGGCCGCAGCCCGCTGCCGCGCAGCAGCGTTTGCAGCGAGGTCGACAGCGTCAATCCGGTCGGACGGCCGACCACGACCTTGTCGGGGGCGAGATCGACATTGATGTCGTCGGCGAGCGGTTCGATCACCACGCCCTGGGTCGATGCCAACGCGCGGAACTCGATAAAATCCTGCTCGTGGATGAAGCCGCGCGCCGGCGCGAACGCAGTGACGACGAACAGCGTGTCGCCGACCTCCGGATCGGCGATGCGATGCAGATGCTGCGGCTCCTCGAAGGGAATTGTGATGCTGGAGCGTTTGGGTCCGATCAGATTGCGGGTGAGATCGAGCGCCCGCGTCGGATCGAGAACGGAATCGCCGATGTCGACGGTCCACACCGGACCCTCGGCGACGACGCTGGAAAGGCGCGGACGGTCGAGCTTGATGCGCACCACATCGGCGTCGGCCGTCTTCGTGAGATCGTAGTTGCGAATAGTTCGACTTGGCTCGCCGTCAAGCGCGCTGAGGTCGATGTCGGCTTTGGAATCAAACACGATCCACAGCGTGTCGGCGCGATGAAAAACGGCCGCCGCAATCGGCGACCCGAACGGGAACGACAATTTCAAATTCGCACCCTGGCGGGCGAGTTCGACAGCGACCTTGCCGCCGGCGGCGGCGTCACGGCGCTTCACCGGTTGCGGTGCGTCAGTGTTCGCCGGCGGCGCTGCCGCTGCGGCGGGCGCGGGCGCTGCCGGCACGGACACCGCGGGCGCGGGCGCGGGAGCGGCGGCCGCGCCAGGCGCCGGAGTTTCGTCTTTGGCCGGGGCTGGCCCGGCTTTGTTTTCGGTTGTTTCGCTTGCGGCGGGCTTTGCCGGCGGGGACGGACCGCTTGGCGCAGCCGCCGGCAAGCCAGGAGCAGGCTGACCGTCGGCTTGCGGCGCGGGCGGCGTTACGGCGAGCGGCCCCGACGGCGGCGGCGTTTGCGGCGCTTGCGCCGCGATGGTCGCAGGCGGCTCGACATTCGGCGTTTCGGTTTTCTCCGCCGGCGCCGCGGCCTGCCGGGCTGCTGCGGGCGCCACACCCTCGTCCGCTTTGGCATCGGCCTTAACGATATCGACGACATAGCCCTTTTCGTCGCGAAAGGTGCGCAGATCGACCTTGGCAGAGAAAATGAAGCGCACCAGCGCCGATTGATCCTCCAATTCGCTGCTGATCGATTCGACTTCCTTCGGCAGCGCCGCCTGGGCGTCGGCGAGATCAAACGTGAGCGGCGCGTCGAAATTCAGGATGAGCCGGTCCTTGGCACGATCGGCGGCCACCGCCGTCTGGTCCGGGACATCGAAAACATAACGGGTGAATGTTGGTTGCGTCGCGATGTGAACCAGGATCGGCGGAAGCTGCTTCGGCTGCGCAATTTTTTGCTCGCGACGCACCTGCTCCTCGGCTTGCTGCGCGCGGCGTGCCAAATCGTCGATGACGTCCTGAGGCAAACCGGGCGGCATGCCGGTCCAGGTCTGCGGCAGCAAATCGACGAAGTACTGCTCGCCGGCGGCCATGGCGTTGACCGTCACATTCGGCGCGAGCGCCAGCCGAATGGCCTTACCGTCGGGATCACGCCGCGCGGCGGCAATATAATCCGGCGCCTGCGACGCGACGCGTTCGACCGAGATATCGACCGGCTGCTTGAAGCTGACGATCAGCACATTGCCAGACATGCGCGTGGCAGCATCGAGATATTGCTTCGCGGCGAACACAAGCCTGGCATAGCCGTTACTGACCGTGACGCGGACCGTGGTGTTTAGCGGTTCAGCCATCGCCGGCGCAGCCAGCGCAACAGCCAGGAGAAAGAAACCGGTGACGGCCCGTTTGCAACGCCGAAAATATACGGAGAGGCGAAGGCCTAAGGTCCGGATGGTGCAACCGCACGCCATACTAATGACTCACCCGACACCGAGCTCGACCGCCGCCACGCGCGGGCAGGCGCGCCGTCGCGGCCACGTCGTCGCCCGACGCCGGCCAGTCGCCAAACTAAGCCGGCGTGCTTAATGCCGGCTTAATTCAATTATTCCAATATGTTATGTAACAACCCTGCGGCCCCAGTCGCGGCCTGCAGCGACGGACATCTCAGCGCTTTAAGGCGCCGCCGACTGGCTCCGGATCTTCGGCAGATCGGCCGCAGTGCCCGGTGTGGGCTGCTGCGCCTTGTTGGCAAGCTCGACGGTCAACCGCTCGGCCGTGTCCGGCGACATTTGCGCCAAAATATCCGACATCTTCTGCGGCTTAATCTGCGACGCGACCTCGATCAAAACCGCGATGTCGAGCCGGTCGAAGATTTTCGCCGCGTCGCGCGGCTTCATGTTTTCGTACATGGTGACGAGGCCCTTGAAGCGGGCCGCTTCGGCATCGTCCTTCTGCTGGGTTTCGACTTTGATCCGGCCCTCGGTCTCCTTGATTTCGGCGAGCTTCGCGTCCATGCGCTTCTCAGCGCCCTGGATCAGGCCTTCGCGGATGTCGAGTTCGCGGGCGCGCGCATCGAGCTCCTGACGGCGCTCTTGCAAGCGCTCGAGGATGGCGCGCTCGGCGCCGCTCGGCAGCGTCGTGCCGTCGGTGGGAATCGGAATCACCGTACCGCTCGGCGGCACCGTCGGCTTGCCGTCTTTGCCAGGGATACCCGCCGGCGCACTCTTGGCGTCGGCCGTTGTTTTGGCGTTATTCGCGGCGGCGTCGACGGAGCCGGTGATGTCCGGCAGCTCCTGCTCGGCGATGCGCGGCGCAATGTCCGGACGCGGCACCGGCGGCGAACCGCTGCCATCGGGGAAGTTGAACATCTGCTGCGCCCAGGACAACAGCGATCCCGGCGGCTGTGTCGCGTCCGGCATCGGGCGAATGACCGACACGTCGGCATCGCCGACAACCACATTGCCGCCGCCCGAGAAATTGGCGCTATGCAGCACCAGGTCGGCAACCGTCAATGCGAGCAGGCACGCGGTCGCGATCAGCGCAATCGGAATGAGCCGCAGATCGCGGATGTAACGCATCATGCCGCGAGACCATGCACCTTCGTGCGCAGCCGCTCGGCAAAAGCCTCCGCCGCAGCCGCTACGGCCTTGGCGTCATTCGGCTTGCCTTCGTTGTGCGGCGCGAGCGGCTCGTTACTGCCACGGCCCGCGGTTACGATCTGCGATAACCGGCCGAGCAAATCCTTGCCGGCGGCTATCGTGCGATCGACCTCGATGGTGATGCGTTCGGCTTTGCGCAGGCGTTCGCCCAAACCCATATCGCATTCGTGCACGGTGAGCTTGAGGCCGCCGATGGCGCGTTCGGCGATTTCGGTCGCGGTGACGAGCTCGGAGATCGTCGCCCGCAGCGATTGCTCGTCGGCCTTAAGCAGCTTCAGTCGGCGATTGAGCAGGATGCAATAACCGATCGTGAGCATCAGCAGGATCGCGACCAGCAATTCGATGATCATTCCAAAACCATTGTTCATTGTGTCTCCATCGGATTGCCGGTGCCGCCCGCCGTTTCGAACATGGCGAAGGTCGTGCTCGGTTTTCGCAAGGGCTTGGCGACGCGCACTGCAACGCGATCGCCGACGCGACCCATCCGGCCTTCGGTCAGCGTGACCTCGCCGCAGCGCACGATTACGGGCGCATCGGACTTGAGCTCGAGCATCAGCGTATCACCGACGTCGAGCTTCATGATCTGTCTGAGCGGCAGCCGCGCCTCATAAAGCACGGCATCGACCGCGATCTCTGCTTGGCTCAATTCCGTCGCCAGATGCCCTTCCCAGGTCGGGTCGCGGCCGAACTTTTCACCCATGAACATCTGCAACAGCACGTCGCGGATGGGCTCGATGGTCGCATAAGGCAACAGCAGCTCGATTGTGCCGCCGCGGTCTTCCATGTCGATGCGCAGCCGCACCAGGATCGCCGCATTAGCCGGGCGCGAAATCGCAGCAAAGCGCGGATTGGTCTCCAGCCGGTCGATGTTGAATTTCACCGGCGACAGCGGCCGGAACGCAAGTTCGGCATCGGCCAGCACGACCTCGATCATGCGCTTGACCAGGTTGGTCTCGATCGTGGTGTAGGGGCGGCCTTCGATCCGGATCGCGGTCTGGCCGCGCCGGCCGCCGAGCAACACGTCGATGATCGAGTAAATGAGACTGGAATTGACCGTGACGAGGCCGAAATTGTCCCATTCCTCGGCTTTGAACACGCCGAGGATCGCCGGCAGCGGAATCGAATTGAGGTAATCGCTGAACCGCACCGAGGTGATGCGGTCAAGGGACACTTCCACGTTGTCAGAGGTGAAATTGCGGAGTGACGTCGTCATCAACCGGACCAGGCGGTCGAATATGATCTCCAGCATCGGCAAGCGCTCATAGGAGACCATCGCCGAGTCGATGATCGCGCGGATGCCGGAATTTTCATTCAGCGAAATGTCGGTGAGGCTGAAGCCGAGGAGCGAGTCGATTTCCTCTTGTATCAGGACGCGCTCGGCGCCGCCCTTGGTAGTCTGGATAAAATGGCCGTCATCGACCGTCGTCGCCCATTGCGATGCCGACGCCTCGGCCGAGGCGTCGGCGGCGGCAGGCTTGGCTTCGGCCGCCGCGTTCTGCTCGGCTTCGGGCGCGACACCCCATTCGGCGGCGAGCGCGTCGTGGTCAATCTGATCTTTTGCTGTCATGCGTTTTGGTCTTGGCCTTTGGGTTCAGACCATCATTGAATGACGATTTCCTTGAACAGCACGGCATTGATCCGGCCTGGCGCGATGGCAGCATTGACCCGCCGCGTCAGCTCCTCTTTAAGCCGGTAGAGCCCGGCCGAACCGTCGAGATCAGTCGGCCGCAATTCCCGCAGATAAGTCTGGAAGGTGTCCATCAGCCGCGGCATGACCGGCTGGATCTGCGCCTCCAGCGCCTGGTCCGGCAGTTCGAGCACGATTTTGACCTTGAGATATTGCGTGCGATCGCCGGTGCCAGTGCCCGAGAGATTGACCAGAACCTCCGGGATATCGAAGAAAACAGCGGGCTTGATCTGATTGGCGGCGGTTGCCGCCTCGCTCTTGCTCGCAAACAAGAAGTGATAGCCGCCCCACCCGGCACCGCCGAGGCCGACGAGCCCGCCGGCCGCAATCAGGATGAGCTTGAGCGGCAGCTTGCGCTTGGCGGGAGCGGCTTCCTGTGCCTCCTCGCCTTCGGCTTCCGGGTTTTTGGCTTCAGTCTGCGTTTCTTTCGTCGTAGCCATCATCGCTCCCCGAATGCGTGAGGGCGCACGCAGCCGACAGGACAAAACGCAGAACTAACGTTGCGAGCGCGACTCGGCGCCAACGGACGCGGCGCCGTCCCGATTGAAGCTAGGCAGCAATGGTTAACGGATACTTGCCGCCACCGCCGCGACCGGAATTATTTGCCTAGCTCGACCCAAATAGCGGCGCTTTCTGCCCCCTATAGGATCCGCAGATCCCGCCTACGCGCTTGTTTTACCGTCATTTTTTCCATTGGCACGGGTTCTGCAAATCGTCAGGGGCAAATCGTCGCCTGAAGCGGCTTGGGAGAGCCGGCAGCGCGCAGGATGAAGGCGCCGGTCTGGCGGCATCTGCTCGCTCAAAGGGGGAGTATCCGATGGAGAATGCGCTTCTCGTCGGCTTGTCGCGGCAGATGGCGCTCACCCATGAGCTCGACATCATTGCCAACAACGTCGCCAATATCGACACCACCGGATACAAGGCCGACAACGCGCTATTCGGCCAGTACCTGATGCCGCGCGCCAGCGATCAGCAATTCAGCGGCAACGACCGGCGCATCAATTTCGTGCAGGACCGCGCGAGCTGGATCGATATGAGCCCCGGCGCGGTCCAGCATACCGGCAATCCGCTTGACGTCGCGATCGACGGCCCCGGCTACATTACGGTGCAAACGCCGCGCGGACAGCGCTACACGCGCGCCGGTGCACTCGCGATCAACGGCACTGGCCAGCTCGTCACCGCCGAGGGCGACCAGGTCGTCGGCAACAGCGGACCGATCACTTTCCAGAGCACCGATCACGACGTGGTCATCAGCGCGAACGGCATCATCACCGTGCGCGAGGGTGCCAGCACCGCGGACGCGCCGCGTGGGCAGCTTCAACTTGTAACGTTCGACCAGCCGCAGCGTTTGCAAAAAGATGGTGACTCGACATTCATGGCGCCGAATGGCGTCACCGCCAATCCAGCGCCGCCAAACACGCGCGTGGTGCAAGGCACGATCGAAAAATCGAACGTGAATGGCGTCGCCGAGATGGCGCGTCTGATCGAGATCACCCGCAGCTACACCGATATCGCCAATATCCTCCAACAGCAGAGCGACCAGCGCCGCAACGCGCTGACGCAGCTGTCGCAGATGCCGGCGAGTTCGTAGGGCTTAAGTTTGAGGAGACGTAGAATGCGTGCGCTTGACACTGCGGCGACCGGAATGGCGGCCATGGATCTCCAGGTCCAGGTCATCGCCGGCAATATCGCCAATATGACGACCACCGGCTTCAAGAGCCAGCGCGCCGAGTTCCAAGACCTGCTCTACGAGCACGTCCAGCGTGTCGGCGCCCAGGCATCCGACCAGGGCAACATCTTGCCGGTCGGCATCGAGCTCGGCTCTGGCGTGAAAACCGTCGGCACGCCACGGCTGATGACGCAAGGCACGCTACAGCAGACCGGCAATACGCTCGACGTCGCCATCCAGGGCGACGGCTGGTTCAAGATTCAGATGCCCGACGGCACCTTCAGCTACACGCGCGACGGCTCGTTTCAGCAGGACTCGCAAGGCCGCGTCGTTAACGCCGAGGGCGACGTCGTTCAGCCCGCCATCACCATCCCGCCCAATTCAACCGGCCTGACCATCAACCAGCAGGGTCAGGTTTCCGTACTGACGGCCGGCAGCACTACATCGACCATCCTCGGCCAGTTCACCATCACGCGCTTTTCCAACAATGCCGGCTTGCAAGCGAACGGCGACAATTTATTCACGGCGACGCCCGCCTCTGGCACGCCGCAGGACAGGCTTGCGGGGACAGACGGTGCCGGCACGCTGCTGCAGGGCAGCCTCGAACAATCGAACGTCGAGGCGGTGACCGAAATCTCCAATTTGATCGCGGCGCAACGCGCATACGAAATGAATTCGAAGGTCATCACCGCGGCCGACGAGATGCTGCAAACGACCTCGCAATTGATGCGCTGAGAAGGATCCTTTCGATGACGCGCCCGACGATCGCAATTCTCGTCTTCCTGCTCGCGCTCGGCGGCGCAGCGGCAGCGCAAACGGCGGCGCCGGCGCTGAAGGCAAGCGTTACCGTCACGAGCGAGGTCGTACGCATCGGCGACCTCGTCGACAATGCCGGGCCGGTGGCCGACGTGCCGATCTTCCGCGCGCCCGATCTCGGCACCACCGGGGCGGTCGCCACCGACCGCATTGTCGATGCGATCCGGCCCCACCAACTCATCGGCATCGACACCCGCGGC
>Ga0116224_10002820_pt1 | contig 9958 bp, 11 predicted proteins | sample Sb_taG_9_FD_89699 | JGI IMG/M metagenome (GOLD analysis project Ga0116224, IMG submission 89699) | Peat soil microbial communities from Weissenstadt, Germany - Sb_50d_b_LC metaG | ecosystem: Environmental > Terrestrial > Soil > Wetlands > Peat | place: Germany: Weissenstadt | collected 2010-09-21
CAGTCACACTCGATCGCTGTTCGCCAAGGTGATTCGTTCAGCTTCTTCGCCTGTCTAATCACAAAGGAGAAGCACCAAACTAACCAACAACCGGGCCTCGCTGCCAGCCTTTTGCGCATGGTACGCTCGATTTGCTCTGCGTTCTCGCTACCACTTCGTGGCAGTGCAGACCAACAATTTTCGGCGGCTTTTGCGCACGGTCGAAGCGCTCTCCGAACTCGGGCCCCAGCTCACCGCTGAGCACGAGTTCAGCGAGAGCTCGCGCCTCATGCTCTCCGCCGTCATGGAGGCGGCGGGCGCGCGCGAAGGTGCGCTGTTCCTCTTCAACGACAAGCCGGCCATGCTGGCTTCCGCCGCAGCGGAAGGGTTCGCTTTGTTGCCCGAGCCCGCGTTTATTCCTCTTCTGCCCAAGCACGTGCATGCGCTCACCGCAGCGCGCGGTCCCATAGTGCTGAATGCCTCGACCTACTCCGTCTTTTTCAGCTCGAACGGCAATGTGGCTCCCGAACTTTTCAAGTGTCTGGCTCCGCTGAAAGCGGCAGGCAAACTCGCCGGCGTGGTCGCTCTGGGGCGCCGTCCCGGAGACGCGCTCTACGAAGACGACGAACTCGATGCCATGGAGCTGCTCTGCAGCTACGTCGGCCTCGCCGTCTACAACCATACCCTGACCCAGACTCTGGCCCAGAGGGTCACCGAAAACCTGCGGCTGATGGCGTCTTTGCACGGCTTCTACGACAACGCGCTCGAAGCCTTTGCCACGGCCATTGACGTAAAGCACGTCAACATTCACGGCCACTCTCTGCGCGTGGGCCGATATGCTTCCGCGATCGGCGAAGCGATGGGCATGGAGCCGAGCGAGGTCGCGGCCCTGCGCAGCGCCGGCTACCTGCACGATATCGGCAAGGTGGCCGTGGATCGCCGCCTTTTTGGCAAGCCCGGGGCGCTCAATCCCGAAGAGTTTCGCGAGATGGCGGACCACACCGTGGTCGGACATCAGATTGTCAGCAGCGTGCAGTTTCCCTGGCCGAAGATTCCCGAGACGGTTCGTTGGCACCACGAGCGGGGCGACGGCTCCGGCTATCCGGATTCCCTCACCAGCGAAGACTTGCCGATGGCGGTTCGGATTGTGGGTCTCGCCGACACCTTCGATGCCATGACCAGTGCGCGCCCCTATCGGGAACCGCTCTCGCTGGGCGGCGCATTGAGCGACCTGGTGCGCATGGCCCCGCAGAAATACGATCCGAACGTGGTCCAGGCGCTGCTGATCCAGGTGCGGCGCGACGCGGTAGGCAGCAGCCGCGTGCCTCTGCTGGCCGATCGCATGCCGGTTACCATCGCCGCGGGCGACATCGATCACCTGGCAGCGACGCTGCAGCACAAGGTGTCCCACGGAAAAGTGTTTTTGACGCCCTGATTTCGCAAGTAAGTGATCTGAGGCGGAGTTTCACCATCGAGAAAAATCCCACCAAGTCTTAGACTCACAGCCACTTCCGGAAACTCCCATGACCAACATTGACAGCAACTTTTCCCGGCGACGGGGTTGATAATAGGAGGGTTCGTGGTCCTCCTCTTATGGGCGTTCTCATGCGATCGGGCCGCGCCAAGTTTACGATTCTCTCGCTGTCTCTCGCCCTGGTGTGCGTCGTACCACAGCTTCTGGCCAAGAAGAAAGACAAGTCCCCGCACGCGCAGAGCGACCAGAAGCGCGCCTTGCATGCGCTGAATCGTCTGGCGTTTGGGCCGCGTCCCGGAGATCTTCAGCAGGTGATGGCGATGGGAGTAGATCAATGGATCGATCTGCAACTCCATCCTGACAAGATCAACGATAATGCCCTCGACGCGCGCCTGGCCCCGCTGCGCGCGGTGCGCATGAGCACGCGGGAGATCGCGGAAGAGTTTCCCAACCCGGAAGAAATCAAGCAGGTCATAAACGGCAAGAAGCCCATGCCGTCCGATCCCGCGCGGCGCGCGATGTTTCAGGTGCAGATTGCCCGCCAACAACAGCGCGAAGAGCGCAAGGAAGAAGCATCGAACAACAATCGGACCGCCGGTGGGTCAGAAAAAGCCAACAAGGCACTGGGCTGGAACTCCGCAGCCATGCCGCCGAATGCCTCCGTCGACACGGCCGCGAACTCTACTACGGAAAACTCTTCCGCGAAAGACAGCGACAACGAAATGATGGCACCCCCAGTTGCCACGCCGACCAAACTCACAGCTGAGGAGGAAGCGCAGGCCCGCCGCCGCGAAGAACATCTCTACGCTGATCTCGAAGTCGAAGGGCTGTTGAACGATCCACCCGACCAGCGATACAAGAAAGTCCTCAGCATGACGCCGGAGGAGCAGATCATCTTTGCGGATTCACTGCGCGGCGGCAAGGGGCAGGATTTTCTCGAGGGTCTGGACCCGAAGCAAAAAGAAGTCCTGCTCGCCATCAACAATCCACTGGGCGTGGTGACCGAGGAACTGATGCAAGCCAAGCTTCTGCGCGCCGTCTACAGCGAGCGCCAGTTGGAAGAAGTGATGACCGATTTCTGGTTCAACCACTTCAATGTATTCGTCGGCAAGGGCGGGGACCGGTGGCTGCTGCCGAGCTACGAGCGCGACGTGATCCGGCCGCACGTGCTAGGGAGGTTTGAGGACCTCCTGGTGGCCACGGCGAAGAGTCCGGCGATGTTGTTTTATCTCGACAACTGGCTCAGCGTGGGGCCGAACTCCATGCAGGCTTTGGGTATTCCGACGCGGCCCTACGGACCTTACTGGCGCCGCTATCCTGCACGACCGCCCCGACCAAATCAGGGAAAGCGCACCAGCGGCCTCAATGAGAACTACGGCCGTGAACTGCTGGAACTGCACACGCTCAGCGTGAACGGCGGATACTCGCAGCGCGATGTCACCGAAGCGGCCAAAGTCTTCACCGGGTGGACCATCGACAAGCCATATCAAGGCGGTGGCTTCAAGTTTGAGCCGCGCATGCACGAGCCCGGCCCCAAGTTCGTCCTCGGTCATCGCATCAAACCCAAAGGTGAAGACGAGGGCCTGCAGTTGCTCCACATGCTGGCCACCAGTCCGCAGACGGCGCACTTCATTTCGCTGAAGCTGGCCGAGCGCTTCGTGTCCGACGCTCCGCCGCCGGCTTTGGTCGATCACATGGCGAAAACGTTTCTGAAGAAAAAAGGTGACATCCGCGAAGTGCTGAGTGTGCTCTTCCATTCGCCTGAGTTCTGGGCCGACGATGCCTACCGCGCCAAGGTGAAAACGCCGCTGGAGTTTGTCGCTTCGGCGGTGCGTGCCACCGGCGCGGATGTGACCGACGCCATGCCGCTGGCCCGCCAACTGAACAATCTCGGAATGCCGCTGTACGGTGCGCAGCCGCCCACGGGTTATTCCATGAAAGCGGAGACGTGGGTGAGTTCCTCCGCGCTTCTGAGCCGCATGAACTTTGCCCTGCAACTCACGGCCGGGAAAATGCGTGGGGTGAAGCTGGATTCGGGGCAACTGGCCGGAAATGGGCCGGTGCCGGCCGATCCCGGGCAGACCGTGATCGCGCTGGAGTACAGCCTGCTTGCCGGTGATGTATCGAAGCAGACGCACAACTCGATTGCGGCACAGATCGAAGCAGCGGCAAAGAATGGCGATCCGCAGAAGCAAGATAACAAGGCGAACCCTCGCAGGACTAACGACGCAGCTCGTCCACCGGACGTGGGCACGATCGCGGGGTTGCTGCTGGGTTCGCCAGAGTTTCAAAGGAGGTAGGTGTCAGTCGTCAGTCGTCAGTCGTCAGTCATCAGTCGTCAGTCATCAGTCGTGCGGGGCTGACTTTACTGAGAACTGACGACTGAGAACTGGGGTTCACTATGTCCATCACTCGTCGGGTTTTTCTTCGCAACAGCGGGCTCGCCGTGGTCGGCACGGCGGCGGTCCCAAGTTTTCTGACTCGCGCCGCCTTCGGAGCGGCCGAGGCGGGCACGCGCAACAAGCGCCTGGTTGTCATCTTCCAGCGTGGCGCGGCCGATGGACTCAACATCGTTGTGCCTCACGGCGAAGCGCAGTATTACGCCATGCGGCCCAGCATCCATATTCCTCGCAAGGCTGTGCTCGATCTCGACGGCTTTTTCGGCTTACACCCTGCGCTGGAATCGTTTCAGCCTTTGTGGCAGCAGCGGCACCTGGCGATCGTGCATGCGGCGGGATCGCCGGACACTACACGCTCCCATTTCGACGCGCAGGATTTTATGGAATCGGGCACGCCGGGAGTGAAGGCGACCGAAGATGGATGGCTCAACCGCTCGCTGCATGCGATGCCGGAAGCCGGGGGAAAATCGGCATTCCGCGCCATCGCCATGGGACCGTCGCTGCCGCGCATTCTGAGCGGTTCCGAGCCCGCAGTCGCCCTGAACAACATCAATGACTTCAGCATCAGCGGGCGCAATCCGAAAGCGTCGCCCGTGGCCAACGCGTTTGAGGCGATGTACGACAATTCCGTTGACACGGTCTTGCACGGCACCGGCGAGCAAACGTTTGACGCCGTGAAGATGTTGAAGTCCGCCGATCCGTCGAAGTACAAGCCGGCTCCGGGCGCCGACTATCCCAAGGGACGCTTCGGCGACAGCTTGCGCCAACTGGCGCAGCTCATCAAAGCGAATTTGGGCGTGCAGGTGGCGTTTGCGGATATCGGTGGCTGGGACCATCACGTGAACGAAGGCTCGACCGAAGGCCAGATCGCCAATGTGCTGCGCGAGTTTTCTCAGTCGCTGAGCGCCTTCTGGATCGATCTCGGCGATCTGGGAGAAGATACAGTTGTCGTCACGATGTCCGAGTTTGGCCGGACAGCGCGCGAGAATGGCAATCGCGGCACCGACCACGGCCACGCCAACGTTATGTTCGTGCTGGGCGGGCCCGTGAAGGGTGGCAAAGTCTACGGACACTGGCCCGGCCTTGATCAATCGCAACTGTACGAAGGCCGCGACCTCGCGCTGACCACGGACTTTCGCCGGGTGCTGGGTGAGGGAGTTGCGCGGCACATGGGGAACAAGAATCTGAATGAAGTGTTTCCGGGATACGAGAATCAGCCGGGGAAGTTTCTGAGACTCCTGGGATAGCGGCAGCCTTGATTTCACGTTCGGGAAGGGCACGGCTTCACCGTGCCGCAACTGCCGCATGATTAGAGCCGGCCTTAGCCGCTGAGGGGTTGATTCGTCGAATCGCAGAGGTTTCAGGAACAGATGTAAAGCAAGAGACCTCAGGGGCTAAAGCCCACGATCTGTAGGCGGTTCTTGCGGCACGACTGGAAGTCGTGCCCTTCCCGAGTCGTACGACTCAGCTCGGGCATTTCTCAGATCTCAACTTCTCATATTTCAATCAACACGTCGCCGTTGTCGATCTTCAGCGGATACACGGCAACCTTCAGGTTGGGATCCTGCGCGGCTGCGCCGGTCTTGGCGTCCCATTCCCAGCCGTGCCAGGGGCAGACCACTTTGTTGCCTTCGATCATGCCCTGCCCTAACGGGCCGCCACGATGGAGGCAGACGTTGTCCATGGCGCTGAATTCGCCATTCACATTGGCGATGCAGATGGTTTTATCGCCACAGGGAAACTCTTTGGCTTCGTTTTCGGGGGGGAGATCGGACTGGTTGGTGAGCTTGATCAGGTTGGGCACTCAAGGCTCCGGCTTTCGGTGAAGAACTGGCTCGCTGGGCTCGGCTGGACAGCCGAGGCGGCTGTCCCCACATGATTCCCGCTGACGGCTGATAGCTGACAGCTATTTGGGTTGCAGCGTCTGCGCGATCATCACTTGCTTCTTGAAATTCTCCACCATGTTCGGATCGAGGCGGACTTCCGTCGGCTTCTTCGCCAAGGTCATGGTGTCGATCTTGTCCTGCAGCTTCAGCAGCGCGTAGAAAAGATTCTCCGGACGCGGGGGACAGCCGGTGACGTAGACATCCACGGGCACAATCTTGTCGACGCCCTGCAGGACGGCGTAGGTGTTGAACGGTCCGCCTACCGACGAGCACGCACCCATCGAGATCACCCACTTCGGATCGGGCATCTGGTCGTAAATGCGCTTCACTACTGGCGCCATCTTCAGTGTCACGGTTCCGGCGACGATCATCAAATCGCTCTGCCGCGGGCTGGGACGGAACACTTCCGAGCCGAAGCGCGCGATGTCGAAGCGCGATGTCGAGGATGCAATCATCTCGATGGCGCAACAGGCGAGGCCGAAGGTCATCGGCCACACGGCCGACTTCCGCGCCCAGTTGAAGACGTAGTCGACCGTGCTGATCATGAAATTCTTTTCAAACTTGTTTTGCAGCCAGCCCATGGGGTGCCCTCGGTAGGCATGATTATAGTTCGGCGCGGGAGTTGCCCGCCAGCCCACACTCAGCTACAAATGAATCTCCATGCTCCCGAGCCAGGCGACGATCAAAGAAACGGGTGCGGCTGATCATAGTGTTGGTGGAGCGCTCGCTTTCTGGAGGCGCATCCGCACGTCGCCGTTCTGGATGGTCGCTATTGCCCTTTTTCTGCGCGTGGGCTGGATCATCGTCGGCCACACCTACAAGTTCAAAAGCACGGAAGAGAACTTCGGCTTCGGGTGGGAGATGGGACGTATCGGCGCGGCCATCGCCTCGGGACAAGGCTTCAGCAACCCATTCGGCGCACCCACCGGCCCCACGGCGTGGGAGCCACCGCTCTACCCTTATCTGGTCGGCGGCGTATTCAAGATCTTCGGCATCTATTCGCACGCGTCCGCGTTTGTGCTGCTTACGATCAATAGCGTTTTCTCGGCGCTGACCTGTGTGCCGGTTTTTCTCAGTGCGCGGCGGATTTTTTCTGAGAAGGTTGCCGTCGGTGCAGCCTGGACGTGGGCTCTCCTGCCCTACGTGATGTTCTGGTGCACGCGCTGGGTGTGGGAGACCAGCCTTTCCGCGCTCCTGATGGCCGCGATTTTCTGGCTCGCGCTCACGATGGAGGATCGCGACGGCGCGAGGCCCTGGGTCGAGTTTGGGCTCCTCTGGGGCATTGCCGCGCTCAACAGCACGGTTCTCCTGGCTTTTCTGCCAGCTTCGGGATTGTGGGCCTGGTACCGGCGCGCCAAACGAGGCAAGAAATCCTTGGCGGGGGTCGTCCTTGCCTCCGTCGTTTTCGTCGCTTGCATCGCGCCGTGGCTGGCGCGCGACTATCGAACATTCGGCAAGTTCATCTTCATCCGCGACAACTTCGGCGCAGAGCTGCGCCTGGGCAATGGCCGTGGCGCCGACGGCACATGGATGCAGTACCTGCATCCGACGCAAGACATTTATGCCATGCGCCAGTACAGGACCATGGGCGAACTCGCCTACGTCGCCCTGCGCAAGGGGCAGGCCCTGGACTACATCGAGGCCGACTACCCCCGCTTTGCCGTCCTCTGCCTCAAGCGTTTTGTCTATTTCTGGGCCGGGCCGCCGCGGCTGTCGCAGATCTGGTGGCTGGCGGAAGTCAAGAACTCTTTATTCCTGGCATCTTCGGTGTTGATGTTCTGGGGTCTGGGACGCGCCCTGCGCCAGCGCCGGCCGGGCGCGTGGCTGCTGTTCTGGCTGATCTTGCTTTATCCGGCGGTGTATTACGTGGTCTACCCAAACCAGCGCTATCGCCATCCCATCGAGCCGGAGATGGCGATTCTGGGCGTATATCTCTTGACTGAGGCAGGACAGAAACCCAAGGAGAGGGCGGAGCACGCGCAACCTGGCGCGTGAGATCCTCTCCGCGACGCATTCGCCGAGAGAACCAAATCCAAGCCGCCTTACCGATGTTCGTCCAAATCAATCCTCAGAACATGGATCAGATTGGTTTTGGTGACTGTCGGACACTTCCCCGCGGAAAACCTTGGCGCTCTGGCCAGAGGCCGCGCCCGCCAACACCAGCACCCCTGCTGCACTCCAAATGGCAATTCGATTCATAATGACTCCTGGCATTCTGTTTTTCAGGGCAGCACTGTGAACTTCATATGCATACCCTCATGGTCTTCGCTGCAGATCACAGTGCAGACGACTTCGTACTCGCCCGGCTCAGCCGGAGCGGTAAGCTGAAATTCCTGCGTGCCCGGTTTGAACAGCAGGTCCCAGCCCTCCACCTTGGTTCGGTCCTTGGCTCGCAGCAGGGTGAAGCCGTGGATCGAACCATCCCGATTCCATGTTTTGCCTCTGCGCGCGGTCACTCGCAAAAGCACTTGCTCGCCAGCTTTCACCGTGATCTCCGGACTGCGCTGGCCCGCCATCTTGTAGCGGCTGTCGCTGTCCGCCACCAGTTCGATCACCCGAGCCTGTCCGCTGGCGCGAGCCGAACCTATCAGGGAGATGGCGGTCACTACCAAAACCAATGGGAGAAATCTCGCTTGCTTCGCTTTCATCTTGCTCCGCTTACTGCGTCATGTAAAACAACACCAGGCGCATATCTTCGTCGGTGATGGTGGCGCGCACGCGCATGTGCCGAACAACGGTCGCCATAACGCGCGGTGGAAATTTCTGCGGCGCCGCGTGGCAACGTCCGCAGTTGGCCCGGAAACTCTGCTCGCCCTGCACCCGCATGGTGTCGGCGTCGGCGTTGTGCACAATCGGGGGTTCCGCATTGTCCTTCCGGCCCGCCGGCCCGGACGCAGCGCCCGTCAGTGTCAGCACCAGCACGCAAAGCAGAACCTTGAACGTGTTCTTCATGGCGCTCCCGTTCTGCCCAACGGAATCAGGAAGCGATAGGCAATCCCCACGGTCCATTGGTTGAAATTGCCCGCCGGACCAAACTGGCGTCCGTAGCTGGCCACCGCCTTGAGGCCGTCTTTCACGAAGTAGTTGACGCCGAAATCTCCCTCACGGGCGTCGGCGCTCGGCAGATTGAGCGCCTGGGCTTGGTCCGGTCCGACGCTGCCGCTGAAAAACTGCTGCGCGCGAGCCACCACTTCCGTGCGCCGCAACTGCTTCTGCCAGCGATGCGCCTGACTGAGCCGGTATGCTCCTTCGACCCAGTAGCCACTGCCCTGAAACGAGCGCGCGAATTCGGCGCGCAGATTCAGTGGAACTTTGGCCGGCTGCCATCCCATGTGGAATCCAAAGGCGTTGGTTCGGTCACCCTGCAGGAATTTTTCAAAAGACCCGCCCACTTCGAGCCGCGGACCGGGGAAGAAAAATCCGAGGCGGCCGCCCGCGTGGCGCTCCGATTCCAAGCCTGTTGTGCCAACGCTCGCTACCGAGGCGTACACCGCATAGTTCATGTTGGCCCCGGAGCTAACGGGAAAGCCGCCGCGCACCATCGCTCCGTCGCTGTCCGCCGTGCCGATCGGCAAGGTCAGCGGGTCCGGCTGCAGGGATCGAATCCAGATGGGATACAGGCGCTCGTTGAAGATTCCGAATGGCGTCAGAAATCTCCCTGCCGTGATCGTGACGTAGGGATTGGCAATGAAGTCGGCCTGCAGATAGTCGAGGGTTTTGTTCACCGGGCCGCCATAGGGTCCACCGCCCGGCGGACGTTGAAACTGGCCTTCGAATGCCCCACGCGACTCCACCAGCCAGCGCTCGCCGAGCGGCAGCAAAAGGACAGGATTGAACTGGGTGTCGATCAAATTCTGCCCAGCGGTGACGAAGTTGAAGTATCCCGCGCTGCCGCTGAGAATCGGAACCGGTTTTTCGACGGCCTCGGTCTGGGCTGTCGCCAGAGTTGGCGCAAAGGCAGCAAGCAGGGACAGCACCACAACGCCGAGCAGAACAGTGCTCAGCCCGCGCCAAACAGCGGCCCTTCCCGTAAGAAACAGCAAAACTGAACCCCACGTAAGCTCTTCATGGAATTGTCGTTCAGCGTGAACTTCTGGGGAACATCACCGAGGTAATGTTCGTATACCTGGAGGTGGGAATATCTTGCCAACTCGGGCCTGACTTCTCACTAATCCGATGTTGACGCGTCTAATTCGTTGAAACGGAGGGAATCATGACCC
>Ga0116224_10002823_pt1 | contig 9946 bp, 9 predicted proteins | sample Sb_taG_9_FD_89699 | JGI IMG/M metagenome (GOLD analysis project Ga0116224, IMG submission 89699) | Peat soil microbial communities from Weissenstadt, Germany - Sb_50d_b_LC metaG | ecosystem: Environmental > Terrestrial > Soil > Wetlands > Peat | place: Germany: Weissenstadt | collected 2010-09-21
CTCGCAGCAATTCGTCCTCATCCCTCAGGCGTTGCAAGGTCAGTTCATCGTGTTCGGGGTGGGGATGAGCAAATATCGTCTGCTCATCATCCTGATCTGCGGGCTGCTTACGGTCGCGTTGCAATTGATGATCGCCAAAACGCGGTTTGGCAGCCGCTTGCGTGCGGCGGTGGACGATCAGCGCGTGGCGCGCGGTCTCGGCATCAACGTCGGCGTGGTTTTTAGCGTTACGTTCGCTTTCGGCTCCGGGCTGGCGGGGCTTTGCGGTGCGCTGGGCGCCGAAATTCTTGGTCTCGATCCGACCTTCCCGCTTAAATACATGATCTACTTTTTGATCGTGGTGACCGTCGGCGGCACGTCGAGCATCACCGGCCCATTCCTCGCCTCGATCCTGCTCGGCTTCGCCGATGTCGCAGGCAAATATTACGTACCCAAGCTCGGCGCCTTCGTCATTTACACCATTATGATCGCGGTCTTGATCTGGCGGCCTCAGGGCTTGTTCGCGCGGAGCGCGGCCCGGTGAGCATACTGGCTCCTGTTGCCGGTGACGCCGCCGCTTATCTGGCGCGTCGAGCCCACTGGTCGCCGCTGGAAATCGCGTTCTGGATCTTTGCCTTCGCCACCATCTGGCTATTTCCGGGCAAGCATCTGATCCTGACCGAGACGGCGATTCTGGCGCTATTCGCGTTGTCGCTCGATCTGATCCTCGGCTATGCCGGCATCATCTCGCTGGGACAGGCGGCCTTTTTCGGCCTTGCCGGATATTTTTCCGGCCTGGTGGCCAAATACGGCTTCATCAACGAGCCGGTGGTCGCACTTATTTGTTCGGGCCTAGTCGCCGCCGCGCTCGGTTTTGTCACCAGCTTCCTGGTGTTGCGTGGCTCGGACTTGACCCGGCTCATGGTCACGCTGGGCGTCGCGCTCATATTGGGCGAAATTGCCAACCGCTATTCCAACATTACCGGCGGCGCCGATGGGCTGCAGGGTGTCACCATCGCGCCGATCCTCGGCATGTTCCGCTTCGATCTGTTCGGCCACACCGGCTATGCCTACTGCCTGATCGTGCTGTTCCTTTGCTTCCTTGCCGCGCGGCACATCGTCTATTCGCCTTTCGGCCTTTCGCTTCGGGCGGTGAAAGGCAACGCCTTGCGCGCGTCCGCGGTCGGCATTCCGGTCAAGCGCCGCCTGGTCGCGATCTACACACTCTCCGCCGGCTTCGCCGGCATCGCCGGCGGGTTGCTGACCCAAACCACGGCGTTCTGCTCGCTCGACGTCTTCTCGCTGGAGCGTTCGGCCGACCTCCTGCTCGTGCTCATCATCGGCGGCACCGGCTATCTCTATGGCGGCCTGATCGGCGCCGTGATCTACAAGTTCCTGCAGGACTGGATCGCCAGCCTGACGCCGCAATACTGGCAGTTCTGGATCGGCTTCGTGCTGGTGGTCATCGTGCTCGTCGGCCGCGAGCGCGTCGAGGCCCGGACCGCGGCATTGCGCGCCTCGATCATCCGGATCGGGCGGCGGATGATGACGCGGCGGCAAGCCGCGGTCGGCGGCGCGGCTCCGGACGGACACTAGTGCGGCGGATTTGGAGTTCCTACACATGGCGGCAACCTCTCATAGGAACTTCAAATCCAAAAGCCGCCCTAGCGCTATACAAGTACTAGTGTCCTTTTTTGATTCCGAAATTCGCATGAGAGAATGCCGCATGCACTTGCGAACTTCGGAATCGGGACACTAGTGCCATGCCGATTTTGGAAACCTTCGGCCTGGAAAAAAGGTTCGGCGGCATCGTCGCCACGCGCGACGTTTCGCTGTCGGTTGAGAAGGGCGCACGGCATGCGTTGATCGGGCCGAACGGCGCCGGCAAGACCACGATCATCAACCTGCTGACCGGGGTCCTGCGACCCACCGCCGGCACCATCATGCTCGACGGCAAAAACATCACGGCGCTGCCGCCGCACGCGCGGGTACGGCTCGGCATGGCACGTACATTTCAGATAAATCAGCTGTTCCTGGAGCTCTCGCCGCTGGAAACGATCGGGTTGGCGGTCTCCGAGCGTCTCGGCGCGGGCAGCGATTGGTGGCGGGTTGTCGGCAGCAACCCGGCGGTGACCGGCGAGATCGTCGCGGTGCTCGAGCGCTTTGGCCTCGCCGATGTCATGCATGCGCGCACCGCGATCCTGTCCTACGGCAAGCAGCGTCTGCTTGAGATCGCGCTTGCCTTTGCCTGCCGGCCGCAGGTGCTCTTGCTCGACGAACCGGCCGCCGGCGTGCCCGAGGCGGAGCGCCATGAATTTCTCGCCACCATCGCGGCGCTGCCCGAAGAGGTCACCGTATTGCTGATCGAGCACGACATGGATCTGGTTTTTTCCTTCGCCGATCGGATCTCGGTCCTGGTCAACGGCGGCTTGCTGGTCGACGGCGCGCCCGAAGACGTAGCGCGGGATCCGCGGGTCAAGGCGGCTTATCTCGGCGAGGAGCTCGATGCCTGATCTGTTGAGCGTCGACCGTCTGTCGGCGGGTTATGGCGAAGCCGTAGTGCTGTCGGGCATTTCGCTGTCGCTCGCCGAAGGCCAGTCACTGGCGCTGCTCGGGCGCAACGGCATGGGCAAGACCACGCTCATCAATTCGATCGTCGGCGTGACCCGCTACTTCTCCGGCACGATCGCGCTCGACGGGCTCGATATCACGCGGCTGCGTCCCGATCAGCGCGCTCACGCCGGCGTCGGCTGGGTGCCGCAGGAGCGCAATATATTCAAATCGCTCACGGTGCACGAAAATCTGACCGCGGTCGCGCAGCCGGGGCGCTGGACGACGCACAAGGTCTATGAATTGTTTCCGCGGCTCGACGAGCGGCGGCAGAATCTCGGCAATCAACTCTCGGGCGGCGAGCAGCAGATGCTGGCGGTCGCACGCGCTTTGGTGCTCAATCCGCGCGTCATGTTGCTCGACGAGCCGCTCGAAGGCTTGGCGCCGATCATCGTCGAGGAATTGCTGGGCGCCTTGCGCCGGATCATCCGCGAAGAGGGCATGTCGGCTATCCTCGTCGAGCAGAACGCGAAAAAAATTCTCGGCGTCACCGATCACGCCATCATCATCGAGCGCGGCGCTGTCGTTCACGCCGCCGCAAGCGCGACGCTGTTGGGCGACCGCGCGGCTCTGGAAACCCACCTTGGCGTTACCGACAGCGGGCCGCGCCGCTTCCGCAACAAAAAGTAAGCCGCGCTAAATCGCTGTTGCGATTGTTGACCGGCGATTTCCTTTTCTGTTAGTCTAACATACTGAAAATATTGCAGTTTTTCTTTATTCTAAAGAAAAACTGCGACCCGCCGAATTCGCCGGCGCCACCGTCAATGGGGGTGAGTGATCATGAGACGCTTTTGGGATGCCACCTGGGTCGCGGCCGCCATGGTCTTGCTGGCGACGCTGCCGGCCAAGGCGAAAGAATTCTATGTCGGCGAGCCGGTCGTGCAGAACGACATGCAAATCGTTCCGCATTATCTGCTCGGCATCGAAATGGCGCCGATGAGCAAAAGCATGGATATGGGCCCGAACGCCGTTCATCTTGAAGTCGACGTGCACGCCACCAAGGATGAAAAGCACGGCTTCAAAGAGGACGAGTGGATTCCGTACTTGACGATCTCCTACACGATCGAAAAGGTCGGCACTAAATTCAAGAAGACGGGAAAACTTCTGGCGATGACCGCGGGTGACGGGCCGCATTACGCAAACAACGTTGTGCTCATGGGTGATGGCGACTATCGGCTGACGTTCCACTTTGAACCGCCGTCGAAGGCGGGCTTTGTCCGCCACGTCGACAAAGCGACCGGCGTTCCGGATTGGTGGCAGCCATTCTCGGAAAGCTGGACGTTCCACATCCCGGGCAAGGAAGCTTCTGACTGACGACGCCATGATGCGCGCCGCTATTTTTTTATTATTCGCGGTGCTGGCGGCTCCGGGAGCGCCCGCGCGAGCCGACGAGGCCTATGCGGCGACGATTACAATTCGCGATCATCGTTTCGATCCGGCCGAATTGCGCGTGCCGGCCGGCAGGCGGATCGCGGTGACGGTCATAAACACCGATCCGCGTTCGGAGGAGTTCGATTCTGCCGCCCTGAAAGTCGAGAAGGTGATTGCCGGCAAGTCGCAAGGCGTCGTGCACATCAGCCCGCTCAATCCCGGAATATACGAATTCATCGGCGAGTATCACGAGGATACGGCAAAAGGCCGAATGGTCGCCGAATAACGGGCGGACTCGCCACGCTCTGAAGTCATCCGCCGCGAATCTCGGCTCCGCAGCCGAGGTGAAGGAACTTCCGCACGGTGAGGAACGTTGTCGCGCCGGGCGCAGCCTGCCAGCAGTGATAGATTAGGGTAAAATGGCAGGCGAATCGCAGGTGCGATGCATGTCGGGGGACTCAATGCTGGCTATGCCAATCGGGGTTAAGCCCGAAAGGCCGACGGTTCTGGTGGTCGAGGACGAGGTGTTGATCCGATTGTCGATTGCCGACGAGCTGCGCAATCAGGGAATTCACGTCCTCGAGGCATCCAACGCTGACGAAGCATTGACCATTCTCGAGAGAGCCTTGCCTATACAGGTCCTGTTCACGGATATTCGCATGCCCGGCCGGCTGGACGGTCTTGGCCTGAGCAGACTTGCACGCGAACGCTATCCGCGCATCAAGCTGATCCTGACGTCGAGCCACCAATCGCAAGGCTATGCCCGCGATAGCGCCGACGTGTTTGTCTTCAAACCCTATGACCTGAGCGCCGTGGTGCACCAAGTCGAAGCGTTGCTGGCGCAGTTCGGGCTTGAGCCCCAAATCCCGTGAATCCGCCGAGCAAGGCCGGCTGCGGCCTTAGCTTAAGCCCTTTGATCTAACTAGGGAATTCAAGACGCGGCGGTGGTTGCTCAGGCGTGCCAGTCAACCGCGTTTTCCCCGGTTCCTCGTCGCCAAGCCGCCCGCATCCGTCTAAACTGACGTGGGAGCCAACGCTGATCGGGAAGCCAACGGCGGGAGAGTCATGTCCACGTCCCTGATGACGACGCGACGCTTTGCGCCCCTGTTCTGGTGCCAATTCTTCTCGGCCTTTGGCGACAACTTCCTCAAGACCGCACTGGTCTTTCTCATCCTTTTCCAGGTCGGCGGGGCCAATTCTGGGGCCTTGATCACGCTTGCCGGCGCCACGCTGATCGCGCCGTTCTTCTTCCTCTCCGGGCTCGGCGGCGAACTCGCCGACCGCTACGACAAAGCTTTCGTGGCGCAGCGGCTCAAGCTTTTCGAGATCGCCGTCGCCGCGCTCGCGGTCGCGGGCTTTGCTTTCCATTCGATCGCGCTGTTGTTCGTTGCGGTGTTCCTGTACGGCACCATCGCCTCGCTGTTCGGGCCGATCAAATACGGCATCCTTCCCGATCATCTCGCCCGCGCGGAATTGCCGTCCGGCAACGCGCTGGTCGAGGGCGGCACGTTCCTCGCCATCCTGCTGGGCACTATCGTGGCCGGGATCGCGGCGCGGGACGGCGGCAATCCGATCCACTTTGCCTGGCTGATGCTAGTGTCCTCGGTGGCGTGCTGGATCGCGAGCCGGTTCATTCCGCCGACCGGCGAGGGAGCGCCTCACCTCGCCATCAATCGCAATATCTTCGCGTCCACCGGTGCGCTGATCAAATATGTGCGCGCCGAGCCCCGGCTATGGTGGGGCGCGCTGGTGACGAGCTGGTTCTGGCTCGTCGGCGCGCTCGTCTTGTCGCTCCTGCCGCCGCTCGTGACGTTCACCATCGGCGGCAACGAAGGGGTCGTCACCATCTTCCTCACCATCTTCTCGGTGGCGGTGGCGATCGGCTCCGGCCTCGCGGCATGGCTCGCGCATGGGCGCATCATCCTGTTGCCGACGCTGTTCGGCGCCGTGCTGCTGGGCGTGTTCGCGCTCGATCTCGGCTGGACGGCGTCGACGATCGTTCAATCGGCAAGCCCGCTCGGCATTGCCGCCTACTTTGCGTCGCCGCACAGCATTCACGTCGCCGTCGATCTCGCGGGGCTGGCGATCGCGGGCGGACTTTTCATCGTGCCGACCTTCAGCGCGGTACAGGCCTGGGCCGGCGCCGATCACCGCGCCCGCGTCGTCGCCGCCGTCAATGTGCTCAATGCCGCTTTCATGGTCGTCGGCGCCATTATCCTTGCCGTGCTGCAAAAGCTCGGCCTCGGCATACCGATCCTGTTCGCGCTCATCGGGGTCGGTAACTTGGTCGTCGCCGTCCTCATCGCCCGCACCATGCCGGCGAGCTGGCTGAATGATCTTCTTTCGATCATTTTCCGCGCTTTCTTCCGCCTTGAGGTCACGGGGCTGGAGAACGTCGCCAAGGCCGGCGACAACGCCATCATCGCGATGAACCACGTGAGCTTCCTCGACGCGCCGATCGCGATGTCGCTTCTGCCCAAGCGCCCGGTCTTCGCCGTCGACATCGGGATATCGCGGCAATGGTGGATTCAGCCTTTCCTGCCTTTCGTGCGCACCATGGCGCTTGATCCGCTCAAACCGATGGCGATGCGCACCATCATCAATGCGGTGAAAGACGGCAACATGCTGGTGATCTTTCCCGAAGGGCGCATCACGCTGACCGGCAGCCTGATGAAGATCTACGACGGCGCGGCGATGATCGCCGACAAGTCCGACGCCATGGTGGTGCCGGTGCGCATCGAAGGGCCGGAGCGGACGATCTTCAGCCGCTTGAAGAGCACGCAGGTGCGGCGGCGGTGGTTCCCGCAGATCAAGGTGACCATCCTCGAACCGGTGAAGATGAACGTCAATCCGGAGCTGAAGGGGCGGAAGCGGCGCCTGGCCGCGGGCGCGGCGCTGTACGACGTCATGTCCAATCTGATGTTCCGCACGGCGCGCACCGACCGCACGGTGATCGAAGCGGTCATCGCGGCGGCGAAAATCCATGGCGGCAAGTGGCCGGCGATCGAAGACCCGACCAGCGGCCGGCTGACCTACAAGCGGCTGTTGCAAGCGACGCGGATTCTCGGCGCCAAGCTGATGCCGCTTGCGCTCGAAGGGCGCCCGATCGGGGTCATGTTACCGACCTCGAACGGCGGCGCCGTGACCGTGCTGGCGTTGATGTCCGCCGGACGCGTGCCGGCCATGATCAACTTCACCGCGGGAGCCGCCAACGTGCTCGGCGCCTGCCGCGCGGCGCAAGTTGACACCATCCTCACTGCGCATGCCTTCGTGGAAAAGGCGAGACTTGAGAAACTCATTGCCGCGATCGAGAACAAGGTTCGCATCATCTATCTGGAAGACATCCGCAAGACCGTGAGCTTTGCCGACAAGCTGCGCGGCGCGCTGCGGGCGAAAAGGCCGCTGGTCGCGCGCAAACCCGACGATTGGGCCGTCGTCCTGTTCACCTCCGGGACGGAGGGAACCCCCAAGGGGGTTGTTCTCTCCCACCGCAACATCCTGTCGAACGTGGCACAGGCAGAAGCCCGCATCGATTTCGGCCGCGAAGACCGGCTGTTCATGGCGCTGCCGGCATTCCATTCGTTCGGCTTTATGGGCGGCATTGTGTTGCCGCTTATTTCCGGCGTGCCGACCTATCTCTATCCATCGCCGCTGCATTACCGCACCGTGCCGGAATTGGTCTACGGCATCTGTGCAACCTATCTGTTCGGCACGGATACCTTCCTCGCCGGCTATGCGCGCATGGCCAACCCGTACGATTTTCGCTCGTTGCGCTACATCGTCGCCGGCGGCGAGCCGATCAAGGAATCGACCCGCCGGATTTATCTGGAAAAGTTCGGGTTGCGCATTTTGGAAGGCTATGGCGTGACCGAGACGTCGCCGGTGGTGGCGTTCAACACGCCGATGTTCAACAAGTTCGGTACCGTCGGTCGCCTCTTTCCTGGCATGCAGGCAAGAATTGAAAAGGTCGAAGGCGTCGATGAGGGCGCGGGGCGGCTGTTCATCAAAGGCCCGAATGTGATGCTCGGCTATTTGCGCGCCGACAAGCCGGGCGTGCTGGAGCCGCCGCCGGAGGGCTGGTACGACACCGGCGATATCGTCGCCATCGACGATCAAGGCTACATCGCCATCAAGGGCCGGGCCAAGCGCTTCGCCAAGGTCGGCGGCGAGATGATCTCGCTTGCCGCCGTCGAGATGCTCGCGGCCGAGCTGTGGCCGCACTATAACTCGGCGGTGTTGGCGGTTCCCGACGCGCGCAAGGGCGAGCGCCTCATTCTCGTCACCGACAAGCACAGCGCCACCCGCGCCGATTTTCAAGCTTATGCGCGCAGCCAGCACGCCCACGAGCTGATGTTCCCGTCCGAGGTCATCATCGTCGACAAGCTGCCGCTGCTCGGCTCCGGCAAGCCCGATCTGGTGACGCTGCAGAAATTCGTCCAAGAGCAGGCGGCGGCCAAGGCCGCCGCCGCGGAGTGAGCCGGCGCGGGGCGGGCGCCAGATTTCCCGAGTCTCCAGCACCCCGATCGGCCATTGCGCCGGCTTCGCCAAGCGGGCGAGGCTTGAACGGCGTGCTTTACCTCGCGATATGAACGTGGGAAATGAACGCCACCCGCAAGGAAGGATCATGTTTGAATCGTTTAGGAGTTTCGTCTCCGATTTCGTGGGCGGCGAGAAACATCCGAGCCAATTCGTGGAGAACGATTACCGCCTCGCGGCGGTGGCGCTGCTTGTGCACGCCGCCGCCATCGACGGCGATATGTCGCAGCGTGAGCGGGATAAATTGCATTCCGTCGTCAAGCGCCGCTTTAACCTCGACGACGTGCTGGCCGATGAGCTGATCGACAAGGCAACGCAGGCCGAGCATGAAGCCGTCGACCTTTACCACTTTACCAGCCTGCTCAATCGCACGCTCGACGAGGCAGCGCGGGCCCGCGTTATCGAGATGATGTGGGAGATCGTCTATTCCGACGGTCGCCGCGACGAACTGGAAGACAACCTGTTATGGCGCGCAGCCGACTTGCTCGGCGTGTCGCCGCGGGAACGGATCGAGCTGCGGCAACGCATAGAGAGAGAATCGGGCGAAGCCGGCGGCGCATAGGTCACACTCATCGACGGCGCCATTCGTGGCGGCGCATTGCCGCGCCTTGGAATTTACAACCCAACGCGATACCAAACGATGCGCGAGCGAATTCGATTCCTTCGACCATGTCACAGCCGATCCTGATCATTCTGCACCAGGAGCGATCGACCCCGGGCCGGGTCGGCTACGCGTTGGAGCGGCTCGGCTACCAGCTCGACGTGCGCCGCCCGCGCTTCGGCGATCCGCTGCCGCCGACGCTAACCGATCACTCGGCAGCGGTCATTTTTGGCGGCCCGATGAGCGCCAACGATGAGGACGACTTCATCCGCCGGGAGATCGACTGGATCGCTGTACCGCTGAAGGAGGACAGGCCGTTCCTCGGCATTTGCCTTGGCGCGCAGATGTGCGCGCGGGCGCTCGGAGCGCGCGTGTATTTGCATCCCGCGGGCCACGCAGAGATCGGGTATTACCCGATCCGGCCCACCCCGGCCGGCTTGGCGCTCGTCGATCCCTGGCCGGAGCAAGTCTATGAGTGGCACCGCGAAGGCTTCGATTTGCCGGCCGGTTCCGAGCTGCTCGCCGAGGGCGACATGTTCGAGGTGCAGGCCTTCCGACACGGGCGAAGCTACGCGTTACAATTTCACCCGGACGTGACCCACGCCACGATGTATCGGTGGATGGCGCGGGGGCATGATCGCCTGGAAATGCCCGGCGCCAAGCCGCGCACCGCACATTTTGCCGATCGCGCGGTCTACGATTACAGCGCGCGCGCCTGGCTCAGCGTATTTCTTGAACGTTGGATTGCCGGCTAGGTGTGCGGCGGTCCGCTGGATTACTGGCCGGCGGCGAGTTGCTGGGCAAAATAAGCGACCGTCTTGGTGTAGACCTGCGATGCGTTCCATTGCA
>Ga0116224_10002825_pt1 | contig 9945 bp, 10 predicted proteins | sample Sb_taG_9_FD_89699 | JGI IMG/M metagenome (GOLD analysis project Ga0116224, IMG submission 89699) | Peat soil microbial communities from Weissenstadt, Germany - Sb_50d_b_LC metaG | ecosystem: Environmental > Terrestrial > Soil > Wetlands > Peat | place: Germany: Weissenstadt | collected 2010-09-21
GCCCGGATGGGACGCGGCTGGCGACGGCGAGTTGTGATCAGACGGCGCGGCTGTGGGATGCGCGGACGGGCGAGTTTCTCCTGGAATACAAGGGCCATACGACAGGCCAAGTTTCGAGCGTGGCGTTCAGCCCAGATGGCACGCGGCTGGCGACGGGGAGTAGCGATCGGACAGTGCGGCTGTGGGATGCGCGGACCGGCCAGCCTCTCCTGGTATGCAAGAACCCCACCGCCAACATTGAGAGCGTGGCGTTCAGTCCGGATGGGACGCAGCTAGCGACGGCAACGTCGGATGTGGACGGGGCGACGCGGCTGTGGGATGCGCGGCCTTTGCCTTTGCCCCAGGGCGAAGAGTTGGAGTATCGCCTGTGGGCAACGCGGCCCGAACCGGACTGGCACGAAGAGCAATTCCTGAAACTCCAGGGCAGTGATCGCTTCGCCGCCGCCTTTCATCTGGATCGCTTGCTGGCGTATCGTCCCTTGCAACGTGCTGACTTGCTGCGTCAGCGCACCACATTCCTCGAAGCGACGCTGATGCAAGACGCGCAGAACGCCGGCGCTCGTCTACTCCTGGCGCGGACGGCGTGGCACAGCCCGACGCTGGGACCGAAGGACAGCGCGGCGCTGCTGCCGTCCGCGGACGAGACGGGGCTGATCGCCCGGCGGACGCGCGGCGGCTTGTTGTTGCGGCAGGGGAAAGCGGCGGAGGCGGTCGCGGTGCTGGAGGCGACCTTGAAGGACCGCGGCGACGACAGGCCGCCGGTGGAGGAACTGCTGCTGGCGTGGGCCTATTTCGACACGAATCAGGCGGACAAGGCCAAGGATCTGTGGACAAAGGCGACGGCGTGGCTGGACCGTGGCCAGGAGGCGGTGCGCGCGGCGAACGTCGTCGGGGCGCTGCCCGGCGGCGTGCTTCCTGGGGTGGCGCTGCTGTTCGCGCCGCCGGCCGATCCGCGTTACAACGCCTTCGACTGGGAGACCTGGCACGAACTCGACGTGCTGCGCCGCGAACTGGCCCCACGCTTCGAGGCGAAGAAACCCTGAGCCGGCGACTCGATCACCCCTCACGAGAGCGCGGCCGGGTGTCAGCTCCTGCCCGCAGCCGCGGCGCTCAGCGGTCGTCCAGCACGCGAACCGTGGTCAGCGACTTGACCATTTTGTGATCGGCAAACGTCCACACGACCTTCTTCTCGCGCGTCACCTCGAAAGCGTGGGCGCCCTTGCCCTCCTGCTCGCGCAGGAAGTTCCCGACGACGTAGTTGCCGTTCTTGAGGACCTGCAGGCTGCAGACCCAGGTCAGGTTCAGCTCCGGGGCGTCCTTGGCCCCGAACTCCCAGACCACCTTCTTCTCGGGCGTGACCTCGATCAGCCGCCTCTGCGTGCCGCAGGCGATCAGCGTGTTGCCGTTGGCCAGCCGCAGGGCCTCCGGGCAGTTGTCCACCTTGGTGTACTCCCAGACGACCTTGCCGTCGGGATCCACCTCGCGGACGGCCCCCTCGCCCTCGTGCGCCGCCAGGATGTTGCCGTTGGCCAGCCGGTGGACGTTGCGCACCTGGCGGTGATAGCCCTCCTCGCTCGTCGTCAGCTTGGTGACCCGCACGACCCGGCCCTTGGGGTCCACCTCGACGGCGCGGCACGGCCCCTGCTCGGCAAGCAGCGTGTTGCCGTTGGCCAGCCTCTCACAGCCAAGCACCTGCGGGCACTTGCTGGCGTACACCCAGACGACCTTCCGGTCGCGGTCGATCTCCATCGCGCCGGTGGGGCTGCCGCCGTGGGCGAACAGGACGCGGCCGTCGGCCAGGGGCTGGAAAATGACGGAGAGGCCGGGCAGCTTGTACTCCCAGACCAGCTTGCCGTCGGCATCCACTTCGACGAGGCGGTTGGGGCCCTTGCCGTACTCGGCGAACAGGATGCGGTGCTTGACGGGATCCGCGGCGGGGGCCGACACGGCGCTCACCGACAGAATGAATACGGCAGCCAGGCAAGTGGTCCAGTACACGGCGATACCTCTCTTGTCGAGGGACGGGGGCGGATGGGGCGAACGTCGGTCGGGAAAAAACTACCGTGGCCAACGTGGCTGGGGATGCGACCCCTGCCGGCTTGCCCGGCAGGTGAAGGAGGTCGGCGGCTAACCAGCCGTGCCCCCACTCGCGACCCCTGCCGGCTTGCCCGGCCGGTGAAGCAGGTCGGCGGCTAGATGGGGAGGGGAGAGACAATGAAGGATTCTTTTGCGCTCGCCTTTAGCTGAAGACCTCCTTCACCTGCCGGGCAAGCCGGCAAGGGTCGCATCCCCAGCCAGGTTGGCCAGCCTAACGCTCAAGGGTCATTCCTCGGACCCGTGATTCGACTCCGTGCCGTCGAGGAAGCGCACCTGCACGTCGGACCCCTGGATGTGGTGCAGCAGGTGGCGCGGCAGGCGACAGCGGATCTTCACCACCCTGTCCTCATACTGCTGGTGCAAGATCTCCGCGTGGGCGGATAGGTACGACAGCACCCGGCCGTTCGCCACCCCCGTCACCACCTCGGCGTCGGCGAAGTCGGCGCCGAGCGCCTCGATGACCGCCTCGCGCAGGTCGTCCAGTCCCTGCCCCGTGGCCGCGCTGATGGCGACCGACTGCGGATGATGCTTCATCAGGACGTGCAGGGAGGAAGGCTCGGGCAGGCGGTCCGCCTTGTTGAGCACCAGCAGCATCGCCTTGTGCCCGCAACCCAGCTCCTTCAGCACCCCGTTGACGGCCTTGATCTGCTCCTCGGCGGCCTCGTTGCTGGCATCGACGACGTGCAGCAGCAACCGGGCCTGGCGGGCCTCCTCCAGCGTCGCCTTGAACGAGGCGATCAGGTGATGCGGCAGGTCGCGGATGAAGCCGACCGTGTCGCTGAGCAGCACGCGGCCCCAGTCCTTCAGGTGCCACTGGCGGGTGCGCGTGTCCAGGGTCGAGAACAGCTTGTCCTCGGCCAGGACGCCGGCGCCGGTCAGGGCATTCATGAGAGTGCTCTTGCCGGCGTTGGTGTAGCCGACCAGCGAAACGGTGTGCTCCTCGCGGCGGCTGAAGACCTCACGCTCCTTCCGCGCCTGCACCTCGACCAGTCGTTCCTTCAGGTCGCGAATGCGCAGGGTGACGAGTCGGCGGTCCTCTTCGAGTTGCGTCTCGCCGGGCCCGCGCAGGCCGATACCGCCCTTGATGCGGCCGAGGTGGGTCCACATGTTTTTCAGGCGCGGCATCGAGTATTCGAGCTGGGCCAGCTCCACCTGCAAGCGGGCCTCGACGGAACGGGCCCGGGTGGCGAAGATGTCGAGGATCAACTCGCTACGGTCGAGGACCTTCAGCTCGGTCGCCTTTTCCAGGTTGCGCACCTGCGGCGCGGACAGGTCGTTGTCGAAGATGATGACGTCGGCGTCGGCCGCCTGCGCCAGTTCGTGCAACTCGGTGACCTTGCCCTTGCCGATGTAGGTGGCGGGGTTGAGTTGATCGCGGCGCTGGGTGAGGCCGCCGACCACGACGGCACCGGCCGTGGTCGCCAGGCCGCGCAGCTCGTCGAGCGGGTCCTTGCTCACCCAGGGGCGGTCGGGGAGGGCCACGCTCACGAGGAAGGCGCGCTCCAGGTGAACGGTGAGTTCCTGGCGGGATATGTCGAGTGTCACTGGGGCTACCGCGGCTCCTTTCGGGCGAAGGGAAACACAGCCCATTCTACGCCGACGGACAAGGGCCCGCCAGGCGGAAAGTTCGGCGTTTCCGTGCAGGCGCGGAATGCTCTTGCGTGCGCGGCGGGAGTCGCTACACTCCCGCCCCGCTGATCGACGGAGGAGGGGCCGAATGGCGCAAAGCAAACGGAGCCGGCGGTTGTGGGCGGCCTACCTGGCGCTGGCGGCGGTCGCGCTGGCCAACGCCGGCTGCCTGGTCGCGGCGGCCGCCGGCGCCGCGGGCGGCGTCGCCGGTTACGCCTACTACAAGGGAAAGGTCTGCCGTCCCTATGTCGCCAACGTCGCGGACGTGCATGCCGCCACCTGCAAGGCACTCCAGGAACTGCAACTGCCGATCCTGAAAGACGAGCCGGGGCCCAAGGGAGGCAAGATCGAGAGCCGAGCCGGCGACGACAGCGTCGTGATCACGCTGGAGTTGCAGGACAGCCCGGTTCCCGGCCAAGGGCCGCAGACGGAGGTCGGCGTGCGCGTGGCGACCTTCGGCAACGAGGGGTTGAGCGAGCGCATCCTCGACCAAATTAGTTTCCACCTCGTGCCGCCGGGGGCGGTGCCGGTCCCGCCCCCATTGGGCCCGCTGCAGCCGCCGCCGGCTCCGGCCCCTCAACCCGCGCCGGCCCTCGTACCGCAGAGCGCCGCGCCGCCGCTGGCGAAGTGACTAACCGCTTGCGGCTTCGCGTTCGCTTGACACCGATGAAGCGAACGCGAAGCCGCAAGCGGCAGACGTTTGCTATCTGCCTCGCCAGGCGGTAGCATCAGGGCATGAGCCGCGCCGATAAAGCTCTCCCTGTGCCGTCCCGACCGACCCTGTTTGACTTCTTCCTGATCGTCACGGGGTTCGCGCTGTCCGTGTTCCTCTCCCAGGCGGAAAGCCTCAAGGTCACGCCCGCCCCCAACGCCCCTGCCGGCGGGGTGGCTCACCTGGTCCCCATCCTGCCGCAGCTCGTCCGCCTGACCGAAGGCGTCATCCTCCTCTGGCCGCTCTTCTTCATCCCGCAGCGCGTGCTGGGGCGCAAGCAAGGCATCACGTCCGGCGAATGGCTCTGGGTCATCGCCTGGCTCGGCACGGTGCTGCTGACGGGCCTGGCGGCGTGGCAGACGTGGGGCAGCGTGCCCGAGTTCCTCCGCGAGTATCTGCCGTGGGCCTTCGTCCTCGGCTATCTCATCGTCGTCCCCTCGATGGCCGCCGTCGCCCTGGTGTTGCTCCTGCTCGGTCTGATCGGCCGCTGGCAGCAGCCGTGGACGCACACCTTCGGCCTGGTCGTGATCATCTGGCCGGCGCTGCCGGTGGCCGCCATCCTGGCAATGAAGGTGAGTTGATTGTCGCACTCGCCCCGATCCTGACTTTCGCGGTGTCCCATGTCCATCGACGTCAAGTGCCCCGAGTGCGGCTGCGAATTGGAGGCCCCGGACGAGGCCGCCGGCAAGAAGGTGAAATGCCCCGACTGCGGCACGCGGATTCCGGTGTCGAGCGCCGAGGAAGCCATTCAGCCGCGCCCGCGCCGGGATGAGGAGGAAGCCCGGCCACGGCGCCGGAGCCGCCGCGACGAGGAGGATGAGGAAGACGAGGACGAGCGCCCGCGGCGACGGCGGCGGTCCCACGATGACTATGACGACGACGGCGTGTCCACGCTGATCCCGTACAAGAACGGCAAGGCGCTGGCGGCGTATTACTGCGGCGTGTTCAGCTTCATCCCCTGTCTCGGGAATATCCTGGGGCCACTCGCTGTCGTCTTCGGCATCCTGGGGCTGCGTTTCGTCAAGGAAAGTCCCCGAGCCAAGGGGACCGGCCACGCCTGGGCCGGGATTATCATGGGAACGCTCACGACGCTGGCCTGGTGGCTGGGCCCTCTTGTCCTGGTGGCCCTAGGCGTCCTCAGTCACTGACGCCTTCCCTCCACGTCACCGCCTTCGTGACCCACGGGAAAGGTGTTGCGGTGCCTGCTTCCGTCCTCGGCCTCGACGTTGGCGGCGCCAACCTCAAGGCGGCGCACTCCGCCGGGGCCGCGCGCTCCCGGCCGTTCGCCTTGTGGAAGGTGCCGACCGCCCTGCCCGACGCGCTGCGCGAGCTGCTGCGCGACTGGCCGCCGTACGACCTGCTGGCCGTGACCATGACCGGCGAGCTGTGCGATTGCTTCCCCACCAAGGCCGAGGGTGTGCGGGCGATCCTCGACGCCGTGAGTCTCGCCGCCGGTGGCACGCCGGTGCGCGTCTGGACGACCGACGGCTGGTTGGTGGACCTCGCCGCCGCGCGGGCCGACCCCCTGCCGGCGGCGGCGGCGAACTGGCTGGCGCTGGCGACGTATGCCGGCCGATTCGCCCCGCGCAGGCCGGCGCTGCTCATCGACGTGGGATCGACCACCACCGACATCGTGCCGCTGCTCGACGGCCGGCCGGTGCCGCGGGGCCGCACCGACAGCGAACGAATCCGCCGCAGCGAGTTGGCCTACACGGGGGTGATCCGGACCCCCTTGTGCGCGGTCCTCGGCAGCCGCGGCGCGGCCGAGTTCTTCGCCACCACGCGCGACGTCTTCCTCCTCCTGGGACGCCTCCCCGAGGACCCATCCGACTGCGACACGGCTGACGGCCGGCCGGCGACGCGAGCCTGTGCCGAGGCGCGTGTCGCGCGGATGATTTGCGCCGACCTGGAGACGTCCACCGCGGACGAGCGCCGCAAGTTAGTCGAGTTTGCCCACCTCCGACAAGTGATGTACGTCGGCGGATGCATCGAAACCGTGGCCCGGTCGCTGCCCCGGCTGCCCGAAACGATCGTCCTGGCGGGGGTCGGGGAGTTCCTGGCCCAGACCGCGCTCAGCGAACAGAAGACGGTGCAACCGTGCCCCGTGTTCTCCTTTGGTCGCGAGCTGGGGGCCGAGGTGTCGAAGGCGGCCTGCGCCTACGCGCTGGCGGTGATCGCGTCGGAGGCGGGACGATGACCGACTCGCCGATCATCGTCAAGGTGGGGGGCAGTTTGTTTGACCTGCCCGACCTGGGCGTGCGCCTGGAGGCGTGGCTGAAGACACTGGCCCAGTCCGGCGTCATCCTGATCGCGGGGGGCGGTGCCGCGGCAGACGTGATCCGCGAGATGGACCGCATCCATCGACTCGGCGAGGAGACGAGTCACTGGTTGGCCGTCGAGTCCCTCGGCCTCATGACCAGTCTCCTGCTGGCGGTGGCGCCGCCGTCCTTGCTGCTCTTCCGCCTGGGCGCCCCAGAGCCGGCTGGGACGCGGGAGGGCGAGCCGTCCTTCTCCGTGCAAGACCTGAACGCCTTCGCCTGCTGGGACGAGGGGCGGCCGGGTTGCCTGCCGCACCGTTGGGACGTGACCAGCGATTCCCTGGCTGCGCGGGTCGCCGAGGTCATGGAGGCGCGCGAGCTGATCCTGCTGAAATCGGTGACGATCCCGCCGGACATGGCTTGGGCCGAGGCGAGTCGTCGCGACTTCGTCGATGGGTATTTCCCGACGATGGTGGCACGAGGCGTGAAGGCGCGCGCCGTCAACCTGCGGGAATGGCGGCCGTGACGGGCTCATCGAGGAGATCGACCAACTGGCGCACGCGGTTGGCGTCAATGGTCCGCGTGCGCTGGCCGTCCTGGCAGGCGGCGCCGCGGATCGCGAACCAGTCCGGGGCGAGGGGGCGGAGCTGCCGCATCTGTTCGACGCCGAGCGACCCGGCCAGGGCGATCGGCACAGCCGCGGCGCGGCAGTGCGCGCGCATCGCGCGGAGGTCGTCCAGCGACAGCCAGTCGAGGAGGGTGGTGCCGTCCTTGCCCCAGGTGTCGATGAGGAAGGCGCCCCAGCCGTGCGAGCAGGCGAAGGCACAGACGTCGGCGGGAGGCGGCGCCGCGGCGCGCCGCCAATCGGCGTAGGCGACGACGACCGGCCGGCAACCCGGGGGAAGAAGGTGAGCGGCCCGCTCCAGGTCGCCGCGCCAGTCGGCGCGGTCGCGACAGCCGGCGAGGCCCCACTTGACGAAGGCGAGCGAAAAGGGGACGCAACTCTTTTCGTGTGCAGAAAAGGGCTGCGTCCCCTTTTTGTCGGTCAGCTCGCCGAGGGCGGCACTCACCGGGCGGCGGCCGGCCACCCCATCCAGGACCGCCGCCATCACCTCGGCGTCCGCACAGCCCAGCGCCCCGCGCCCCGGCTCCTTCACGTCGATCAGCGCCGCGCCGCCCAGCAGCGCCGCCTCCGCCTCCGCCGCCGACCGGACACTCACCAGCAGATTCATCGTCGCCCCATCAGCGCCAGATCGCCAGGAACACCTCGCGGCGATCCTGCGGCTTGAAACCCAGGTCCGTGTACAGCTTCCACGCCCGGCGGTTGCGCACGTCCACCGACAGCGTCAGCCGCGCCACTCCGTCCGCCCGCGCCTCCGACAGCGCCTTGTGCATCAGTTCGCGGCCGTAGCCGCCGCCGCGCGCCTCCGGCACCACGCCGACGTAGGCCACGTCCCACGCCGCCCACTCCGGCACCTCGCACAACAGCAGCACGCCGACCGGCCGCCCCCCCGCCAGCGCCAGCCACCAGCGCCCCGGGTCGTGCTTCCCCTGAGCCCGGTGCCCCGCAATGATCTCGTCGGCACTGCGGACCCCGGTGATCTCGGGGCAGTCCTCCGTCCCCTCGTAAGTACGCAGCAAGGTCTCGTGAAACGTGGCCCGATTGAGCAGGTGGCTATAGGGCACACAGCGCAAACGCCCGCCATCTCGCAGCGGCGGGGACGCAGCGAGGTCGTGCTGCATATAACAGAGGGCGGTGACGTGGGCGAAACCGTTCCGCAGCAGCGGCCCCGCCAAACTCACCTCCTCCTCGCACAGCAGACACTGGGCCAGCTTGGCCCCGCGCTCGCGCAACCAGGCGCTCGCCCGGCCGACAAGGGCGTCCTCGACGGCGGCCTGCGCCGGCCCCTCAATGGCCTGTGGCGGCCACAGCAGCCCGCTCGCCCCCGGGACCGGCAGGCAAGCCAGGGCGCCGACCGCCGCGCCGTCCACGGAGGCCAGGAAAATGCCGGCCGGGTCCAGTTCGCCCTGCCGCACCAGGTGCAAGGCGTTGGCGACGCGCGTGTCCCGTTCGGTGTCGGCGACGTGCCGGAAGATCAGGCGAAACGCCGTCTCCAACTCCTGCGGCCCGGCCGGCGCGATGGCAGGCGGCGGTCCCATGTCAGCCCCTTCCAACCCGAGAAGCAACCTTCTCGATTATAGGGCGGGACCGCCGCCGCCGCGGGAACGACGTGTCCGTTCGGGAGCCCTCTTGAATCTCCACGGCCCTCAGCCGGTTCTTCTGGCCCCGTTCGCGCCGTCGCCCGAGGTCGTCGGCCCCGCCCTCTCAACCGGGCCGTGTCCGACCTCACCGACGCCGTGGTGCAGGCGCCCCGGTTGCAAGCGCGCACCCGAGACGTCCGCACCACGATTCAGGACGTGACCGTGTGCCGGAGCGGCGTTCGGCCGCACTCGCTGGTCACTCGACCGCGATCTCGTTTTGTCTGGCGAACTCCTGGCGCGTCTCCTCGCCGATGAAGTAGCACTTCTTGCCCTGCCACTCGAGGGTCGCCCCGGCGGCGAAGTCCGGGAAGCGGACGTGGGCCACCGGATCCTCGACCATGTGGTCCTGCGCGTCGAACTCGTTCTCGCCCATCGACAGGTAGGCCCGCACGAAATCGACGATGCGGTCATCGACCCACCGCGCGGCGGCCGCCTCATCGACCGCGCCGAGGGGGAATTCCAGCTCCGCGTGCGGCTCGTAGCGGAAGAAGACTGGGATGATCTCCAGGTCGTAGCCCAGGATCACCTTGCGGACGTCGCGGTCCGTCGAGGCGGAGAACTTGAGGCGGACCCGGCCCAGTTTCGACTGGAACTCGAAGGTGGCCTCGCGGCTGGAGGGCGTCAGCCGCGGCGTGACCTGCACGCGGTCGCCGAACTTCTTCAGCAGCGTGGCCAGCCGGGGCTTCCACGCCTCGCCCAGCTTCTCGAAGACCTTGTCGAGCTGCTGAATCCGCTGCCGGCGCTCCCGCCACTCCCGCAGCGCTTCGACCTGCGTGGCCTTGAATTTCTTCTCCAGGACGGCGAACTCGTCGTCGATCCGGCTGGACAGACTCTCGATTGCTAGCATGGTCGCACCTCATTTTTTTCTAAGAGCGCCTAACAAAACCCTGGCCAGAGTTATCTTCGCCGTATACAATACTGATGGGAGGTTTGCCCCCCCGTGGATGACTCTCGATGGAGGGTACTCCTATGGCTAAGCCCCTCTTA
>Ga0116224_10002826_pt1 | contig 9943 bp, 5 predicted proteins | sample Sb_taG_9_FD_89699 | JGI IMG/M metagenome (GOLD analysis project Ga0116224, IMG submission 89699) | Peat soil microbial communities from Weissenstadt, Germany - Sb_50d_b_LC metaG | ecosystem: Environmental > Terrestrial > Soil > Wetlands > Peat | place: Germany: Weissenstadt | collected 2010-09-21
ACCTGGCGGAGGCAATGAGGTGGGACGAGAGCGACGGGATGCTCATGGTGCCCCCCTCCATCGGCGTAGCTGACGCCTCAGCATACGAGCCTTGCGCGGGCTGGGTGCTGACCCGAGTCCGCGTGGCGTAAGCCCTGGTTGTAGAGATCTCCGGTCCCAACACACAACCAACACAAGTCCGGGTCCGGGAGGCGTCCAACACGCCGGTAACACGAACAAAACGGCATTCTCCGGCACACTATGGCGCCAGTGTTAAAATCGGTGCGTCAGCCTGACTACCGGGATGGATGCGCTCTAGCTGGGCTGACTGATTAATACTCACCCGGTGGCGTCGGAAACGACAGACCTTCTGAAAAGCGGAAGGTCGACAGTTCGATCCTGTCCCTGACCACCATCCACCAGCACGGGAATCCCTGCACCTGAGCGGGGTTTCCGCTGTTCAGTGGACATGTACGGCCCAAATTTTACCACGAGTGCCCGGGTGTGCCGCGGAATGCCGTCTTGTCCGTGGGATACCTGTGGGGGCGGGTCTGGAGCATCCCGGGTTTCATGCACACCTGGTTCTGTGTGACGCAGCTTCGCCAGGTGGGCTCTGCTGTGGTGAGGTTACCGGGCTGGGAGCCCGGGCCTGAATTTGTGTAATTTTTCCTTCCTCTTCTGATTATCGAACGCCAGTTCACTTCGTTCCCTGGGCGTCCGCTGGTGCGCAGGGCCACGGCGGTCACCGGACGCGCCGCGCCCTGGGGAGGGGCAGGCCTGGGCCTGCCCGCTTCTCCTGCCCGTGGGGCCGCCGGAGGCTCAGCGCTCAAGGCCGGGCTTCGCGTGTACCTGTGCCAGGCAGCTGGACGGTCCGCGGTTGCCCTGCGGTCACAGCCGGCCTTGACGCTGAGGGGCGGCCCCGTACCCTCGCGCGGCGCGTCCCCCAGCCACAGCGCGGCAGCCCTTCCCTGAAGGTGGCGGCGGCGAAGCCGCCTCTTTCCCCGGTCTGGGCCGCGCAGCGGCCGGCCCGCGGTCATGCGGCGTCCTGCGCCTGCTGGTAGTACTCTGCCTCGGCTTCGGCAGGGGGCCTGCGACCGAGCCGGTGCATCAGCCGGCTGGTGTTGTACCAGTGCACCCACGCGGCGGTGATGCCCTCCACGTCGGCCAGGGTGCGCAGCGGGCCGTCCCGAAACGGGGAGTCCCCGCGGATGCACTCGGTCTTGTACAAGCCGATGGTCGTCTCCGCCAAAGCGTTGTCCAGGGCATCCCCGACCGTGCCGACCGAGGGCCTCAGCCCGGCCAGCAGCAGGGTCTCGGTGAAGTGCACCGAGGTGTACTGCGACCCGGCGTCGCTGTGGTGGATGGCCGGCCCGCCAAGCGGGTGGCCCTGCCGCGCCCGCCAGGCGGCGGCCTGCCGGATCGCCCGCTCCACGAACGCGGTCTCCTTCGACAGCGAGCACTCCCACCCGGCGATCAGCCCGGCGAACGCGTCGATGACGAACGCGGCGTACCCGAACCCCCCGCCGTCCAGCGGCACGTACGTAAAGTCCGCCACGTGCAGCTGCCCGGGCCGGCCCGCTTTGAAGTTCCGCCGCACCAGGTCCGGGGCCCGCGCATGGTCCGGGTCCGGGATCGTGGTCCGCACCGTGCGGGCCCGGGTGACGCCCCGCCACCCGTGGGCCCGCATCAGCCGCTCCACCGTGCACTTCGCGACCGTGATGTCCTGCCGGTTCAGGTGCTCCCACATCTTCACGCTGCCGTACAGGCACTCCGGCGGGCGGCGGCCGTTCTCATCAGGCTCGTAGATCCCGGCCAGGATCTCCGTCAGCGCCGCGTCCTTCAGCGCTCGCCGCGACGGCGGCCGGGACCGGCGCGCCCAGTACGTCCGCGGGGCGATCGCGATGCCCTGCGAAGACAAGGCACGACAGATCGGCACGACCCCGAACCGGCCGCGGTGGGCATCGATGAACGCGCAGATCAGCGGCGCAGCGGGTCGTGCTCCCGCGCGAAGAAACCCGCTGCCGCCGACAGGATCTCGATCGTGCGCTCCAGCTCGCTGACCTTGCGCTTGAGCTCTCGGATCTCCCTGGCGGCCTCCGTGGTCACCCCGGGGGCCTGGCCCTCATCGACGGCCGCCTGGCGGATCCACTTGCGCAGCGTCTCCGGGGTCATCCCCAGCCGCCGCGCCACCGCGGTGATCGCCGCGTACTCCGACGGATAGTCCCCGGCGTGCTCACGCACCAGCCGGATCGCCTTGGCCTTGGTGTCCTGGTCGTACCTGACCGGCATGAAACGTACATCCTTCCCAAGTAAGGAAGTATGCACGAAACTCGGGACGATTCATACTTGATCAAACCCCTGGGGAATAAGGTGATCGCCCACACCCCTTCAGTCCGGTCCGTTCGAGGCGCGCAGAATGGAATCTTCTGTCGCGTCGCTGTCTTCTGGCGAATGCGAGGCGAAAGTTCAGCAGCCGGAACAGTAGCGCTGTCAACGGCGCGTGAATTCTGACCCCCTGGCGGCATGCCACGCCGGGGTCAGTATTCACGCGCCGCCGACAAGCGCCTGGTAGCGAGGGCATGGGAGAGGTCTGCGGGACCGTCCGCCGACCTCAAGCGGGCCTGCAGGCTAACTCCATATTCCCGCGCCGAACACGTCTCGGCCCACCAGCCGACAGCCGAAGAACTCAGCAGTGGCCTAGCGGGTACGTCTGACCTAATGATTCCGGCCACGTCAACGGCAACCGAGTTTCAGAGTGTTACGGTCAGGAAGCCCTCGAGGGTGGCTTGTTCCTCGAACGTGGGCGGGACGCAGCCGTTTGGCTAGGGAGACCGTTCGGGTCGATAACTGCGATGGTGCCTGCCCACGCCGATCCTGCCCAGCATGCCAATCAGTGGCAGACCCACACCCCGGCTCCGATCACGCCGACCTGGAGGCGCCCAGGCGGCGCCTGGCCCGGATCACTGAACCAGCATGCCTGCCAATCGTAGGTCGCATCCGCCATGGTGGGCTCGGTGGTGGCTCAGGTAGAACCGATCGATGTTCCGGCTTTCCAGTGATGTCCTCTCTGTATCCGCCCATGGTGACATCGGTGTCGGCTGCGTGACCCGTGTACTCGGCGCCCCGCAGCGCCTCGATCATGGACTCGGGCACGATGGCCCCGTGCCCGGTGCCGCTGATGGCGACATGCGTTGATGACGCACCATTTAGAGTGCCCCGTTGGCCATAGCACTCTGAAATCAGGTTGACAAAGCCACCCCGCAGCGCGGCATAGGCGTGGGTGTGCTGGAAACAGCTCGCTGGCAGCTGACCGCCTATAAGACGTTAGCGAGACTCAGGACTAGTAGCCCTGCGCGCGTGGCGACCGTCAACTCGTTGCCATGGACCGCGAGTGCCTGGACGACGTCACGAACCGGAAGGCTGTGCAATTGTCGGCCAGCGGGCAGATCCCAGAGCCGTACTGTCTCGTCCTCGCTGCCGGTGGCTAGCAGGACCCGCCCGTCTGGCAAGTGCACCTCGGTCACCGCGGTCACCCCGCGGGTGTGGCCGGTAAGGGGGTCGCCGACCGGGGTACCGGTGGCGGGGTCCCACAGCCGCACCGTGTCGTCCTTGCTGCCGGTGGCTAGCAGGACCCGCCCGTCTGGCAAGTGCACCTCGGTCACCGCGGTCACCCCGCGGGTGTGGCCGGTAAGGGGGTCGCCGACCGGGGTGCCGGTCGCGGGGTCCCACAGCTGCACCATCCTGTCGAAGTCGCTGCCGGTGGCCAGCAGGACCCGTCCGTCCGGCAAGCGCACCGCGGCGACCGCGCGGGTGTCGTGGGCGGGGAGGTCGCCGACCGGGGTGCCGGTGGCGAGATCCCACAGCGGTACCTTCAGGTTCCATATACCGGTACAGGTGGCCAGCAGGACCCGCCCGTCTTCTAGCGGCACCGCCGCAAATGCCGTTACGGGGCTGTCGTGCCGGAATCTCAGGGGCCGCAGCCCGCGACGAACCGCCTTGCCGGTGGCGGGGTCCCACAGCCGCACCGTCCTGTAGTAGCTGGTCGCTAGCAGCACGGGGGCATCCGGCACCTGCACTGCAGCTACCGCGCTCACCCAGGGGGCGCGGTTAGGCCGGTTCAGTCGTCGGTTCAGTGGCCGCAGCCTTTGACGAGCCGCCTCTCCGGTGGCGGACTCCCAGAGCCGCACCGTGCCGTCATCGCTGCCGGTGGCCAGCAGGACCCGCCCGTCCGGAAGCGGCACTGCGGCTACCGTGGTCACTTGGCGGGTGTGGCCGGTCAGGGGGTCGCCGACCGGGGCGCTGGCGGGGTCCCAGAGCCGCACGGTGCCGTCGCTGCTGCCGGTGGCCAGCAGGACCCGCCCGTCCGGAAGCGGCACTGCGGCTACCGCGGTCACCCGGCGGGTGTGGCCGGTCAGGGGGCCGCCGACCGGGGCGCCAGTGGCGGGGTCCCAGAGCCGCACCGTGCCGTCGCTGCTGCCGGTGCCCAGCAGGACCCGCCCGTCCGGCAGCGGCACTGCGGCTAGCGCGGTCACGAGGCCACGGTGACGCAGTTTTAGTCGTCGCAGCCGGTGACGCGCCGCCTTGCCCGTGGCGGGGTCCCACAGCCGCACCCTGAAGGAACTGCTTGCGGCCAGCAGGACCCGACCATCCGGCAGCGGCACCGGAGTGACCGCAGTAACCCCGAGGGGGCTACTGCTGACGGCACGGCGTTCGATGACCGGGGCAAGCACCCAAGACGACGGATCAGAAGGGCCCTCAGGGGCGAGATCCCACACCCACACCCTTGAGTCTCCGCTGCCAGCGGCCAGCAGGACTCGCCCGTCGGGTAGCGAGACCGCGGTCATCGCGGTTACCGCGATGGGGCTGGAGCCGACGGTTAGGTAATAGGCAAGGTCAGCGGCGGGATCCCACAGCCGCATGCTCCTGCTGGTCTCTTTACTGCCGGTGGCCAGCAGGACCCGCCCATCCGGCAGCGGCACTGCGGCCAACGCTGCCACCGCGGCCCAGCCGGTGAGGGGGTTGCCGACCGGGACGCCGGTGGCGGGGTCCCACAGCCGAATGGTGCCGTCGCCGCTGCCGGTGGCCAGCAGGACCCGCCCGTCCGGCAGCGGCACTGCGGCCAACGTTGCCACCGCGGGCAAGCCGGTGAGGGGGTTGCCGACCGGGACGCCGGTGGCGGGGTCCCATAGCCGAATAGTGCCGTCGTCGCTGCCGGTGGCCAGCAGGACCCGCCTGTCCGGCAGGCACACCGCGGCGACCGCGGTCACCGCGCCGGTGTGGCCGGCCAGAGGCACGCTCATCGCGTCGCGCACGAAGCGTCGCGCCCATTTCAGATGCAGCGTCGACGACGTCGTCGCGCTGTCGCTTCCTAGGACCCAGCCGGTTTGGTGTGCCTGCGCCAGCTGGCGAACTGTAGTGCGATCAGCTTGAGATACGCTGGCAATGAGGTGGCGGCTCAGTACGGTCGATGCCACTTCGACCGGTAGTTGTCTGCGGCCGAATGAGGTCGCGAGAACGTCTGAGGCGAGGGCGTCGACATCGAGAGCGTCCAGAACCTCTGTGGCGCCGGCCAGCTGGTCCCAGGCGCGCGCCTCCGCCACGTGGCCTGACAGGCGACGGCGGACGTAAGCATTCATCCCTTGCGGGATCTCACGCGCCTGTGCCAACAGGGCGGTGACGATCCGCAGGTGCCTCTCGGCGAGGATGGTCGTGTCGTGCCCTGTCGCGCCCGCGGCCGCACCTGGGGTCAGGCTCCACTCTTGACCTGCGGCGGCCTCGGGGGTTCGGCCGTCTAGCCGGGCGATGAAGTACTCCTGGAAGGTTCTGTGGGCCAGTCGATACACGCTCTGGCCGTCCTCGGCGTCGAGCATGATGTAGGGCGCCGCCAAAGCAAGGAGCTTGTCGATGTCGGTCTCGGTGACTCGCTGGCTATCGGCCAGGGCGCCTGCGACGGTTGCCCAGATGCGGTCAGCGCGCGGGACGCCACGTCCGCGTGATAGGGCGAGGGCCTCCAGGAGCGGATCCGTCAAGGGCGCGGCCTCGGACAGGCGTCTGACGGCAGTCGCGAATAGCGCCTGGTGGTCGTGGCTCAGAAGGTCTGTCAGTTCGTCGTGTGCGCTGGCGGTAAGGAGCCGAGGTCGGGCGAGGATCTCGTGGACGGCTAGGCGCGCATACAGGAACTGGCGGCGTTTCTCGCCGACTGATGCCGCCATTGCCTGGATGGCGTCATCGTCGATTTCTAGGTCTTTATTCCATGACCTGCGGGCGGCTTGCAGCCGCCGGGTGACGTATACGGCTACCGCTTCTGAGTCTTGGTCTACGGTAACGGTGGTCAGTCGATCGGCTCCGCTGAGGGCATCCAGGAGGTTGCTGTCATCGGGCCGTGGTGTGTCCGGGCCCTCGTGCGTGGACCGCCTCGTTCCGACGATGACGCGGCATCCTGGCACCAACGACACTCGACGCAGGACGGCGCTCCCGACTGTGAGTGGGTCTTGCGATTCGTCGAGTGCGTCGGCGAGCACAGTGAACGGCGTGATACGCGCCTGGAGCTGTCCCAGGAGCCACTCGATACGGTCTCCGACTTCGGTGCCCGCCGGTGGGGTTCCGAAGCCGGCGGCATGCGCCAGGCGGAGCACTGTGTCGGATGGAGTCAGCCCGGTCAGGTGTATGACGGCGTCGAATACGTTGTCCGCTGGGCGCTCGTCCGACGGAAGCCGCGTGAGCTGACCAGCACGGATGAGGAGGTCACGCAAGGGCGGCGTTGTGTGGACGAGGATGTTGCCCAGCAGCGCGGATTTCCCGCCACCGGCCGGGCCTGTGACTGCGAGGAGACCTTCATCAGTGGTGCTCAGCCACGTGGCTATCCGGCGGTGCTGCTCGACCCGCCCGACGAAGTACCACGCCAGCTCGCCTTGCTCGCCGCCCTGAGCTTTCGCGACGAAATGGCCTCGCTGGTCCTCCGGCAGTGACTGCAGAAAGGACCTCAGCTCCAGGTAGATGTCTTGGGGGGCAGTGACCTGCGCGGCGAACTCCCGCGGTCGCTGCAGTGGAGCGGCCTTGCTCAAACCGATGGTGATGACCTTGCCAGGATCGATGAACTGCTCCAGTTTCCAGACGAGGTCATGGATCGGGACGCTGTCGTCGTTGGTGGTGTAGGTGTTGAGCGCGTCTTTCAGGGCCTTGCGGAACCTGCCGAGGAAGGAAGACCCCTTTCCGCCGACGCCGATCAGGCCGAGCCGGTCGGGTGGGTTGGGTCGTTCTAGGACAGCAGAGCCAAGCCGTTCGACGAACCGCTCCGCCCCGCACGCCTCGATGACGATCAAGGTCCAGGTTCCGGGGGCGTTGCGTCGGCGTGACCACTCACCGGTGATGTGGTCCGCCAGATGGTCTGGGCGGATGCCGGTGCCCTGCATGGGCTGCTGGGTCTCATAGGAAGCCAGCCACGCGTCGAGCCCGTCGGTTTCGCCGTGTCCTATCCATAGGAGAAAGGAATTGCGGGCGCCCGCCGATGAGGCCCAACCGCTCAGCCGCTCATTCACCCGGGAGGAATTCCTCTCGCCGGGCGGACCCGGCCACGCGACCGCCTCACCTCCCAGCGGGGCCAGAAGTTCCCCCACGCCCTCTGCCTCGTCGTCCGCTGTCAGGGCCGGGTATGAACGGTACGCGCTGATCGGCACCGCGACGACGGTGAAGCCGGCTGCGCTGGGACTGTACGCGGTCATGGCGGTGGCATCCGGCACGCCGTCATTCTTCCTCAACCAGCGGTATGCCAGGTGGAAGGGCCATCACCTGCTGGCTGACCGCCGAGGAACCCCCGCCCTTGACCTCCACACGGAAGACCCCCGGCCGCGGCAACTCCACTTCGGCGACCACCGCGCCGTCTTTTCTCAGCAACGGCGGCCAACTAACCTGCCGATCGGAGAAGGCGTCAAAGACTCTGCATGACACCCCGGCCGGGTCATCAACGCTCACCGTCACGGGGAACGGCTCCTCGACAGTAACCAAGTCGGGCACGTCAATGCCGATCACTGTCAAGCCCAACGGCGGCCCAGCCGCGTCATTAGTCAAGACGTCACGCACGTGCGAGATTGCTTCCTCGGTCTGGGCCAGAGCTCCGTGCGACTGCGGCAACGTGGCGGGGGACAGGCCGAACGCGGCCGCGGCTCCCCGGTAGACCGTCGAGTCCCCAGCCCGGTTCACCCGGCTAAGTCCCCCGGCGGGACCCGTCTCGCAGGCATAGAACTGCGGCTCCACGACTCCCTGCCTCAGAGTCAGGCTCTGCATCGTGGGCTGCTCCACGCCAACGAGCGGTCTCAGCGTCGTATGCGGTCCCGCCATCAGCAGTGTGTGGCGTGCCATCGCCTGCGCCGCCAGCTCGTGGCTACCACCGAGGGCAGCCACGTCCCCCGCGGTCAACAGGCGGGCTGAAGCGCCATCGTCCACGCATCGGTAGAACGGCAGAAGATCGTGCAGTCCGGGCATCGTGCGAGTCATCCGCTTCAACCGCGCGCGAGGTAGGGGTACCGGCGCGCCTCTACCAGTGCTGAGTATGAAGGCCGCCTTGACGGCGCCAAAGAACGGCGTTCCCAGCGTCACCGTCGCCCGCACGTCCGCAGCTGCTCCCAGAACGCTGGTGAGGTAGCGCGCGACCAGACCCCCCATTGAGTGCGCGACCAACACCAACTGAGCATCCCGGCTGCCCTGGGGATGAACCCGCCACCGGGTGAGGTGCCGATCCGCTGCCTTCGCCAGTTCCTTGGCGTTGTGCTCGATCGACAATCGCCAATCGTAGGAGAACTCGCATAGAGCATCCGGGTGTGCGACCACCCGGGTCACCCCGCCGACGAGGCCGGTATACGGCTCAAAGCCATGAAGAAGCGGCGCGAACGCGGGGAACCTCAACAAGCCGGCGGGCCGGACGCGGCCGACTTTGCCGCCTAGCTCGTCCTCCGTCACGGCCAGCAAGTCCAGCGAGTGACCGGTCGTCCAGGCCTTGACATACCAATCGACGTGGTTCAAACCCCACAGAGTCTGTTGAGACTCGCTGTCGACTAGTGCGCTTCCCATAATTCCTGGAATGATGATCACCGCATCGGGCATACGGGGTTTCCGCGCGTCCGTTGCCATCGCTGACCTCCGCAAGCCTCGGCGGCTGTAATTACCCTAGCCCGGCCAACAAGTGCAGACCCCACGTCACCCATGCCTCCGCAGTCCCTCAGCTGATCCATGCGCTGATCCTCCACGAACGGATCAGCCTGCTCCGGGTCAGCGACCGTGATCGCAAGCTTCTTCACGGCTGCGGCTGCCACTGCACGGACTTGAGTCCATACTGTCCTTGGCAGACAAGCCTGTTGATCGATCCGGATGTCCCGGCGCCGCATCAAGCTCCAGCATTGCTGCCGGACCGTTTCCGCCGGGCTTGAGCGGGAAGGACGATGCCCCGGGCATCATGGCCATCGGTGAGCTTTCCGCTGAACCCGGCTGCGCTGACGGGTGGCGGAGAGAGTGAGGGCTGGGCCGGGAAGGCCTTTATTCGGTCCGACAGTTACTTTGCGTGATCGGATGCCTCAGCTGGCACAGTCGTTGCGCTGTATCGTCTGCTGTCCAGGCTTCGGTCAGCGCTTGAGCGTCTGGCGAATGCGGGGCGAAGTTCACCAGGCGGACACATAGCAGGTTAGGGCATGGATGGGGGCGGTCTGTAAACCTTCGGCTCAACCTTGCGCAGTCGCTGGTCCGCATGGCCAGTTAAATCCTTCCGAGCTGGAGTGGTTTCGCGCCAGAATGGATGATCTGCGCGCGTGCAGCTGGGAACCGGTGACCTAGTCAAGCCGCCCGGAATCGGCGATCGGGAGCGCTGCTCAAGTGGGGTGGCACTCGCGTCGGATACGCATTGTGACATGGTGCGCGGCTACCGGGCCGCTGGACGCCGGGTCAGCGGCCCGGCCTGTTGCGGACCGGGATCGCG
>Ga0116224_10002828_pt1 | contig 9942 bp, 8 predicted proteins | sample Sb_taG_9_FD_89699 | JGI IMG/M metagenome (GOLD analysis project Ga0116224, IMG submission 89699) | Peat soil microbial communities from Weissenstadt, Germany - Sb_50d_b_LC metaG | ecosystem: Environmental > Terrestrial > Soil > Wetlands > Peat | place: Germany: Weissenstadt | collected 2010-09-21
GACGTATTCGCCGAGGCGGAATCCCTCGGTGCCTTCGCCCAGCGCGTCCACCGGTCCGATCAGCTCATGGCCGGGGGTCAGGGGGAACTCGGCGAAGAACTTGCCGTTGTGGATGTGGAGGTCTGTTCCGCAGATCCCGGTCTGCTGGACTCGTACCCGCACCTCGCCCGGTTTCGGATCTGGTGTCGGGATCTCCGTGATCGTGAAACTGCCCGGGGCGTCGTAGACGACGGCTTTCATGCTGCTCCTTAGGCGGGATGAGCCGCGTGGTCATGAGGCTCGCGACTGACCGGCCAGTAGCCCGCGCCCACGCGGGCTACTGGCCGCGGACCAAGCGCCGTGGCGCTGCGTCCCGGTGCTCTGCATCTCGGGATGGCCGGGGTTACTCCCGGGCCGGCGCCGCCTGCCTGCTGGTGGTCAGCTGACTCAGCCAGGTGCTCATCTTCGGCCTGCCGCCTCGCAGGGCGGCGGCGCGCCGCTGCTGGTCGACGTAGACGGCGGCGATGAGCACGGCTCCCACCACGACCTCCTGCCAGAACGGCTGGATACCGATGATCACGAATCCGTTCTGGAGCGTAGTCGGGATGAACAACCCGATGGTGGTGCCGAGGATGGACCCGTAGCCGCCGAATAGGCTGGTGCCGCCGATCACGGTGCCGGCGATCACGCTGAGGTTCGTAGTACTCTGCCCGCCGATCGTGGTCGACTGGAAGAACGCCAGGTTGAGCCATCCGGCGAAGCCGGCCAGCAGGCCGGACAGAGCGTAGACCATGATCAAGTGACGGGGGACGTTCAGGCCGGAACGCCGGCCCGCCTCGGGGTTTGATCCGAGCGCGTAGGTGTGCAGCCCGAAGCGGGTCCGGTGCAGGTACACGATTCCGAGCACGATGACGACCGCGGCGATGATCGCCAGGGTGGGAACCTGCCAGAAGATGTTGCCGAAGCCCACGGAGTTGACCATGACGTTCGGGATATCGCGCAGGTCCACGCCTCCGGTGATCACCTCCGCCAGGCCCAGGGCCATCCCGAGGGTGCCGAGCGTGACGATGAGCGGCGGAACCTTCGCTCTCGCGATAAGGACTCCGTTGATCAGGCCCCAGCCGAGCCCGCAGCCGATGGCCACCAGGGCGCCGACGATGGCGGCGCCCCAGCCCTGGCCGCCCATCGCCGCCATCGCCTTATCGGCGACGACGCCGCTGAAGACCAGGACGCTGCCCACCGAGAGGTCGATGCCGCCGGTGATGATGACGAAGGTCATCCCGACACCCAGCACCGCCAGGATGGATGTGTCCTGCACGATCCCGCGGATGTTGAAGACCGTCAGGAAGCTGCCGGGCTTGAGGGCCGAGAAGATGACGACGATCACCGCGAGCACGATGATGATCTGCAGCGCCTGCAGCCGGGCCAGCCGCGCGAGCCGGCCGGTCGGTTGTTCCTCGCTCGGCACCACCTCGGCGGGCGCGGGCGGAGGTACGGTCGCCTGCCCTGTCATGACTGGTTCTCCTGTGTCACGGCGCCCGTCATCGCTCCGACCAACTCCTCCATCGTTGTCTCCTTTGCTCTGTACGTGGCCACCCGCCGACCGAGCCGCATGACCTGAACCTCGTCGGCAACCTGGATCACGTGCGGCATCGAGTGGCTGATGAACACCACGCCGAGCCCGCGGTCGCGGACCCGGCGGATCAGGTCCAGCACCGCTTTGGTCTGCACCACCCCGAGGGCGGCCGTGGGCTCATCGAGCAAGACGATCCGCTTGGCCCAGGCGGCCGCACGAGCCACCGCGACCGCCTGCTTCTGGCCGCCCGACATGGCGCCGATGCTGCCGGCATAGTTGCGCACCGTCGCGCCGAGCTCCTGGAACGCCTTCTTGCTGCCCGCGAGCATCTCCGCGTTGTTCATGAACCCCAGCCGCCCCATGACGCCGGTGCGCATGACCTCGCGGCCGAGGTACATGTTCTGCACGGGATTGAGATGAGGCGCCAGGGCCAGGTCCTGGTACACGGTCTCGATCCCGTACTCGCGCGCGGCCAGAGGTCCCGAGATGGTCACCAGCTTGCCGTCGACCAGGATCTCCCCGGACGTCGGCGTCTCGGTACCGGACAGGATCTTGACCAGCGTGCTCTTGCCTGCGCCGTTGTCCCCGATGAGCGCGACCACCTCGCCGGCCTTCACCTCGAAGTTGGCGCCTGACAGCGCGCTGACGTGACCGTACACCTTCGTGATGTCCCGTGCTTCCAGCGCAACGCTCATCGAATCACTCCTTATCGACCGCAGTACCGGCTGAAGCGGCGGCGCCGCCGAGTCCGTCGTCGGTTCCGCAACGCTGCCGTAACCATGCCGCAATGTTTAAGGAAGAGAGTGCCTCCTCATGTCACCGATGTCAAGAGCTGAGTCCGAAACGATATCTGCTGCCTATGGCCACTGTTCAGACCTGGGAGAAGAACTCTGACCAAGTCTCTTGACATCGGTGACATGACTGCTGCAAGATCAACCCGTACGTTTCCGCGAGGTTGCCAACAGCTGAACATGCCGGGTCAGCCGGATGCAAGAAGGCCGGGCACCGCACGCTCATGCGGGGCGCGCCCGGTGCCATCCGGGACCGGCAGCCGAGCCCAAGATTCATGCGAAGGAGCAGGTATGAAGCGGTTTATAGCGGTACCGACCGCGGGTGCGGCGGCAGTCATGCTGCTGGCCCTCACCGCGGCGTGCTCGTCATCGAGCTCGTCGACCGCGGCCAGCGGGTCCACCACCACCGGCGGGTCCACGACCGGGGCCTCGACCACCGGCAAGACCTACAAGATGACGTTCATCCAGGGCGTGGCCGGTGACGGGTTCTACGTCACGATGGGCTGCGGGATCCAGGCCGAGGCCAAGAAGCTCGGCAACGTCACCGTCAACATCCAGGGCCCCACGCAGTTCGACCCCACGCTGCAGAACCCGATCATCGAATCGGTCACCGCGGCGAAGCCTAACGCGATCCTGATCGCTCCCGACGATGTGTCAGCTAGCCGGCCCCCGATCGCCGCGGCCATGGCCGACGGCATCAAGGTCGTTCTCGTCGACACCACGCTGAGCGACCCGTCCGGGGCCGTCTCGCAGATCTCCTCGAACAACCTGGCCGGCGGCGCCTACGCCTTCGCCGCGATCAAGCAGCTCGTGCCCGGTGGCGGCCCCGTGCTCATCGTCAACACCAAGCCCGGCATCAGCACCACCGACCAGCGCCAGGCGGGCTTCGCGGCCGCGGCCAAGGCCGACCCCAAGTTCACCTACGTGGGCACCCAGTTCGACCAGGACACCGCGTCTCTCGCCGCTCAGGTCACGCTCGCGGCGCTGCAGAAGAACCCGAACATCGTCGGCATCTTCGCGGCCAACCTGTTCTCCGCCGAGGGCGCCGCCACCGGTGTGCGCCAGGCCGGCAAGTCCGGCAAGGTGAAGATCGTCGGATTCGACGCCGAGCCCGATGAGATCACCGCCCTGCAGCAGGGCACCGTGCAGGCGCTCATCGCCCAGTCACCGTACGTGATCGGGACCAACGCGGTGGACCAGGCCTACGCGGCCCTCACCGGCAAGCCGACCACCCCGAAGATCGGCACCAAGTTCACCATCATCACCAAAGACAACCTGAACACGGCGGCCAGCCAGGCAGCGATCTACAAGACCAGCTGCTGATCTCAGCCGCCAGTATAATGCGCAGCGAAAGGTCCCCCGGTGCCCACCGGGGGACCTTCGCCACCGGAGCTGCGTCGCCGCCCGAACCAACCCCCCGCAGTCGCCTGAGCAGGCGCCAAGTCTGGAGGCGATGATCCTCGATGACTACCATGCGCGACGTTGCTCGTGTCGCCGGAGTCAGCGCGAAGACCGTGTCCCGGGTCTTCAACGACGATCCTCACGTCACCGAAGAGACCCGCGACCGGGTTCGCTGGGCGATGCAGAAACTGAACTACGTACCGAACCTGCTGGCCCGCAGTTTCCGCGCGGGCGCCGACGCCGCGGTCGGGCTGGCCGTGCCCGACATCGCCGATCCGTTCTTCGCGGCGATGACCAGCAGCATCGAGGTCGACCTGGTCGGGCGCGGCATGGCGGTCGTGGTGACGAGCCTGGGCCACGGGGACCAGGGCGCCGAACGTGAGCGTTCGTTCCTGGAGGCGCTGCTGCGACGGCAGATCAGCGGCCTGATCGTGGCCTGCGTGAGCGCGGACCAGTCCTACCTGGCCCCGTGGCAGGAGCGGACGCCCATCGTGTTCGTGGACCGCGCCCCGAAAGGGCTCTCCGGCGTCTACGTGATCGAGGACGACCTGGGCGGCGCCCGCGAGGCGGTCACCCATCTCGCCGGCCACGGTCACCGGCGCGTGGCCTTCCTCGGTGTCTCCACCCCCGTGACGACCACCCGTCGCCGGCTGAAGGGCTACCGGTCGGCCGTGGCCGAGAACGGACTGCACGACAGTCCCGACCTCATCTGCATGCCCGCCGAGTCGGCCGAGGAATCCGCCGCCGAGCTGGTGAAGCGGCTCGAGGCGCCGGACGCGCCCACGGCGGTCTTCTCCTCCAACATTCCGTGCACGATGGCGCTCGTGCTGGCCCTGCAGCAGGCGGAGCGAACAGATGTCGCCGTGGTCGGGTTCGGGGACTTTCCCATGGCCGCGGCCCTGGCGCCGGCGGTTACCGTCGTGGATCAAGATCCGGCTGGGCTCGGGCGCATCGCCGTCGAAAGACTCGTCCAGCGCATCGAGGATCCCCAGGCCCAGCCGCGCCGCCGGACCGTTCTGCCGGTTCACCTGATCCCGCGAGGATCCGGCGAGCTGCCTCCCGCGTGACCTCGACCAGGAAGGAAGACTGTGAGCGAGCCCGGAACAGCGCAATGGCGTCGCGCCGAAGCCAGCCGGCTGATCGCGTTCGGGCGGGCGGCCGCGCTGGCCGCCGGCGGTTTCGGGTGGCTCAGCGTCAACGGCGAAATCGACGTGACGCAGCCCTGCCCGCTGTACGTCAACTCGCGCATGACCTACGTCTTCGCGCTCGCGCACCTTAACGGCGTCGCCGGCGCGGATGCCCTGGCGGCGTCCGGGCTTAAGGCCCTCGCCGACCGCTACGCCGACGGCGAGTACGGCGGCTGGGTTTCCAGCATCGACCTGTCCGGGAACGTCATCGATCCCGCCAAGACGAACTACGATCACGCCCACGTCCTGCTGGCGACGGCCAGTGCGGCGGCCGCCGGAATTCCCGGTGCTGATGCCGGCTTCGTGGCCGCCGCGGCCGCCATCGAGCAGCACTTCTGGTCCGACACCGAAGGCTGTGCGCGGGAGAGCTGGAACGCTGACTTCACAGCGCTCGAGCCGTACCGCGGCGCCAACAGCAACATGCACTCGGTGGAGGCGTACCTCGCCGCGGGAGACGTCAGCGGCAACCCCGTCTGGCATGCCAGGGCCGCCGCTATCGCCACCCGCCTGATCGATGGTCAGGCCCGGGCCCACGCATGGCGGATACCCGAGCACTACGACGAGAACTGGCAGCCCCTGCCGGACTATAACGACGATCGCCGCAACGACCAGTTCCGGCCGTGCGGCACCACCCCGGGCCACTCCTTCGAGTGGGCCCGGCTGCTGCTGACCTTGGAGGCGGCCGAGGCGACACCCCCCGCCTGGCTGCTCGAAGCGGCTACCGCGCTCTTCGACACCGCGGTCGCCGACGCCTGGCAGCGGGACGGTCACCCGGGATTGATCTACACGGTCGACCCGGACGGCCAGCCGGTGGTGACGGCACGGATGCACTGGGTGGCATGCGAGGCCGTGCTCGCCGCCGACGCGCTGCACCGGCGTACCGGGGAGGAACGCTTCGCCGCGGCCGCGGCACGGTGGTGGGATGAGATCGACCGCTACTTCCTCGACCGCAACGGCGGCGGCTGGTGGCAGGAGCTTGCCCCGGACATGACCCCGGCCACGTCCACATGGTCGGGCAAGCCGGATCTCTACCACTGCTACCAGGCCGTTCTGCTCCCGTCGCTCCCGCTGAGCCCGACCGCGGCCACCGCGCTGGCCAGGTCCCGTCCTTGAAACGACCGGCCGCCGTGCTGATCGGCGGGCCCCCGGCGACAGGCAAGAGCACCCTGGCCACGGCCCTGGCTCCCGAGCTCGGCGCCGCTCTGCTGGATCTCGACGTCGCGACCGGCCCGCTGACCCGGGTGGTGTCCGACCTGATCGGCGTGCGTGACCTGGATGATCCGGTCCTGGCCGGGTTGACCCGGGCCGCGCGCTACGACACGCTGCTCGGGCTGGCCGAGGCCAATCTGCGGGCGGAACGGCCCGTGGTTCTCGTCGCGCCCTTTAGTACCGAACGAGCGCAGCCTTCCGCCTGGGCCGCCACCACGCGGCGGCTCCCGGGCGCCACGATGGTCTGGCTGCACCTGCCGCCCGGCGAGCTGATCCGGCGCCTGACGCGGCGCGCCCTGGCCCGTGACGAGAACAAGATCCGCGACCCGGCGTCCTTCCTGACCGGCCTGGACCTTCAGCCGCCAGCGGTCCCGCACCTGCCCCTGGACGCCGCCCAGCCCACCGCCACCCTGGTCAGATCCATCCTCGATCACCTCTCCCGGTAGCCCTGGTCCTCTCTCCCGGTAGCCCTGGCCTCTCTCCCGGTAGCCCTGCACATCCGTCTCCACGAGCTCTTGCCATCGATGGCACAATAAGGCAGAATCGAGGTATGCCATCGATGGCAAAGTCCCCTACCAGGCTGCTCGACGTCGCGAACGCGGCCGGGGTGAGCCTGCGCACCGCCTCGCGGGTCCTGAACGACGATCCGCGGGTCGCGCCGGTCACCCGGCAGCGCGTCCGGGAAGCAATGCTCGACCTGCGGTTCGAGCCAGACGCGATGGCCCGGTCACTGCGGGCGGGAACGGACACCACGATCGGGTTCGTGGTGGAGTCCATCTCTGATCCGTTCTTCGCCGAAGTCATCGACGCGGTGGAACACCAGATGTCGCGTCAGGGCCGGCCCGTGCTCGTCACGAGCACACGGCGTGACTCCGGCCGGGAACGCGACGTCATCGGGCGCATGGTGCAGCGGCGGGTCGCCGGGCTGCTGCTCAGCCCGACCAGCGATGACCATTCCTGGCTCGACCCGCAGCGCGTGCCCATCGTGCTCGTCGACCGGTCGGCGCCTGGCCTGGTGGCCGACCTCGTCGACATAGACGACCACCGCGCCGCGTTCGACGCCGTGGCTCACCTCATCGCCCACGGGCACCAGCGCATCGCCTACATCGGCGACACACCTGCCATCCCGACCTCAGCCGCCCGCCTGCGCGGTTACCGCGATGCCCTGGCTCATCACCGGGTAGCGGCGGCCGAGCACCTGGTCAACTGCGACTGCGCGACCAGCCAGGCTGCCGCCCGTGCGGTGTCCGCCTTGATCGGCGATGACCCCGGAACCCGCCCGCCGACCGCGATCCTGAGCGCCACCACGCGGGCGTCGCTCGGCGTGGTGCCGACGCTGCACTCGGCCGGCCGTACGGACATCGCCCTCGTGGCGTTCGGCGACTTCCCCATGGCCGATGCCCTGCGTCCGGCCGTCACCGTCGTGGACCATCCCGGTCATGAAGTCGGGCGCGTGGCCGCAGCGCGGCTCCTGGCACGCCTGGAGCAGCCCGGGCTTCCCGTCGAGCGCATTCAGGTACCGGCCAGGATCATCGAACGCGGCTCAGGGGAGCTACGCCCATGAAGGTCAGCACGGATGTCGTCCTCGGCATCGACATCGGCACGACCTCTTCCAAGGCCGTGGCCCGGTCGACGGCGCGGGACACCCGTTACGTGGAGCAGCCCACCCCGTGGCACACCAGTAGCTGCGGCCAGACCGAGATCGATCCGTACCGCCTCGTCGACGTGGCCGTAGACCTGATCGGGCGCGCGGTCCGGGCGGCCGAGTCAGCGTGGGGACCGGTCCGGGTGCGCGGCATCGGCGTGGCCGGCCTGGGCGAGAGCGGCGTGCTGCTCGACGCGGCCGGGCGGCCGGCCGCCCCGGTGATCGCCTGGTTCGATCACCGCGGCGGCCATGAGCTCGAGCAGATAGGCCGGGAAGCCCCCGGATTTGCCGCCACGTTCGAGCGCACGACCGGCCTTCGGTGGTCGAGCCAGGCCAGCCTGGCCAAGCTGCTGTGGCTGCGCGCCAGCGGCTACCGGCCCGGCCCGGCGTCGACCTGGCTGAGCGTGCCCGAATGGATCGTCTTCGCCCTGGGCGGCGATCCGGTTCGCGAGCCGTCGCTGGCGTCCCGGACCGGTCTCATCGACCAGGGCACCGGCGAGGCCTGGCCCGACGCCCTGGCGGTGGCGGGGCTGCCCGCCCGGATCCTTCCCGGCGAACGGCCGGCCGGCGCCCCCGCCGGTTACCTGCGGCGCGACGGTGTCGCCTCCAGTGCCGCGGGGGCCGTGCTGACGGTGGCCGGGCACGACCATCCGGTGGCGGCCATCGGCGTCGGCGCGGTCGAGGCGGACGAGCTGTTCAACTCAAGCGGCACCGCGGACGTGCTGGCCCGCTCCATCCCGGGGACGCTGGACGAGACCCAGCGCCAGTGCGTCGTCAGCGCCGGCTGGTCGATCGGGCGGCACGTGCTGCCCGACACCAGCCTGCTGCTGGCCGGGGTCAGCGGCGGACTGCTGCTGCGGCGCGTGCTGGCGGCCCTCGGCGCGGAGTCCGGGCAGGCTCGGGCCGAGCTTGATCACGCCAGCCTGAGCGTCGGTGACCTACCCGCCGGCCTGTCGGTCACCGGTGACGGCCGAACCCAGGACGACGTCGTCATACGCATCCAGGACGCCGCCTCTCCCGCCGCGGTCTGGACGGCCGCCGTGCGCTACACGGCGGGCCAGACCCGGCTCTTGCTCGATGACATCGAGAAGATCGTCGGCCCGCACCGGCGGGCCGTGGCCGCCGGGGGATGGACGCAGATGGCCAGCGTGCGCGTGGCCAAGGCGGCCGCCATCGACGCGATGAGCTTCTCACCTGTGGTACAGCCGGGCGTCACCGGGGCCGCCTTGCTGGCCGCGTTCGCCCTCGACGGCGAGGGGCTGTCCCTCGCCGACTTCATCCAAGGAATGACATGACACACGCTACGCAAGCCCGAACGGGAACGCTGGACGACATCGCCACCGACAGCCACGTGTTCTCCATCATCGCCATGGACCAGCGCAACACCCTGCGCCGCATGTTCACGGCCGTCGGCCTCGACGCGAGCGACGACGACCTGCGCATCGCGAAGGCCGACGTCGCCCGCGTCCTGACGCCCGCCGCCAGCGGCCTGCTGTCCGATCCGACCTACGGTGTTCCGGCCATCACCGAAGCCAGGGCGCTGGCCCCGAACTGCGGGCTGCTCGTCGCCGCCGAACCGTCCGAGCGGCGCAGTTACCAAGGCGAGCCGCGTACCCACCGGGACCCCGGCCTGGACGCTCAATGGGTCCTTGACCAGGGCGGCGATGCCCTCAAGTTCTTCGTCCAGTTGCGCGCCGACCGCCCGGTCCCGGCCTCAGGCGAACCGGACCTGGTCGCCGAGACGCTGGCCGTCTGCGAGGAAATCATCCGCGACTGCCGGGCCACGGGTGTCCCCGTGGTCATCGAGAACCTGGTGTACGCACGGCCCGGGGAAGACCTTCGCGGCCAGGCCCGCGAAGACGCGATCATCGAGGCGGCCCGGGCCCTCAACGACCTGGACATCGACCTGCTCAAGCTCGAATACCCCGGTTCGCCGGAAGGCTGCCGGCGGCTTGCCGAGATCCTCGGCCGGCCCTGGGCCGTGCTGTCCGCTGGCGTGCCCTTCGACCAGTTCACCGACATCATCCGGATCGCCGCCGACGAAGGGGGAGCCTCGGGCTTCATCGCCGGCCGCTCCGTGTGGCGCGAGGTGGTGGGCCTCGTCGGTCACCACCGCGAAGAGTTCCTCACCTCCGTAGCCCTGCCCCGGCTGGA
>Ga0116224_10002835_pt1 | contig 9934 bp, 15 predicted proteins | sample Sb_taG_9_FD_89699 | JGI IMG/M metagenome (GOLD analysis project Ga0116224, IMG submission 89699) | Peat soil microbial communities from Weissenstadt, Germany - Sb_50d_b_LC metaG | ecosystem: Environmental > Terrestrial > Soil > Wetlands > Peat | place: Germany: Weissenstadt | collected 2010-09-21
AGGTCAACTGTCGATAGGTCGGCGGCGGCACCGGCGGCTTCGAAAGGAGCAGTTTCCCTGCAAACAGGGTGGCAGCCACTGCGAGAAGCAGACCGAACGCAAAAACCGGCAGAGACAGGGTCTTGGGTCCCGTTTTGGCAGCTACCAAGGCTACTACGGCGGTTGCCGGCTCCGTCCTTGCGACAGCCACAGAGACGCCCGACGACCCAATCTCGCGTTGCAACCGTTTGAGGTTGGCGCGCATCTCGGCTGCCGACTGGTAGCGGAGTTCACGATCCTTTTCCAGGGCGTTGTTGACGGTTTCTTCCAGCTTCAACGGTAGCTGAGGGTTCAGGCGGATGGGCGCGGTCGGAGCCCGGTTGAGAATGGCCTCCGTGATCACCGCCGATGTTTCTCCACGAAACGGCAAAACCCCGGTGGCCATCTCGTAGAGCACCACGCCGAAGGAGAACAGGTCAGTCCTCCCATCCAGATCCTTCCCTTTTAACTGCTCCGGGGACATGTAGGTCACCGTGCCCACGGCCGTTCCGGGGAGGGTCAGGTCAAGGCTGGCGACGTCCGCCTTGGTTTGCGAATCGCCAGTCAGAGAACTGCTGGCATGTGTGATCTTCGCGAGCCCAAAATCCAAAATCTTGGCGTGCCCGCGCGCGGTTACAAAGATGTTCGCCGGCTTGATGTCGCGATGCACGATCCCTTTGGCGTGCGCGGCGTCCAGCGCGTCCGCCACCTCGATGCCGATGGTCAGCAGTTGTTCTAGCTCAAGCGGACGCCCGTCAATCATGTGCTTCAGCGTCATACCGTCCAGAAATTCCATAGCGATGAACGCTTCGCCGTGCCGGTCGTCAATTTCGTAGATGGTGCAGATGTTGGCGTGATTGAGAGCCGACGCCGCCTGCGCCTCCCTTTGGAAGCGGGCTAGGGCTTGGGTGTCTTTGGCGACGTCATCGGGCAGAAACTTCAACGCGACAAAGCGGTGGAGGGTTGTGTCCTCGGCCTTGTAGACCACGCCCATTCCGCCGCCGCCAAGTTTCTCGACGATGCGATAGTGGGATATGGTCTGGCCGATCATTAGGGGCAAATCTTACGTGGGTAAAACGGGCAAGTCAATTAACGCTAGAGTTGACGGCGGCTGATCGTTGGCGATAAATCCCCCTAACACGCAATATAAAAAGGCGCCCACTTTTGCGGTAGGTTGTGGATTGTTCGCATCGTCAACCTAGCGCAAAGGAGCGCCTTTATGAGTCAAGAAAAGTATATCGGCATGGACGTTGCAAACACCCCACCGTTTCCGTACCAAGCGGCAGCTCTGGGCCTACAGCGGTTTCGCCGTCGAGACTCACGACAGCGGTGAGTACCGCAACGCGCGAGGCAAACTGCAAACGCAACCGCGAGCGCATCACGGTGCGCGGTCTGAATGACAACCATAAATGTGTTACACAATCCTTGGCGAAGATCGCGTCCGCCACGTCCAACCGGCGTTCATTCCACAACTCCTCCACGAACCTGTTGACCAGTTGTTTCGGATCATCCATCGCGCTTACTCCTCACACAATAGACAAACCTCCACGTCGCAGGTCGCAGGATTTTTGACTGTCCGCCGCACGGGTGGCGTCGTTGCGAAAGGCTTCGGGGCGTTGGCGGAGGGAGAAACTGATCCGGCGGCTTTGGCCGCCTTGGCCACGCTATTTCATCAAAACTGTCCAATTTTGAGCAGTCACGGAGTAGGCCAGCGCTGTAATCTTTATATTCGATAGGCAGATGCGAAGGAACTATGCGGCTCTCGTGGTCGTTTGTTCCTCTGATGGCGCAACCGGATTGGTTTCGTTGGACGACAACCCTCCCCCACTGCGCCATCTCTCTTTTTTGGCAGATCGGGTGAGCGAAACGCCCAATTGCCTGCGATTCGGACTGAGCAATTTTTCACACTCTATTTACAGTCGGCGTTCGCCGGAAATGCTAGACTCCCCGGCACCAAGGAACTTCTCCCCCAATGCGACTTCGCGACAGATTGGAACGCCAGCATTACGAGCAGAAATTGCAAGAGACTCGCTGGGAACGGCAGGCCGAGACAAAGCAGGTAGAGCGATTGTCCGCAATCCTCGTGAAGAAAGTGAATTCCGCCAAAGGGTCGCCTAATTTATCCGCTTCCGTACCAAGCGGCTGAGGAATCCTTTATCTGACCGAAACATCTCCGCACTTTTCAGGAGGGGAAGAGACTGTTTTGACGCTCAACGAGCTTCACGGGCATCGAGCACTCTTCGTCGTCGCTTGGCGACGTGATTGACCCGAGCGCTTACGGGGTAGCAACGCATTAGCAGAGCATTGGAGGGCTTCAAAAGATCGGATGCCGCATCTGGATTTTTCATTCCCGGATCAAGCCACAAGTCGTAACAGTCCGGGTCCAGAATAACGGGCATTCTGTCATGGACTGCTGAGGTGACCGCACTTGGAGTTGTGGTCAGAATCGAGCACGTCTGCATCGCATTTCGATTTGGATCTTTCCAGGTCTCCCATATTCCCGCGAACGCGAACAACTGACCTTCATTGACTTCAAAACAGTACGGCTGCTTGGTCTTGCCCGCTCTGAGCCACTCGTAAAAACCATCTGCGGGAATCAGACATCTGCGGAGTTTCAGCGCATCGCAGAACGCGGGTTTCGTCGCCGCTGTCTCGGATCTTGCATTAATCATGCTGGCTGCGCCGGACGAATCTTTGGCCCACCAAGGAATCAGTCCCCAGCGTACTAGCGACAATTCGCGTCGGGGTTCTTTCGGGTTCTGTCGGATGACCGGGACGGGCTGAGTCGGGGCAACGTTGTAGCGAGGAGTCCAGTCTTCTTCTCCCGCGCTGTCGAAGTATTCCTCAACAAGCTGTTTTCTCCGCGAGAGTCGATAGCGTCCGCACACGGAAAGATTATGGCAGATCGGACAAGAAGGCTGCACTAGCTTTCGCGAAAAGACTTTATCCGTTCCGATAGCTGTTTCGATTCTTGGATTAATTTCTCAGCCTCGGCGATCAAATGCACGGTGTTCTTGTTCAGTTCCTCGATCTTGCATCGCAACAAGGCAGACTCTTCTTCATGTTGCGACCTGGGGATGACCTGCGTGCCGGTCAGCAGCATAAGGTGGCCTCCGATGCAGAATCATCAGATTGCACAAGAGACCGACGCCCCGAACGGGGCACGGCGGAGGGATGTGTAAAGGGACTCTTAGAGTCTACCACTCGGCTCAGACTAGGCGATCAGCCCGGCTGAGCTATCGACTACGACTCAGAAACTCGTAGGCCCATCCAACGATGGAAATCGCGATGAACAAGTAAGGCCACAATCCAACGATCCGCTTGAAGAACTCCGAGCGAACGCGGCCCCCACGGGGTAAAAGTTCCGATGCCGATTCACTTCGCTCCATGTCCAACCTCTACTCGGTAGAAGAAGGGGCGGTCGTGAGGGTCTGAACGTCAATCTCGGCTGACATTAACCCATGACCGCCCTAAACGTTACTTTCAGTCGGATCATACCCTCAAGAAATCGGCGGAACTGTTCAATGTTGCTCATTCTTCCCGCGCGGTTATTGTCTGACCCCAAAGAGGTCTGTTCCAACGCAATACGGCAAATCGGCGACGTTCGCCCGTTGTTGTCGTACATCGCCATATCACTCCTCGACAGGTCAATGAGCGAAATCGCCTGATTGCGACAGTTACGCTAAACTTCGAGGAGCGGTAATGGGAGTCGCTCATCGCGACAACCGCAAATCTCACCAATTTGATTTCCCCCGATGGGGAAGGCAGTCGGATAGCCCATGCAGGCTAATCAAAAGTCCGTGCCCCTTTCTGAGGACATTGTTGCGCAGTATTTGGCAATTTTGGAAGTCGCACGACTAGATTCCAGTTTGGCGGCGCTTCGGGAATTAGTGACCGCGCACCTCACTCGAATTCCTTTCGAAAATATTTCCAAGCTTTATTACCGCAGACACCTGGGATTGATGAACCTCCCCGACATTCGACTGTATCTGGAAGGAATCAAGAGATACCATTTTGGCGGCACCTGCTACTCGAACAACTACTACTTTCACCTGCTGCTGCGAAGTCTCGGGTACGAAGCAAGGTTGTGCGCGGCAGACATGAGGACTCCAGAAGTTCACGCTGTGAACATGATCACGATTGAGGGACGGGAGTACTTGGCAGATACGGGTTACGCTGCTCCGTTGCTGGACCCAATCCCTCGCGACCTGGATACCGATTACGAAATCACCCTGGGCCGAGATCGTTATGTGCTAAAGCCGCAAGATGCGAATGGCTGTTCACGCCTCGAACTTTATCGTGATGGAGCCTTGCGCCATGGGTACCGGGCGAAACCGGCGCCGAAGAGGCTTGAGGATTTCAGCAAGGTAATCGCGGGGTCGTTCTCTGCGGATGCCACCTTTCTGAATTGTGTATTGCTGGCGCGATTCGCTCGTGGTGGGTCCACGGTCATCCACAATTTCGCGCTGATTGAATCGGACAGGCGTAGATCAAGCGTGCATGCGTTGGCTAATCGTGACGAGTTAATAGCTGCAATTGAACAGCACTTTTGTATGCCACCGGAAATTGTCGCCGAGGCGGTGGGCGAACTCGCCAATTTACAGGACCCCTGGAGTTGACTGTTGATAAATCGTTAACACTCATTGACCCTGGGAAGGGGTTTTGAGTGATAACGCCTACTTACATCAACGATCCGGTTGCAAGCCGAAACCGGCGAACTCGCGAGGTCACCCTATATGCCCAAGCGCCGCAGAGAGCGTCCAGCGCGGTCACAGCCGCAACATTCAAGCGACGAGAAAGGGATAGACATTTGGAGAGAATGGCGAGTTGCTGAATGCGCCACGCAGCACTAGAATTTCCCGCGTAAAGGAGGCAGCCATGAAAGCGAAAGCGATTGTATTGACTCTGGCGCTGTGCTTTGTTGGAGTAGCACCGGGCTACGCCGCCGACTCGTCTATGGGCACTTGGAAGCTGAACGAGGCAAAATCGTAGTTCGCCCCGGTGTCGCGCAAGAATAACACGGTTGTCTATGAGGCTGCGGGTGACAACGTGAAAATCACCGCGGATGGCATCGATAGCGACGGTAAACCCGCTCACAACGAATGGACGGGAAGGTTCGACGGCAAAGACTACCCGGTCACGGGCGATCCCACTGCAGACACGCGGTCGTACAAAATGGTCAACGACCGTACGTTGAAGCTGACCGACACGAAGAACGGCAAAACTACCGTCACTGGTCGCATTGTCGTCTCCGCTGACGGCAAGAGCCGCACGGTGACCGTGAGCGGAACTGATGCGACGGGCAAAAAGTTCCACCGCACTGCGGTATACGACAAGCAGTGAACTATTCCCAGCCTTGGCCGGGCGACACAGAAGCCCTTCCGCCGGGAGTTCCGAGCGGAGGGGTTATTTCTAGGGGCACCTCAATTCCGCTGGATTGTTGGCGTAATATCGCCTTTGCACTCAATGACCAGCGGTCAACACGTGTAATCGCCTGGTTACGTAAACTGACGCAGGACTGCCCCGGAAGTGTACCGTCTTTCGTTCCCGCTTCGTGATCTTGCGAAGCCGGTGGAGGGCTGCCAACATCCAGGTCATGACGTTATGAAGATCTTGCTGGTTGAAGATTCCCACATCGAACGACACAGGATTGGCGGTTACCTAACCGACTGGGGACTAAACTTCCTTGCCGTTGGTAGCGGCACAGAAGCAGTCAAATTGCTTGAAGGCCCCGAGCCTCCCAACATGGCTCTGCTCGATTGGATGCTGCCCGGTCTCGACGGAATCGACGTATGCCGCCACATCAGAACCCGCGGCGCGAGAGGAACGTACATCTACACCGTAATGCTAACGGCCAAGAACCGGAAGCAGGATCTCCTGCTCGCCATGGCAGCCGGTGCCGATGACTATCTGGCCAAGCCCGTAGATCCTTCGGAATTGCGTGCCCGCATCATGGCTGGCAAGAGGATTCTGGAACTTCAGCAGTCCCTGCGTTTCGCTGCCACTCACGACTTTTTGACCAACCTGCTAAACCGCTCGGAAATACTGGCAGCGCTTGAGAGAGAGTTGTCGCGCAGCAGCCGCGAACAAAAGGCCGCCACTATCATTATGGCCGACATCGATCACTTCAAGCGCATCAATGACTCGCTCGGCCACGCCGCAGGCGACGAGGTTCTGAAAGAAGTAGCCCGCAGGTTGAAGTCGGACTTACGTCCCTACGATGTCGTCGGTCGATACGGTGGCGAAGAGTTCCTGATCATTCTGCCAGGCTGCGGGCTCACCACCGGAGCCCGCCGGGCCGATGAAATTCGTAACTTGGTCGCGAAAGATCCGATTTTCACTCCTTTAGGCACCACCTCCGCCACTGTCAGCCTGGGAGTTACCGTAACCTCACCGGACCGCGCTCACTCGGTGTCGGATCTTCTTCACGAAGCGGATGTCAGTATGTACGCCGCCAAGAAGAACGGAAGAAACCGCGTCGAACTCTTTTCTGCGCGACAGAAGGGTGCTGCGCCGCGCTGACCGAAGTACCGGATCAAGCCTCTCTCGACAATTGCTCCCAAACCGCAGCACCCAGTTCTGGGTAATTGGCGAAACATCCCCATAACGCTCATTGAGGCCAATGAGTGGCAGGAAACTTGTTTCTGACTCGACCCTTCATCAAGCGACGCGTTGACTCCTATTGGCGAATAAGTTCATAATCCACAGCTGCCGCTACGTCAAAAAAAAAGTGAAAAATAAGGAGTGAAGCGAATGTGGAAGAAGCAGGATGATGCTCCGGGCAGGCAGCCCGATTCCTTCTCGAACCAGGTGCCGGACTTGACCTTGGAGTCGGCTAGCGAAACTCTGATGGAAGCTTACCGGAGCCGCCAGGCCGAAAAAGCGAAGTTCGGAGTCGGTGCACAAGAAATTCATGCGGGTCAACAACCCCTGCTGCCAACCACCATGGCGACCTACACGGAAGCGATGAACGAGTTTACCAAGAACGCCAATGCGTTCATTGAACAGCTGCCGCTTCTGAACAAGGCTCGGACTGCGTACGAGCAAGCGATGAGAGCCAACGCGGAACTACGGAAGCTCTTAGACACCGGCGAGGAGAACCTGCGAGCTCTCATGACCCGCTTGGAGCAGATAGTTAGTCCTGCTTCGGAGAAGAGAAGACCCGAACCAGCGAAAGTCGAAGCGATTCGGGGGACGGAGGAACCGTCCGGCGGGGTGCGGGAAGCATGATTCATAAAAGCGCGGAGATAATCGAGCCGCAAAAAAGCGAATGGAAGGCGCAAAGTTGTGACATCGCGTGTTTACATTGCTGAGAATTGAGTGGTCTTCTCCTGATCCGCTCCAAGCGGCTCGCTTCACGGGCACGTGAGCGTCGCCACGCCGTGGGTTCCAAAGCAGTCCGTTCCGCTCTCAAAGCACGCGATTGCCGCGTTGCACTGGGCGCCTCCCGATTGCAACGGCACGGTGGCGTTCACAAAGTAAGTGCCTGACGCTCCGGGTTTGCACTGACCCACCCCCGTAGCACTGACCGTGATACCGGCTGCCCCGCCGGTCTTGCTACAAGCGCCCCACTCACGGGAGTCGGCACCCCTGCGGACGAAGAGTCGTAATAACCAAAAGCAGTGAACTGAACCTGTCCAGCCGGATAGTCGTCGGCGTTGGCAGTCGCGGGAGTCACGGAAACTGACTTCAGGGGACCCCGTGAGCCGCAGGCCAGGGTGATTGCTGCGACAGCAACTAGGAGCAGATAAAAGTACTGAGGCCCAAACTTCATATTGCAGACCTCCTAATTTGGGCATTAATTTACTTGGCTCGACCTTTGTGCTAGACTCCCATCTGTCGCGACGCCTTTTTAATCGAATTGCGCATAAAGCGAGGCATGGGATTCGCCGTGAGAACCGGGCGCACAGAGGCGATTGACCTCTTTCGAAGATGGGTATCAGAAGCCACATTGCTCCGCGTGCACTTCAGTTTCTCGCTGTTTGCCCTTTCCTTTCTCGGGCGAATTAAAGAAGTGTCGGATACCCGGCTGTATTTCCTGTCAGACGACACGACCTCCGAACTCGAATTGCCTTTGCCTGACGACTTGGAATTCGGGTATGGCGATGATAGGCGTTTCGAAAACGTAGGCTTGGCTGGCATCGTCCTTATCTTTCCGCTTGCGGAGGCCCCAGAGCGAGATGCCATTTCATTTGCTGAAGTTGCAGATCGTCGTTGAGAGATTTTCGTCACGCGCAAATTCTCCTGTAAACTGAATTGTCGCGTGGATGTAACCGGGCGCGGACGCGCCCGATGAAGATCAGAAAGTTTGCATAGCTTTCGGCTCATGGTGTTTGCCCACCGCTGAAGCCCTTCCGCTGTGCGTAGTCGTAGTGTATCAAAAACACGATTACGGCGGAAAGGTGCGCGTGCAGTTGTCGGAGAAGATAGGCGATCACCCAAACACCGTGGTGCCCTATTCATGCAAGGGAAGATTTATAAAGGGGATTTCATTACGCTTCTTCTCAGATGGAACTAGCGGGATGATTGAGCCAAACATTTTCAATTTTTATGCCTTTGGTGCCGATATGAGGCCATTGCGCAATCTCGCGCCGAATACCAAACTGCGAGATAACCCGGATTTGATTCAAGCATTCCTAAACGCAACCCACGTTGCCGACTGGTTCGTGTTGGAAGAGTTTTGTAAGACCTACCTCCCGTCATCGGGCCGTAAGCTGGGCGAGATCAAGAATTATCTTAACCAAGGCTTTCTTCATCCGCCAGATGGAGTCATTCCGCATGATGTCTCCGAGCTTGACGCAAAAACAATCGGCGAGCAGGTCACTGAATTTGAAACTCTTCTTTCCGATGAGTTGGGCAGGCTGCCATTCTTTTGCCTAGAGGATGAAAAACTCGGCAACTTTTCAGTCCTAAAACTGCTCAAGGGGGCGGCGAAGGGATATCCGAAAAAGGTTCGTGATCGGCTAAGTGACGCCTGTCGGAATGAGATTGATGAAGCTGGGAAGTGTCTCGTTTTTGAAAGAAGCACGGCTGCCGGATTTCACATGCTGCGTTCGGTGGAACTCACAATCAGAGAATATCTGACAAAGATTCCTGGATTTGTAATGCCGCCTCTAAATCGTCAAAACTGGGGAGAATATCTGAAGCTCCTAAAAGACAATGGGGCTGCAAAAGAACTACTAGATCACCTTCACAACATCAAGGACAACTATAGAAACCCCCTGATGCATCCAGAAGATACGCTCGACATGGACGACGCGCTCAGCCTGTTTGGCCTCGCGCAGTCGATGAACGAGATACTGGTCAGAGATATGAAAAAGCGAGGATTCATCCCATGAAATCTGAGGCCAAGAAATTCGATGCGGTCGTGCGGACCCTGCTTTCCGTTTCGCATGAGGAAATTAAGAAGCGAGATAAGGAATGGCATCGCAAGCGAGCGCGGAAGAAACGGGCTAAGACTTCACCCGCCTCCCACGCTTCCGGCTCCAAGGCTTAGTGAACCGTACCGGCTCCCTCCTTGCCAGTCAGTTCCGCGAAGGTGAGGCGCTTGCCTATGATCTGCGAGACTGCGAGATCAAAGCGGCCCTTGTCATCAAGTTCCTTGCGATTATTGAATCGGAACATCTGCTCATCAAGGTATCGAAACAGGTGAAACGGTTCCACGCTCACGTAGGTTCCCGAAATCCCGCGCTTCAACAGCGACCAGAAATTCTCCATGCCGTTGGTGTGTACGCGGCCATCCACGTATTGCACGGCGTGGTCGATGACTTGATGCGCGTAATCCGTCTCCAACCCGCGATAGGCAACCCATTCGTCGCTGTAGAGCGCAGTGCCAGCCTGTACATGCTGCTTGATCTCCGGTTGCACGGTTTCCAGTTTGCGGTTCGGCATGACTTTTGCGCGAACGCGTCCACCG